>Ga0118677_10003790_pt1 | contig 28229 bp, 30 predicted proteins | sample AliMusrvi5mmetaG_FD_86154 | JGI IMG/M metagenome (GOLD analysis project Ga0118677, IMG submission 86154) | reverse complement strand
GGGTTATTATAGCACTTTGTCGGACAAAGAAAAGAAAAAACCCCTGATTTCTCAGGGGCTTTAGGACTACGTCGGACAACATCGGTTTTTTAACTGGCGGAGAGAGAGGGATTCGAACCCTCGGTACGCTATTAACGTACACACGCTTTCCAGGCGTGCTCCTTCAACCGCTCGGACATCTCTCCACAAAAGTGAAGGGTACATATAGTATATCTATCAACGTTTGTCCAGCATTTCATATTAAGCTTTGAAATACGTCGCTGAAAACGGTACATTCAGCGCGGGAGATGATTATGAAAATTGCCGTTATCACCGCCATGCCGGAAGAATTTGCCGCAGTTGCCCGCTGCATGAAGAGCGGCGAGCCCTCACGCCTGACCGGGATCAGGGGCCTTCGCAGCAGCGCCGCCGGACATGACATTGTTTTGGTGCAATCCGGAATGGGCTTTGACAATGCCGCCCGGGCTGCAGCGGCCGTTATACAGGAAATTCGCCCCGATCTGGTAATCAGCGTCGGATTTTGCGGCGGAATTGCACCTGAATTGTGTGTGGGTGATGTGATCATTGCGGAGCATATAGTTATTGCGACCGCTCATGATGTCGAGCCGGTACCGGCGGGGCTATCAGCTATCGGGAGCCGCCTTGTTGACCACCTGGCATCGAAGAAGGTACGAGCGACGGGCGGGACATTTGCCAGTACGCGGGAGATCATGTCAAAAGCGCATTTGGCAGGGCTGCTGGCAAACCGGTACCGCAACCCGGTGGTTGAAATGGAGAGCGGGGCCATTGCACAGATCACGTCTGAACATGGCACCCCATTGCTGGCAATCCGTGCGGTAAGTGATGCGGCCAACGAGGAACTCGGCTTTGCCTTGGATGAATTCTGTGATCCGGAATTGCGCCGCATCCTGATTCACAAGGTGCTGCTGACCGTTCTGCGCAAGCCGCGCATCATCCCGCAGCTCATGCGGCTCGCCCGCGGCAGCCGTGCGGCTGCGGACGGGCTGTCGGCCGCTTTGGCGTGCTTATTTTCCCTGCTTGAGAATGCTTCCGGCCAATGACCAGGGGTAATCGCGCAAGTGGTCACCCATTTGCTCTTTCGTATAGCGATTGACCCGCTGCCACGCCAGCAGCATCACAATCAGAACCGGAATCACGAACATCAGCACTCCGCACAGTGCCATGAACCGTTCGCCTATGACCATAGCCATCGTGATATTGAAAATCAGCACCGACAGGTACAACAGCGGCCCCATCAGAGAATGAAACGGAATCCTGGCAAGTCCGGCCGCCGTTTCATCAAGCCGCCTGGCATCGATCAGCTGAAACAGCGCAATCAGACAGAAACTGGTCACCAGCCAACCGGCATAATTGGAGAGCGGCACCCCAAAATGGACCCCCTGTTCCCGATAGCCGTATATCTGACCCAGGAACCAGCGGTGTCCCTGCAGTGCCACCGGATCGATAACAATATCAAGCCAGGTCTGCAGGAATGATCCGAGTAGCAGGGCCGAAAATGAACGGCGAATACGTCGGGTCTCCAGCGTCGCAAGATTCCAACGCCATGCTTTCAGTGGTGACAGTATGAACAGAGCGGTGGCATAACTGCAGTAGGCAAGAAACACGTAGGAGAGCGAATCAAAGAACGGCACTCCGGCAATCCATAATTCTCGGTTGCTGGTTGTATCGATGTAATAGTACCAGCCATAGGGGAAACCGGTATTGATCGAAAGCCACTCGGAACCGAAGGCCACAGCGTAGCCCCCCACCGTGAAGGCGAGCGTACGTTTCCAACCGATATGCGGCACGCAGACGGCCAGAAACGCCCCGAAAAATGCGAATACATACGGCCGCATGACAACGGTGCCGACAGCGATTTCAATAAAATGAGGCATAAAAATAATCCTTGAATAACGCTTATATGCGTGGCTTGCGGCATACAATTAATAATCGAGAAACGCCCCGAAGGGCTGTCACTATAGCCAAATTACCAGTAGAGCGCAACCACTTCAGGACTTAAAGGAAATTACGGAATTGCTGCAAGCGCATGACTTAATAGTGGCGGGCCCACTTCTGTTAATCGGTTTTGTCCACCGCCGGATAGCCCAAAAGGGGGCATTTTTTCTGGTGCTGTCAAATCTGCCGATTACGATACTGCATGAACTTGCGCACTTCACCGCAGCGCTGTTGCTGGGCGGCAGACCTACCGGCGTCAGCCTCTGGCCGTCTCATAATAACGGAAAGTGGAGACTGGGCAGTGTTACCGCGCGAGCGACTATCTTATCAGCGGCGCCAACAGCGTTGGCACCGCTTGTATGGTTAGCGGTCGGCGTGCTGCTGCTTTGTGAACGGGGACCTCTAGCCAGCGGATCTCCATTGACCCTCTGCACAGTTTATGTGGCTGCCTACCTGTGTCTGGCAGCTTGCATCCCCTCCTGGCAGGATATCAGAATTGCGCTTGCGAATCCGCTCAGCCTGATTCTATGGGGAACCCTTTTAGCAGCAGCTGATATTTTGGTCGGCTAATTCGCTAAAGAGAATACGAATGTTTAAAATGGTCACAATTTGCTAAAATGGCCTTAGATGACCATGGTTGCTCAATATGACACAGCATCTTCGTCATCTCAGGAGCTAACCAATGAAAACAATCATAAAAACAGCATATATGCGCATATTAACGGTCGGATTGGTGCTTGTCAGTGTACTTGGATGTGCCGCTTTAATCTCACAGAAGATACCGGTCGATTCATCGTCAGCCCGTCCCGGCGTTTCTGTTTCATTGCGCGGTGAACCGCGGCTGCTGACAGGGACACCATTGGAAGTTGGCGTGCATCTGCCTGCTGTGACACTGACAGACGCCTACACTATGAAGGGGGTGGATCTTTCGCAGCTGACCGGCTCCGTTCTGCTGATCAGCGTGGTGCCATCCCTTGACACAAAAGTCTGCGAAGCCCAGACACACATGCTGGGAGAAGCGGGAAAAGAGCTTCCGGCAGGCATCACCCGTATCACAATCAGCCGCGATACGCCTTTTGCACAGAAGCGCTTTGCCGAGGAAGCCGGATTGAAGAGCATAACGTATCTGTCTGATTATAAAGAGGGAGCGTTTGGCAAAGCGACCGGACTCTTGCTGACGGACAGCATGCTGCTTGCCAGATCAGTAATAATCGTCGATGGAACGGGGATCGTCCGCTACATTCAGGTTGTCCCCGACCTTTCGCATCTGCCAGATTTCGATCTGGCGATCGCAAAGGCCATACTACTGCGAAATGAGAAGTAAATCTGCCTTCAGCCGGGCAGGGGCGAGAAAGAATTATTCCGACGGCATGCAGACATTTCTGGCCGAGTTTGCCCGAGCGCCGCAATTTTCACAGCTGACCGTGGGTGCTGAAGTGACTTTGGCCAGCGTTTCCCAGTCCTGCTCGCTTTCCAGCTCACAAATATGTCCGGCATGCTCTTCGGCAACCAAGCATTTTTTCTCACTGTTCATCGTTCATCCTTTCGACGGCGCGAGCAACGGCAATCAGAAGTACTCCGCCAATCCGCTTACAATCGACTCAAAACGCGCTGTCCGCTCCGGCGGCAACCCATCCGACAATGAGGACATCTCTGCAGCTGAGAGGTCCATTTCCGGCGCAACAGGCCTGCGTTCCAGATACAAGGCCCGTCCTGTTTCAAGCACCATCTTTTCAAATGGACATCGATAGCTGGGACTTTGCAGCAATGCAACTTCGAAATAACGAACTCCCGTTGCTGACAGTGTGCGCAGGTAGCCGGCTTCTGTCACCGTTTCGTCGGGAGCACAGACTGCCAGAGCTGCTCGCCGGCGGGCTGCCGCGTGTTGAAAGCGGCGCTTATAGGGAAAAGAACAGTAATTGACCGGCAGCGAAAGACCGCTCTCCAACCCGAAACGAACCATTCTCAAGGCGGTCAGCTCCGATTCCAGCACCGTAATTTTTTCACCATGAATAAAGGTATAGCCGCGCTCCGCAAGAGGTTCAAAGTTATAGGGGGTCAGGCGCATCTGGTGCAGATTCAGGTGATTGACACCCGCTTCTGCCATTTCAACCATCTTCCGCTTCAACAGCTCTTCATCCTCCGGTACCGCCGGTATTTCAACCGTGACGGTCTGAATCTTCCCCATCGCCAGGCGCAATTTCTTAAGGTTATAGCGTACGGCACCCAGGTCAAAGCGGATTTCATTCAAACCGGCATCTCGCAGTCGGCTGCAAAGTTCAGACGTCAACATGGTGCCGTTGGTGTACATCCAGAGATGGATTCCATCGCCACACCGCTGCCTGACTGCACTCAGATAGGCAAGGGTAAGATCAGGTGTTAGCAGTGGTTCTCCGCCGCTTATGCTGACTCCGTTAAATCCCAAGGCCGCCACATAGGCAGCATAATCCTGCGGACTAGTGAAGGCCAGGCCGTTGGTAACCGGCGGTCCATCATCATCCTGCGAGGTGGGGCAGTAAAAACACTGACCGTTGCATCGGCCATTGATGAACAGACATGACCACCCTCCTTCACTGCAACTACGGCACCCGGGCGACAGACCTGCACAATCGACTTTTGTCCCGGCACAGCCGATGCTTGCATGCTGCGCCAGCCATTGCAGCAATACGTTTCGTTCTCCATTAGCAGCAGTCAGTTGATCTGATGTTGCAAAACGCAACCGGTTATACCGGAGGCCATATTCACGGCAATTCGATTCAATCAGGAGCTGTTGAGCGGTCTGGTCGAGCCCGGTCTGAACAGGGGGAAACTGTGGTACTGACATGCAGGGGGCCCCTTGGGAACGACAAGTAGTGATGTTGCGAGTTCTTTCAATAAAAATTTCTGTAGACCAAATCTTCTGGAACAATAAAATTCTGATAGGTTTGTTTTTAAGACGTTAAACGCAACAGCACCATTCCTGATTCAGAATCAAATTCCCTGGTGGCATCGACTCCGACAATCTCGGTGATCACAACTTCAAGCACAAGGAAGGCTTCACTGTCGCGCCGCAGGCATCCGCCCCTGACGTTATCATGTTTGGCATATGCACCATGGAAATGGACTTTCGGCTGATCTCCATTCCAGAATATGGTGCCAAAACCGGTGGCTTCATGACTTTCCGCCAATTCCCGCCAGACCGGAACCGGAGGCATCCCCTCAGTTTCCGGACCGACAACATAGCCACCTTTTTTGATGCCGCCGACCATATTGAAGCTGGCTGCTCGCAACCCTTCCTGACGAGCGATCGCTTCCAGACCACCCAGGATATCATCGCCATCATTGAAGCGAGCTACTATAATTCTGCCTGGTTGTCCCACCTTATACTGCATACATTTCACCCCAACATGATATTTGCTACCCGATGTAGGTACCAACAACCGCCCATACCAGAACTGCCACAGTTGTTATTCCGCACAGTAGTGCCACAGCGTGATCAAAACTGTTCTCTCTCCTGCGCTCGTTGTACCCCAGAAGCGCAGATACCACAATTCCGCCGAGAATTCCACCACCATGCCCCCAGTTATTGATTCCCGGGAATAATAAACCGAATATGAACAAACTGATTACCCATCCGCTTACCTCACGATAGACCGAACTGCCATATACACCGCCCCTGCTTTTTCCATAGTACAGCAGCGACCCGATCAGGGCACACACAGATGCCGACGCTCCAATAGTAAATGACACTCCCGCAATGTAGGAAACTACATATCCTATAATACCGCCGATCGTATAAATCGTGAGCATACGACTTGCACCGTATTCTTCGGAAACTTGAGGTGCAATCTGTTTCAGTGCCATCATGTTAAAAATCAGATGCAGAATACCGCCGTGAAGATAATTAGCACTAAGAAGTGACCAATAGCGACCGAAGTGATCAACAGGATAGGTTCCGGTTGCTCCAAGCAGAAGCAGGCTGGTTTGTCCAGGCGACAAAAAACCTCCGCCTCCACTCACGATAAGTGACAGGGCAAAGTAGAGGACATTGACACTAATCAGCGTCTTAATCATCCAATCGCCAGACAGTGCTCCACGTGACCAGTTCATGAATTGCCACCACGATGCTGAACGGGAGGTACCACACCATGAACAGACTTTTTCTTCACTTCCTATCAGACGCCTGCAGCGCGGACAGAGAATTGCCCGTTGAACCATTAGCTCTCCTCGTATTTAGTGCAGTTCTAAATCACACTTCACTCTTGCGTTGTGCTCCGACTACTCTCTTGATACCAGCCGGATCTGGAATAATTATTGGCTTATCATATCTCTCAGTTTGCTGAAACAACTGTTGTACATCGTGTTCCTGACCAATACCAATTTCCACAAAGAGCCATCCACCAGTATTAAGATACTGCCAGGCCGATGGAATTAGCGTCCGGTAGATATCAAGACCGTCAGTACCACCATCAAGAGCGATTAGCGGATCGAAATCCCTGACTTCCTGGTCAAGCTCAGATATGTGCGCCGAAGGAATATAGGGCGGATTTGACACAATAACATCAAATTGGCATCCTACTACTGGAGCAAAGAGAGATCCTTCACGCAAATCTATTTCAACTCCAAGTTTTTTTGCATTTTGACCGGCAATCAACAGTGCGGCGCTAGAAATATCTATGGCTGTTACATGTGCATCCGGAAGATGCTTCTTCAACGTTATTGCGATGCAGCCGCTACCGGTTCCAACGTCGAGGACCAATTTAGCCGCTGGACAGTGCGCAAGTACTTGAGTAATAAGTACCTCTGTATCGTGGCGAGGAATCAGAACATCTGGACATACATCAAAATCAAGGCCGTAAAATTCCTGACTGCCAAGTATATGCTGCAAAGGCTCCCGGCGGGCTCTTCGGGACACCATTGCACGATAATCGTACAATTCCTTCTCATTGAGCGGCTTATCATACTGCATATAAAGTCCGACACGGTCAAGGCCTGTTGCTGCGCACAGTAACCACTCAGCTTCCAAACGAGCGTTATCAACACCCTTGGACAATAAATATTCCTTTGTCCAGGTAAGAACTTTCAATGTCGTCCAGATCTCTTTTTCAGCCATAACAACCCCGATGTTTCAATTACAGTATCATGTTTCAATAATAAAGGGCGGCCTCAATTGGAGACCGCCCTTTATTAGTACCGTATTTACAGAATATTACAGAAGCTTGACCGCCATCTGCGCATACTCAAGAATAAAAGAAGGAACAATACCTGGAATTAATGACCCAGCGACAGAAATCATAATTGCAAGGGCAACTGGTGAAGTGACTTGAACCCACTCAAATTCTCCAGTAGCTTCTTTCATATACATGTAAACCATTATACGAAGGTAGTAATACACTGAAGCGGCACTGTTAAGAACGCCAATTACTGCCAACCAGATGTACCCCTTCTGGATTGCACCGGAGAACAGGTAGAATTTACCGATGAAACCAGCTGTTGGAGGCATACCTGCCAAAGAGAACAGGAAGAGCGTCATTACTACTGCAAGTACCGGCTTCTTAAAGCCAAGACCGGCAAAGTCAGACACATTACCGTTTGTCTCACCTTTCTTGGACACAAGGATGACGATTGCAAACGCACCAATATTCATAAATGCATAGGAGAGCATATAGAAAAGGATGCCGGCAGTTCCGGTACCGTTACCGGCGGCAAAACCTACCAGTGCGTATCCTGCGTGGGCAATTGACGAATAGGCAAGAACACGCTTGATATTATCCTGACGCAGAGCGGTAATATTACCAACTGTCATGGTGAGTACGGCAAGTACCCACAGTACCTGACTCCATTCGGCTTGAAGTGTTGGGAGAGCAAGCAGGAAAATACGGAGTAACGCGGCAAAACCAGCGGCTTTAGGTCCAGCCGACATAAACGCAGTCATCGGCGTTGGTGCACCTTCATAGACATCCGGTGTCCACATATGGAAAGGTGCAGCGGCAATCTTAAATGCAAAACCGGTCATCATCAACAACATACCGGCAACGAGGAGTATATTTGCCGAAGGAAGCGTCATCTGTCCAACAATTGTTGCAATTTTGTACAAGCGCGTAGTTCCTGTAGCACCGTAGATCATTGCCATACCATAGAGCAGAAAGCCCGTTGAAAAAGCGCCAAGCAGGAAGTATTTGAGGCCTGCTTCATTTGATTTCTTATTAGCTCTGTTAAAGCCGGCAAGTACGTAGAGAGAGACCGACATTACTTCGAGACCAAGGAATATGGTCATAAGATCCGTACCGGATGCCATCAGCATCATGCCGACAACGGTGAACAGAATCAGAGGATAAAGCTCACCCTGGTTGCATCCTTCACGCTCCATGTAACGGTCAGAGATAAGTACCGCGAGACCGGCAGCAACCAGAAATATTATCTTGAAAAACGTAGCGAAGTTATCGAGTACTACTGAGCCACCGAAACTCTCAATATGCGCACCCCACCCGCTTGCGACCAGTACCGCCGTTGCGACAATACCGAAGAAACTAATGTATGCCAGATATGTCTTCTGTCCGCCGGGTGCAGCAAAAACATTGATCAGCAGAAGAGCCATGGCCAGCACGGAGAGAAATATCTCCGGGAGAATCGGCGTCATGTTGACGGCTGGGATTACAATCATGTCCATCTAAAATATCCTCCGGTCGGATTGACTCGTTATTGATTTACTTTGCTTCGTGCGGGTTAACTGCAGGTGCAGCTTGTGGCGCTGTTGACTCAGCACCTTGGGTTGAGGGTTCACCACCAGGATGTCCCGGAGGTACAGCCTCGCCTGGGTGACCTGCAGGTATCTGCTGAGTTCCCGGCAGACATTCCTGACCAGCAACCGGTATAACCTGAGCATTTACGGATGACACTCGAACCTGAGCAACCAGCTTCTTGATTGCAGGATCCATCTTGTCAATAATCGGTTTCGGATAAAGACCCATGAAAAAGATCATTACCAACAGCGGGATCATAATCGTAATTTCACGTGCATTCAGATCAAGCAGTTTCTGGTTTTTCGGATTATCAAGTTCACCGAACATAACACGCTGGAATACCCAGAGCATATAAACCGCTGAAAGAATAACACCACTGGTAGCTACTATTGTCCACCACCGCAGCTGACTTTCAAAAGCTCCAAGCAGAATCAGGAATTCGCCAACAAAACCGTTTGTTCCCGGCAAACCTACCGAAGAAAAGGTGACAATCATGAAGATCGTTGCGAAGATAGGCATCTGCTTCGACAAACCACCAAAATCAGTAATAAGTCGCGTGTGTCGCCGTTCGTAAATGAAGCCGACGATAAGGAACAGTGCGCCGGTAGAAATACCGTGGTTGATCATTTGCAACATGCCACCGGAGATACCTTCAACATTGAAGGCAAATACTCCAAGCATAACAAAACCAAGATGGGCAACAGAAGAGTAGGCAACCAGTTTCTTTACATCTTCCTGCACCATTGCGACGAGTGCGGCGTAAATAATACCGATTACTGCCAAAGTTGCGATCAGCGGCGCAAACTTGTGAGCTGCTTCAGGAAAAAGTGGAATCGCAAAGCGGACATAACCATAGGTACCCATTTTCAGCAATACGGCAGCAAGTATTACTGAACCTGCTGTTGGTGCTTCCGTATGAGCATCCGGCAACCAGGTATGGAGCGGAAACATTGGAACTTTGATTGCAAAGGCAAAAGCGAATGCAAGGAAGAGCCATATTTGTGTAGCAAGATCGAGTTTAAGACTGAAAAACTGCAGCAGACCGAAATCCGGAATTCCGGCTTCAAGACCCTTGAAGTAAAGGAAGATCAAAGCTACCAGCATCAGAAGCGAACCAACCATTGTGTAGATAAAGAACTTAACTGCAGCGTATATTTTGTTTTTACCACCCCAGATACCGATCATGAAATACATCGGGATCAACATTACTTCCCAGAAAATGTAGAACAGAAAGAGGTCAAGCGAAATAAATGCGCCGAGCATGCCGGTTTCGAGCAGCAACAGACAAATCATGTACTCCTTTACCTTTTCTTCAACTGCAGTAAAGGTTGAAAGTACAGCTATCGGCATAATGAATGTCGTAAGTATAACAAGCCAGAGACTGATTCCGTCTATGCCGATATTATAGCGCATTACGAACGGTCCGGCCGCAATCCAGGGCATGTTCTCAACAAACTGGAATTCAGCATTGCTCTGGAAGCCAGTCAGTATGAACAGTGACACCAGGAAGGTGACAACTGTTACCGCGAGGGTGACATTCCGAAGTACTCCCTTGCTGTCTTTAGGGATAAACAGCAGCAACAGGACACCCAAAATCGGCAGGAATGTCGTCAGGCTCAGTACGTTACTCATGAATTCGTGCTCCTTTATACAAAGTGCTTATGAATGGTTTACTTAAAAATGAAGTAGCCGAGCATTACAACAATACCAAGCACCATGGAGAATGCGTAGTTATATATGTAACCTGACTGCATGTAGCGGAAAACACCGCTGAATGCCATCACAACATTGGCAACACCATTTACAACTCCATCAACAATCAGAACGTCAAAACCTTTCCAGAGGAACTGGCCCAGAGCTTTACATGGGTTTACGAAGAGAAAATCGTAGAGTTCATCAACATACCATTTGTTATATACGGCACGATGAAGAGCAGGAAAAGTAGCAACAAATTTGCCTGGCAGCGACTTGTTCTGGACGTACATAGTAAAAGCGATCGTGATACCTACAAGTGCAATAACAACTGACAGTCCCATCAGGCCCCACTCAAGTGCATGACTTGGATGAGCACCATGGTGTGCATAGGTATTGCTGTACTCTGTCGCCAATTCAAATACCGGCTCAAGCCAATGTTCAAAATAGTTTGGCAGCATTCCGAGGATTTTCGGCATACCGATATAACCACCGACCACAGCAAGGGCACCAAGTACCATCAGCGGAATTGTGATAACAAGTGGTGATTCGTGCAGATAGCTCTTTGCGCTTGGGTTGATCCGGCACTCGCCAAAGAATGTCATGAAAACAAGGCGGAACATGTAGAAAGCGGTGAAACATGCGGCAACTGCACCTGTTCCCCAAAGTACGATATTCAGGTTTCCGTGATACGGGTTGGAGAAGGCCTGCCAGAGGATCTCATCTTTAGAGAAGAAGCCTGAGAAACCAGGAATACCGGCAATCGCGATGGTTGAAACCAGGAATGTCAAAAAAGTGATTGGCATGGCTGACTTGAGTCCACCCATGTTGCGCATGTCCTGCGCATCATCATGCGAATGAATCTTATGCAATGCATGGTGCATTGAATGGATAACTGAGCCGGAACCAAGGAACAGACAGGCTTTGAAGAATGCATGGGTCATGAGGTGGAAGATACCGGCGGTAAATGCGCCAACACCCATTGCCAGAAACATGAAACCGAGCTGAGAAACTGTTGAGTAGGCAAGTACACGTTTGATATCGTTCTGAGCGGTACCAATTGTTGCAGCAAAAATTGCCGTTGCAGCGCCGATAACGGCTACAACCATCATTGTGTCTGGTGATTTAATAAATACAAAGCTCATCCTGCCGATCATGTAGACACCGGCAGTAACCATTGTTGCAGCGTGGATAAGTGCCGATACTGGTGTCGGGCCTTCCATAGCATCAGGCAGCCAGGTAAAGAGCGGAATTTGAGCTGATTTACCGGTAGCACCAACGAAAAAGCAGAGTGTGGCAACAGTTACGACACCGCCGTATGGAAGCAGATGTGATGCCTGTTTGATTTCCATAAAATTGATGGTCCAGATGTTATGGTTTGTGCCGAACCACCAATAGAGGGTAAACAGGCCGATCAAAAAGCCGAAGTCACCTACTCGGTTCATAACAAAAGCCTTCTTAGCTGCATCACCGGCAGATTTCTTGTGGAAGTAATAGCCGATGAGCAGATATGAACAGAGACCTACACCTTCCCAACCAATGAACATAACCAGCATGTTTGAGCCGAGGACCAAAAGAAGCATCGACATACAAAAGAGGTTCAGATAAGCAAAGAAGCGGTAGAAACCTTCCTCTCCATGCATGTAACCGATTGAGTAGAGGTGAATTAGGGAGCCGACACCTGTTACGACCATAATCATTATGCACGAAAGCGGATCAAGGAGAAACGCCATATCTGCCTTGAAATGCCCGGAGTGGATCCAAGGAAAGATAACCTTCTCAAATACTCGCTGCTCAGGCGGAAGCCCGATCATCTGCATGAGTATTCCGCACGACACCAGGAATGACAGGAAGATCATCAGCGTGCCGATGCCGCCGATTACAGCCTCATTCTTGATCTTTTTCCCGAAGAGTCCATTAATCAGGAACCCGATGAGCGGGAAGAGCGGTATTAGCCATACGTTTTCAAACATGTAAGACTCCTTTTATGCAATCTTTAAACGTAATCGTGAAGGTTGTTCTTGTACTACCACTTCATCAAGTTTACATCTTCAACATCAATCGAATCCTTATTATTAAAGAATGCGATGATCAGAGCCAGACCGACAGCAGCTTCTGCGGCAGCAACAGTCATGATAAAAAAGACAAACACCTGTCCATCAAGATTGCCGAGATACCGGGAAAATGCGACAAAAGTCAAGTTAACCGCATTTAGCATCAGCTCAATGCACATGAATATAACGATAGCATTCCTGCGTGTCAGGACACCGATTGTACCAATTGCGAAAAGTATGGCGCTTACGATGAGATAGCTGTTCAGGTTTTCCATGAAATAGATCCCTCTTATATTTTTTTCTTGGCCAGGATAACAGCGCCGACGATTGCAACGAGCAGCAGGATCGAGGTTATTTCGAAGGGCAGCAGAAAGTTAGTAAATATCTCTTTACCAACCAGCTCTGTGTGACCCAGCTTCTTGATCATTTCTCCACTGTATGGACCGGTGGGAACTGCAGCTTTGCTTCTGATCACAACAAACAAGGTGTTTATCAGTGTGAAGAATCCGAGAATTGATCCAAGAACCACTTTATGCGAATGTTTCTTAGTTGCATCAACCCGGATATTGAGGAGCATGATTGTGAAGACCATCAGAACCATGATTGCGCCTGCATATACCATTACCTGAACAGCAGCCATAAACGGTGCGTCAAGCATTACATAGTATGTGGCCAGACAGAAAAATGTCATTATGAGGGATAGCGCACTATTGATCGGATTCTTGCATGTAACAACCAAGATCGATGAAATAATGGCTACTAACGTAATGATGAGAAAGAAAAGGGTTTCCATTCACTGCTCCTTTATTTCTTTTCTAAAAGACGATCTTTGGAGTAGATAAAATCCTGGCGGCGGTAATTAGCCAGTTCGAACTCGCCGGTCATCCGGATTGCGTCAACCGGACATGCCTCAACACAGTAACCACAGAAAATACACCGCAACATATCAATTTCATACGTTGCTGCAAATTTATCGTGGTTGGCATCTTCACCCGCTTCTACAGTAATACATTTCGCAGGGCAGACGGTCGGGCAGAGGTAGCAGGCAACACATTTTGCTTTGTTGTGTGAAACATTCAAAGCATGAAGACCACGGAAGCGGGCCGCAACTTTCGGCCGTTCTGTAGGGTACTGCAACGTCACCGGCTTCATGAACATATGCTTCAATGTAATTGACATGCCGTTTATAATCGGTGTAATCGGATTCATATTTCCATCCTCGTATCTTAAATTACGTTACTGACTCAGCAGATCTTAAATAAAATAGCCGATGATCCCTGTAACCACAATGTTCACCAGAGCTACCGGAATAAACACTTTCCAACCGAGGTGCATTAACTGGTCATAGCGGTAGCGTGGCAACGTGGCGCGAATCCACATACATGCAAACATCAGGAAATACACTTTGGCAACAAAGTATACTGGTCCAAGCAGTGGAATTGCTACTGCCAACGGGCCATTCCATCCACCAAGGAAAATAGTTGCGGTTAGTGCGCACACTGTTACCATGTTTGCATATTCTGCCATAAAGAACATGGCATATTTCATTGATGAGTACTCGGTGCAGAATCCGGAAACAAGCTCAGTTTCTGCCTCGGGAAGGTCGAACGGAGTACGGTTGATCTCAGCAAGTGAACAGATAAAGAAGATGAAAGCTGCCAAAGGCTGCTTGAAGATAAACCACTCGAAACCGCCAAATCCTGACTGTAGTTCAACTATCTTGGTCAGCGACAATGTTCCGGACAGCATGAATACCGCAACAATCGAAAGCCCGGCTGACAATTCATACGAAATCATCTGTGCAGAGGCGCGCAAACCACCCATCAGGGAGTATTTGCTGTTTGATGCCCATCCTGCCAGAACGATCCCGTACACACCGAGTGAAGACATTGCCAGGATATAGAGCATACCGACATTTACGTCAAATACCTGGCCGGCAGCGGTATCATAATAAGCCGCAACCTGTAGGGGGATTTTGTACCCGGCAATTTCGATTGTGCCGCCAAACGGAATAACCGCAAAGGTGATGAATGCAGGAATAAGAGCAATCAGCGGCGCAACCAGAAACGCAAAGGTACTTGCCTGTGATGGGATGATTTCCTCTTTAAAGAAAAGCTTAACCCCGTCAGCAATCGGTTGCAACAATCCGTGCCAACCTGTACGCATAGGTCCAAGACGGACTTGCATATGGCCGATTATTTTACGCTCGGCGTATGTGGCGTAGGCTACGGTCAGCAGCACAAAGACAAAAGCCACCAGGACCTTGGCAACCATTGCGATGTAATACATCAGCGGAAGTCCTAATATCTCGATTCCCATCTGTCCCTCTTTCCTTGCTTGTATAAATTAGTAAATCCAGCAGCAGTAAATAATTATTATTTCGCCAGTGTAACAGACGTAACAGGTGATCCGCTCCAAATCGTATTAACCGGAGTTTCACTGAAATGATACGGAGCAAATACGACACCTGCAGGAATGCGTGTACTGATTTTTGCTTTCAACTGCAGACTTCCTGTTGATGATGTAACGGTAACAAGATCATCTTTCGCAATTTTATTGGCAGAAGCATCAGCATGGGAAAGCTCGATGTATCCTTCCGGACATACATGCATAGGACCTTCTCCATATTGCGACAGGGTTCCGTTGTGATACAGAGCACTGCCAACAACTAAAGCAAGCTTTCCCTGCTCAACTTGGACAGGAGCAGCAGGCTGCGCGACAACAAAAGCCGGAGTAATGGCAACCGGTGCAAAAGCGCTGTCCTTTTGCAGTGTGATATAGCTCATACCCTGATAGCCGGGCACAGTTGCAGTAATTTCTTTGAATATCGATGTTGATGAAGCAGGAGCAGAACCACCAAGACGTGAAACCAAATCCGAAAACACTTCAAGATCCGTTTTTATCTGAACATTCTTGCGGATAGCCGGCTTGAAATACTGAACTCTACGATCTGCACTGGTAAAAGTGCCATCTTTTTCAGCAAACGAGCAAACCGGCAGAACCACATCAGCAAGTGCTGCAGTCTCGGTCAGGAACAGGTCTGACACAACAAGGAACTCAACTGCATCGAGAGCTGCTTTGACTTTAGCGTGATTCGGATAGGACGTAAGAGGGTTTTCGCCTGCAATAAAGAGGGTTTTGACTGATCCGGCAGTACATGCATCCAGGATCTGGAGACCATTCAAACCGCCATCTTGTGCATAGAAGCCCATATCTACGGCACCTTGGCTGTTATTTTTCTCGGCAAGACAGAGAACGCCACACCCTTCTTTACCATACTTACCGGTTAACAATGCCAGGTTAGCAGCTGCGCTCGCAAGATCGGCAGTGTGTCCGGCGTATGCCAAGCCAATAGGGAAGATAATCATCGCTTTTTCAGCAGCAGCATAATCTGTAGCAAGTTTTTGGATCGCTGTTGCAGTAAGTCCACACTGATCAGCAACAACTTCAGCGGAGAATCCGGCAAGTGCTTTCTCAAGTTCGGCAAATCCGGACAAACGTGCTGCAGATGCGTCGATCTTTTTATCATCAATAATAGTTTTCGCTATTGAATTAAGCAGGATAATTTCACTGCCGGGACGATGAACGAGCGCTACTGCATCAGGAAGTTTTGAAAGTTTCCCGCGCTTGTCAGAGATTATATTTAGTTTTACACCCTTGTTCTTCACTGCCATGTTGATTTCGAAACCGACAACCGGATGTGTCTCGTATGCATCAGTTTTTATCACAAGCAACAGGTCGCTCTTCTGAATATCGACAATGCTTGCTGAAGAGGCGGTCGTTCCGAAACTGCGGGCGAAACCTTCCGTCAGAGCGGAATGAGCATAGCCAGCTGAATGATCGAAGTTTTTAGTACCGACATTTTCAGTGAGCAGCTTCTTGAAGATAACAAGTTCTTCGTTCGTTAATCGAGGTGTTGCCAGTGCAGCAACCGAGGCACCGTCTTTAAGGCGTCCGGCGACGAGACCAAGAGCTTCATCCCAGGTCGATTCGGTTAGCACACCATTCTTTTTCACCAATGGCTTGGTGAGACGTTTTTTGCTGTTAATGAACTGATACCCAAAGCGGCCACGTACACACAACTGACCTTTATGGAAGCCCTGATTTTCATCGTACAATGTAGTAAGAACTTTGTTGTCCTTGACGCCTAGCGTCAGGCTGCAACCGGTGCCGCAATAGCCGCACACAGACTTCTGTTTCGTAAGCGACCAGAAACGGGCTTTGAATTTAAATGGACGCGCCAGCAGCGAACCAACCGGACATACCGATATACACGAACCGCAGAATTCGCAATTCAATGCCTCTTCGAATTCACAGCCGATTTTTGTTTCGATACCGCGGGAAATAAAGGTTAACGCGCCGAAACCGACAATTTCATCACAGATACGAGCACATTTGCCGCACAAAACGCAGCGGTTCATGTCGCGCTCAATCAGTGGATTGTTATAGTCAATTTCATGGTTAAATTTTTCATCCGTAAAGCGGTTAGTATCCACCTTATACTCATATGTCAGATTCTGAAGGTCACAGTCACCGGCTTTATCGCAAACAGGGCAGTCAAGCGGATGATTGAGCAGCAACAACTCAAGAACCATTTTGCGAGCCTTGACGATGTCAGGCGTTGCAGTGCGAATGATCATTCCCTCTGTAACAGGTGTTGTACAGGCCGGAATCTGACGCCCCTTCATCTGCTCAACCTCAACAAGACACATACGACATGCGCCAAAAGGTTTAAGCTTGTTGTCATGGCACAATATCGGAATGTTGATTCCGTTCAGTTTTGCCGCTTCATAAATTGTCGCGGTTTTGGGTGCAGTTACCTGCTTGTCATCTATTGTAAGATTTACCATCTCAACCTCTGTTCAGTGAGTTTGACCGTGAGCGTGATTAGATTGCTACTATTCAAGGGCCATGAAGCGACAGGCGTCATAGCAGGACTTGCATTTGGTGCACTTTTCTTTATCCAAAAATGCCAACTGTCCTTTTTCCCAGACAATCGCATCAACCGGGCAGGCTTTTTTGCAGGCACCGCATTTAACACACTTGTCTTCCACTACCTGCCAGAGCAGCAGTTCTTTACAACAGTTGGAAGGACAGCGTTTGTCGTTGATATGTGCTTCGTATTCATGACGGAAGTAATTAATCGTCGAGAGGATCGGGTTTGGAGCCGTCTGTCCGAGGCCACAGAGCGATGCTTTCTTGATAGAGACACCAAGGTCAATAAGTGTGTCCAGATCGGAAGGCACACCACGCCCTTCCGTAATCCGCTCAAGAATATCAAGCATGACTTTCAGACCGATTCGGCAGGGAACACATTTCCCGCACGATTCCATCCTGGTAAATGTCAGGAAGAAACGGGATACGTCTACCATACACGTCGTTTCATCCATAACAACCAGACCGCCAGACCCCATCATGGCGCCGGCTTTGATCAATGAATCATAATCGACCGGTGTGTCGAGAATGTCGGCAGGTATACATCCGCCGGAAGGGCCACCCGCCTGAACCGCTTTAAATTTGCGGTTATTGGCGATACCACCGCACACATCGTAAATAACTTCGCGAACTTTCATACCGGCAGGAACTTCAACAAGACCGGTATGCTTAACTTTACCGGTGACGGCAAAGATCTTGGTACCTTTTGTTGTTTCCGTACCAAGGGATGAATACCAAGCGCTTCCCTTGTTGATGATATGACGAACGTTACCGAACGTTTCAACGTTATTGATATTGGTAGGCTTACCCCACAGACCGCGGACCGCAGGGAATGGCGGACGCGGGCGACTCATACCGCGATGACCTTCAATTGAAGCCATCAAAGCTGTTTCTTCACCACAAACGAACGCACCGGCACCCATCTTGATGCGCATGTCGTAGTCAAAGCCCCATCCCTGAATATTTTTGCCGAGATAACCCTTCTCGTAGCAGGTATCAATAGCGTGCTGAAGCCTCTGTATGGCAAGCGGGTACTCTGCGCGAACATACACATAACCAAAGTCACAGCCGATTGCATAGGCGGCAATCATCATTCCTTCAATGATACAGTAGGGGTCACCTTCGAGAAGGGAACGGTCCATGAACGCACCGGGGTCACCTTCGTCGGCATTGCAGATCAGGTATTTGTGATCTCCCGGAGAAGCCTTGCAGAACGACCACTTCATTCCGGTGGGGAAACCGCCGCCGCCTCGACCACGAAGCCCTGATTTTTTGACTTCCTCAATAACCTCTTCCGGTTTCATGCTATCGATACACTTAGCAATAGCCTTGAATCCATCTTCATGTATATACGCGTCGATGCTGTCCGGATCGATCTGACCGCATCCGGTCATAACGACACGCATCTGTGCGTCAACAAACTGATTATAATAAGGTTTGGCTTTTCTCTTCTCAATCGTCTCTTTTTTTACAATATGTTCATCGATAATCTTTTCGACTTCTTCAGGTTTCACAAAGTCGTACGTTACTCGCCCTTGTTCGGGAGTAATAATATCAACCAGAACGTCGTTGGCGCAGAGACCACGGCAACCGGTTTTTATAACGTCGCAGCGTTTGCCGACAACTGCATTCACGCCTTTTTCAGCCAGCAGCTTTACAAAAGCATGCTCGACCTCTTTGGCGCCCATTGAAATACCGCCAGTACCCTGGCAGATGAGAATCTGTATTCCTGCGTTTTCGCTCATGACTCAATTGTCCCCTACTGGATAGTTTCGAGCTACGTGCTACTTCAATGGCCTCTGGTTATAATCAGCAACAATTTCATCAACTTTTTGTACCGTCATACCGCCGTACGTTGAATCATTGACCATTGCAAGCGGCGCCATTCCGCATGCTCCGAGACAGGCAACCTTTTCAAAGGTGTAACGCAGATCCGGAGTTGTTTCAGCATGACCAATATGCAGCTTGTCAAAAAATGTTTCTACTATACGAGTTGCACCCTGAACATGGCAGGCGGTTCCGACACAAACGCGGATAATGAAGCGGCCACGAGGTTTGAGATGAAACTGTGCGTAAAATGTAAGGACACCGTAAATCTGGCTTGGGTATACATTCAAGCGTTCGGCAACATAATCAGCAACAATACGGGGTACATAGCCGTACTCATCCTGAACACCCTGAAGCACCGGCATCAGGTTACCTGGAATATCTATATATTTGTTGATGACCGCATCGGCTATGGAAAGATCAATTTCCGGCTCTTGCTCTGTGGTCTGCTGCGCTACTGCGTCACTCATGCGCCCCATCTCCTTTGAATCGTGCGGAGTTATCTGTCAATTTCACCAAGGACAATATCCAGGGTTCCGATTACTGCTACCAAGTCGGCAATCATCGAGCCCAGACTCATCTTTTCAATAGCCTGGAGATTGACGAATGATGGCGGACGAATTCTCAGCCGCTCAGGTTTGTTGCCTCCGTCGCTGACGATATAGAATCCGAGTTCACCTTTTGGAGCTTCAACGCCCTGATACACTTCACCTTCCGGTGCAGGGAACCCTTCAGATGCAATCTTGAAGTGATGAATCAGTCCTTCGATACTGTTGTACACATTTTCTTTAGGCGGATAGCAGACCTGCGGACAATCTGCAAGCACCGGACCCGGCTTAAGCTTATCCAGCGCCTGACGAACAATCTTGCAGGCTTCGCGCATCTCTACGAGGCGAACTTTGTATCGATCAAAGGTGTCACAATTTTCGCCGACCGGTACTTTGAACTGGTACTTGTCATAGCCACAGTAAGGGTTATCACGACGAAGATCCCAATCCACACCTGATCCGCGCAGTGCCGGACCGGTGATACCGTAGTCAATGGCATCTTCAGCAGAAATGACACCGTTACCTACCGTACGCTTGAGCCAGATCGGATTTGTCGTCAGGAGCCCTTCATACTGATCAAGGTAACTTGGCATCACGTTAATAAAATCACTTACTTTTTTCACAAACTCGTCCGGAACGTCCTGTGACAGACCGCCAACGCGGAAAAAGTTTGACGTCATACGAGCGCCGGAGATCAATTCATAGATTTCCATGACTGTCTCACGCTCGCGGAACGCATAAATAAATACTGTCATAGCGCCAATATCAAGGGCGTGGCACGCTATCCAAACCAGATGTGATTCAAGTCGAGTCAACTCGGCCATAATAATCCGGATGGTTTCAGCCCGTTCAGGCACTTCAACAGCCATCAGTTTTTCAACTGCCAGGATATATCCCAGGTTGTTGCTCATTGGCGCCAGATAGTCAAGGCGATCAGTGAGCGGCAGGATCTGATGATAGGTACGATGCTCCGACAGTTTTTCAACGCCACGGTGCAGGTAGCCGATGTGAGGAGTGACCTTGACAATCACCTCGCCGTCAAGCTCGAGCACAAGCCGCAGAACCCCGTGGGTACTGGGATGTTGCGGGCCCATATTTAGAGTCATTGTTTCAGTAGTAGCCATGTAGTGCCTCTTATAGTATCGGATTACAGAACGATGAGATTATAACTATGACAAACGCCCTTTATACGGCTCGCGATCAGGTCCCTGCAAAGGATAGTCCTTGCGGAGCGGATGCCCGACCCAGTCTTCAGTCATAAGTATGCGGCGCAGGTCAGGGTGTCCCTCAAACGTTATACCGAAAAGGTCGAATACTTCTCGTTCGAGCCAGTTGGCTGTTCGCCATACCTGGGTTGCCGATGGAATGTTGCAGTTCTCCTCGGTAACGGGTGTTTTAATACGCAAACGATCCTTATTGGGAATCGAATAGAGCTGGTAGACCATCATGAAACGTTCTTCTTTTTTCCCCAGATAGTCTACTGCGGTAAGGTCAGTAAGGAGATTGTACTGAAGCGATTGCTTAAGGAACGAAAGGATTTCCATAATCGAGGCCTTTGCCACGGTTACCGTCACTTCCCCTCTGAACTCGACTACATCAATGATTGAAGCGGCGAACTTTTCCTTCAGCTTCTGCACTGCTCTATTGTTTTCTGCCATGGCATCCAACCCTTTTGTGGGATTTGTGTATAATTAATTTCGAAATAAATGAATTAAGCGGCTTCCGGAATATACCGTTCGCCCAAGCCGATGGCGTTACCGAACGAGTTGCGTTCCGTCATGATTTTGTCCTGCAATTTCATCAACCCGAAGAGTAATGCTTCAGGACGTGGCGGGCAACCCGGGATGTACACATCAACCGGCAGAGCCTCATCAATTCCCTGAACAACACTGTAGGTATCAAAAATCCCGCCGGAGCACGCGCAGGCACCCATAGCAATTACCCATTTCGGTTCTGGCATCTGCTCATATACCGTCTGGATAACCGGAAGCATTTTTTTGGTTACCGTTCCAGCAATAATTATGCAGTCTGACTGACGTGGTGATGCACGAAAGATAATGCCGAAGCGGTCCAGGTCATTATGCGAAGCACCGGTTGCCATCATTTCGATTGCGCAGCAAGCAAGGCCAAAGGTCATCGGCCAGATGGATGACTTCCGGGACCAGTTAACCAAGAGATCCAGTGACGTGGTGATAACGTTATCGCCAAGCGGATTGTCTACTCCCATTCCAGCGCTCCTTTTTTCCATACATAAATATAACCAACAAAAAGAATAACTATAAAGAGACCCATCTCAACCAACCCAAACACACCGAGTTTCTTGTAAAGGATCGCCCAAGGATAGAGGAAAACCGCCTCGATATCGAACAGTATGAACATCATTGCGATCAGGTAGAACTTAATTGAGTAACGCTCACGAGCGGTACCGACCGGTTCACACCCGCTCTCATATGGCTGCAACTTCACCTTCGACCGTTTTTTGGGGCCGATCAGTGAAGAAAAAACCAGCGAGCAGAGCCCAAACAAGAGCGCTACTATAACTAGAAGTAGTATTGGCAGGTATGCACCAAGCATTATAAATCCTCCTTACTGCGTACGGTATACTGTATACAAACGTTGCTTGTAATATGGTATTTGGATTTCTTTGTCAACAGTTTTTTTACTCCTGATTAAATCAAAGAGCAGCCATATGCTCATCGAAAATACAAATAAAATTACTGCTTTAAGATTGACAGCTTCTTATACTCTATGATAAATATGCCACCCGCTTCTATTATCTAACTATCTATTTTGACACGAGGTATCCACCATGAATCATGAGCGCTCCAGCTATCTTTTCCAGCAGGCTAAATCTGCAATTCCAGGCGGCGTCAACAGTCCGGTACGTGCATTTAAATCTGTCGGGGCAGACCCTCTTTTCATTAATAAAGCTTCCGGATGCACCATTTTCGACGAAGACGGCAATGCTTTTATCGATTATGTCGGCTCATGGGGCCCTATGATCATTGGCCACTGCCACCCTGACATAGTCAAGGCTGTCCAGGAGACAATGGCCTGTGGCGCAAGCTTTGGCGCTCCTACAGAACGAGAGACTATCCTTGCAAATATGGTCATTGACGCCGTTCCATCCATAGAAATGGTCCGCATGGTCAGTTCAGGCACCGAAGCTACCATGAGTGCCATCAGGGTTGCCCGCGGTTATACCGGGCGTGATAAGATAATAAAATTTTCCGGCTGTTACCACGGCCATGCCGATTCTTTGCTGGTCAAGGCCGGCTCTGGTGCTGCAACCTTCGGCGTTCCTGACTCTCCCGGCGTCCCGGCAGATGTTGCCAAACTTACGCTAACCGCAGAATATAACTCACTTGATTCGGTAAAAAAACTGATCACCGATAATAAGGACGCCGTTGCCTGCATTATTGTAGAACCGGTTGCCGGAAACATGGGAACGGTACCGGCACGTGAAGGCTTTCTCGAAGGGCTGCGGGAATTATGCACCAAAAACGGTATCGTATTGATCTTTGACGAAGTAATGTCCGGTTTCCGCGTTGCATACGGCGGCGCCCAGGAACTTTACGGCATTACTCCGGACATGACTACATTAGGAAAAATCATCGGCGGCGGCCTGCCGGTAGGTGCATTCGGCGGCAAACGCGAAATCATGGAAAAGCTTTCACCATCAGGTGGGATCTACCAGGCAGGCACGTTATCAGGAAACCCGCTTGCCATGTCAGCCGGAATCGCGGCTTTAAACCTTCTGAAACAGCCCGGCTTCTATCAATCTCTAGAAGAGAAGAGTAAGCATGTTGCCGAAGGCATTGCCAAAGCTGCTCGTGACGCAGGATACCCGATTTACTCAACCCGTGTCGGCAGTATGTTTTGTGCCTTTTTCAGCAAAGAGCCGGTCTATGACTGGCCATCCGCTTCACAGTGCGATACCAAGGCGTTTGCTAAATATTTCCTGGCCATGCTTGACGAAGGCATCTACCTTGCTCCATCCCAGTACGAGACCGCTTTTGTTTCTGCCGCCCACACTGATGCCGATATTGAGAAAACCATTGCAGCTGCGGCAAAATGCTTCAAGAAGATTGCATAAAGTGATGTTGCCATTTATGTTTGACACATCTGCACTTTCTATGGTAATGAATACCGGTTTTGTGCCTCTATTGCAGTGCAGCTTTTCATGAGCAGCAGCAATCGCGAGCTTTTTCAAAGCCTTGCAACAGTGTCCAGTATGGGCATTTCTGTTGTTCTGGCAATCGGCATCGGCGTCTGGTTCGGCTTGACTCTTGACCGATGGTTCGGCACGAAGCCCTGGTTCTTTTATATTTTTCTTTTTATTGGGATTGCCGCCGGTTTCAAGAATGTTTATGTCATCGCCGGCAGGGAGATCCGTAAATCCGATGATAACGATCAACGAGGATAACCTCTTTGCAGTCATCATCAAGGGAAGCCTGGCCTTACTGACTGTCATTACCTTAGCCGGATGGCTGTTTTTCTCGGCAAAAGTTGCCTTAGGCGCCTTGGCTGGCGGATGTATTGCGATTACCAATTTTTTTTGGATCCGTAATGTGCTTCAGCGCATTCTGACCCATATGCCTGCGAAGGCAACTGTTTATGCGCAGTTTCGCTATATTGCCCGCTTAAGTCTGACCGGTCTGGTGTTGTATTTTATTATTACCTCCGGCTGGTTTTCACTGGCCGGGCTTTTTGTCGGGCTTTCAATTATTGTTATCAACATTATAGCACTTTCACTATACAGCGCCCTGCGCGCAGGAGGTTAGCTCCATGGTTCACCCGTTACTGTTTCTTGAGTTTTTCCGCAAACTGCTGGCCCCGCTTCACATCTCCGACGCGAGCGCGGATGCGGTCAGCTACACATGGCTCATTATCATACTGTTGCTTGTACTATCGTTAATGGCCACGTCGGCACTCAAATCAATTCCAAGCGGTATGCAGAACTTCATGGAAACCGTTGTTGGCGGCATTGAAAACATGATCGTTGATACCATGGGCGAGCACGGGCGGCCTTTCTTTCCGCTGATTGCCACCCTCGCTATCTTCGTTCTGGTTTCCAACCTGATCGGCCTGATTCCGGGCTTCTTTCCTCCAACAGCAAATATAAATACAACCGCTGCCTGCGCTGTGATCGTATTTATCTCGACCCACGTTGTCGGACTCAAGCATCACGGTTTTGGCTATATCAAGCACTTCCTCGGACCAATCGCCTGGTTGGCTCCGGTTATGTTTTTCATTGAAGTCATCGGCCACATGAGCCGTCCGGTTTCACTGACACTGCGTCTGTTCGGCAACATGAACGGCCACGAACTCGTACTGATGATCTTTTTCGGCCTGGCTCCCTTCCTGGTACCACTGCCGATGATGCTCATGGGTGTGCTGGTATCGTTCATCCAGGCCTTTGTGTTCATGCTGCTCGCCATGATTTACATCCAGGGCTCCCTGGAGCACGCACACTGATCACTCAGTGCCGGACATGAAGATTATGGTAGGCTTTGCAGTAAAAGACTGAATCACACAATAACTAACTATCAATTCCTATACTATTTAGGATAATCACACCACGAGAGGAGAAGTAAAATGAGTTTTTTCACAATGTGCGTTCTTGCAGCAGGTATTGGTATGGCACTGGGTACACTGGGTACCGGTATTGGCCAGGGTATGGCAGTTGCCCGCGCCGTTGAAGGCGTTTCCCGTAATCCAGGCGCTTCCGGCAAAATCCTGACCACCATGATGATCGGTCTGGCCATGATCGAGTCTTTGGCAATCTATGCACTGGTTGTCTGTCTGATCATCCTGTTCGCCAACCCTTACAAAGATATCGCTATCAAACTGGCTGAAACTGTTGCCAAGTAATTCCGGCTTCACCTTACGTTGAACGAGAAAGGGCATCCAAACTTGGATACCCTTTCTTGTTCAAGATTCAGAACACACTTTTCTAATCGTCTTCCCTCAATCCACCTACAACTGCCTGTGATTCTGCACTTTCAACGATATCACCTGAGCCCTGCTTGACTACCGAACGAGCCGAATAGGAATACTTCACCCCTCGTTCAAGTGTGCTGTCAACATAATCTCCCTGTTTTAATACCTCCTGGTTAAGCGACTGATAGGACTGATTCACGGCAGTTGACTGGCGGTACAGATTATAACCGAGTAGCCGCCCATTCAAGTAAGGCTGTGACGTTATGTGCACCTTTATTTCGGTTGGAAACGACTCCAGCTTCAGCTGAGGAGGGGCAAGCGGAATATCCATACGTACTGTTGAAATCGATGAGGCGGCGCCGTCAATGCCATCTGCTGTAAAGGGGACGATACGGTACGAATAACTGTTTCCCGCACTCACATCGTTGTCAAGCGCAATTAGACGGTTGCCAAACCGCTGGGCGGTCGGCGGCAGGCTGTTTAGGTAGTATGTCTGCAGCGGAGAGTAATCAGTCGTGCAAGCCCGGCAGACGTTCTTCTGATCGGATGCCGCCGTTTGTCTGCTGATTTTTACTCCAGCGATGTCCTTCACTTGATGTCCTGCCCGATCCTTATCTGGGAGAGTCCATTTGATTTTCACGACAGAACCGCTCTGTTGGACAGATACGGCCGCCGGCGCGGCAGGAATCATCATGTCCGGATAAATCAGCGGCCCTTTCCTGCCGCACCCGGATGCCATTACTGATAATCCAACAACTACTGCTGAGCGCACAATCCGGCTCATCGGGCTCCTCCTGCCGGCAGTACTGAATCCAGCGCCACCTCGAATTGACCTGCTGCGGACATGAATCGTACTTTGGCAGTCTGAATTTCCAAAATGGTTGCTCCCGAAACGACAGCACCCTCTTTAAGCAGGAAACCATTCACAACGGCTCGACGAGCTGAGCGATCATCCTGCCAGGCAATGCCTGACAATTTTATATCCGCAGGCGCTGGCACAAGTTGAAGCTGATGTTTAGGCAAAGAATGCGGCAACCGATCAGCAGGAGTCGTAGCATTTATTTTAGTTTTGTTGCTCCGGGAGACTGTGCTGGTTGCATTCACTTCCTTTTTTTGTGGAGGCGGAGCTTGAAACGGTACAGCGACTGTCTGAGCGGGTGGTGACAACTGACCAGCAGGAGGGACAGAATTAACGGTCGCAGAAACTGTGGCAACTGGCTGAGAGGGCATTGCAGGTCTAACACTGACGCCGCTCTTTTTGCCTACCCCGGTAATGAATAACCAGGTTCCGGCACACACGACCAAAGAGACACCACCGATAAGCGTAGCAAGCTTCCAAAAAGAACGGTTTGTTCCGGAATGACCTCTTTCCTGAAACAGATCCCCGGAAATATTCACCCGTCCCTGTGGCTGAGTCTTCTTGTACTTTTCCTGTTCGATTTTTTTCAGGGCATCAAGAATATAGCTCATATGATACGGTCACCTTCCGGCAAAAAGCCAACGTGAAATTCTAAACCAGAGACTTTCACGCTCGTCAACCGGCTGCAGCTCAGAAATAACCTCTGCCGCGATTGCAGGAGAAATCATCTGGACCTCACGGGTCCAGGCCAATACCAGCGCATGCTCGCACGCAATATTTATCAAACGCGGGATACCCTGTGAAAAGCGGTAAATCCGTTTAACGGCGGCACGGGAGAATAATTCCGGCACCCTGTTGCCGGATATTTTGAGGCGATGACTGATATAGCGGACTGTTTCATCAAATTTCATTGGCGCAAGGCGGCAACGCACGGTAACTCGCTGATTGAGCTGACGAAGGTCATACCTCTGAAGAATTTTGTCCATTTCCGGCTGGCCGGCCAGAACAATCTGAATAAGCTTGTCACGTTCCGTTTCCAGGTTAGAGATCATTCGCACCTGTTCCAGCACTTCTGGAGCAAGATTTTGCGCTTCATCTATAACAAGAACAACAGTCCGTCCGGCACTGTTTTGCTCAATCAGATAGTCGTAAAGTATGTTCAAACTGGCAACGCGGCTGGTGTCACCCATTTCAATACCAAACTCATGGCATATACCGTCAAGCAGCTGTTCCCCCGAAATACAGGGGTTGAATATAAGAGCACTCCGGTATTTTTCAGGATCGAGTTGCGCCAGCAGCGTGCGGAGCATCGTCGTCTTGCCGGTGCCGACTTCTCCAGTCAGAGTTATGAAACCGGCATGACTGTCGACTCCGTACAACAGGCGGGCAAACGCCTCCCGGTGGACTGAGCTGAGGAATACAAAATGTGGATTCGGAGTGATCGTGAACGGCTTTTCCGAAAAGCCAAAAAAATCACAATACATTTTTGGTCAGTAACCCGCTCTCACGTTCCGGATTTCGCTCAATACTCGCTGACGGGCCGTTCCACCGGGGATATCACGGGCATTGACGCTGGCTTCAACGGTAATGCAGGCAAATATATCCGAGTCAATTTTTTGCGAAAACAGTTGCCACTCCGCAAGTGTCAGGTCAGTTATTTCCATTTCGTTTTCCACGCAGTACGCAACGGACT
>Ga0118677_10003788_pt1 | contig 28243 bp, 6 predicted proteins | sample AliMusrvi5mmetaG_FD_86154 | JGI IMG/M metagenome (GOLD analysis project Ga0118677, IMG submission 86154) | reverse complement strand
GCGCAGAACCGCGGCGCGGCCTACAACGTCAGCTACACCACCAACGCGGGCGCCACCTGGAACTTCGTCTCCACGGCCAGCATCAGCATGACAAACGGCGCGGCCAACGGCGACACGGCAGCGCGCACCATCTACGTCAGCAGCATCCCCGTGGTCACCTCGGCCAGCCCGGGCGCGGCCACCGACCAGGTGGCCTTCGCCGTTTCCGACTTCGCGGGCAATATTTCCACCGTGGTCTATACGATGCTGGTCGCCAGCGCGGTGGACACTTCGACGCCGCCGGCCCTCTCCGGCCCCGCCAGCGGGGCCTACGTGAGCACCAGCGCTCCGACGCTGGTCTGGTCCTCGAATTCCAGCGGCAATTTCCGCCTGCAGCTCTCGCCGACGTCGGACTTCTCTCAGGTCATCGCGGATACGTTCACGGCCAACCAGTCCTACGTCTCGACGAACACTCTGCTTAACGCGACGACGTACTGGTGGCGCGCGGCGTGCTACATCGATCCCCGCCAGTCCAACTGGTCCAATGCGTCCAGCTTTGTAGTAGACTTGGGCTCGCCGACGTTCTCAAATCCAATGGCCTCCACGGATACGGCCGGAGGCTGGACCAGCCTGCCCTCGGCAGCCTATTTCACCTCGACTACGGTGTCGGTGCAGGTGACGGTGCAGGACCCCTTGTCCGGCCTTGTGGTCTCGACCGGCCTGCCCAACGGCCTGGTAGGGCAGTGGCATTTCGACGAGGGCGCGGGCTCGGTCGTCCTGGACGCGTCGACCAACGCTTATAACGGCACGCTGATCAACAGCCCGGCTTGGGTCGCGGGCAAGCGCGGCGGCGCCCTTAATTTCAACGGCAACAGCAATTACGTAAGCCTCAGAAACAACCCCGGCCTCTTCGCGACGAACCCTCTCACGATCGAGGCCTGGGTCTATCCCTTGGGCATAAATCAGTATTCCTACGGCGGCGGTTATGGCGGCACCATTATCGATGGGGATGAAAACGGCGGCTCGAGCGGATACGTTCTGGGGATCAAGAACGACGGGAGGATATGGTGGTGGCCGGCCGGCAGCCAGGATCGCTTCAGCGTCGGAACGATTCCCCTCAGCCGATGGACCCACGTCGCACTCTCTTATGACGGCGCCAATGTCCGCATGTACATCAACGGCTCCTTGGACTCCAGCCAAAGCGCAGTGGTCCCCCAGACACCGACCTTCCTGAAAATCGGCGCCAAAGCTTGGGTCACCGGATATTTCGCGGGCTCGATAGACGAGGTCCGCCTCTACCAGGTGGTCCGCTCCTCGGCGCAGATCCTGGCCGACTACGAGTCGGATCAGTTGGCGGCGCAGAACCGCGGCGCGGCCTACAACGTCAGCTACACCACCAACGCGGGCGCCACCTGGAACTTCGTCTCCACGGCCAGCATCAGCATGACAAACGGCGCGGCCAACGGCGACACGGCGGCGCGCACCATCTACGTCAGCAGCATCCCGCTGGCCGCCTCCACCGGCCCAGGCGCTGCCACCGACCAGGTCGCCTTCGCGGTCTCGGACTTCGCGGGAAACGTCTCCACCTTGGCCTACACGATCTTGGTGGACGCCTCGATGCCGCCGACACTGACCCTGCCGGCCAGCGGGGCGTACGTGGACGTCAGCGCCCCGGTGCTGGTTTTGGCCTCGAATTTCAACGGCAGTTTTCATATGCAGCTCTCGCGGACGCCGGATTTCTCCCAGGTCATCGCGGACTCGGTCACGGCCAGCCAGTCCTACGTTTCGACGAATACCCTGCTCAACGCGACGACGTACTGGTGGCGCGCGGCGAGCTACATCGACCCTGCCCATCCCAGATGGTCCAATGCATCGAGCTTCGTGGTGGACCTTGGTTCGCCTACGTTCTCCAGCCCCATGGCCTCCACGGACACGGTCGGAGGCTGGACCAGCCTGCCCTCAACGACCTACTTCACCTCCACGACGGTATCGGCCCAGGTGACGGTGCAGGATCCTTTGTCCGGGCTTCTGGTCTCGACCGGGCTGCCCGCGGGACTCGTGGGGCAGTGGCATCTTGACGAGGGTTCTGGCGCTAGCGCGAATGATTCCTCGCTCAATGGGAACGCACTTGCGTTGTCCGCCTCGGCACCCGTTTGGTCAGCGGGAAGGTCAGGCGGGGCTTTGAGTTTCTCCGGCGCCACCCAATACGCCTACAGGAACAATCCGGCCAATCTGCCGTCAGGCTCAAGCGCCAGGACTTTTTCAGTTTGGTTCAAGCTGAACTCGCTGACGATTCCCAGCCCCGGCGCGGAATTACTGGGCGTCGGGGATAATACAGCTCAGGGCAGCCGATTCGCGTTGTGGCTGGATAACGGCGGTAGTTGTGGAAGCGGCAAAGAGGGGGTGGGAATCGAACTTCTAAATGCGGGGGTGATGTTCCTGTGGAATCCCGATATGAATTGGCACCATCTTGCGGCCTCATATCCGGGGGGGAATATCAACACCACCCAAATGTATCTGGACGGCGTTCAGCTGAGTGCGCCGTGCCATGCCGATTCCTTTACTCCGAACACCACCTTGACTCAATTGGCCCTCAACACCATCCCAACCGTCGGCAGTGGCTACGGAATGAGTGGGCTCATCGACGAAGCGCGCATCTATAACGTGGCGTTGTCTTCGGCGCAGGTCCTCGCGGCCTACGAATTCGACACGCTCGCCGCGCAGAACCGCGGCGCGGCCTACAATGTCCTCTACTCGATCAACGCGGGCGCCACCTGGAATTCCGTCTCCACGGCCAGCATCAGCATGACGAACGGTGCTGCCAACGGCGACACGGCGGCGCGCACCATCTACGTCAGCAGCATCCCCGTGGTCACCTCCACCGGCCCGGCCGCGGCCACTGACCAGGTCGCCTTTGTGGTCTCGGACTTCGCGGGCAACGTCTCCACCTCGGTCTACATGATCCTGGTGGACGCCTCGATGCCGCCGACACTGACCCTGCCGGTCAGCGGGGCGTACGTGGACGTCAGCGCCCCGGTTCTGGCTTGGGCCTCGAATTTCAGCGGCAATTCCCACATGCAGCTCTCGCGGACGCCGGACTTCTCCCAGGTCATCGCGGACTCGATCACGGCCAGCCAGTCCTACGTCTCGACGAACACCCTGCTCAACGCGACGACGTACTGGTGGCGCGCGGCGAACTACATCGATCTCGCCCATCCCAAATGGTCCAATGCGTCGAGTTTCGTGGTGGACCTCGGCTCGCCGACGTTCTCCGGTCCCATGGCCTCCACGGACACGGCCGGAGGCTGGACCAGCCTGCCCTCAACGACCTACTTCACCTCCACGACGGTATCGGTCCAGGTGACGGTGCAGGACCCCTTGTCCGGGCTTCTGGTCTCGACCGGACTGCCCAACGGCTTGGTGGGGCAGTGGCACTTGGACGAAGGGATGGGAACGTCCGCCGGGGACGCTTCTATCTCGGCCCAAACCGGAGTGCTGGTCAACGGGCTGCCCTGGATGAACTCCGGCTGCCACTCCGGCGACTGCCTCAACCAATCCGGCAGCCAATATGCGTATTTCCCCGCGCCATCCCTGGGAGTGGTCAATGCGCCGTTCACCATCGAGATGTGGGTCAAGCCTGCGGCGGATTCGGGCACATTCGGCCATGTCGCAAATGCAGCCGGCGGCACAGGATGGTGCACGCCGTTCTTGGGATTCGACAACGCCAGCGGGCATGTGGCGGCTCAGGTCTGGAACGGCGGGAGCGATTCCTACGCCGCCGCCGCGACGGGCCTGCCCTTGAATCAATGGTCTCATGTGGCCGAAACCTGGAGCTCCACCCAGGGCTTGTCCTTATATATAAACGGCGTGTTGGCGGCATCCAACCCCGCGGCCACGACCTATTCGGCCAGCGGTGCGACCGACTACTTGATAACCAGCTTGGCCGGCGGCGCAGGCTGCGCATCAACCTTCATCTCGAAAACCGCGTTCTCGGGCGCGATCGACGAGGTCCGCGTCTACAACGTCGCCCGCTCCTCGGCCCAGGTCCTGGCCGACTACGAGTCCGACACCTTGGCGGCGCAGAACCGCGGCGCGGCCTACAACGTGAGCTACACTAACAACGCGGGCGCCACCTGGAACTTTGTCTCCACGGCCAATGTCAGCATTCCCGGCGCCGCCAACGGCGACACGGCGGCGCGCACTATCTATGTGAGCAGCATCCCAATGGTCTCCTCCTCCCGCCCGGGCGCGGCCACCAACCAGGTGGCCTTCGTCGTGTCCGACTTCGCCGGCAACGTCTCCAGCTCGGTCTATACGGTGCTGGTGGATACCTGGGCCGGGGTGGACACTTCGACGCCGCCGGCGCTCTCCGGCCCAGCCGGCGGGGCGTACGTGACCGTCAGCACCCCGACGCTGGTCTGGGCCTCGAATTACAACGGCAATTTCCGCCTGCAGCTCTCGCTGGCGCCGGACTTCTCCCAGGTCGTCGCGGACGCGGTCACGGCCAACCAGTCCTACGTCTTGACTCCTCCCTTGCTCAACGCGACGACGTACTGGTGGCGCGCGGCGAGCTACATCGATCCCGCCCATCCCAACTGGTCCAATGCGTCGAGCTTCGTGGTGGACCTGGGCTCGCCGACGTTCTCCAGCCCCATGGCCTCCACGGACACGGCCGGAGGCTGGACCAGCCTGCCCTTGGCGACCTTCCTCACTTCGACGACGGTGTCGGTCCAGGTGACGGTGCAGGACACCGTGTCCGGGCTTCTGGTCTCGACCGGCTTGCCCAACGGCCTGGTGGGGCAGTGGCATTTCGACGAGGGCGCGGGCTCGGTCGCCGTCGACGCCTCGACTAACGCCTACAACGGCCTGCTCGTCAACAGCCTGACCTGGGTGGCGGGCAAGCGCGGCAGCGCCCTGAGCTTCGCGGGAGTCAGCAGCTATGTCAGCCTGCCCTCGGGCCTCGTGCAAGGCCTGACCAGCTTCACGTTCTCGAGCTGGGTCTATTGGCAGTCCGCGTCGAACTGGCAGAGGATCTTCGATTTCGGCACGGGAACCACCGTCAACATGTTCCTGACGCCCGATTCCTCTGGCGGAACGCCCCGTTTCGCGATCACCACCAGCGGCAACGGCGGCGAGCAGCAGATCAGCGCACCGGCGGCGTTGCCTACGGGCGGCTGGCATCACATCGCGGTCACGCTCGACCACGCGGCCTCGCTGGGCACGCTGTACATCGACGGCGTGGCTGTGGCGAGGAACCCCGGCATGACGTTGACCCCGTCGAGTCTGGGCAACACGACCAGCAACTTCCTCGGGAAGTCCCAGTACGCCGATCCCTACTTCTCGGGGAAGCTCGACGAGGTCCGCCTCTACAACGTGGCCCGCTCCTCGGCGCAGATCCTGGCCGACTACGAGTCCGATCAGTTGACGGCGCAGAACCGCGGCGCAGCCTACAACGTGAGCTACACCACCAACGCGGGCGCCACCTGGAATTTCGTCTCCACGGCCAACGTTACCATGCCGGGCGCGGCCAACGGCGACACGGCGGCGCGGACCATCTATGTCAGCAGCATCCCGCTGGTCGCTTCCACCGGCCCGGCCACCGACCAGGTCGCTTTTGCGGTCTCGGACTTCGCGGGCAACGTCTCCACCTCGGTCTATACAATCCTGGTGGACACCTCGACGCCTCCGACGCTGTCCGTGCCGGCCGGCGGGGCGTACGTGACCGTCAGTAACCCGGCGCTGGTCTGGTCCTCGAATTTCAACGGCAATTTCCACATGCAGCTCTCGCGGACGCCGGACTTCTCCCAGGTCATCGCGGACTCGATCACGGCCAACCAGTCCTACGTTTCGACGAGCACCCTGCTCAGCGCGACGACGTACTGGTGGCGCGCGGCGTGCAACATCGATCCCGCCCATCCCAAATGGTCCATCTCGTCGAGCTTCGTGGTGGACCTGGGCTCGCCGACGTTCTCCAGCCCCATGGCTTCCACGGACACGGCCGGAGGCTGGACCAGTCTGCCCTCGGCGACCTACTTCACTTCCACGACGCTGTCGCTCCAGGTGACGGTGCAGGACACCGTGTCCGGGCTTATGGTCTCGACCGGCCTGCCCAACGGCTTGGTAGGGCAGTGGCATCTCGACGAGGGCGCGGGCTCGGTCGCCTTGGACGCCTCCACCAACGCCCACAACGGCACGCTGATAGGCAGCCCGAACTATGTGGCGGGCATTCGCGGCAACGCCCTGAATTTCAACACCAATCAGTACGTCGTGGCTCCTTCTCCCATGAACAATGCGGACAACTGGACTTTGGAGGCATGGGTCAATCGCACCGCTTCTGAAGAAGGCTGTTTCCTGTTCAACGGCCAATATGGTTCCGGCTATGGTTTGGGCCTTATCAACGGCGCTTCCCTGTGGGGTTTTGTCGGCGGCACTTGGCTGAGCAGCTCCTATTCGCTCCCGGCTGGACAATGGACCCACGTCGCGTTGGTCAGCCAGAATGGGACTGCAAGAATATATGCCAATGGGAGTCAGGTTTATTCCGCCACCTGGAGTCCGAGCAGTCCTTCGGCCAATTTCTACATCAACGGCGGCGGGTGCCCCTGGGGAGGGAATTCGGTGCAGCTCGACGAGGTGCGGGCTTTCAACGTGCCGCGATCCTCGGCGCAGATCCTGGCCGACTACGCATCGGATCAGTCGGCGGCTCAGAACCGCGGCGCGGCCTACAACGTGAGCTACACTACCAACGCGGGCGCTACCTGGAGCTTCGTCTCCACGGCCAACGTCACCATGCCGGGCGCTGCCAACGGCGACACGGCGGCGCGCACCATCTACGTCAGCAGCATCCCGGTGGTCACCTCCACCGGCCCGGGTGCGGCCACCGACCAGGTCGCCTTCGCCGTGTCCGACTTCGCGGGCAACGTCTCCACCTCGGTCTATACGATCCTGGTGGACACCTCGACGCCGCCGATGCTGTCCCTGCCGGCCAACGGGGCGTATGTGGGCGTCAGCGCTCCGGCGCTGGTTTGGTCCTCGAATTCCAGCGGTAATTCCCGCATGCAGCTCTCGCGGACGCCGGACTTCTCCCAGGTCATCGCGGACTCGGTCACGGCCAGCCAGTCCTACGTCTCGACGAACACCCTGCTCAGCGCGACGACGTACTGGTGGCGCGCGGCGTGCAACTTCGATCTCACCCATCCCCGATGGTCTAATGCGTCTAGCTTCGCGGTGGACCTGGGCTCGCCTACGTTCTCAAGTCCCATGGCGTCCACGGACACGGCCGGAGGCTGGACCAGCCTACCCTCGGCGACCTACTTCACTTCCACGACAGTGTCGGTGCAGGTGACGGTGCAGGATTCCTTGTCCGGGCTCCTGGTCTCGACCGGCCTGCCTGCCGGCCTGGTGGGGCAGTGGCATCTCGACGAGGGCATGGGCTTGGTCGCTTTGGACGCCTCGACCAACGCCCACAACGGTACGCTGGTAGGCAACCCGAACTATGTGGCGGGCATCCGCGGCAACGCTCTGAATTTAAACGTCAGCCAGTATGTCGTCGCCCCTTCTCCTATGAGCAATGCGGACAACTGGACTTTGGAAGCATGGATCAATTATCCTGCCTCCGCGTACGAAGAGGGCTGCTTCCTATCTAACGGTCAATATGGTTCCGGCTATGGTTTATGCATTATAAACGGTTCTAGCCTGTGGGGTTTCGTCGGGAACACTACACTATCGAATAACTCCTATTCGCTCCCAACTGGACAATGGACCCACGTCGCGCTTGTCAGCAAGAATGGAACGGTCACAATGTATGCGAATGGAGTTTCGATCTATTCCGGCACTCCGGGTCAAAGCACTCCCTCGAGCGTTTTTACCATTAACGGAACCGCGTGCCCCTGGGGCGGCAATACGGTGAAGATCGACGAGGTGCGGGTTTTCAACGTGCCGCGCTCCGCGGCACAGGTTTTTGCCGACTACAAGTCGGATCAGTTGGCGGCGCAGAACCGCGGCGCGGCTTACAGCGTCAGCTACACCAATGACGGGGGCGCCACCTGGAACTTCGTTTCCACGGCCAACGTCAGCATGTCGGGCGCTGCCAACGGCGACACGGCGGCGCGCACCATCTACGTCAGCAGCATCCCGCTGGCCGACACCGTCAGCCCGGGCGCGGCCACCAACCAGGTGGCCTTCGCCGTGTCCGACTTCGTCGGCAACGTCTCCACCTCGGTCTACACCATTTTGGCGGATGTCCCTATACCACCGACGACGCTGTCCCTGCCGGCCAACGGCGCCGGGGTCAATATCACGACGCCGACGCTGTTTTGGGCCCCTGGGTTCACGGGGGATTCCCGCATGCAGCTCTCGCGGACGCCGGACTTCTCCCAGGTCATCGCGGACTCGATCACGGCCAACCAGTCCTACGTGTCGACGAACACCCTGCTCAACGCAACGACGTACTGGTGGCGCGCGGCGTGCAATGGCTCCGTTCGTTGTACCTGGTCCGATGCGTCCAGTTTCGTGGTGGACCTGGGCTCGCCGATGCTCTCAGGTCCCAAGGCCTCCACTGACACGGCCGGAGGCTGGACCAGCCTGCCTTCGGCGACCTATTTCACCTCGACGACAGTCTCGGTGCAGGTGACGGTGCAGGATGCCGTGTCCGGGCTTATGGTCTCGACCGGCCTGCCCGCGGGGCTGATAGGCCAATGGCACTTCGATGGGCGCTCGGGCTCGCTCGCCCTGGATGCTTCCCCGAATGCCAATGACGGGACATTGGTCAATGGCCCGTCATGGGTCGCTGGTAAAAGAGGGGGCGCGCTGTCTTTCGACGGTAAAAGCAGCTATGTGAACCTGAACAATAACTCGAATCTTTTCGCTTCGACCCCGCTCACCATCGAGGCCTGGGTTTACCCCACGAGCCTCAACCAGGCAGGGTCCGACTCGTCTTGGGGATGGGGAAGTTACTCCGGGGCGACCATCATCGACGGCAACGAATCTTGGTATGGAAGCGGCTACATCCTGTCGATCTACAACGACGGCCGTCTGCACTGGGCGCCCAGTACCATGTGCGACCAATACAGCAGCTGCTATCCCTGGTCCGGCCAGTTCAGCAACGGTACGATCCCGCTCAACCAATGGACCCACGTCGCTCTGGTTTACGACGACTGGGGCAATACGTCCATGTATCTGAACGGCGTGATGGACTCATCCGTCAATAATAATGCCCCGCCTTCGACCCCGAGCTTCCTGAAGATCGGCGCACAATCCTGGATCGCGGGCTATTTCCAAGGCAGCCTGGACGAAGTGCGCCTATTCAACGCGGCGCGCTCGGCCGCGCAGATCTCGGTCGACTACGAGTCGGATCAGTTGGCGGCTCAGAACCGCGGCGCGGCTTACAACGTCAGCTATACCAGCGACGGGGGCGCCACCTGGAACTTCATCTCCACGGCCAATGTCACCATGCCGGGTGCGGCCAACGGCGACACGGCGGCGCGCACCATCTACGTCAGCAGCATCCCGCTGGTCTCCACCGCCCGCCCGGCCGCGGCCACCAACCAGGTGGCCTTCGCGGTCTCGGACTTCGCGGGCAACGTCTCCACCGCGGTCTATACGATCTTGGTGGACGCCTCGCCGCCGCCGTTGCTCTCCGGCCCCGCCAGCGGGGCCTACGTGAGCACCAGCGCCCCGACGCTGGTCTGGTCCTCTAATTTCAACGGCACTTTCCACCTGCAGCTCTCGCGGACGCCGGACTTCTCGCAGGTCATCGGTGACTCGCTCACGGCCAACCAGTTCTATATCCCCACGAACGCCCTGCTCAACGCGACGACGTACTGGTGGCGCGCGGCGTGCTATATCAATCCCACCCAGCCCAAATGGTCCAATGTGTCGAGCTTCGTGGTGGACATTGGCTCGCCGACGTTCTCAAATCCCATGGCGTCCACGGACACGGCCGGAGGCTGGACCAGCCTGCCTTCGGCGACCTACTTCACTTCCACGACAGTGTCGGTCCAGGTGACGGTGCAGGACACCGTGTCCGGGCTCCTGGTCTCCACCGGCCTGCCCGACGGCCTGGTGGGGCAATGGCATCTCGACGAGGGCGCGGGCTCGGTCGCCTTGGACGCCTCGACCAACGCCCACAACGGCACGCTGATAGGTAACCCGAACTATGTGGCGGGCATCCGCGGCAACGCCCTGAATTTCAACGGCAGCCAGTATGTCGTCGCCCCTTCTCCTATGAGCAATGCGGACAACTGGACTTTGGAAGCATGGGTCAATCCCGCCAATTCTGGCGAAGAAGGCTGTTTTCTATTCAACGGCCAATATGGTTCCGGATATGGTTTAGGCCTTATCAACGGTTCTTCCCTATGGGGTTTTGTCGGCGGTACTTGGCTGACCAGCGACTATTCGCTTCCAGCGGGACAATGGGCTCACGTCGCGCTGGTCAGCCAGAATGGGACTGCAAGAATATATGCCAATGGGAGTCAGGTTTATTCCGCCACCTGGAGTCCGAGCAGTCCCTCGGCCAATTTCTACATCAACGGTGGCGGCTGCCCCTGGGGGGGGAATTCGGTGCAGCTCGACGAGGTGCGGGCTTTCAACGTGCCGCGCTCCTCCGCGCAGATCCTGACCGACTACCGGTCCGATACCTTGGCGGCGCAGAACCGCGGCGCGGCCTACAACGTGAGCTACACCACCAACGCGGGCACCACCTGGAACTTCGTCTCCACGGCCAACGTCAGCATGCCCGGCGCCGTCAACGGCGACACGGCGGCGCGCACCATCTACGTCAGCAGCATCCCGCTGGTCTCCTCCACCCGCGGCGCGGCCACCAATCAGGTGGCTTTCGCGGTCTCGGACTTCGCGGGAAACGTTTCCACCGCGGTCTATGCGGTGCTGGTGGACACCTTGACGGGAGTGGACACCTCGACGGCGCCGACGCTGACCCTGCCGGCCAGCGGGGCGTACGTGGGCGTCAGCACCCCGATGCTGGTCTGGTCCTCGAATTTCAACGGCAATTTCCGCATGCAGCTCTCGCCGACGCCGGACTTCTCCCAGGTCATCGCGGACACGTTCACGGCCAACCAGTCCTACATCTCCACGGTCACCCTGCTCAACGCGACGACGTACTGGTGGCGCGCGGCGTGCTCTGTAGACCCCCAACACCCGAACTGGTCCAATGCGTCGAGTTTTGTGGTGGACCTGGGCTCTCCGACGTTCTCAAGCCCCATGGCCTCCACGAATACGGCCGGAGGCTGGACCAGCCTGCCCTCGGCGACCTACTTCACCTCCACGACGGTATCGGTCCAGGTGACGGTGCAGGATCCGTTGTCCGGGCTTCTGGTCTCCACCGGCCTGCCTAAGGGCCTGGTGGGACAGTGGCATTTCGACGAAGGCGCGGGCTCGGTCGCCCTGGACGCGTCGACCAACGCCTACAACAGCACGCTGGTCAACAGCCCGGCTTGGGTCACGGGCAGACTCGGCGGGGCGCTGAGCTTCGACGGCAGCAGCCAGTATGCGATCATCCCGCCGATGGCCACGTATGGCTTGAGCCGGTTCACGATCAGCCTATGGATCAAGACCACGCAGACCGAGAGCGGCGGGTGCACCTATTGGCAGTGTCCCAGCATCATCGGTAACGACACCCCGCCCGGCCCGAGCGACGATTTCGGGATATTCACGAAGGATAACAAGCTGAGCCTCTGGGTCGGCGGTGGCGGCTCCGACCAATGGCTCGAGTCAAAATATTCGATCAACGACAACCAATGGCACCACGTCGCGGCCGTCTGCGATGGTTCCGTCATCAAGCTGTATCTGGATGGCCAGGATATCAACGCTTCCCTCTCTGGAATGAGCGGCTACGCGATAGACAAACGAAGCGGCATGGGGGCCTACGGCTTCTACCTCGGGGCGGCGCACTACTATGCCGGCGGTCCCGCGTTCTTCCATCAAGGCACCGTCGACGAACTCCGCATCTTCAACCTGGCCCTCTCCTCAGCGCAGATACTGGCGGCCTACGAGTCCGACACCTTGGCGGCGCAGAACCGGGGCGCCGCCTACAACGTGAGATACACCACCAACGCGGGCACCACCTGGAACTTCGTCTCCACGGCCAACGTCAGCATGCCCGGCGCCGTCAACGGCGACACGGCGGCGCGCACCATCTATGTCAGCAGCATCCCGCTGGTCTCCTCCACTCACGGCACGGCCACCAACCAGGTGGCATTCACGGTCTCGGACTTGGCGGGCAACATCTCCAACGCGGTCTATACGGTGCTGGTGGACACCTTGGCGGGGGTGGACACCTCGACGGCGCCGACGCTGACCCTGCCGGCCAGCGGAGCATGCGTGGGCGGCAGTACTCTGACGCTGGTCTGGTCCTCGAGTTTTAGCGGCAATTTCCGCATGCAGCTCTCGCCGACGCCGGACTTCTCCCAGGTCATCGCGGACACGTCCACCGCCAACCAGTTCTACGTCTCGACGATCACCCTGCTCAACGCGACGACATACTGGTGGCGCGCAGCGTGCTCCATCGATCCCGCCCATCCCAACTGGTCCGCGGCCTTCAGCTTCGTGGTGGATACGGTCCCGCCGGCGGTCTCTGATTTCTACAGCGTAGGCGCCGACGGCGGGCCGGTCCCGGAAAGCGGTATCAATCACCTCCTGGGCGGAGTCACGGCGCAGATCACGGTGCAGGACGCGCTGAGCGGACTTGATCATAGCGGGAGCTCCCTGCCCGCTGGCCTCGTTGGCCTATGGCATCTCGACGAAGGTTCAGGCGCCACGGCTTACGACAGTTCAGGGAAAGCCCACAACGGCACGCTGACCAACGGTCCGACGTGGGTCTCTGGGGAATACGGCAACGCCTTGGATTTCAACACCAACCAGTATGTCGTCGCCCCTTCTCCCATGAGCAATGCGGACAACTGGACTTTGGAAGCATGGATCAATCCTACCGCTTCCGAAGAAGGCTGTTTCCTATTCAACGGCCAATATGGTTCCGGCTATGGTTTAGCCCTCATCAACGGCTCTGACCTGTGGGGTTTTGTCGGCGGCACTTGGCTGACCGACTCCTATTCTCTCCCAACTGGACAATGGGCTCACGTTGCGTTGGTCAGCCAGAATGGGACTGTAAGAATATATGCCAATGGGAGTCAGATTTATTCCACGACATGGAGTCCGAGCAGTCCTTCGGCCAATTTTTACATCAACGGCGGCGGGTGCCCCTGGGGGGGGAATTCTGTGCAGATCGACGAGGTGCGGGCTTTCAACGTGCCGCGCTCCGCGGCGGACATACAGGCGGACATGCGGACCGATTTCGCTATCCACCCCTCATATTCCGTCCAGTATTCCACCAACGCCGGCCAGAGCTGGACAACCGTGGCCACCACCCAGACCGCCAGCACGCCCTATCTGGTCCTCACTGGGAGCCAGGGCTCGACCGCCCCTCAGACCTTCAAGGCCGTAGGCCTGCCGCTGGTCCAGTCCACGAACTCCGCGATCTGCGCCGGCGCCGCGGCCTGCGGGGCTACCAATCAGGTCAAGTTCTCGGCTTGGGACGCTGTCGGCAACATGGTGAGCACCGGACCGTTCGCGGTCGTCATCGATACTCCGCCGCTGCTCGTCGGGCCGGCCGGTGGGGCGTATGTGGGAACCAGCGCTCCAGCGCTGGCTTGGGCCTCGAATTTCAACGGCAATTTCCGCCTGCAGCTTTCGCGGACGCCGGACTTCGCCCAGGTCATCGCGGACTCGATTACGGCCAACCAGTCCTACGTCTCCACGAACACCCTGCTCAACGCGACGACGTATTGGTGGCACGCAACGAGCTACATCGATCCCGCCCATCCCGGCTGGTCCAATGCGTCCAGCTTCGTGGTGGACCTGGGCTCGCCGACGTTCTCCAGTCCTCAGGCCTCCACGAACACGGCCGGAGGCTGGCCCAGCCTGCCCGCGACGACCTATTTCACCTCGACGACGGTGTCGGTCCAGGTGACGGTGCAGGACCCCTTGTCCGGGCTTCTGGTCTCGACCGGCCTGCCTGACGGCCTGGTTGGGCAGTGGCACTTCGACGAGGGCAACGGGAATATGACCCTGGACGCCTCCATCCAGGGCAACAACGGCGTCTTGGTCAACAATCCCTCATGGGTCCCCGGCCGGAGCGGCACCGCGCTCTCATTCGACGGGACCAATAACAGGCATGTCGATCTAGGCACGCCGTCAGGGTTCCCGGTCACGGATTTCACTTTCGCGGCCTGGATCAGGCGCGCGAACACGAACCACAATGAGAACATCTTCAGCGCAAGCTCCGGAGGCTGGGGCGTCTATTTCACCAACGGCAATCTGCTGGCTCTCTCCCAGATAGGCGCCAGCCATGTGGCCAGCCATTCAACCATCACCGACGCCAAATGGCACCACATCGCGGTCACCTTCGACGGCGCAAAGGCCAGATTCTACATCGACGGGATATTGGACGCTAGCCCGGATTATGCTCCGAGCTTCAGCGCCACGCCCATGGCCATCGCCCAACGCCCCGACGTCAGCGATTGCACGGAAAGCTGCTTCGTCGGGACCATCGACGAGGTGAAAGTCTACAATGCGGTCCTTCCATCGGGCCAGATCCTGGCCGAGTACGAGTCTGACACTTTGGCCGCGCATAACCGCGGGGCGGCCTACTATGTCCTCTTCTCGACCAACGCGGGCGCGACCTGGAGCTTCGCCTCGACACGGAGCGTCGCTATGGCCGGGGCGTCCAACGGCGACACGGCGCAGCGGACCCTTTACATCAGCAGCATCCCCTGGGTCACCTCGGTCGGCCCGGGCGCGGCCACCGACCGGATCGCCTTCGCGGTCTCGGACCAGGCCGGCAATATCTCCACCGCCGCCTATACCGTTTTCGTGGACACGATCAATGCGCCTCTTCCCGCCGGCTGCGCGGCGGGCGCCAACGTAAGACAGTCCGGCGGCGGCAATGCCTACCCCACGATCATGGGCGCGCTCAATTCCCTGAACCATAATCTCACCGGCCCGACCTGCGTGGTCATCCGCGACACGGCAATCTATCCCGAACAGGTCACCATCCAAGGCTTCGCCAACAACAGCTACCAGCTCCAGATCATGGCCGACCCGAGCTTCGTGAACTCCGCTCCCGTGGTCATGCCGCCCGCGGGCGCCACCGCCGCCTTCCAGGTGATGAACTCCAGCGTCTCCATTGTCGGCCTGACCGTGGTCAGCACCAACAGCGTGGCCTACGGCATCTGGGCCTCTTCCAGCTATATCGCCATCTCCAACGTCAGCATCCAGGACTCCAACGATTCCATCACGGCCGCCGGCATCCGGCTTTCCAGCTATAGCTCGGTTTCCGGATCGAGCATCACGGTCGGAGCCGGAGGCGGCAACGGCCTCTGGGTTACCGGATCGGGCAACACGGTCGCCTTCAGCACCGCGGTCAGCAATGGCCCGGCCAAGTCTGCCCTTTTCCTCGACGGCGCATCCTTCAACGCCGTCAAGCAGAGCTATTTTTCCGAGACCGCCGCCAATGGCGCAGGCGTCCGTATGGATTCCAACGCCGGCTACAACACCATCAGTTGGAGCACCATGACCGCCGCCGGCAGCGGATCCTACGGTCTCTACCTGTCCCAGGCCTCCTCCGATGCCGTGGGCGGCTGCTACATCCAGGGCGCGACTGCGGTCTATATCTCCGGCAGCACCGGCACGGCCATCGGCGGCAGCACGCTGGCCGCCACCAGCGCCGCGGGCTGGGGCCTGGGCCTGAGCGGCGGCAGCGTGGACTTGAGCGTGTCGTCTTCCACCATCACGGGCGGCGCCAACGGCTCGGGCATCTATCTCGACGTCAACAACACGGGCGCCATCAGCCTGTCCTCCGACATCATCACCGGCTCGGCCTACGGCTTGAGCATCGCCACCCAGGCCGTCGGCGCCGCTCTTTCCATCACCAGCATGACGTTCAAGGCGTTGACCTCGGGCGCGACCGCGATCAACTTCCTGGGCGGGACGCTCGTCTCGACCTTCACCTCCGTTTATTTCGATGCCAGCGTGGGGGCCAACGTCAACGCCCAGCCGCTCTCCACCGGCTCGAGCCTCTATATGCGGCTTCCGGCCGGCCCCAGGACCGGCCCCGCGTTCGAGCACGACCCCTCCGGCTACGTGATCTGGCCCTGGCCCGGAGCTCCCTCGATCCTCGCGGTCTCTGCCGCGAGCATCACGCTCTCCTATGGAGCCAGCAACGGCACCCAGGGCTATGAGGTGGATGCCTCCACGCGCTCCGACTTCCAAGCCGGCACGGTGATCAGCTCGCAGACCGCCGATCCTGATCTGCTCGCCTTGTCGCCCCAGAACCTCTCGGCCAATACCACCTACTACCTGCGCGCGGGCGCCTTGTTCGGCCCAATCACCTATTACAACCCGACCGTGCTCTCGACCTCCACCTTGGCCAGCGTGCCCACGCTCGCCGCGACGACGTTCATCGCTGTCGGCACCGACAGCATCACCTTCAACTGGCTCCAGGGCGGCAACCCGGCCGGGACGCTCTACACGGTGCTCACCTCCACCGCGCCCGACCCGCAGAGCCCGGCCGGCGCGGTCTACACGACCTCCAACACCTACAATGTCGCTTTGACCACTTCAGGCCTGAACGCCAACACCACCTATTACTTCCAGGTGGCGGCTACGAACAACAATGGCCTGACCACGACGTGGAGCGTGGTCGCTGCCACGTCGACTCTGGCCGTGCCGCCCTCAGGACTGTACTTCGCCATCGTCAGCTCGTCCGCCATCGAGCTCGACTGGTCGTCCATGGGCGAGTCCGGTACGCTCTACACGGTGCTCACCTCGACCGATCCGGCCCCGGCCTCGCCCAGCGCCGGCGCGGTGGTGACCACGTCGAGCACGTACAACGTGTCCTTAAGCTCCGACGAGCTCGATGCCAACACGACCTATTACTTCCAGGTGGCGGCCACGAACAACAACGGACTGACCACCGCGTGGAGCGTGGTGGCCGCCACCATGACGCTGCATCACCTGTACCTGATGCCTCCGGGCTGCGGAACCGGCAGTCTCAACGTGGCCAAGGGCCGCAACGGGGATTTCGAATCCATCCAGGCGGCGATCGATGCCTTGCCCGTGATCCTGGGCGGCACGGTCTTGAGCACCACGACTTGCATCGTCATCCGGGACGCGCAGACCTATGCCGAGGCCGTAACGGTGCAGGGCTTCACCTTCACCGATCCGAGTTCCCAGATCGAGATCATGGCCGACCCGAGCTTCGTGAGCTCCGCGCCCGTCGTGAGTCCGCCCGCGGACATCTCTACGGCCGCGTTCCAGGTCTTCAACGCGAGCGTCTCCATCCAGGGCATCATCGTCGCCCCGGCCTACGCGGTCGCCTACGGCGTACTGGCCTCCTCGGCCAACGTGACCCTTTCCAGCGTCAGCATCCAGGACCCGTCCGGCAATATCACGACCGCGGGCATCGCCATCTCTTCGAGCTGGGCCCTGATCTCGTACTCCAGCATCACGGTCCAGAACGCTTACGGCATCTGGCTGACCACGGGCGCGGTCAATAGCGCGGTTTCCTACAGCACCGTACAGACGAACAGCTCGGGGATGTCCGCCCTCTATCTGACCGGCGCATCCTCAAATACATTCACAGCTTTCTTCGCCAGCAACCTCTCGGGTATCGGCGCCTATCTCATCGACTCCAGCTCCAACTCCATAAGCCAGAGCACCATGACCGGTTCCCGCTACGGCCTCTACCTTTCCCAAGCCTCGTCCAACACGGTTGCCGGCTGCTACGTGCAGGGCTCGACTGCGGTCTACGTCCAAGGCTCGACCAACACGACGATCAACTACAGCACGCTGGTGAGCACCTGGGCGGGCGGCATCGGCCTGCAGTTGGGCGGCGGCAGCTTCAACCTGACCTTGTCGTCTTCCGCCATCCAGGGCGGCGCCGGTGGCGCGGCCGTGTTCCTGGACAAGTACAACTCAGGCGTCATCAACCTCTCCTCCAATACCATCATCGGCCCCGCCACCGCGGGCGCGCCCTACTACGGCCTGCTCATCGCCACCCAGGGCGCTGGGGGGGTGTTCACCGGACTCTCCATCACCAGCATGACCTTCAGGGATCCTTTGCCCGCGGGGACCACGGCCATCGACTTCCTGGGCGGAACGTTCCTCTCCACCTTCACTTCCGTAGGCTTCAACAGCGCCAACATCGGGACGAACATCAACGCCGCCGCCCTCAACACCGGCACCGGCATCACCATGATCACCCCGGCCGGGGCCAGGACCGGCCGCGGCTTCTCGGACGACCCCTTCTCCTACGTGCACTGGCCCATGCTCCTGCCGCCCGGCTGCGGCGCGGGCTACAACGTGGCCTTGGGCGGCGGCTGGGACTTCACCTCGATCCGGCAGGCGGTCGACGCGGTCAACGGGACCAGCCTGTCGACTACAACCTGCATCGTGGTGCGCGACACCCAGACTTACAACGAGCAGGTCACGGTGCATGATATCGCAAGCAACGGATATCGGTTCATCATCATGTCCGACCCGAGCTTCGTGAGCTCCGCGCCCGCGGTCAGCCCGCCCGCGAGCATCTCCACGGCCGCCTTCCAGGTCATGAACTCCAGCGTCTCCATCCAGCATATCAACGTCATCCCGGCCAACGCGGTCGCCTACGGCGTGCTGGTCTCCTCCTCCGACGTGGCCCTTTCCAACGTGAGCGTCCAGGACCCGTCCGGCAAGGTCACGGCCGCGGGCATCGCCATCTCTTCGAGCTGGGACACGGTCTCTTATTCCAGCGTCACGGTCCAAAGCGCCTGCGGCATCTGGCTGACCACGGGCGCGGCCAATGACGCGGTTTCCTACAGCACCGCGCAAACGAACAGTTCTGGCGCCTCCGCCCTCTGCCTCACCAATGCCTCGTCCAACATCTTCAACATGTTCCTGGCCAAGAATCCGGCCGGGGTCGGCGCGGTTCTGGACTCCGGCTCGAACTACAACTCGATAAGCCAGAGCACCATGATCGGCTCCGGCTACGGCCTCTACCTCTACAAAGCCTCGTCCAACACGGCCGCCGGCTGCTACGTGCAGGGCTCGACTGCGGTCTATGTCCAAGGTTCGACCGGCACCGCCATCAGCTACAGCATCCTGGCGGGCAACCCAGCCAAGGGCATCGGCTTGCAGCTGGGCGGCGGCAGCGTCAGCCTGACCCTGTCGTCTTCCACCGTGCTGGGCGGCATCGGCGGCGCGGCCGTGTTCCTCGACCAGGGCAACACCGGCTCGCTGAGCCTTTCCTCCGACACCATCACGGGCCCCGCCACCGCGGGCGCGCCTTACTATGGCCTGCTCATCGCGAACCAGGGCGCGGGGGGAGTGTTCACCGGACTCTCCATCACCAGCATGACCTTCAGGGATCCTTTGCCCGCGGGGACCACGGCCATCGACTTCCTGGGCGGGGCGCTGCTCTCCATCTTCACTTCCGTGGGCTTCAACAGCGCCAACATCGGGACGAACATCAACGCCGCCGTCCTCAACACCGGCACCGGCATCACCATGATCACCCCGGCCGGGGTCAGGACCGGCTACGCTTACGCGGACGACCCCTTCTACTACGTGCACTGGCCCCTGCCCGCGCCGCGTTCGCCGCAGACTCCTTTCGGCGTGGACATCGCGACCACCCCGTCCGGCGCGGTCTTGAGCTGGATGGCCGTGCGCAACTACAACGACATAACGCCATTCTTGGACCCGGACCACCCGGCGGATAACGAACTCGACGGCTACCAGGTCTTCCGCGCCACGGCCCCCGTCCAGGCGACTTGGCAGTTCGCGGCCGCCCTGTCCACGAGCGTCGTCACCTGGACCGACGGCGCCGGAGGTCCCGGCTACTGCTACGGCGTCAGAGCCGTCAACAGCACCGGGATATCGCCCATGTCCATGCTTCGCTGCCAAGGCGACCAGAGCGCCTGGATCGTGGCTCCGGACGGACGCTCCAGCCTGAATATCCCGCTGCAATGGGTCAAGACCCTCATGGGGACGCCCGGCCAGCCGGACACCGCCTACCTGGTCACGCTCAGCTGCACGACCCCGGACCCGGCGCACGGCGTCATGAATGCCGTGCAGTTCGCGGTCTATCAAGGCGGCCGCGTCATGGATCCGAAGCTGACGCTCGACGGCATGGCTACGCTGAGCCTGTACTACGACATGACCTCCATCGCGGCCGCTGGGATGAGCGTTTCCGCGCTGCCCGCGCTCCAGCCGAGCAACCTCAGCGTCTTCTGGTACAACGGAGCCAACTGGCTGCAGCTCTACGGCACGCTCGACTCGACCAGTCATGCCATGGTCGTCCAGACGAAGTTCTTAAGCTCCTACCAGCTGCGCCTCGCCGATCGCGCGGGAGAGTCCGTCTTCAACTCCGCGAATCTCACCAACCGCTTCATCACCCCCAACGGCGACCAGAAGAACGATAACGCGGTCTTCATCTACAATCCCGCCTACTCTCCGGTCAGCGGCAAGATCTTCGACGTGCGCGGCCGGCTGGTGGTGGGCTCTTTGCCGGCCGGCCCCCTGCCCGACAGCCTCGTCTGGGACGGCACCGCCGGCGGCCGGCCGGTTCCGACAGGGACTTACATCTACCAGATCAGCGGCCAAGGCAAGACCTACACGGGCACCGTCTTCGTCATCAAGTGATCCGTCGCGGACGGCCCCTGCCCGGGCCTGGCGCGATGGCGCTCCGGATGGAACACGAAATAGGTTGGATTTTTATGTATTTATTCGCCTCGTTTTCGCACGCCGGAAACATAAATTTCGCACCGTCCCCCTATACTGTTGACGCGTACACGTCCACCCCATGGACCTCTCAAGAAAAATCCTCGCGCTGGCCTTTGGCCTCGCATTTCTCCTTTCGGGCGTGCTCCTGGCGCAAGGCTTCTCTTTCCTAGGCGCGAGCAACCGCTTCATCACTCCCAATGGGAAGAATCTCAACGTCGTCTTCAAATTCGACAATTTCGACGGGGCGGCGGTCACGGGCAAGATCTATGACGTCACGGGCCGCTTCGTGGCGGACACCACTCCTCCCAGCAGCAACGTTACGATGAACGGCCAGTTGATCTGGGACGGAAGATCCAGCAGCGGCGAGGTCGTGCGCACCGGGGCGTACGTGTACGTCGTCGCCTGCGAAACCAGCGTCTACCGCGGCGTGGTGGTGGTGATCCGATGAACCGGGCCTTAGGGGCGCTGCTTTTGGCCTTGGCCCTGACGGGGCCGGCGTCAGCCGCGTTCGAAGACCAGGGCGCCGGCGCCCGGGCGCCGGGGCTGGGCAACGCCTTCACCGCGGTGGCCGACGACGTCTACGCCGCTTTCTACAACCCCGCGGGCCTGGCGCAGTTGGAGCGGCCGGAGCTGGGGACCTCTTACAGCCGGCTCCTGACGGGCCTCTCTGACGGGACCAATCTCAACCTCATGGACCTCGCCTACGCCCAGCCCTTGCAGCATGGCCGTCAAGGCACCTTGGCCGTGGGCCTGCAACGCTTCACCGCGAGCAGCTTTTACAACGAGCAGACCATCAACCTCTCCTACGGCCGCCTCCTCTGGCAGGCCGAGTCCGGCGACCGCCTCCTGGGCGGAGTGAGCGCCAAGCAGCTGACGCACGGATTTTCCCCGACATCCGAGGCGGCCAATGCCTGCAACGATGGAACCTGCACGCCGGGCGTCTCCGACCCCGTCCTCTCCGGCAAGAACACCAAGAGCGCCATGGACGCGGACCTGGGCTTCATGTATCAGACCGCGCGGCACTGGCGCCTGGGCCTGGACGCGCAGCACCTGTTGCAGCCCAACGTGGCCTTCTCCGGCACTGACAAGCTGCCTATGAGCGTGCGCTTGGGAGCGGCCTGGAGGAGCCTGTGGATGACCCTCATGGGGGAAGTGCACCAGCAGCAGGCCCCCACGGGCGGCACGGACCGTGACTTCACCCTCGCCGCCGAGCGCTATTTCCCCACGCTCACCATGGGCCAGTTCGGATTGCGCGGGTCATTGGGCTTCGGCAGCCGGGACTACGAGCAGATCACGATGGGCCTGGGCTACCGCATCAGCAAGATCCAGCTCGACTACGCGTTCCTCATGCCCCTGGGCACCGTGCAGGGCACGTCGGGCACCCATCGGGTGTCTTTCACCTGGCACTTCGGAGCCCCGGCTCCGGAGGATGAGATCACCCAGGAGCTGCTGGACCAGGCCCGCCAGCTGCGCGAAGGCCCCGGCCCCAGCTACGGCTACGAGTACGCGGCGGAGCTGCGGCCGCTGAGCCTCGAGGACCCCAGGCTGGAGGAGGTGCGCCGCTTCATCGAAGCCCGTTACTACCACCGGGCCCACCAGGCCCTGGCCAAGTTCCTCGTCGGCCAGCAGCCCGATTCGCCCCTGATGCGGCTGTCCAACCGCCTCGAACTGGTCTCCAACTACTATCCCGATTGGTCCGGCCCGCGCACCCGTGAGGAGATCGTCATCGTGTCGGCGATCTATGAGTTCCTGCGCGGCCACGACCGCAAGGCGGTCCTGAAGGCCTCCTACGCCTTAAGCCTCAACCGCAACGACGCCAAGTTCGAGCGCTTCCTGACGAACGTCGAAAACGGGCTGGGCATCAAGGCCGAGCGCTTGGCGGCGAAAGATCCCAGGGGGTTCGTGGAGGAGATGCTCATGCGCGTCGAGGCGGCCAACAGCCGTCATGACGTCCAGACCGCGGACCAGCTCTTGAAGAACCTCCTGGAGCTCGACGAAGAGAACGTGGTGACGACAGAGAAGGTCGGCTCCATGTATTATCTCTTGGGCCGCTACCAGGATGCCATCGATACCTGGCTCAAGGCCCTGTCCCTGGAGAAGACCCCTTCGGAGGTCGAGAGCCTCCAGCACTACATCAATCTGGCGCGCACGCGGCTCGGAAAGAAGGCCATAGTGCCGGCCGCAGCCCCGGAAGCGGCCCCGGCCTCGAGCACGGCCCCGATCCCGTCGCCGGCCGCAGCCCCGGAGCCAGCCCTGAGCACGGCCCCGGTCCTGTCGCCGGCCGCAACCCCGGCGCCTGCCGCAGCCCCGGCTGAGGTCCCGGCGCCCGCAGCGCAGGGGGCGGAAGCCAAGCCGGCCGCCCAGCGCAAGCCGGCCAATCCCGAGGTCGTAGAGCGCCTCTTCCAGAAGGGCGTCGAGCATTACGCCCGCGGCGAGTACCTGCAGGCCACGGCCATGTTCATGCGCATCCTGCAGATCGACCCGAGCAACGCCCAGGCCCTCAAAGCCATGGAGCGCATCCAGAACAAAGCCCCCGGCGGGACCAAGCCGTGAGCATCCGGATCAAGCTCGCTCTGGTCATCTGCATCGCCATGGCGGCGGCCACGGCCGCCGCGGCCGGGGCCTTCCTCTCTTTGCAATACGCCTCGATCCGCAACACGCAGGAAGAGAAGATCCGGCTCTGGAAGGCGAACATCGCCAACATGGCCTCCGAGTCCATGCTGGCCAACGATCCGCTGATGCTGGTCGACTATCTCCAAGGCCTGCGCCGCAGCTACCGGGAATTCCTGCACCTGCGCCTCGACAGCGGGGCCGGGTGGGAGGACGTGGGCAAGCCTCAGGCTCCGCTGGCGGCCGGGTCGGCGCGCATCGAGACCGTGACCGTGGCCGCTTCCGCCGCGGCCAAGCGCAGATCCGTCAGCGTCGAGATCTGGCTCTCCCGCACCGTCCTCGACGCCAGCCTGCGCGAGGCTCGCGCGGAACTGGGGCGCAACCTGCGCATCGCGTTCGGCGGCGTGACGCTGGCAGGGCTGCTCTTATGCCTTCCTCTGGGATGGAGCATGACCAGGCGCATCCTGCGCATCGAGACGACCCTGCGCGAGATCGGAGCGGGCCGGGCCGAAGCCCGGGTGGCCGTGCCCGGTTCCGACGAGGTGGCCCGCCTGGCCCAGGGTGTCAACGACATGGCCGACAAGCTTCAGGAGCTCGACAAGCTCAAAAAGACCTTCGTGGCCTCGGTCACCCACGAGCTGCGCTCGCCTCTGGGCGCCATCGAGAGCCAAGTCAAAATGCTGCTTGGGGATCATGCCGGGCTCTCCTCCGAATGCCGCGACACCCTGCAGCGCATCATGAACAACGTCAACCGCCTGGGACACTTCGTGACCAATCTCCTGGATATGGCCAAGATCGAGCGCGGCAAGCTGGATTACGCCCCCCGTTCTGTGGACCTCTCCGAGCTCGTGGAGAACACGGTCCTCTTCTTCCACTCCAAGGCGGCGGAGGGGAAGATCTCCCTGGAGGGGGAGATTGTCCCGGGCGTCACCTTGCGCGCCGACCCGGATCTCATGACTCATGTGCTCACCAACCTCATCTCCAACGCCCTCAAATTCACCCGTCCCGGCGGAAGCATACGCGTGGAGCTCAAGCGGACCGACGGCGGCGCGGAATGCTCGGTCGAGGATTCCGGGGTGGGGATCCCGCCGGAAGGCCTGGCGCATATCTTCCAGCCCTTCGAGCGGGTCAAGAACCCCCTGCGCGCCACGGGCGTGGGCCTGGGGCTGGCCATCTCCAAGTCCATCATGGACATGCACGGCGGGCGCATCGGCGCGCAGTCCCAGCTCGGCCGAGGGAGCCGCTTCTGTTTCTTCCTCCCGGAGACTCCGGCGCCGGCCCATGACAGCCGACGCAGCCCCTGAGCGGGGGGCTGTCCCATGCAATAATTTATTCACGTACTTGTACTATAATGCAGCGATTCCTATGAGCTGCCTCTTGCTGGCGCTGGCACTGCTGACGGCCGCCCCGGGTCGGGCCACTACCGATGCGGCCGAGGCGGGCCAACGCCTCACGACCGAAGCCGCCGGGTTCCTGGACCAACTCCTGGGGCCGGGGCGCGCCAGGGTCCTGGTCACGGTCCAGGGTGAGACGTCCGAGACCCGGACCCAGACCGACACCATCACACCCATAAAAACGCCGGCGAAGCTCGCCAAGGCCCTGTTCGGTCACGTGCAGGTGCAAGCGCAGGAGCAAGCGCAGAAGCAACTGCAGGCGGCGGCCGCGCTGCCTCCCGGATTCGACTACCTCCAGAAAGACCAGGAACAGACCCTGCGTCAAACCGGCCTGCTCATCAAGAGCCTTCACGCCACCGTCTTCCTTGACAGCAGCGTGACGGAAGCCCAGGCTAACCAGGTGCGCCAACTGCTCCCGGACCTCCTGCGCATGGACGCCGCTCGCGGAGACATCCTGACGGTGGCGCGAGCCCCGCTCCTTCCGCCCTGGCGGCGCATCGTCATGCAGGACGCAACCCACGCCGCGTTCTGGTTCGTGACCGCCCTCGTGCTCCTGGCGTTCATCGGGGCCATCGGCTATTTCACCGCGATGCGGGCTATCCGCACCTTCGTGGCGGAGGTGGGCAAGGCTCGGCGATCCAGCGCCGCGGAGCTGCCCCAGATCGAGGCTTGGCCGGCCGGAGGCCGCCGAGTCGAGGAACTCCCCGAGGTCCTGCCCGGCGGCGTCCCTGCCCTGACGGGCGACGTGCCGGACTTCGAGTCCGGGGGGCCTTCGGCCCCGGCCCGGCGCTTCGATTTCCTTGCCGCCGCGCCCTTGCCCGACCTGGCTGAGCAGCTGGCTCATGAGAAGCCTGCGGACTTGGCTCTGCTGTTCGGATACCTCGCCGACACCCACGATTCCTTGGCAAGCCGTCTCTTCGCGGCTCTGCCCGCCCACCTGCAGGCCGAGGTCTCGCAGCACCTCTCCCATCTCAATACGGCCGACCCGGAAAGGCTCTCCATGTTGGAGGGCCGCCTGCGCACGGCGATGGAGCTCGGCATCAGGGGCGCGGACCGGCTCGGGCGCATCCTCAGCCGCATGCCGGCGTCCCAGCGGGAGGGGATCCTCGGGGAAATGATGTCCCGCGACCCGGCCGCGGCGGAGAAGGTGGAGAGCTCCATGATCCCGTTCGAGAGCCTCTCCGAGCTTCCGGACGCGCAGCTGCTCCGCCTGCTCACCGCGGTGCCCGGCCAGGACTGGGGCGCGGCCCTGCGCGGCGCCCCGAAGGAAATGGTCAAGCGCGTCTCGCTGCTCATGCCCGTCGAAGCCCAGGCGTCCCTGCGCGACTCTCTGAAGGCGCCGCAGCCGGTCGAGAGAGTCCTGGAGGCGCGCTCCAAGATCCTTTCCCTGGCCTACACCCTGGCCGCCCAGGGCCTCATCTCCGTCAAGCGAAAGAACACCTCCCAGTTGATATAGCCCTTGGGCTCGGGGTCTGCTGCGGCCGGCGCAACAAATCCGTCACCCCGCTTTCCTACAATCTATGGACTTCGCCGCATCATCGCAAAGGTCTCTTGTCCCGGCCTACAGCGCCGGGCAGGGTCCTTGCACATGGCAAGCCATGGACGACCATCCATCCGGAATAAACGCCTCCCGACCGGGGACCGAGCGTCGCGATGACGCCGGGGCGCCGGCATTGCGGGACTCCACGTTGAAGACCTCCCATCTGGAGGCGAAGCTGAAGGAGTCCGAGGCCTGCCGAGAAATAGAAGCGGCCGAATTCCGAAGATTGGCTCTCAAGGCCGCGGAGCTGGAGGCCAGGCTCCGGGAAGGCGGAGGCGGGACCGCGGAACGGGCCGCAGAGCCCGTCCTCACGGCCAAGGTCGCCGAGCTGGAGGTGAAGCTCAAGGAATCCGAGGCCTGCCGGGAGACGGAAGCGGCCGAATTCCGAAGATTGGCGCTCAAGGCCTCCGAATTGGACGCCCATCTGCGCCAGGCCGAGCAGCGCGCCCAAGCCGCCAGAACGCAGCAGCTCGCGGCCCAGGCCGAGTCCCAGACCACAGCGACGCCGATCCCGGCCCTGGAACCGGCTCTGGAGCCCGGCTGGTCCAAAGCGCTCGCCTACCTGCGCCAGTCGCAATCCGCGGCCTATGCCCATCTGCGCCGGCTCGCGGCCACGCCTTTGGAAGACGGCCAGAGGGCCCAGCTCAAGGCCGCTGCCGCGGCCTTAGCGCAAGGCACGGATGCCCTCACCACCTTGGGCGAATTATGGGACGAGGTCGGGCCGCCCCCCATGCTCGGGCGCCTCGAGCCGGCGGTGGCCGCGGCCGTCGCGGTCTGGGAGCCGGCCCTGCGCCGGCGCGGCATCAGCCTGGTCCGCCGGCAGGACGCGCCGCTGCCCCCGGCCCTCTTCCATCCTGAGGGGCTGCGCCTGGCGCTCTACCAGGTGCTGCGCAACGCCTACGAAAGCATGCCCCGGGGGGGGGCGCTGACCGTGCGGCTCTTCAAGGACGACGCGTTCGGCTGGGCCTGCGTCAGCATCAGCGACACCGGGACGGGATTCAGCCGTGAGGCCCTGGCCCGGCTGCCCGTGCCCTTCGCGTCGACCAAGCCCGGCCACCTCGGCATCGGATTGCCCTTGACGCGCCGCATCCTGGACCGGTGGGGGGCGGACCTGGAAGCCGTCAACGATGAGAAGATCGGGGCCGCTGTGACCCTCCGCTTCGCCCTGAGCCAGGACGCGCCGCCGCCCATGCAAGGCGAGGCCATCTCCTAGCCGCCGCGCCTTTCCTCGAGCCGTCAGACCTTCAGGACGTAGCCCACCTTGATCACAGTCTCGAACCGGGCGCCGAAACGGCCGAGCTTGCGGCGCAGGGACTCCACATGCTTGTCCACGGTCCGGGTGTCTATCCGTTCCTTCACTCCCCAGACCTGATCGAGCATCAACTGGCGCGTCATCACTCGGTTGGGGTTGCGGAGGAAGTAGACCAGGAGCCGGAACTCCAGGTCGGTCAGGGTCGCGGCCTTGCCGTCCACCGAGACTTCCCTCCGCTCGAGGACGACCGCCAAAGGGCCCACGCAGATGCGCTCGGGGCCCGGGGTCGATTCGCCGCGGCGGCGCAGCAGGGCGGCGATGCGCGCCACGAGGAAGTCCGCGTCCACGGGCTTGGTCAGATACTCGTCAGCGCCGAGGTTGAGCGCCGTCACCGCGTCGGAACTTCGGACGTCGGAGCCGGACATGCCGAGGATGAGCATGCGCCGGGTCTCCGGGTTGGCGCGCAGGACCCGGATGACCTCCCGGCCGTCCATCCCCGGCAGATTCATGTCGAGCACGGTGAGCGGATAACGGTTCCTGATGAGCGCGTCGAAGAACTTGCCCGCGGTCGGAAAGCAGGAGACCTCATGCCCCTGCTCCTCGAGCAGCTGCATCGCCCCGCCTCGCTGCACCGGGCGCTCGCGGAGCCGGGGCAGGTCTTCGCTGAGAATCGTACCTGGTGGCAGGAATGGTTGCCGATGA
>Ga0118677_10003785_pt1 | contig 28257 bp, 31 predicted proteins | sample AliMusrvi5mmetaG_FD_86154 | JGI IMG/M metagenome (GOLD analysis project Ga0118677, IMG submission 86154) | reverse complement strand
TGTAATTACAATATAAATAAGCTTTTTATGATTTTTATTAATTTATTTAATAAAAATGTAATATTTAGTTACACTTTTTATGAGTAGTATGTGACCAGGAATAAGGGTTTTATGTAGTATTTAAAATTAGTATTACACATACATAATGTTTTTTAAGCATAGTCAAGTAATTTAATGTAAGATATTTCCAGATCAAGAAACAGAACCCTAACAACAAACTACAAGGAGGAGTAACGATGAACGAAGGATTCAGAGCAAATATCAGAGAGTCAATGAGAGTGAGCGCTTACTGGGAGTCTAGGAATGATGACCACCCAACAGTAGTTTATCATCCTGGATGGGAACTCGAGGTTGAGACCATGGCTTGGTATAACTGGGGTCCACTGAAAGTACATAGGAGGGCAAAGGTGGAACACACAGGAAGATTACTACTGAGAGCGAGACAAGCTAAGTGGTTCGAAACCCGAAGTGAAGCAGAAATTTCACTTCGCTCGGCGACTCTATCGAAGGGGATCAGCGGTGGCTCGCTTACCTTCGACGAAACTTCGATCATCCCACGGAATCAATACGGCGAATTTAAATGGCTCGAATTGATATCCGGAGACATCGAACCACCGTCGTTAAGAAAGGTTGTTATGCGAGGAGCGGATTGGGAGATGCGACTCTTACTGTAGAAAATTCGGGGCGGGGACTAGGAGACCCTGCCTTCCGTCGCCAAGTGAACTTGGCCTGATGAGTCCAGCCTAAATCAACAAGTTGTTGATCGGCCCAAAAAGGACGAAACGGAAGCACCTTGAAAAAGAAGGAGGAAGAAATGAGCAAACACTACCCAGACGGAATAAGTGTCGATGAAATGGAAAATGTGCAGCCCGGTGACACCATCATGAATGAAGAGCATGGAGTCTTGACGGCGATTGATACCTGCAACGGATCGATAAGAATGGGTGGGCTAGTGGTTCAAAGATCAACCTTCGTGAGGACTAAAGGGGGCAAGGAGTATCTTCTCATGGCCTCAATCCCACGAGATTGATAAATGGTGGAGGCAACCATCAGGAAAACAAAAACCGCTACGTAGAAAGCGTGACCCAGAGTCCTCCGTGCAAAAGCGCACAAAAAATGAGGGGATGAACTGAACGTAAAGGTCTACAGAGCGGAGAAAACCGCTTCGAAAAAAACCTGGGCACGAGGGTGCTCTGCTTAAAACAGTCAGCCCGTGGAACGACTATAAGCACGGCGTCTGGAGAGTACGAAAACTCTTCTTATAGCAAGGTGAGGGCCTTGCCTGATGAGCTCAAAAGAGCGAAATAAACAAAAAGGTCGAAGATTACAAAAAATAATAAATCAAACAAAATGGAAATAAAAAAAGTAAAAACATTAAGAACTTTAGAGTCACATGCTGAATATGAAAGATACATGAAAACACCAAAATTCCCAAAGTGCTACATCTGCTCGGCAAAACCAATCAAGACTTACAAACTCTGGAGAGTGATCGAAAATGAATTCCCTTACAACGAAATTGCCACAAAAAATGACATGATCGTCCCCATCAGACACACGACAGAGAACGGTCTAACAGAAGAAGAACTCAGAGAGTTCACAAAAATCAAAGAGGATATCAACGACAAATACGACATGATTTTAGAAAACACCCACAAACAAAAATCCATCCCAGGACACTTCCACTTACACCTCTTACAAATAAAAGAGAGAGAAATCAAAATCTAAAACAACCCAAAGGTTGTTTTTTAATAACAAAAAATGAAAAAGTTCTTTAAAAAATTATCAGAGGGTTTGAATATTTAATGAGTTAAATATTCAAACCCTCTGATAATCAAACATATCAATAGCAACCCTGTTGGGAAGCGTATGTAAGAAAAGAGGAAATGGAGAAAAAAATGAGCAAGACAAATGAATCCAGGTTTTATGTCGGGGTTGAGGGTTGGAGCAGGGACAGACTGGTTGAAATTCGTGGTAAAAAAGTTGCGATGGAAATCGCCAGAATCAACTGTTCGCACTGCTCAACATGTTCGGATCGGATGAATACAGTGACAAGCCGTATTCATAGGGCAGGACTCAACGTCGAGTGGGAACAACGGGAGGGAGGAAAGATGATTGTGATCACCCTTCCAAAAGCTACCGACCCGGTAGAGCACTTGCGGAACGTTCTAGGTTTACGCATCTGCAGAGCTTAGAACCTCGAGTTGTAAGACTCAACAAAACTTACACCCTGCATCTTGATCGATGCAGGTTCTGTCCGAGAGTGAGTACTCTCGCTGATGAGTCCAGAAGGACGAAACAGAAAACAAAGGTCGAAACCAATAGAATAATAAAGGATAATTATATGAAAAACAAAAAAGTGATTCTCTGCGACGCAAAAGCTTTTTGCTTTGGTCCGATTTCAAAGCTATTAACCGTCAGTGAAAAATTACAAGAGAAGTATAGGGTCATTTTTCTAGTTTCACGGACTAGTAAGATGCTTGCAGGACAAAGCGTTGCTCATGAAACAGTGGAGTGTGATACTGAGGATATCAACGATTTACAGACACACAACAACTTATTCAAAAGTGCTGATTTGTTTATTAATATAATGAATCCGCTTTCGGCCCGTTTTGCGGCCGAAAGAAACATACCAATTATCGAGATTGATAGTCTATTTTGGATGTGGGAAAAGATATCTGAAGATATTCTCAATTCAGAAATATATTTCATCCAAGATTTCGAAGGAGTTGAGGAACAAATGAAAAAATTCTCCAGCCAAATAAAAAATCCGGTTCTTGTTGGTCCGATTGTTAAAGAAATACCTAAGAATATCAAGAAGAAAAATAAGCTTTTGATCAATCTGGGAGGAATGGAATCAGCTTCCATAAAGGTAGGAATTAACACAAACTATCCTTACGTAATTATGAGACTCATCAATGATGTTCTGGAAAAAGGAAATGATTTTGATGAGATAGTCTGTGCTGGAAACAAAGACATACTTGAGGAAATGAAGAATAGGTTGCCGAAAAGGACTATCAGGTACCAATTCTTTGAACACGATGAATTCTTACAGCAAATAGCAGAGGCTAGATTAGTCATTTCATCACCTGGATTAACGACAGCTTTTGAAGTCTTTAATTCTGGAGTTCCAATTTTTTTCATCCCACCTCAAAATTACAGCCAATATTGGAATCTAGACAGCTTTATCAAGACAAAGGTTGATAATGAAGCAATAAACTGGAATCGATTATATCCGGAAAGTAATATTATCAAGAATGAGGAGCAAAAATTAGGAATTGAAAAAGTCCTAATGTGTACAAGAAAATTTGAGACCGACAAAGAAGCTTGGTTAAAAGTCGAGAGACGATTAAAACAAATTCTTTCTTATAGTGAAAAAGAACTGGGTGATGTCGCCAAAAAACAGAAAGAATATTTTGACTCGCTAGGTGGCAATGGCACTGAAACGATAGTCAAAATGATTACGGAATTACTTGATGGGGCAAGAACTTAAATGTTCTTCAAAACAAGGGATCCCAAGGATCCCTTTCTTATCAAACTAATCATCGAGTGATGGTTAGTTTGTTGGAAAGATTCATTAGAGATGAAGATATTCCAAATTAGCGTATAATAGATTTAATTAATAAATAAAAAAATGAAATTCAATGAATTTGTAGAAAAGAATAAGATACTTGTTGGAATGGTACATGTTTTATCATTACCAGGCACTCCGGGAAACAAACTTTCCTCTCAAGAAATAATTGATAAAGCTATCGAAGAAGCCCTTGTATTCAAAAAACTTGGTTTCAATACAGTTATGATTGAAAATATGCACGATATCCCTTATACAAAGAATATCGGACCGGAAATTACAGCTCTGATGACAATTATTGGTAAAGAAATTAAAAAAATTGGTTTATATTGCGGAATTCAAATTTTAGCAGCGGCAAATAAAGAAGCAACGGCTGCTGCCAAAGCGGCGGACTTGGATTTTATTCGGGCGGAAGGCTTTGTCTTTGCCCATGTCGCCGATGAAGGTTATATAGAATCTTGCGCTGGGGATTTAACTAGATACAGAAAAATTATTACGGCGGAAAACGTTATGATATTTACCGATATTAAAAAGAAACACTCTTCACATACAATAACATCAGATGTTAGTATTGAAGAAACAGCACATGCGGCAGAATTCTTCCTATCAGACGGGGTAATTGTTACTGGAGTTTCTACTGGAACCGAAGCCTCTCTTGATGAAGTAAAAGGCGTAAAAAAAGCAGTAAAAATTCCAGTCATCATAGGATCAGGCATTAGTGATAGTAATCTTAAAAATTATTTCCCTTATGCTGATATATTTATCGTCGGATCTTTCATTAAAAAGGGTGGTTACTGGAAAAATGAACTAGACGAAGTAAATATAAAATTACTAATGGATGAGTTTAATAAATTAAACAAATAACAATGAAAAAGAAAATTATTTTAGCTTCGACTTCGCCAAGAAGACACGGTTTAGCCCAGCAAATGGGCCTAGAATTTGAGGTGGTGCCGAGTGATTATGAAGAAGATATGACGATGGATCTTGGTCCGGAAAATTTGGCTATGACTCTAGCTTATGGTAAAGCTCAGGATGTAGCAAAAAAATATACTGAAGGTATTGTCCTTGGTATTGATACTTTTATTTCTTTTGAGGGTAAGAAATTAGGCAAGCCAAAAACCGAGGAGAAAGCACGAGAATTTTTGAGAAGTTTTTCAGGAAAAGAATTACAAGTTTACTCTGGTGTTGCTTTAATTGATTGTGAAACAAAACAAGAAATAAGAGACTTTGAGGTATCAGGAGTAAAATTCAGGGAATTATCAAATGAAGAAATTGATTTATACATAAAAACCGGTGAACCAATGGATAAAGCTGGAGCTTTTACCATCCAGGGGCTCGGGAGTATCTTCATTGAAAAAATAAATGGTTGCTATTCCAATATTGTCGGTTTTCCGATCAGTAATATTTACAAAAACTTGAACAAACTCGGAGTGAATATCTTTGAATATGACAATTGGACAGTAAACAAATAAATAAACGAAAAACCAGAGAAATCTGGTTTTTTTCAAAATATGTTATAATGTGCAAATAATAACCATCTAAACACATGTTTGAAAAATATCTAAAAGAAATTGGTTTAAGTGAAAAAGAAGCTGAGGTTTATCTATCTCTATTACAAGGTGACAGTTTTTCTATTCTTGAAATTGCTAAAAAAACAAAAATTAACAGAACTACCATCTACCCAGTTATAAAATCCCTAGCTGAAAAGGGTTTGGTTAGTGAAACAACAACTAACTCAAAGATTCGTTATCAAGCTGAATCACCAGACAGATTAGAAACCTTCATTGAGAGACAGAAAATTCTTCTGGAAGAAAATTCAAAAAAAATGAAGGATATTATTCCTCAATTGAAGAGCACACGTCGTGAAATGGGGGAAAGACCAGTTGTTAAGTATTTTGAAGGAAAAGAAGGAATAATCGGTGCAAATGAAGATATTTTCAAAGATCCAGAGCCACAGGAAAAAGCCTACATGATCTACTCCAAGGACTTAGTTGATGATGTCCTAAAAAGCGAGGAAACTTCAAAGTTTAAGGTCAAGAGAGTTGCCAGAAAGATTCAAGGTGTATCAGTTTATACGTACTCGAAAGGAGAAATTCCGAGTGATGAAACATCAACGAGGGTAAAAATTGATGGTAATAAATATCCGATCAACTGCGATATATCAATATATAAAGATAGAATAATAATTACAACTTTAAACAAAAAATTGTCCGGTATCTATATTCAAAGCACCGATCTCGCCGAAACTCTAAAAAGTTTAATTAAAGTAATTCACGATTTAACAAATAAAAGGTATTAAACTTCAAAGCAAGCTCTATGCACAGTAAGGCTTCGCTTTGCTCATTCTTGTCGGATCAAGCTACGAGGTATTAACCTTTTGATAGCTTCCTCGGCTCGGAAATGATAAATAAGAATTTCTCATTTCTCTCGCTCTACGTCGCTAATAAGAAATAGCTGCAAAAGAGGAGAATGAAAAAAGGGATTCAACAGACGTATCTGCTGAATCCCTTTGGCGTTGTTTAGACGCTGTTAGCTTGAGATTTCCGAAATGAATCAGAATTTCTCAAAACTTACTACATGCTTATATCACAACTACCATTTTTGCTTAATCGAACATACCCTTTCCTCTCTTTCTGTTTAGCTCACCTTGAGCTACCAGTAGCCACAGCCTCTTCCTTCATACCCCCTTACCTTTTAAGGGGGGCTGCCGGTGGGCTGTTAGTCGTGCATATTTCCTCCTAAGTTGGTTGTTAAAATATAATAGTAAAGGACACTCATGAACAAGTATATCAGTTTTTAAATAATTGTCAAGCAATTTTGACAATATATGTGAAAAATAGTGCATATTACCCATAAAATACCCTATTTATAAGGTTATTTTTGATTTTGTGACTAAAAAAGGTGTTTTTCGACAAAAACAGATAAAAATTATTACAAAACTATATATATTTGTGTCAAAATATACTACATTATGTTTATACTCATTGACACAATATAGTATATTTAATCTTTATTCATAGCCATATTTTATGTTTATAAAAAAGAAAATGTAAATCTTACTTGACAAAAAACTAAAAATAGTTATACTGTCCCAAGATATAAAAAATAGCAACTTGAAACAACAACCTCCGAAATGGAGAGAAAGGTAGAGCAAGATGAGCAAGCACAACAATGGAATGGACTACGACGGGATGGCGGACCTGCAACCGGGAGACATTATCTGGCTTAGCAGCCATGAAGTCTTCCTGACAGTTGTCAGGTTGGGCCCGTCGCTCAGACGGGGCAGTAACCAAGGACCAGTTATCCAGCGATCAGCCGTTGTGGTGATCGGCGCTGGTTCGGTCGGCCTCCCGGAACTCCAGAATGATCGTGAGCTGATGCTCATGATCACGAAGGATAAGCCGAACGAGGCAAACATCGCTCCTTTCTAGGAGCCACGGTGGAGACAACCACCCTGAACCAAAACAAACGGCGGAAGAAAAGTGTTTCCGCCTTCCGTCGCCAAGTGAACTTGGCCTGATGAGTCGAACTTGAATCAACAAAATTGATAAACTTGAAAACGACGAAACGGAGGATCTTTAAAAAAAAAGGGGGGGATTGATGAAAATAAAAAGATGCTATCAATGTCAACTGAGGCTGAACGAAGACGGTGAATGTCCAAATGGTTGTACAGACAATGAGGACTACGCTATTGGAGAAGGCTTCTATGCCGACGAAGATGAAATGTCGGAAAAAGAACCTACTGATCCAAATAAAGTGAACTGAGTCGAAACAAACCAAAGAGAAAGGAGTACCCATGTACTACGTCGTCGACGGCATAGTCTACACGAGCCGCAAGGCTGCGTTAGACGCAAAGCGCAGTTAATGCCCGCGCTATACCCCAGGGAAAGCTACTAACCTGTTGTGACAAAATGACAAAATCCGGTCACGTAAAAGTAGGAAAAAAGTTTGTCCCCATTTACATAAATGGAGAGCCGAGAGGAAGCAGAGCCTCACCGAGACCATAAAAAGTTTCGGTACTATCGCAAGATGTGTATCTTGCCTGATGAGTCGGAAACGACGAAATAGAATCGCGCAAACAAATAGTTCTTTGAGAAAATAATTATCCTGTGTCTTGATTAGAAATTAGTTTTTGATTTTTAATCAGGACGCAGGACTCTTGCAGGAGTTCGAGCGGAAATACCCAGCAGATAACTGCAAATTATCTAGGTGGGGCGGAGAAATTCTGTGGGACTGGCAAGTCTAATAACACAGAAATTATCCGATAGTTAAGGGTATGGAGAAGCCCAAGAAGTTCAAACCGTAAGAGTAAAATCTGTAAATCAAAAAATACTACGAAGTATCTTTTGTAAGATATTACCAGGGTTGAACATCTCCCGAGAGAATTATTGAGTGTCTAGCCAACATTCAATAACCTCTCGTTCTGTCTCACGATATGTTTCGTGACTGATGAGTCCAAAAGGACGAAACAGAAAAGATCTTTTAAAACAACAAAAGGAGAATAAAAAATGAACTCGTTTTCAAAAATTTCTTGCCTGATTTTGGGTTTTTTCACCTGGATGTTCAGCATCTACTGGAGCGTAAGTATCGGCTACTATCGGGCTCTGTCTGGAAATGAGATGTATTCTATGTTTTTGCTAACCGTCATCTCATGTTTCCTGCTTTTACTTCCTAGCATGCTGGAAGTGATTAAGAGGAATCGGTTAGCACGGAAGATTGAGGAACTGAAGGTTGCCAAAAAAACCTCCGATGAGGTAACGGTGGAATATCTTCCACCGCCTCCCAAACAGGGAGATAAAGTAGCCTTTTGGCAGGAGAAAACCTGGCCTAAACAAAACCCGTGAAGTCACCTCACGTTAATCATCCGGATGTGCAATACATCCGGTTCTGTCTCACGATGTGTATCGTGACTGATGAGTTAGAAATAACGAAACAGAATCGCGCAAACAAATAGTTCATTGCAAGTAGATAGTTGTCCTGCATTTTGATTTTAAATTAAAAATTAATTTAAAATCAAAATGCAGGACACTCGTATAGTGTTTGGCTTAGGGGGTCGCGGTCCCTTATAACTGACAGGGCCCTGTTGGTTATGTGCTAGGCGTCGTTCCTGTTGTTTCTCTATTTGAGAAGCACGAGCGGAATGCAAATAGCAGACATTTCTTTTTGACTGGAAGGACCGACAGGGTCTGGCCTCGCAAGGGCGTCAAAATAGAGTGTGTAAGAACCTTGAGAGTTCCTACTATACGGTCTTTATTGAGATTTTGACGGATAAATCTCACCGGTTTTTAGCTATCTCTGACAGATCTAATCGATCGATCAGAATAGACTAAAAACCGGCTTCTGTAACGCAGCCTTTCTTTAAAAGAAAGCTTGATCACAAGCTCAAGTAAAATGCAGAGTGAAGAATTTTGTTCCTTAACACAACAACCATAAAAAAGGAGATTCCATGATTGAAGTGAAAGTCCACTCTCGGCATACCTATCGGATAGAGCATTATGCAGCCAACGTTCCTGTCACAATCCTCTCGATAAATCATGACGGCAAGAGATTATTTCTTCGTCATGAGACTATCGTGGATTGTCGTGGATCGCACTACGGACAAGCTGATGAATATTACAAACTCATCACTAATCCGGAGAAACGGCAACGTCTACGAAAAAAATTCGTAGGGAGAGAACTCATCACCGATGATGTGCTCACCGCTATCAATAAATCTACCTCCAAGGTAATTCATCGATCAGGTGACTTAGATTCACCAATCGTGGACTGCCCATGGGGTCAGATTATTGATGGACACTGTCATAATATCTAGACGATACTTCCGGAAGACTCAAGAGTCGAGTCGTTAGGAACCGGACGAGGTGAGATATCACCTTTAGAACAGAAGCGAGTACGGGCACATCACTCTACATAATGTCCCGAAAGCAAAATATCCGTGAAGTAAAATCACGTTAATCACTCGAACATGCAATGTGTTCGATTCTGTCCACAGATATGTTTCTGTGCTGATGAGTCCAAGAGGACGAAACAGAAGGTTCTTTAAACAAAAACGTTACTACAATAAAGGAGAGAGATTATGCCGAAGCTTAAATTCTCGTCGGATTTTCTGAAGGAACGCCGTCTTCGTCTGGGTTTTGAACCTCACGAGGTAGCTGACATGGTCGGAGTTCAATGGGAGACTTATCGGCAATGGGAATGCCGAGGGGAGATTCCAGAAGCACATCTGCCAAAGTTGGCAATCGCTCTTCAAATTCCGGAAACTGAATTGAAGGCCGAAAAGGTCGCGGTGATGGTGGAGGCAATATTGGGGATTTCCAAACAGGAAACCCACGGCTTCATCAGTAGGGCACTACGAGGAAATGCTTAGTGCCTCAATCTGGGCTTCGTGAACTTAGCCAAATAGAGTTCTCTTGTGAGTAGTAGTTGACTCACTTGTCCGCCATGACAAGAACAATTGGCTGTTTTCAGGAGTGTTTAGAAAAAACAACCCCTCGGTGGTGCGAGATAAAACACCCCTATTCCTGCCTGGTCAGGGAAATAGAGTAAGCGACCCAGCTGAAAGGGATTCCTGAGTAAAGACACCTTGAAATAAGGTTTGGGGAACGAAATCCTCATATAAAGATCTTGGAAAACTGAGTAAGCTGCTTCCAACACCCTTATTACTAAGGGTGTTTTTAATTTACGATTTTAGTTGACAAAATTATAGCACATACGCTATAATACTAATGTACTTCTATTCATTCTGAATCGAAGTTCCGAAATCAGCCGAAAGCTGGAGTTCGTATCGAGAGTTTGACATTTTTGTCTTCTTCTCAGTCTGGTGTTATCAAATGTGCTTGCACTACCCGACTTTAAACTTTAACTTTTGTTCTTTCTTTTCTCTGTTCTTTCTCTCTTCGCTTCATTTGGTTATCCCTCGATAACCTGAAGCCCTCGCACAAGCAATCACCCGATTGCTTGTTTTTTATTTTACATTCTTTATAATTAAATACGGAGAATATCTTATTAACTAATAAATATAATTTAAATGGCAAAATCAAGCGAAGGCTGGTCAGTAGAACACCAGGGTAAAGATGTTGAAGAAGCATATGCAGCAATTTTCAATAAAGGTATAAACGGTGGTTTTAATGATCATGGTTTAGACGTACCAACAGGGTATGAAGAAATACCTTTTGTACAAATAAAATCATCTGTCGATGGCGCAATGGCTTTTTTGGCTAAATCAATAAAGCTACACAAATTTATTCCTATTTGTATTGGTGATCCAGGAGCAAAAGAAGAAATGATTGAATCTTTAAAAAAATTTGGTGGTTGGGTAGGTCAAGACATACCAAACAGGCAAAGACTATTAGAGGGTATTGCAGGAGTAAGAGAACTGTGTTATAGTGCTTAGGAAGAGGCAATAAAGAAACGTTCAAAAAGGAAGGTGGATAATATGAATATAAGCAGAAACAAGGAGGTCCTTGGTCTACTGCTTAAGTCGATCAAGAACCGTGATGGTGAAGAGAGGGTCCGACAAATACAAGAATCGGTCAAAAAAAGCGTTTATAGCGCAATGGACCGTGAAGTCATTTGCCAAGTACTTTCCTTCGAGCGTCCCGGACGACGTTTTATGTTTTTCGTCTTATGTCCTCAATACATTTTTCCTTATCTTTTTAGGATGAAGGAAAAGAAACAGGTGGTATCAAAAACTTCCTGAAAAAGCCCGCTTAGTAATGATACTGAGTCGGGTTTTTTTATTTGATAGCTAATAATTTACGACCAAATTATTTCTTTACATTTTATGCAAAATTTTGTAACCTATCATAAGACAATTGCAACAACATATAGGAGGAGAGAAAGATGAACGAACTATTTGGGATTGAGGATATATTTGATATTACACTTCCGACCAAAGAGGTTAGTCTGGCTAGCCGACTGGGAGAAATCCGACAACAGGTAAATGTAGCCATTTACGCTAGTAATTTTATCCCGGTATTTTGCAAGGTAACAGCTACCGGCAACCGGCGACTGGCAATTGCCACTTTTGGAAAAGATATATTGCTGAGCGTCGCCATCAAAAAATTGATACTGCCTGATTATGAACTGGCAGTGATTGAAGATTTGATAGCTATGGTCAAAGATACCAGATTCACCGAGTCAAAATACCTGACTGGGGATTGGCACTCGAAATTTGCAAATATTGTCTGCCTTGGTTCACGTTTTGAAATGATGGGCGAGGACGGAAACCTAGTTTCACAACATATCTTTTTTGACAATCCGATAGAAAAACTCACCATTGGCTTAGTTCCGCAAGAGGTCATAATTACTCCAAGTGTTGGCCTCCTATTAGTTAAAAAGTGACCGAAGATTAGTCCATCACAGAAATGTGCTGGACTTTTTATTTAGAAATTTTCCAAATTTCCTCAAACTGTAATTTTATCAGATTGGAAAAATCCTGACTTTGAACCACAAAACCAAAACCTTCTTTTTCGGAAGAGAGAAAAGCCACTTTATCTTCATACAGCCAGTAGCCCATATTCCAAGTCATCCCTGCCGGTGCAAAACGCAAGTCACGCAAAGTATCCTCACCACCTTTTAAATAAGGAAACTGGTCAGTATCCAAAGTTTTATCCGCCGGCCAAATAGCACGCAAGAAAATATTTCTTTTAACTCTTTTTTCATTCAGCTCTTTTAAATATTCAGGACCCAGCACTTTCATCATTTCACTCATAGGCCAAAAAAGGATTGTCTCAATATTTCTATTCAGCATTATATGATTCAAAACTTGTTTCATACCATCTTTACCGGAATAAAACTTTATTTGCGGTTCCACAAAAGCCACTTTTTGCAATAAAGAGGGAAGTGAGAGCTCAAACTGTTTCTTTTCCACCTCTAGCGCTTTTATTTTGTCATTTAAAAGTTCTTGAATATTTCGCACATCATCTATTTGAAAAACTTTTTTATATTCTTCCTTTCTTTCTGTTACCAAGCCCTTTTTTATCAAAATTTTAAGGTGATCATACACGGACGGGCGGGGAATACCCACTCTATCTGCCAGTTTACTGGCCGTGGTGGCGCCATTAGCCACCAGATCGTTAAAGACCTTTTGGGTGATTTCTGCTATACCGAGCTCTTGAAAGATTTTGGTAAACATAATTTTCCTGTCATCCTCGCATAGGCGGGGATCCAGATACGCCTAATTATATACCTCTTTTTATTTTTGTCGAGATTCTACAACATCTTTACTATACTAGACAAAACTGATATACTGTTGTGAGATATTAGAGTTTAAACAAGTTATTTGAAAGGGAGTAGAAATGAAAGATATCCTTATGTTTGCATTTGGATTTTCAATATTTTGGTTTACGCTTGGGGTCGGCTTATGGGTATTTCCATTATATTTTGGAATTCAATGCTTAAAGGAAAACGTACTCTTCAACCTTGTTGATTATGGGCTAAAGTTACATCAGTGGAAATGTAATAACAACTGCGGACCTATTGAAAGTGTACTTTGGATGACCTTTTTTCCATTAAGTCCAATTGTTGCCATAATAGCCGGTATAATGATGGTTAAACTTGGCTATTAATTCACTCTTGGGGAAAGACTACAAATTTCCCCTTCTTATCAAGTTCATCAAAAGAAAAATGGTGGATTTGTAGGAAGGTAAAGTGCCTTACTAAATGTTCTTTGAAAGAAAGTGAAAAAAGATGAATATCTTTATTATTATTGTAGTCGGGGTGATCGTTTGGCTGGTCAAGGGACACGTCGACAAGAAAAAGGAAATAGCTTTTCTAAGAGCTGAGGCAAAAAGTAAGGAAGATGCGAGACTCAAAAAAAGCGCGTTGCCGACGTTAAAGATACTGCGGGATGCACTTGCTAAACCATATGACGAAAAAGATGGTGTACCTTATGTAAGTATAGACGATTGGAATGATTTGTTTGGTAGAACTCCCCATAGAGAGGAAAGTTTTCTTAAAGAAATTGGGATAACGAATGAGGAATTGGAGTGTTTAAAGAAAGAATATCAAGTCAGACAGCGTTTCTTTGGTATCACCTGCAATATCAATTGCAGCCGCACAGAAGGAGAATTTGAGAAAGCGGTGTCCGATCGCGAGGAATTACTTGTAGAGAATAATAAGGCCCTTGCTGATTTCGGGATAGACCATGATACCACGGAAGGACTTCGTAAAAAATTCTTCCGTGAGCTGTTAAATAATAAAATGCGCCAAGCTTTTTATGCAGTGGCAAAAGCACAAGATATATTGCTTTCTCTCACAAAAGCTCGTCTAGAACTTGGTCTTGGGGATGATGATTGCGGTCTATCGGAAGTTAGGAACCGCCTTAGTAAATTATCAGAAGAAGTGAAGTAAAGGGAGTTTCTTGGGGAAAGACTGCAGATTTCCCCTTCTTATCAAGCTAATTATCAAAGGGATAGTTGATTTGTAGGAAAAAGATCTTTAAAAAATAGGAGGGGTGTCATGTACTCAGCAAACGAAATAATTCTTGGAATTTCAACGATCATTTGTGGTATCACAATTATCGTGCCTTTTATTGGAGCGCTATTTATGACAATGTCCGTACTTGGTATTATCGAAATAATATATAATCTTTTTAAGGGGTGCTCGTTTAAGAAAGCCTTTAAAGAAGTTATTACTGACCTACCGGGAGGAGTACTCGGACTTATACCTGGAGTTGCTCTTATTGTAACAATAGTGGAGCTAATTATAGTACTACCACTTAGGTGAAATAATGTTTAGTGGGTTGCGTAGTCGCAACCCACTTTTTTATTGTCTTAATTTCCAAATATTTTTATTACTAAAATTTTAAAGCTTTCACCTAGGTGAAAGCTTTTTATTTCAATTCTAGCATTACCGGGCAGTGATCAGAGCCCATCATATTATCAAGTATTTTAGCTGACTTTAGGCGGGGGAGGAGATCAGGGGAGATGAAAAAATAATCCAAACGCCAGCCCACGTTACGGTCACGAGCAAAAGTTTTCATATCCCACCAGGAATATTTTACTTCTGTAGGGTGCAAATGGCGGAAAGTATCTACATAACCTTTACTAACTACTTTATCCAACCAATCGCGTTCAATTCTAAGAAATCCAGTATGCTGAGAATTTTCTTTTGGGCGAGCCAAATCTATTTCATTGTGAGCGGTGTTTATATCACCACAAAAAATAACTTTCTTATTCTGTTTTCTTAATTTCTCAATAAACTTCAGAAACTGCTCGTAAAACTCTAATTTATATTTCAATCTGGCTGGTTCCTCACCACCGTTAGGGAAGTAACCGTTTAATAAGACAAAATCTTTAAAATAAGCTATTATCATACGGCCTTCTTTATCCAGTTCCGGATTTCCAATACTATATTCTACTTTCTCCGGCTCAACCTTACTATAAATAGCCACACCACTATAACCTTTTCTCATTTTAGAGTGATCAAAGTAAGCATGGTAGCCAGCCGGGTTACGTACTTCTTCTGGTAATTGGTCTGGATGAGCTTTGGTTTCCTGCAAGCAGAAAATATCCGGATCCACTTCAAAAATGCTGTTAAAAGCCCCTTTTTTAAAGGATGCACGGAGACCATTCACATTCCAGGATAAAAGTTTCATATTTAAATAATAGCATAAAAAAACCAAGGTGAAACCTTGGTAATGTAATAATTAGACCTGGAGGAGATTGATAATCTCCAAATCTTTCTTCTCTAGTGATTGAATTTCAAAAAGAGAACAATTAATAAGATTGAGACAATTTTTGTGTGTTAACTCAATAACACAAATTACATCCCCAAAGGGTTTCCGTGTAACTAAAAAATGTTTACCTTTACCATCATTAAACAGAGAACCCTCTCGAAGTTTCTCAAAATTCTCGTCACGTTTTCGCACGCTTTTCTTTACCTTTACGAACTTAAGCATAGTCAAACCTCCTTTAAGTGTTTCTAACTAAAGAATACGCATTTTTAAATTAAAGTCAAAAACTTACTTCTTATTTCAAAAAAGTAAAAAGTTTACCGACTACTGGTAGTGGCTCCATCTTTCTATCAAAAACGTTTTTGATTCCGGTTATTAATAGAGTTAATAACATAATATTCCAAATTCCTTTAAACCAAGTTAATATGCCCAACCAGAAAGGTAAAAATCCTAAGCCAAAATTACCCACAACAGCTACAATTAAAAGAATGATTCCTTGATTAATATGATAGTTCAAAAATGAAGAACGATTTTTTACTGCGAATAGTGGGATGAGAAATAAAATATAGGCGAGAGTTCCCCATAACTTGTCATTATCGATTTCGTGTTTTATCTCTGGCGAAAAATTGTTTGTATTTTGATTATCCATATTTTTATTTAAATTATATTTGTCTATTATACTGGATTCCCGCCTGCGCGGGAATGACAGAAACGAAGAGACTACGCTTGGACAGGGGGTTTTTGTCTCACAAAAACCCACCAAATTCTACATTCTACGTTTAACGTTTTAATTATAATAATATTAAGGCTTATTGTGAAACTTCTTGTGAATATCTCGAAGATGTTTATCGGTTACGTGGGTATAAATTTGAGTGGTCGCAATATTAGCGTGGCCAAGCATGGCTTGAACAGAACGAAGATCAGCACCATTTGATAATAAATCAGTCGCAAAACAATGTCGGATCACGTGAGGGGTCACCTTTTTGGTGATACCTGCCAAGGTCGCATAGCGTTTCACAATCCTTTCTATCGTGCGGTGATCAAGCCCTTTAAGGGGAATATCTGAAACATTTTTACTTGAGTTTTTTGAGGAATTCTTTTTACTACCAATAGTTTCCCCGCCAGCGACGGGAACAAATAAAGCACTCGACATATCTTTGCGCAAAGCGAGATAATCTTTAACGGCTTTTTTGGCTTCATCCGAAAGAAAGACCACACGCACTTTATTACCCTTACCACGGATTGAGAATTCATCCATTTGCAGATCTAAATCGTTTGTCAGAGAACAAAGTTCAGCTACACGAAGACCAGTCGAAAATAAAAGTTCCAAAATGGCATGGCCGCGCGCTCGTCGCTCAGGATTTTCCTCTTTATTCGGTGCATCCAGCAGGCGTTTCAATTCATTCTGAGAAATCACATCAATTGAACGTTCACCAACTTTGGCTAGTTCAATATTATCGGCTGGCAGGGAAGTAATGCCGCGTCGAGTCAGAAATTTTAGAAAAGTTCTTAAAGCAATCAAGTAATAATTCTGAGTTTTCTTGGACATATTACCGCCGGCAGCAGCCTGCTGGCCAAAAACATGATAGGCCTTGGCGCCCGGTTGACGATTGAGCCAAATACGAAATTCACGAACTTTTTCATTGGTAATATCTTTTGGATCGGTAATCTTGGTCTGCTCGATAAAAACATTCAAATAATGATCATAATTTTGAACAGTTTTTACAGCTCGCCCTTTTTCAATTTCAATATATTCTAGGAATTGAGTTTTCCATTCTTTGATATTCATCCTATAAGTATAACACTTTAGACATGTCGCACAATATTTTAGATTGTTTTTTTAAGCTTAAGTGATAATATTAAAGCATTAATCAATTTAATTCATCCTAAACCATTAGTGCTCATCTTATGGTTGGATAAAAATATGGAAAATGAAAATCCAGGCTTAGGAGGTCATGATGGAAATATATCAGATGAAGACTTACTCGGCGTAAGAAACAGAGGTAAAAAAGCTAGAAAAAGTTTCACGGACGAGACGGCTGGCGAACCCGGGGAATCATCCAAAAAACAAGAACGTGGAAGATCTGAACCAAAGGCAGCTTCTATCGAACCCCCGGTTTCATTTGGTGCTGTCAATAATGACCTTGCAGAGAAACTTGATAAACTTCGTTTTGCCAGAGAAGCCACACAGATAAGAAAAACAGAAGTGCCCACACCCGCTGTTAAAGAACAAGTTGAACCAAAAGAAAATCCACTGACTATTTTGGAGGGAATCGGCTTGGAAGAAACCATCCCCGGAATATTGAAACTTGTAAGAAAAGCTTATGAGAACGAAACCACCGATGAAGCAAAGAGTGACTATACTCTAATACTGGATACATTAGAGAGAATAATTAAAAAGACTAACGAACCCGATGGAGAAGTAGACCAAAAACTTATAGACAAACTTTCAGAAAAATTCAGTTTAAAAAATACAGTAAAAAAGATCTTGGGATTTGATAAAAAAATCATTAAGAGTACAGAGGAAAGTCCAAAACAAGCTTTAAATACAAAAGATCAAATGGAAAGTCAACCAATAAATAACACAGCAGAGCCGACACCAGAATATGTTAGCGGTACGCCTGAAACATATGATGAGGAGAGAATAAACGAAGTAAAAACCTTCGTGAATAAATCTATGAACAATATGAGCGTGCGCGCCATTATGGAAGAATTCGCTTTGGACGAAGAAACTGCAAAAAATTACTTGGCAGCCTCTTTAGGAGCAACGATTACCCCTAAAGAAGCGGTGGTCGCAGAAAGTACAAATACCCCCGAAGAAAAGGCGGAAAAAATCGAAGAAACACCTGAGCAAATCCTGAGTAAAATAAGCGAGGCTAAAAGTATTGACGACATTTTAGACTTGGTAAAACAAGCGGGAGGAATAACCAACACTAGCGGTCTATTTGTAAGCCCAGATGATATGGAGGCAAATTTAATTGCAATTGAAGAACAAGCAGACATATATAACGAGCACAAAGACGAAGCGATGCAAAAAGAAGCAGCTGGTGAAGAAGCACCTACTGAATTCATATTAGCTAAAAACATACTGAAAAACCGCTACTTAAAACTTTTAACTCATAAATACGGACTCCGAGATAAAGTCAGGGAGATTTTGGGCCTTGAGGAATTATCTTCATCTAACATTGATGTGGATAATCAAGAAAATAAAGAAGAAAAAGCAGAGACGGTTTTAAGCGATGAAAAAATTGCCGAGCTAAGCAAATCGTTTGACACACCTGGATTTCTTGAATTCCTAGCTAAACATCCCGATGCAAATTTTGATATTGAAGATACAGCCAATGCTGAAAAAGTTTTGAAATTGCACGAGGCTTTTCTTGTTAAGAATGAAGTTTCCAAAGAAATGAGCAATGTGGTTTCAGAAGAACTAAGCAATCTTGTCGGGGTAGGAGACAAAGAATCTCTAGCTTCGCTTGAAAGTTATATAAACTCTCAAACCTATGAGGACCCCGAAAAAGTTTTGGAATTCAAAAAGCAAATCGACATATTGAAAGGCGGTCAAAAACAAATAATCGATCTCCAGAAACAGATCGCTGAAAAAACAGCTGAACTGCCTCTAGGTAAAATTACAACTGACGAGGAAGCTGATCTAGAAATGCTCAATACAACAATGGATGCAAGCTTTATTGGTCCTGCTGGCAGAAAAATCATAAACATGTTTGCAGAAACCGGTAAAATAGTTGAGACATTGCGTGAAATTTCTAAAAATGATCAGACCGAAGGTAGACTGTTGCGTGATATATACAGTGGTGGAGTTGTAGGATTTAAGACTTTCTTTATTGATGTACCTTACGCGCTGTATCAACTAACAAGAATTAACTCAAAAGAAAATAAAGTTATTAAAACTGAGGCACGAGGTAAGATTGAAAAAATTACCGGAGAAAAATATTCCGGAAAAACTGTTGGCAAATACCTGGAGAAAATATCAGAGCAAAAGACAAAATCAGCAGAACTTAACCAGCTTGGAAAGGAGATATCTGTATCGAATACAGCCTATGATGTTTACAAGAAATTTGTCGCGACCGATATGATGAAGATAGAGGGCGTGACTGAAGATGCTGGTAAAAAAATTAAAAGTGCACTTGGCAAGATACTAGAATCAAAAAATTTCGACTTAAACACTTCCGAAGAAGCTCAAAATTTACTGGAAAAAGTCCAGAGTATCATGGGGGGAAACGAAAGTCTTGATTTTCTAAGTGAGGATGATGTAGCAAAATTACAGGAGGAAATTGATAAAAAAGCCCAGGAAGTGATTCTGAAACAAATTCAAAACGCTTTTGAGGTTGGTAAGAAAGTTAAAAGTCCTTTCTCAAATATAGAAAAATCATTAAAGAATATTTTGGAAAAAAACAAGATTGGTTCGAAGGAAGGTACTGATGTTAGAAAATTAATGAAGGACTCTTTAGTTATTGTAGCTAAAAAATTCAATGATCCGATCATGAATATAAAAATTAAAGCCTTTATACTAACTAACAAACTATAAATATGACAAATGATGATTTAAAACTTAATACGGATGATTCAGCCAAATTAGCCGACGATATTATCAAGAATTTAGGACAGATATCTAAAGATGAAAAAGGGGAGGCGGTAGCAAACATTGCAATCTCTTATATCAAAGCGATGAACGAACTAAATATGGCCCACATTGCTTCGCTTAAAAAAGCCTTATCGCTATTAAACGAACTTGATGTAGAAAAAAAGGAGGTGGGAGAGAAAATTAAGATAGAAAAAGTTCGCGCTGATCTTAACAACTAGCCACAAAACACTTTTCCAAAGGAACTTGCATTTTTAAGATAATCATGCTACATTATGCCCTATGTTAACAAAAACTAAAAAAACCAAATTAATCAAGGAAGTTGCTGTCCATGACACCGACACTGGTTCTCCAGAAGTTCAGGTTGCCATCTTAAGCAAGAGAATCGATGAATTAGCAAAGCATTTGAAGAAGAACCCAAAGGATAATCACTCTCGAAGAGGTCTTCTAGGAATGGTTGCTGACAGACGAACTCATCTAAAATATTTGGAAAAGAAAAATCCAAAGAGATACGCGACAATCATAAAGAAATTAGAATTGTAATCAAAAAGCCCCACTCGGGGCTTTTTTGTTATAAAATTTTTGTGATTTCAAAATTTTTCTTGCCGTATTTTTGTCCCATCCACTTTCTAACATCCTCCATAACAAAATCTCCGTGTTTGTTATCGGGTGCGACAATAAAGTCAAAAGACCACTTTTTATTTTTCTTTTTGGGTGATCCCTTGAGTTTAAACATCACCATAAAATCAACATCAGCCGGCCTTCGTTTCTTGCTAGAAAAACTGCCAATAACATGAACACTAGACACCGGTAAAAACTTTATCATTTTCTTAAAAGCCGGAGATAGATTAGTCCACATATCTTTCCTGTATTTTGATTTTAGTAATTCTTTCGGTGTCTTCATAAAATTACTGTTAAATTATATATGTTATAATAGCATAATGGTCGAGATCCTAATAATGGGGAATCAACGCGTTATTAGAGTAAACAAAAGAAAGTAATTTAAATAAAATGTTAATAAAGCACAAAGATCAAAGAGTTGGAATTTTTATAGACACGCAGAATTTATATCACTGTGCCAAAAATTTATATAATGCAAAGGTTAATTTTGGACAAGTAGTCAAAGATGCTTTAGCTGGAAGATCGCTTATTCGAGCTATTGCCTATGTTATCACTACAGAAAGTGGGGATGAGAAAAGCTTTTTTGAAGCCCTAACCAAAGCGGGTATTGAGACAAAAACAAAGAATCTACAAATATTTTCAGGCGGTGCTAAAAAAGCGGATTGGGATGTCGGACTCGCTGTCGATGCCATCAAAATGGCTCCAAAATTAGATACTGTGATTATTATTTCTGGCGATGGGGATTTTGTTCCTCTTGTGGAATACTTAAAAATGAATGAGGGTTGTCAGGTAGAAGCAGTTTGTTTTGAAAAATCCACTTCAAGCAAGTTAATTGAAGCCGTTGATGGCTTCATAAACCTAGATGAGAATCCTAGAAAGTATCTGCTGGGTAATTTCCGAAGAAATAACTAAAAGACCCATATAAAGCATATTTTATATATTAAAAGCACTGCCTAGATTGGCAGTGCTTTTTCTTGCTTAATTTACAAAGTTTGCTAGTCTTGAATCAGTAAAGAGAACAATGAAAGGAAAAAGTACTTTATGAGTATAGTGGCTGATAATTTAGTAAAAATTGAACACCCGGACTCAGAAGTGTGTAAATGCCCTTGCCACGAAGAAGGACAACACATAATGCATATCGCCGCATGCTGTCAGCAATGCAAGCACTGCGGGGTAAATATTATGTTTTGGGCGATTGCTAACCATGAAGCCCAGTGTTTCAAGAACCCAGATTTTGGGAAGGATCCAAAAAAAAGGAGGTGATTGATGAGTTGGTTGGGAGGAAAAAAGTTTTGCAAACATAATCTTAGACATGAAGATTGTCCGGAGTGCCGTGTTCAAACAAAACCTTTGAGTCAAGAAGTTATTAAAGAAGCTCGGCAAATACTCACAGGTAATTTGACTCAAAATAAAGTCCAAAAAACCTTTCGGAAGATGGAAAGAAAGGTTTAGGAAGTAGTAAATTAGAGGTCGGGCGATTCATATCGCCCGACCTGTTTTTTTGATTTCTAATGTGATATTCTAAAGTTGTTCACGGGTAATCCTGGGAACAACTTTATTAATTAAATATAAGGGGCTTGGTCTATAGATAAGCAGGTAGGAACTTAAATGTTCTCATCTGAAATCTGAAGATCAAGTCATAAAAACATGAAAAAAAGAGAATTTTCATTGGAGCTCGGTGGCAAAACTTTGACCGCTGAATTCAATGATTTAGTTGAAAACGCTCACGGCTCCGTAATGTTAAAATATGGTAATACCGTTATTTTAGCAACAGCCGTTATTTCTAAGGAAGCAAAAAAAGGTTCCGACTATCTGCCGCTCACGGTAGATTATGAAGAAAAATTTTATGCCTCAGGACAAATACTAGGTTCACGTTTCACAAGAAGGGAAGGTAGGCCATCCGATGAAGCTATCCTTTCGGGACGTATTGTCGACCGAACTATCAGACCATTGTTTGATCAGTGGATTCGGAATGATATTCAAGTAGTAATTACTACACTTTCTATCGACCAAGATGATCCAGATGTTTTGGGTGTGGTTGCCGCTTCGCTTGCATTGGGTGTCTCAAAAATTCCGTTTCATGGACCTGTATCAGCCGTGAGAGTTGGCAAACATAAAGCAGATGGTTTCCAGATAAATCCAACATACATTGAACGAGAAAACGAACATTACGAAATCGATCTAGTTGCTTGCGGTAAAAACAACAATATCAACATGATCGAACTTGGTGGCGAAGAAGCCCAAGAAAATACTGTTGTTGATGGTCTTAAAAAAGCTTCTGAAGAAATAGAAAAAATAAATGCTTGGCAAGAGAAAATTATTTCTGAAATCGGCGTAGCTAAAATTTCGATTCCAGCTCCAGTGATGCCAGAAACGGTAAGAAATCTTTTCGCACAAGAAGTTGAACCAAAAATGGAAGCCTTCGTTATGAGTGGCACACCTGGTGGTGCGATGATCGGAGAACTTATGAGTAATTGGATGAAAGTGGCTGAAGAGAAACTATCCCCAGAAGAAGCCGCTTTCGCAGAACATTTGTTTGAAGAAAAAGTTGACGCCTACATTCATGAGCAAGTTTTAAAAAATGATCGTCGAGCAGATGGACGAGGAATCGATGAGATTCGACCGCTTTCAGCTGTAGCTGGTGGTATCTCTCCGATCTTGCACGGCTCAGGAATATTCTACCGAGGAGGAACTCATGTTCTAACCGTTCTTACACTAGGAGGTCCTGGTGATGCTCAGACTATTGATGGTACAGAAGAATCAACCAATGCAAAACGTTTCATGCACCATTACAATTTTCCTCCATTCTCAACTGGTGAAACAGGTAGGATGGGCGGAACAAATAGAAGAATGATCGGCCATGGCGCTCTAGCAGAAAAAGCCTTATTACCAATGATCCCCGATCAAGCAGTCTTCCCATATACAATCAGATTAGTTTCAGAAGCTCTTTCTTCAAATGGTTCCACATCAATGGGATCAGTCTGTGCTTCGACCGTTGCCTTGATGGATGGTGGTGTGCCGATGAAAAAGCCTGTCGCTGGAATTGCTTCAGGACTTATGATGGATGATAAAGGTAATTATAAAATTTTGACTGACATTCAAGGACCGGAGGATCACTATGGAGATATGGACTTCAAGGTGGCTGGGACGAAAGACGGTATTACAGCAATTCAAATGGATGTAAAAGTTTCAGGTGTTCCAATCGAAGCTTTAGCCGTCGCTTTCGAAAAAGCAAAGATCGCGCGACTTAAAATACTAGAAGTAATTCTAGCTGCTATTCCAGAAACAAGAAAAGAAATCTCAGCAAACGCACCGAAGATTTTGATAGTAAAAATCAAGCCAGATCAAATCGGAGGAGTGATCGGTAGTGGAGGAAAAGTTATTAAGGAAATCAAAGAGAAAACTGGTGCAGAAATTGATATCGAAGATGATGGTACTGTTTACTGTACAGGTAAAAATGGTTCCGCTGAGAAAGCTCGAGATATTATTGAATCAATGACTCATGAATATAAAATGGGTGAAAGATTTATGGGTGAAGTAACAAAAATTGCTGACTTTGGAGCCTTTGTAAAAATAGGCTACAACTCAGAAGGTTTGGTTCATGTTTCAGAAATCGCCACCTTTAGAGTAGATAAAGTGGACGCAATTTTGAAGGTTGGTGAAAAAGTTCCAGTAATTGTTAAAGGTATTGATGAGAGAGATAGAATCAGTCTTTCAATTAAGGGGGCTGATCCAGAATGGGCAAAAAGTAAACTACCTAAGACGGCTTAAGTAATTAATGTATTATAACTAAATGTTTCAGGCCGGTTCGCAAAGCGAACCGGCCTGAAACATTTAACGTTTTTAATCAAAAATGATACAATACTATAAATATGCCACCTTTAGACACAAAAAACTCTATTGCTAACGGACAAACTTTTCCTAATAACCAAACAAATCAACCAAGTATAAATCCGCAGCAAGCAACAATAGTTCCACCAAAAAACTCTGAGATCAGAAAGGATATTTTACTAGGTGAAGACCTATATAAAAAAGAGATTGATCCTGTTTTTCAAAGCAAGAGCTCAATTAAAACAAACCTAACACCATTTTCAAAAATTTCTCCTGGAGTCTATAGTGTCTTGAAAAATCAAGAATATGTTTCGAGTCAACCTTTAGTCAATAAAGTACAAAACCCGCCAATCAATCAGTTTGCAAAAAGTATTCCGACTACTCCTGCAGTGAAACCTATTATCCGTACTTTTAGAAGTGATGTTGAATCGGCAATCAAAGTCGACCATTGGTCATCGGTAAATATTGCCATGGCCGAAAATGAAAGAATGCGTGCACAAGAAAAAAACAATGTAGTTCAAACGAAACAAACTAACACAAAAAAAACCACACTGATTGTAGTCGCAGCAATTTTGTTAGTCGTTATTGGAGCCGGAGTTTTTATATTGCCATCACTATTTAATAACACACCAAAAGAAGTAGTATCAAATATTAAACCCTATTCTTTAATCACCCCAGAATACACGCAAGAAATTAATGTTGATAATATATTACAAACATCTTTTGCCAGTTCATTAGGTGAGAAAATAAAATCCTTAAACACTCCGATCAATGCTGTTCAAGAACTTTATTTTACTCAAGGCCAGGGGCTTAATAAGTTATTATTAAGTTCTAGTGATTTTACTACTTGGGGTGATTTAAATATACCAGATCAATTAATACGAACATTGAATCCTGAATACATGTTGGGCGTATATTCCTATGGAGCAAATTTTCCATTTCTTATTTTTAAGACTACTTCATTTGAAAACACTTATGCCGGGATGATTGCCTGGGAAGCAAATATGCGAGGAGGATTATCAACTATATTTTCGCTGCCTGCGACTGAGCAGACGATTAATCAAAAAATTGGGCTCGATAAATTTACCGACATGGTCATTCAAAATAAAGATACGCGTGTACTAAAAGACGCTAATGGTAAAGTTTTCCTACTCTATTCTATTATTGATAAAACTACAATCGTTATTACCGTAAACGAACAATCCTTCAAGGAAATATTGAGCCGCATAAATAGGGAGAAATCGCTCGCGAGATAGGGGGGGGCAGAACTTAAAGTGTTTCTGGCTGGTTCAAAAAAGAACCGGCCTTCAAGTTCTAAGGTTAACATTACGATTCTTATACTCTGCAAGCCCGCCTTGCATTTTCACTAGTCGTGCTATATCATTAAAGCATGTTAGATACAAACAAATACAAAAAAATATTAGAGGAAGAAAAAGTTAAGTTAGTAAGCGAACTGGAGACAATTGGTAAAAGAAATCCATCAGTTCCAAATGGATGGGAAGCAGTGGAAACTGATTTAGATTCTGATTCTGCAGATGAAAACGAAACAGCAGATGAAATGGAAGAGCTAGGTGAAAATCAATCAATTCTAGAAAAATTAGCTCCCCAACTAACTTCTGTTGAACACGCTTTGGAAAAAATTGAGAATGGAACATATGGAAAATGCGACGTTTGCGGTGAAGAAATACCTGAAGCTAGACTTGAAGCAAATCCCTCAGCAACTACTTGTATGGCCCATGCTAAATAATTTTTAAGTTGTAATTTCTATTTATAAAAAACCGGTTTTGGCCGGTTTTTTATTTTATCAACTTATCCTGTATAATAATCCAAGGTTGTATTTAATTATTTAATTTTATCAAAGCTATTTAAAAAATGTCTTTCGCAAAAACATATAGTGCCCAACCGAGTGTCCTAGGAGCCAAAATCATTGACGTCGAGGTCGATATTTCCAAAGGTTTAAATGCCTTCACGATTGTCGGCCTGCCAGATAAAGCGGTCGAAGAAGCCAAAGACCGGATGTCCGCTGCTATTAAAAACAGCAATTTCAAATCGCCTAAGCAAGCTAATCAGAAAGTAGTTGTTTCACTGGCACCAGCAGACATAAAGAAAGAAGGTCCAGTGTTCGATGTTGCGATTGCTTTAGCCTATCTTATTGCCAACGAAGATATCAAATTTGAACCCAAAGGTAAGCTATTCCTTGGTGAATTATCCCTGGATGGCAAACTTCGAAAAATTACCGGTGTCCTACCGGCGGTGAATGAGGCCAAAAGAAAAAGTTTCACCGAAGTATTCCTGCCGAGCGACAATGCCAAAGAGGCAGCCCTAATTTCAGACATAACGATATATGGAGCTGATACTTTGGAAGAGATTATTTCTCATTTAACAATTGATAGCTCAAAAAATTTAGACAACGGTGATGATCTCGAAACAATTGAGACACGCGAAAGACCAAATCGTTTCCATAAAGAAATTAAAAAACTTATGGCTCAGTTGCCTACAGAAATAGAAGACAACACCGAAGAAAAAGAAATTGATTTCAGTGATATAAAAGGACAAGAGAGTGCCAAAAGAGGTTTAGAGATTGCTGCCGCTGGAGGCCATAACATTGCGATGTACGGACCCCCGGGTACAGGCAAGACAATGCTTGCAAAAGCTTTCTCTGGGATTCTACCGCCTTTATCTTTTGACGAGATAATTGAAATTACTGGGATACACTCTGTGGCGGGAACTTTGAGAGGTGATCTAGTAAATACTCCGCCCGTACGAGCGCCACACCATACGGCATCATATGTTTCACTTGTCGGTGGTGGGAATATTCCAAAACCAGGGGAAGTTACTTTAGCCCACCGTGGAGTATTATTTTTAGATGAATTCCCTGAATTCGATAAAAAAGTATTAGACACCTTAAGACAGCCGTTGGAAGAAAGAGAGATCAGTATCTCAAGAGCAAAAGGTTCTATAATTTTCCCGGCCAACTTTATTTTAATTGCCGCGATGAATCCGTGTCCGTGCGGCAACTTTGGTTCAAAACAAAAAGAGTGTATCTGCCGTGCCAGTGACTTGTTAAAGTATCAAAGAAAAATATCCGGACCAATAATGGACCGTATCGACATGTGGGTAGAAGTTTCGCAAATCAATCATGCTGATCTTTCAGGAAAAACCAAAAAAGAAGAAAAAGTGAATTCTAAAATAAAACAAAAAATTGCTGAGGCTAGAAAAGCACAGAAAGAAAGATTCATTAATATTACTAGAAAAATAAAAACCAACAGCGAAATGAATTCGCGTGATATCGGTAATCTTATAAACATTGAAGGTGAAGTTAAAAATATTCTTGATAAAAGCGCGAGCCGTCTTGGACTATCAGCCAGGGCATATCATCGAGTTATTAAGCTCGCTCGAACCATTGCAGACCTAGATAAGAAAAAAGAAATTGAAAATTTAGTCGTAGTTGATGAAAAAACAAACGAAGCAACATTTTCAGATGAATTTAATGAGTCGTTAACTTATTTAAAAAGTTTATCAAAGGAAAAGGAAAAAAATAAAAGGAGAGAAGAATTACATCGAAATACCATACGTAATCATCTATCTACACAATCACCTACATCATCATTGACAAATAATTTTATTCCCGTGAATATTGAATTACCCGAAGAATTACAAATAATACCGAAAATAAATGAAGAAGATGTTCCATATGGTATACTTAGAGGTGGTGTTAAACCAACCTATCGCGAATGGAAAAATAAAACCGTTCGCGCTACCCCTCCTATCACGCAACCAACGGAGAGAAGTGATAGAGAATATCGATTAAACCAATTGAGAGAAAAAATAAAAAAACAAGAAGAAGAAAAACAACGAACACAACAACCACAAACGCAACCACAACCACAAACCAATCCTCCACTACATCAACCGCCTCCACAGATATTATCCCAATCCACGTCCACATCCACGTCCCCACAT
>Ga0118677_10002717_pt2 | contig 28271 bp, 12 predicted proteins | sample AliMusrvi5mmetaG_FD_86154 | JGI IMG/M metagenome (GOLD analysis project Ga0118677, IMG submission 86154) | reverse complement strand
CGACGGTTGGGCGGGCAACAGCCCCCGCTGGCACGACGACCCGGCGTGGATGAAGCTGAATCCGCCCACGCACCTCACCAAGCGGATGATCGAGGAGTTTGCCGACCGCGAGCCGGTCTGGGGCTGGCGCGACGACAAATTGGAAATCATGGAGCGGCAGATCGACATGGCCGCCGACCAGGGGATCGCCTTCTGCGCCGCGGCGAAAAGTCCGCGCGCCGGCCTGCTGCTCGACACCTTCCACATGCACATCGAGGAGAAGGATACTCCTGCCGCCATCCGCGCCGCAGACAGGGCCGGTGTGCTCGCGCACTTCCATGCGGCGGAGAACGACCGTGGCGTTGCGGGGAGCGGCCAGGTGCACTGGGATGCCGTGTTTAAGGCACTGCGCGCCGTGAAGTACGACGGCTGGGTCCTGCTGGAGAGCTTCAACCAGGACAACCAGGCCATCAAGACCGCGGTCTCCTGCTGGCGCCCGTTCTTCGCATCGGAGCGCGAGTTCCTGAAGCAGGGGCTGGCATTTGTGAAGCGCCTGCAGCACTAGATTTTCTTTCCGGAAAATCTTTCACTTGTCCGACGCGCAGATGTGATGTATGTTTGCATCGTAATCACTCATTTATGCATCACGGAGTGCGCGCCTATGAGCACATTGACTATCCACGCGATCGAAAGCAGTGTCGAGAAGCGGATCCGTACAAAAGCCATGCGGGAACGGAAAAGCCTCAACCAAACGCTGAAAGAGCTCCTGGCAACGAGCGTTGGAGTCGGTCTGTCGACCGCGGCAGACCACCGGGAAGATTTTGCCGAGTTTTGCGGCATCTGGACACCTCAGGACGCAAAAGATTTCGCGGCAGCCACAGCGGATCTTGAAACCGTCGAGAAGGACGACTGGCGATGAAGGCGATCCTGCTCGACACCAATGCCATGACGGCTCTCTTCCAGGGCGATCGGGCTATTCTGGATACCGTTGCCAAGGCTGACTGCGTCTATGCGTCGGCGATTGTCATCGGCGAACTGGAGGCGGGGTTCCGAGGCGGCACGCGCTATGCCGAAAACCTGGCGATGCTTGACCGCTTTCTAGGCAAACCGACAGTGGAAATCCTGCCGGTTCGCCGCGAAACCGGCGATTGCTTTGGCCGCATCAAGCAGGCCCTGAAGGCCAAGGGCACGCCGATTCCAGTCAATGATGTCTGGGTGGCCGCGCAGTGCATGGAAACCGGATCAGTTCTGGTGACGTACGACCACCACTTTGACGTGGTGGACGGACTGCGCCTGTGGTGCGTGCCGTAAACGCAGCCAACGGCCGCGTCTACAGCACGCGGAGATCAAGGGCCGCCAGTCGCGCGCCGGCTACGAGTAGCAGCAGGCTGCATTGGGACAAGGGCGGGGCCACCGGACCCGCCGCAACGTTGCAGTGCTGCGGCGAGTTTGCTCGCCGCAACAGATGACGGCGCGTCCGGCGGCCGCGCCCTACCCGTGCGGCTAAACTATTTCTGAACTTGCTCTAAACCGCCACGATCCGGTTCTCGGCGTCGCTGACGAAGCAGGCGTCGAGGACCTTCTGGACGGCGGCGCCGCGGGCGAAGTCCGGCTGGTCGTTCCTGCCGGTCTTGATGCTCGTGATAAAGCGCTGGTAGATACTCGGAGTCTTGGGAAGTTCAATCGTCTTCCACTTGCAGGGATCCAAGTCCTTACCCATGCAGAGTTTGATCTGCTGGTACGACTCGTCCAGGTTCACCTGCAGCGCGCCCTTGTCGCCGTGGATCTCCAGGCGCAGGCTGTTGAGATGCCCCGTGGCCCAGCGCGAGGTGTGGATGACGCCGAGCGCGCCGTTGGCCAGTTCGACCGTAATCACTGCGGAGTCGTTGGCATCCAGCACGTACTTGCCGATTGTTCCGCCCGGCGCCTTGTCGAACGTCTTGAGGCGGCAGTGCACGTTCCGCACATCCCCGGCCGGGTAGGTGGCGAAGTCCACGATGTGCACGCCGATGTCGCCCAGCACACCCTTGGATCCGTGTTTGGTGCTGAGCCGCCACCCCCAGTTATCCCCTACCCGCCAGTTGCCCCAGGCCTTGGACACCAGCCACGACTGCAGATAACTGGCTTCGAAGTGGATCACGCGGCCGATCTTGCCGTCCTGCACCAGTTGCGCCGCGCGGTGGATGGCGGCGGAGTTGCGGTAGGAGAGGTTGACCATGTTGATCACGCCCTTCTTCCGGGCGGCAATGGCCATGGCACGCGCATCGGCGTAGCAGGTGGCCAGCGGCTTCTCGCACAGCACGTGCAGGCCGCGGGCGATGATCTTAAGGGAGAGCGGCGCGTGGAAGGCGTCGGGCGTGACGTTGCTGACCGCATCGAGTTCCTCGTTGCGGAGCATGTCATCCAGGTCGGTATAGAAGGCGCGGATCTTGAACTTCTCGGCAAACGCCTGCGCGCGACCGGGGACCACGTCGCAGCAGGCCGTGACCTTGCACCCCTTGATTTTGTTCTGAAACCAGTCAGCATGCCCGCCGGCCATGCCGCCGGTGCCCACGATTGCGAGTTTAATCATTGATGCTTTTCCTTTAGGGGGGCGCTTGTCGCAGCCCGCGGGCGTCGGCGAGCGACGCCCCTACAGCAGCATTCTGAACCGCCACCCTTAACCGGATGCCCTTAAACGACTCACTTCATCGATCAGCGTTAGTCCGTCAACGAGTAAGCAGTTCGGTTAAGCGTATCCGAGTAAGGGTGGCGACGAAGTGTACGATTAAGTGTGCGCTCAAGTGTTTCTCTTAAAAGGCTGGAGCGCGAGGGAACGCCCCAGGGGATTCGCCTCGCGCGGATTCTGATGCCGAGAGAGTTCTTTTTTTTCGCTTGCGGCGCTTCGGCTGAACTTCTTCACCCGCGGGGCAAGCCCGCGGGGGTCGGGATTCGAGAACGAATACGTCACCGGACTTACGACCCAGAGTACTTAGCGCCACATCATCAGAGTGCCCGAGATCGACTTCGTCAGCACCACGGTGTTCCCGACCTTCTGTGCCTTGAAACCGGAGGTTACACTGTCGGGGCTCAGGGTGACGGTGCCACCAGCATTGACGATGGTCCACGTCATGCCGCCAGCGGGTTTGTACCCCGACGCGACTCCGACGTCGATGGCGCCGTTGATGGTCGCGGTGCCGGCGACGGTCAACGCGTCGTAACTGGTGTCGCTGGCCAGGTCAATGTGCAGCGTGCTGCCGGACTTGATGTTGACGTTGCCGCCGAATGCGAAATTGCCGACCCCGCCCGGCATGGTGCCCGGATCGATCGTGCCGCCGCTGTTGTTGGTACACGCGCCCGCCACGCCCATGCCCATCAGCGTGCCGGTGTTGTTCACGTTGACCGGCCCGCTGCCCGTGGCGCTGCAGGCGTAGAAACTGAGGCTCTTGGTGGTGCTGCTGCTGGCAGTCTTTGAGACTGTAATCTGCGACGAACTGTCGATGCTGATGATATAGGTGTTCGCCTGGATGGCGGCACCGGAACCGTCAGCGTCGCGGAACGACTGCCCCACGCACAGACCGGTGGTAGAACTCAGGCCGGTGATGACCCGGCTGCCAGACGTCATCGTGCACGTGATGTTTGTCGCCAACCCGACCGCGCCCTGACCCGTGAAGGTGATGGGAATCGTGGCGTGGCCGATGGCGTTCTTCGCCCCAACCAAACTGTTCAACGTAATCTGCGTAGCGCCGTCGATGGCGGCGATGCGCGCATTGGCATTGCCATTCAACCACCCCGTAGATATGACCTCCTGCCCGACAAAGAGGTCATCCGTGCGCGGGAGACCCGTCACGACAGCGCTCATCTTATCCACCTCACCGGTCCGAACCCCGCTGAACCCATAGGAACTGGCAATCAGCGTGCCACCATTGACGTCCACGCCCCCTGTCCAGGTGGGCTTCCCTCTCTGATCCGTGGTTACGGTGCCGGACAAGGCGCTCAGGCGCAATGCACCTGTGCCGGTCTTGATGATCTTCCCCGGACCGCCCACGGTCTGCCCGTTCCCACTTGCCGCGGAATCGCCGATGTAATAGTTGCACTCCATCTCCGGTTGCCCCGCCGGCAGAGACGAAGACTTGGCGATGTTGAACGTACGGCTGACCAACCCCGCGGCGTTGGTGGACAGGAAGATGTTCTGCCACGGAAGGTCCCCGACATAGGTAAAGGTGTACCCATCGGTTCGCCAACGTGCCGGCGCCGTTGAAGAAGACGCGTAACTCACGTCTGTCAATAGATAGAGGGGTTGTTTATAACTGATATTCTTATTGTGTATGATGGTTCCGCCGTTGAACACCAGACCCGTGCCAGCGCTGCGCACGGTTTCGGCCCCGGTGCCACCTTGCCAGATGGCCCCCCCATCCAGGGTCAGGGTTCCGCCAATGGTCTGGTTCTGGTTATCAGTCAGGTACAGGACCCCATTCTGTCGGATCGTTACATTCGCGGTGGTTGCGATCTGGTTGTTCGCGGCGCTATTGTCCTCCACAATCCCTCCTTCAATGACCATGTTCCCCGGAACGGCGGCACCGGCGGCAGAGCCAGATGGTCTCAGCAATTGGTAGTACGCCGAAGCCCCGGTAAAGTAGGTTGTCCCCACATAGGTGTTCGCGTCCGCCGAGGTTCCACCAATCTTGATAAGGCCGCCGTCTGTGCCGGAACCGTTGCCGTAAACCACATCAAAGGCCCCGGTAATCGAACCATTGAGTACGATCTTGCCCCACGAGTTCGCGAATGTCTGGGCTCCGGCGTTGATGTAGAGCGTGGTGTTCGTCGTGGTCAGATAACCGCCGCTCGCGAGTGTAAGCGTGAATGAACCACCGCCGCCCGATACCCCTAGAATGCCACGCGTCAAACTCAGGGTCTTGCCGGCACCCATCGTCAGGGTCGCGCTGGTAGTGGGGTTGACCTGGTAGGCCGTGAGTGATGCCAGTTCGAGATCGTTGTTCAAAGTCGCCGTGATATTCGTCACGCGATAATCCGTATCGGCTACCCATGTATTCGGATCGGTGGGCGCATCGGTGTTCATCACCCCTTGCAGAGCGTAGTTGCCGTCCAGTTGCACCAGACGGCCATAACTGGTGATGGCCCAGGGCAGGATGGCATTCGTGGGCACGCCGTTCGACACGATCAAGTCGGTTCGGATCGTGTTGGCAGCGTCGGTGGTCTTGAGGAAGAGCATGCCCTTGCCGTCCGGACCGCGGTCGAGGCCGGCCGTGGCGTCGCTCAGGATGAACTTGCCGTTGGGCGTGCCTGATCCAGCCGCGCTGGTACTCAGATCGATGCTTCCATAGCCGGACGCAAGCCGGATCTGCTTGATCGTCTCGGTACTGGGATTGCCGCTCGTCCGGTCACCCTGGAACTGCAGGCCGCTATTGTAATCATCGTACCAGGTAAAGTTGCCTGGATTTACGTTACAATCCACGAAGGTTGAGTTGACGTCATTGATCACCAGGTTATCGGAAAATGCCGTGTTGGCGCCGGCCTTGGACTTGAAGAGAAGCATTCCGCCCAGATGCTGGATATTTGTGGACCCCAACTGGAAGGAACTAGAGGCATCGAACGTGATGGTCGGGCCGTTCAACCCGCGGATGACAATCGGACCGGTCAGGCCCGAGGCATCTCCTTGGAACGTACCATCGTGACCTGTCCAGATCAGGCCATTCGTGCCCGCCAACTTCAGGCCGGACTGAAGAATGCAGGTGAAACCACCGGCGCCATAACCCAGGGCGTTGATCTTCGGGAGAGCATTACCTGGATCAAAAGCGTATCCTGCTGCGTTGATATTCATCGGGGTGGCCCCGTTCAAGGTAAGCGTCGCCCCTGATCCTGAAGTGAAGTTCAGTTTCGCACCACTCGATTTCGATTGGTCCGAAGACTCAAGCCGGTTGGCCGTGATGTCTGTACCCAGCGTGATGGTTGGACTCGAACCGAACGTAGTCACCCCCAGTCCGAAATAGGCCAGATTAGTGCCGGTGTTGGACCATGCCTGGTAGGTCGTCCCGTTGGTGTCCACGGCCCATTGGTTGGTCGAAGTGTTCCACGTTCCAGCAAGGGCCGACAACGCCGTCGGCAACGCCGTACCGTTGGGCCGGTTCGTCGCGCCTCCGCCCCAGTAGAGCGTTCCGCCCCACGCCGTTCCCATGACCAAGCAGATTGCCACCAGAGCGATACCGATCAGACGCTTCATGCTCTGTCTCCCTCGAATGAACCGAACTCACTCGTTACGTGCATTTCCCGGTCACTTGCACGCGGGACCTTCAGCCGCCCGTCTGGATGACCTATTCGTCCACACGCGTATAGTCAACCGCTTGCGCATACAAATGTCAAGCCGGAATTTCGCTTCTTTTCGCGGGCGTGGCATGGTCTTTTCCTGAAACTCCCCAATTCTTGCCTCACGCGAAGCCGCGAAGCACGCGAAATCTAGGTGGTTTCCCCGACTTCCAGCGTGAAGGGGATCGGCGGGATGGGGGCGACTGGGCGGTGCGCCAGTGCGGCCTGCAGAACTTGGTAGGACTTCTCGGCAAGGGAGTTGGCATCGAAGGCCGCCGTGGTCACACCCATCAGACGCGCAGGCTCCTCGCCGTTAATCCCGGCGATGCGGATGTTTTTGGGGACCTGGAACCCCATGCGCAACAGGCGCCGCAACAGCACCACGGCCCAATAGTCAACCGCGCAGAGGATGCCGCCGTCGTCCCCCGTGGCGAACGCGCGCAGGAGGTTGTCGTCGACCTCATCCACCGGCGTGCAGGTCAGGTTCTGGGGGGGGCGTTTCTCGGCCCAGGCCTGGCGGGCGCCATCCCAACGCTGCATGTGGCCGAGGTGATCCGTGTGAGCCTGGATAAAGAGCAGGCGCTGGACCCCGCGGCTGACCAGGTGCTCCACCATCATCCGGCCGGCGCCCTTGTTATCCATGGTCACATGGAGACCCCGGTAACCCGCATAGGAGACGTGGTGGGGATCGATGATCACAGTCGGCGTGTCGCGCAGGCCGGCGTCCGCGATGGCCGTCAGGGGAACATCGCCCCAGACAAACACGCCATCCGGATGCGGCAGCGCCAGGGGGTCATGCACGGCGCGGATCAGGTCCGAGGCGGAGAGCATGGTGAAGGCCTTGCCGCCGGCTGACACGAGCGATGCCAGGCGCTCGATGGTACGCATGGCCACCTCGGCATGCAGGATGCCGAAGGAACCTGACAGGATCAGCCCCAGCATATTGGATTTGCCGGTGGCCAGTTGCTGTGCCGCGGCATTGACCCGGTAACCAAGCCGGCGCGCTGTTTCAAGGACGCGCGCGCGGGTCTCCTCCGATACGCGCGCGTGCCCCCGCAGGGCCAGCGAGACGCTGGACTTGTCCAGATCCAGTTCCTTCGCAATATCCGCCAGTGTAATTCGCTTCCGCATCGACTCGACAACCTCTTAGAGGGCAGGAATAACTCCATCCAACACGCGCATAGATAGTGGTCTATTATCTTCCTTTCTGTTTAGATGTCAACCCACCGATCATGATCGTCAAGCGGTTGACGGTCAGCCAGCGAGTTGTTACTGTGTCAATCATGAGGAAAATAGTGGAAAGAAGCCTGCGCATCGTGGAGTCACCTCTAAATGAACCGCTGGCGCCTCTCGGCCTGGCAACAGTAACCGGCCGCCACGCGGCCGGAACCTGGGTCGTACGCGACGGACAGGGGCGCGAGTACGTGCGGCGGCGGGGGAAGACGCCGTTTGTGTTCACGGTCGGCGGCGCCTTGGGGCGACACGAGGTGCGGCTGCTGGACGCGGCGCAGCGCGAGCAGGCCGCCATCTCCTTCCAGGTGGATTGCCGCACGCAGATGAACGAGTCGGGCGGCGTCTACGCACAGCTCTTCGCCGATGCGCTCTGGACCATGCTCTGCTGGAACGAACCGCGTTATCTGCGCCTCGGCAACCGCTTTTACAGTTTCTTCAGCTTCTGCCTGCGGGACCATGTGCATAAGATGAAAGGGCTGAAGTACTTCTGCCCCGAGCTGAAAGAGGGGCTCGATCTCTATGGCGACACCCAGCACAAGAATGGCATGCTGGCCGATACCGTGAAGCCCCTGGATCACGTCGCCAGTTACTGGGACATGGTGTTCTTGCCCACCGGCTTCCGCTGGCAGGACAAGTTGCGCGATGTCTGCATGCAGCGCACGCCCGTGGAGAATGATCTGGAATATGCTTATGTCGAAGGGCTCTACTACATCTGGAAGGCCACCGGCGACGAGGCCTGGATGCGCAACAGCCTGGAGCACGCAATCCGGGCGCTGACGTTCTCCCGCCAATCGACCTGCTACTGGTCGCGGAAGTACAAGCTTCTCAAGCGCGGCTATACGATCGACACCTGGGACTTCCAGACCGAGGAAGATCTGGCCATTTCCGGCCACAACATGCTAATCGACCCGAAGAAGACGCGTTTCGGCATCATGCACGGCGACAACACCGGCTATGCGGCTGCCTGCCGCTACCTGGCCGAGATGCTGGCGCACGCCGGACGCACAGCGGAGGCGCGGCAGTGGCGGCGCACGGGCGATGAGATCCAGAAGCGACTCGACCGCGTGGCGTGGAACGGTCGGTTCTACCGGCACCACGTGCCCGAAGATCCCCGCGTCAAGCGCGACCTGGGCGTGGATGAAACCAAACAGGTTTCGCTTTCCAACAGTTATGCGCTCAACCGCGGGATTTCGCACCTGCAATGCGTGGAGATCCTGCGCACTTACCAGCGTCTGCGTCGCGAAATGCCCAAGGGTTCGCCGGGCGAGTGGTACCTGATCTATCCGCCGTTCGAGCGCGGATTCAAACATGCCAACGACAAATGGGAGTACATGAACGGAGGCGTCTCCACCATCACGGCCGGCGAGCTCGCGCATGGCGCGTTCGAGCACGGCTTTGAGCACTACGGCGCCGACATCCTGCGCCGCGTGGGCGGGTTGTGCAACAAATTTGCCGACTGGCTGCCGCGCGCGCCCAATGGCGGCTCGGCAGTACCGGAATGGAGTCGGCAGCGCATCCTCCCCTGCGTGTTCCGCGGCGCCGCAGCAAAGCCGCCACGGCGCACCTTCCGCATGCTCGACCTGACGAGGCAGGCCAACGTGGATTTCCACGGGAAAGGCGCCAAGGGGGTGCCGGGGTGGACCGGCGAAGGCAAGAACGACCTCGCGGAAATGCCGGTGGGCAGACAGCGGTTTGAAGGCGTGCCATTCGCGGTCATCGATCCGCGCAAGAACGGCCGCCGCGCCTGCATCGGCCTCGCGCCGGACGCGCCCTACCAACAGGAAGTCGTGGTTCCGGTGAAGCGTGACGCACGGTCGCTCTATCTGCTGCATACCTGTTCCGGATCCGCCTTCCCGGTGGGGATCCTCACGCTGCAGTACGCGGATGGCAGCGAACAGCGTGTCGCCATCAAGGAGAACCAGGTGCGCAACTGGTGGACGCCGCCGGACTTCTTCCACCCGAAGGCGCGCGTGGCGTGGCGCGGCAAGAACCGCGTTTGCCCCAATGTGGCGGTATTTGTCTGCGGGATCGACAACCCGCAGCCGGAGAAGGCCATCGCCGGAATCAGGCTGGCCACCGTGCCGGGGGCGGGCCAATGGTTTGTGCTGGGTGTTACGCTCTGCGATGCGCCGGTCTACTTCCCGCCCAATCCGATCAGCTTCGGCATTCCGGATGACTGGGGTGCGGCGGCCGTAATGTATGCGCTCATGGAGGGGCTGGCAGGGGTGAAGGATGCGGGCGTGGCCTTTGGCCGTACGCTGCTGGCACCGCGCTGGGAAGCCGCCGGCGTGAAGCGCGCGGAGGTCTGCGTGCGCTATCCCGCCTCGGCCGGCTATGCCAGCTACCGCTACCGCGCCAGCGGCCGCACGCTGACCCTCACCTTCACGAGCAGCGCCACGCAGACGCGGCTGGAGATCCTGCTGCCGGCCGCGCGCCGGCCGCGCCGCGTCGAACTCGACGGACGAACGGTCCAGGCCGAGTACTGCAAGGTTGAGACCAGCGGATATGCAGGGATGACTGTCAGCGGAGCCGGGGTGCATACGGTGCGCATGAGCAGGTGACACAATGCGCGCACTCCTGACAGGCCTGCTGATCCTTTATGGAGCCGTCACGTTCGCCGGGGAGACACGCCCCTCTCCGGTTGTCGGCGCGATCCGCTGGGATGCCTGGACCGGCGGACGCGTGACGGAACAGGTCGAGCGTACGCTGGGTCCGGGAAAATATCATGACCGCCTCCCCTGGTTTGCCAAGGTAGTCGACGAGAAGACCGTGCAGATCGACGGTAGCCGGCAGGCAATTATGGATCAGGAGATCGCTTTTGCCGTTGCCGCCGGATTGGAGTACTGGGCCTTCCTGGTTTACCCGGAAGACAGTTCCATGAGCGTCGCATTCAGGCAGTACCTGCAAAGCCCGAAGAGGAATCAAATCCGGTTCTGCGTCATTCTACACAACACGCTCAACGTCACGGATGACCAATGGCCCAGGGAACGCGATCGCGCCGTGGCGCTCCTGAAGGAGCCGGGGTACCAGACGGTACTGAACGGGCGCCCCCTGGTCTATGCCTTTGCCGGCAAGGCCTTCCCGTTCGCGCGTTTTGCCGAGTTCCTGGCCGCGGCCAGGGAAGAAGGAGTTACTCCCTATTGCGTCTATATGGGTTGGAACCCGGTCTCTGATTCCGAACGCGTATCGAAGACGGGGTTTCAGGCGGTCTCGGCGTATGCAAAATCCGGAGAACAGGACTCATTCACCAACCTGGTCGAATCAATGGAGAACGATTGGCAGAAAGCGGCGAAGGCCCAAGTCCCTTATGTGCCGCTGGTCACCACCGGCTGGGACAAGCGGCCGCGACAGGACCATCCTGTGTCCTGGGAAATAAACGCCAGCTACCACACGCAGAAGGTGTTCCCGTCCCGGGCGACGTCCGAGGAGATTTCCGCGCACCTGGGGCGCGCTGTATCCTTCATCAAGGATAATTCCCGGATCTGCGAGGCTAACGCCATCATCATCTACGCATGGAACGAGTACGACGAAGGCGGATGGATCGCCCCGACAAGGGGGTCAGATGGCAAACCCGACACCGGCCGGATCGATGCGGTGCGGAAGATCCTCGCCGCGATGAGCGCACAGGCGCAACCCGTGGCGCAACCTGCCGCCGCATCGGGTAGCGCTGCATCCAATAGCTGGAAGGCGCTGGCCGGAGCGCACCCCCGCCTCTTCTTCTCCGCGTCTGATCTTCCGGCGCTGCGCGCGAAAGCCCGATCCTCCGCCTGTTTCACGCAACTCGTCACCTTTGCGGAGGCATATCGTTTTGACGAACAGCCGTCCGACAGTCGCGGCTTGTTTGGCAACCCGGCCATGGTGGCCGAGGCCTTTTTAGCGCTGATGACGCAGGAGCCACGGCACATCGAAAAGGCGAAGAAGCAACTGCTGCAGGCTGCGGGCTGGGAAAAAGACATCTGGCGCGGCGGTGTGACAACCAATTGCGGCAAGGCGGCCGGTCTGGGGCTGGGGCATTTCGCGAAATCGGTTGCCATCTGTTATGACTGGCTTTATCCGTACATGTCGGACAACGAGCGCACAGTGGTCCGCGATGCCCTGGCTACCAAGGCCTTTTCCATTTATAAAGAAGGCGTAGAACTGGGCGAGTCGAACGAATGGTGGCTCCGCTCCGTCAACAACTGGTGTCCCGTCATCCAGGGCGGCGTCGGCATCGCCGCCCTGGCCACGCTGGGCGAAGTCCCGGAAGCCGAATGGATCCTGGGGCAGACGCGCAAACGGCTGCACTACTACCTCGATCCCTTCCCAAGGGACGGCGGGTGCGTGGAAGGCGCGATGTACGGCATCTACGGCGTGTCCAACGCGGGCCTTTTCGGCACAGCGCTCCAGCACGTCACCGGTACGGATGACAACATTCTGGAGCACCCGGGCATCCGGCGGTTCGGCTCTTTTCTCTGCTCCTTCACCGGTGCTGACAATGCCTGGGTCAATTTCTCCAACTGCCAGACCCTCATCGACATGCACGGGGAACTTTACCCGCTCGTCGCGCCGTATCATGACCGGGCGTTGGATGCGTATCTCCAGAAGTATGTCTCCAAGGGTCGCAGAGGCCTGGCAGCGCCTTGGGAGATCATCTTCCGCCCTGCGGACATGGACTCCCTGCCGGTTCCGCCTGTGGATGACCTCATTGTCTTCCCCGAAACGCAATGGGCCGCCATGCGGTCGGAGAAGATGCAGCTGTTCTTCAAGAGCGGCAACATCGGCGAGGGGCACAAACATTTTGATTTGAATACCTTTGTTCTGCTGCTCAACGGTGAACGGCTGGTGCCGACCGCGCCCTACGGAAAGACGGCCACCGGTTTTCACTCCACAATCCTGGTCAATGGCCAAGGGCAAAAGTGGAACAGCAAAGGCACGATTACTGCGAGCGGCCGGACCAACGGCGTGCTCTTTGCCACGGCCGAGGCTGGGCAGGCTTATGGCGGGGGGCTGTCCACGTTCCGACGCACGGCGTTCCTTGTCCCGGACCGTTTTGCGGCGATCGGCGACGTGCTGCTGGGTCCGGCTGGAAACAAGTATGAATGGAAGTTGCAGACCTCGGAGACGCCGCTGATCGCACCGGATCGGAAGTCCGCGCGCATCAACGGCAAGCAGGCTGCGCTGCAGGTGCAGGTGGTTCTCCCGGATCAGGCGCCCCTTTCCGCCGGCACAAGCTTCGGTCCGTGCCTCTCGGCCGACGTCACGAATGCAGAAGCCGTGGCTTCATATTTTGTGCTCCTGGCGCCGGCCGATTCGCTTGTTTCAGCCCAGGTGGTCGATTGCGAGGTACAGGTTTCCGCCGCAAACCGCGTCTACACGTTTCGCATGACAGACAAGGGGTGGTGCGCGAAATAGGAAATCCAGAACGTAGGGGCGCCGCTGGCAGTGACCGCGGCCAGCGGGCTTCGCAAGCGCAGCCCCTGCCGGCTCCTGGTGCGCGCGACGCTGGCGCACAAATAGAAAGGATCCGATCATCATGACATGCAGACTGACGATGCTCCTGCTGCTGGCGTTGCTGGGACTCTGCCCCGCGAAGATGCAGGCGGCCAGCGAGGCCATCTGGATCGAAGGCGAAGATTTCACCAGCGCCGCCCCAGGGCTGGAGCGCAAGGAGTGGAAAACTTCCTACCTCTCCAAGGAGGCGTGGGTCAACATGATCCTGCCCGCCGAGGAGATGGAAAAGAGAGTGCCGGAAGACGGCTTGCCGCTGACCTACGATTTTTCCGTGAACACTGCCGGAACCTATGAGGTCTGGAACCGCATCGGCTACACCGGCGCCCGCGCTCCGCTGCGCTGGCGCATCGACCAGGGCGCGTGGCAGGAATTCAGCGCACAGGCGCCGGGTCAGGATCACATGGAACTGGCGATGTTTTGCGATGTGTCATGGATCAAGATGGGGACGAGCACGCTCTCGGTCGGAAAGCACACGCTCGAGATCCGCATCCTGCGCTGCTACAAAACAAACGAAGGCAGGAAACTGCCGGACAGGGTGATCTACGGCTCAGACGCAATCTGCCTCTCCCCTGCCCCGTTCCACCCCAACGGAAAGTTTCGTCCCGGCGAGGCCTGGCAGACCGAGAAGGATCAACAAGCCGCCGCGCAGGTCTTCGACCTGCCGGCCGCCACCGCGGGCCAGCGCGCCAGCGTAACGCTCTCCGGTCTTTGGCAGATGGCCCGCTACGACGAGCTGGAAATTCAAGATCGCACGGGGGCGGTGAAGGCGCTGCCGCCGGAGACTGACCTGAACTGGTCATCGATACGTGTGCCATCGGATCGCAACATTTCGCGTCCGGACCAGGTCTTCGCCCACCGCTTCATCTGCCGGACCAAGGTCAATGTGCCGGTCGATTTGTCCGGCCGCGCCTTCGTGCTCGAGCTTCCGCTCTACAGTTTTTCCGTGAGCGTCTTTATCAATGGCCAGTTCTGCGGGTTTGAGAGCACCGCTTTTGCACCCAGTAGTTTTGATGTGACAAAAGCGCTGAAGCCCGGGACCGTCAACGAGATCGCGGTGGTGGTCAAGGACCTCTATTACGCCTGCGATACCATGACCGTGCAGGGGTTCGCGGTCCCGCTGGGGGCGATGCGCGACAACCAGCGCTTCACCTTAGGCTACGATTTCCCTGTCGGACTCAAGACCGATGCCGGACTGCTCTTCCCGCCCATCCTGACCGCCTGCGGTTCAGCCTACACCACTGATGTGTTTGCCAAACCCTCACTGAGGAAAAAAGAACTGGGTCTCGAAATCACCTTGCGCAATGCCACCGACAAGGCGACGAAACTGTCTGTTGAAAACGCCGTGGAACCGCTGGCCGGCGGCCCGACTGAAAAGGCTTTCTCCGCCAGGGATATCGATCTGGCGGCCGATCAGGAGCTCGTGCTGGATCTCCGCGAATCGTGGGCGAACCCTAGGCTCTGGTGGCCGGATGACCCGCAGCAGTACATCGTCGTCACCACCCTCAAGCAGGACGGCAAGGTGCTGGACGTGAAGCGCACCAAGTTCGGCTTCCGCGAATGGGAATGGAGCGGCCGCTCGTTTAAGCTTAACGGCATCCCCTGGCAGGGGTGGGCGGATATGACCTACCACAACGGCGTGCCTGGGCACGCCACCGAGGCGCAACTCGCCGAAGTCGCCGCGACCTGGCACCGCACCGGCCAGACCATGATCCGCCGCGAACCGCAGCACATGACCAGTTGGGGCGGGATGACCGATCAGGAATCCTACGATTTCTTTGACGGCATCGGCATGCCGACCCGCGCCTCCGGTATTTTTGTCGGCGACTTTGGTTCCTTCCGCCTCGTCGATCAGATCAAAGACGCCGCAGGCAAGGAAATCCATGTGGCTCGGAAGCCACTCTTCGACAACTGGCGGCGCCAGATGCAACCGTGGATCCGTTCGTTGCGCAATCACCCCTCCATCTTCATCTGGTCGATCGAGGATGAGATCACCTTCATCAACTCCCGGCTGCGCGGCGATTCGAAGGTCGTGGAGCCCGAGATCCGCAAGGGCGCTGAGATGGTCATGGCGCTCGATCCGACCCGGCCGGCCATGGTGGACGGCGGCGATGCCCTCTATGACCAGTCCCTGCCGGTCAACGGCGGCCACTACAATGAGACCGACTTCCGTGATTATCCGGACGAAGCCTACACCTACGAGCATCTGCTGCAGATTGAGAACGTCCGAACCCCGTGGAAAATGCGCGAGGATTGCCCGTACATTCTTGGCGAAGGTCTCTACTGGCGCGGCTGCGCGCCCTCGGCTTTCGCGGGTTTGGCGGGCGAAGGCGCCTTCTCCGGTTGGACCGAAGCCGACCCCGGCATCGCCAGGTTTCTGCGCATGATGTGCGAGGGGTACCGCTGGTCCGGTTGGTGTTCGCCGCAGTACTGGGGCGTGATGCCGGAAACAGCCGAGTATTACAAGGCCTGGAAGCCGGTCGTTGCACTCTGCCGCCAGTGGAACTGGAGCTTCGGCAGCGGCAGCGCCGTCGAGCGCACCCTGAAAGTAATCAACAGCACACGCTACGATGATCCCATCGAACTGAACTGGCAGTTCATAGTCAACGGCAAGGTTGTGCAGCATGGAGAGAAAACCTGCAAGGTGGCACCGGGCCTGGGGCAGGAGTTGACCCTCACGCTACAGATGCCGAAAGTCTCCAGCCGCACCACCGGCCAGTTCATCCTCGCCTGTTCCCGAAAAGGTGCCGAAGTCTGGCGCGACGAAAAGCCGCTCTGGATACTGCCGTCCGACGCCGGTGCCAAGCCGAAGCTGAAAGCCGGCCAACTCTGGGTCTGGGATCCGGCCGGCACGGTCAAGGCGCGCCTGAAAGCGCGCAGCATCGACTTCAGCGAGACCGATGGCCTGACAAAGGTTCCGGCCACTGCCAGGGTGCTGATTGTGGGCGAGGACGCCATCACCAACGAAGTCCTCTCCACCTCGCCCCAGTGGCTGGCCCTGGCCACCCGCGGCACGCGTCTGCTGGTGCTGGAACAGGAGCACCCCCTCCACTATCAGGCCGTGCCGGCGGATTTCGAGGTTGCGCGCAATATCGAGGGGCGCATCGCCTTTCTGCAGAACCTCGACCATCCGGCCAGCGCCGGGCTCGACCAGCCGGATTTCTTCACCTGGTCCAAGGACCACATCGTCTACAAGAACCCCTACCGCAAGGCCACGACCGGCGCCCGCTCACTCGTGCAGTGCGACACGGAGTTGGGGTGCAGCGCGCTGGCTGAATGCACCACGGGCGAGAGCGTGATGCTGCTCTGCCAATTGGTGGTCGGCGAAAAGCTGGGCTTCGATCCCGTGGCGCAGCGGCTCTTCGACAACCTGCTCGCCTACGCCGCGGCCTATGCACAGCTACGCCGCACGAGCGCCGTGGCCATCGCGCCCGACTGCGCGCGCGGCCAACTGCTCGCGACCTCAGGCCTGGCCTTCGACCCGGTCAAGGACACGCTCGCTGAAGTAGTCGCCAGCAAGCACGACATCATCATCGCTGATGCCGACGCCAAAAATCTCAAAACGCTGGCCAATTCGGTCGAGCAGGTCCGCGCTTTTGCCGAAAAGGGCGGCTGGCTCTTCCTCTGGGGGCTCACGCCCGAAGGACTGTCTGACTTCAGTCGCCTGGTCCAGGTCGACCACCTGATTCGTCCGTTTGAACTGGAGAAGGTGGCGCTTGCCCCGGTCTCCGATCCGCTCACGGCCGGTCTCTCCACCCGCGACGTGGTCATGGGTTCCGGCCAGGGTGTGGGCGCCAACAAAGGCGATACCTTCGCGGCCGACGACGTGTTCAGCTATATCGTGGACACCGGAGACGTGGCCCCCTTCGCCACCTGGCCGGAAGGCGAATACTTCAAGCAGCCCGGCGCCAAGCCCCGGAACGACCACTACCCGCGCAATATGGTCAACGGTTTCGGAGTATCGGACTGGTGGCAGTACAGCTTCTCGATCCTACTGTTCAAGGATGAGCCCACCACGTGGTCCATCGAGTTTCCCCGTCAGGAAATTATCGAGCAGTTCTCCATCCAGCCTAACAGCAGTTACCACCAGCTGACACAGGTGAACCTGCGCTTTGATGACGACCCGGCGCCGGTCACGCTCAGCTTCAAGGCTGGCAGCGAGCGCCACGATCTGGCAGTCACCCCGCCGCGTGCGTGCCGCAAGCTCACCATCGAACTCGCGCAGTGGGAGAAGACAGGCAAGCTGGATGTGCTCGGCATCGACAACATCTGGATCAAGGCCAGGCGGCCGGCAGATTTCTATCAGCAGGTCAAGCCGATACTGAACATCGGCGGCCTGGTCCGATACCCCATTGGCAAGGGCGGCATCGTGCTCTGCCAGCTCAACATCCCGGAGCGCGAAAAACTGCCGGTAAATGCCGAGAAGAAGAAGAACATCGTCTCCACCATCCTGCGCAACCTCGGCGCGGTCTATGCCGGCGGACCGCTGGTGGTGGCCGGTGCGGGACTGGAGTACGAGCTGATCCCGCTTGAGAACAAGTGCAACCAGTACCTGAACGCCAGCCACGGCTGGTTCAGCGAGGAGCGCAACCTCGGGCATCTGCCGGTCGGCGAGCAGGCCTTCGAGGGCGTGCGCTACCTGATCCGTGATTTCAAGACCTCGCCCGCGCCGGCCTGCATCATGCTGGCCACGAAATATGCCCGCGAACAGATGCCGGACAAGGTCGAGGGCATTTCGGTCGGCAAGAAGGCAGACGCCCTGTTCTTCCTGCATACCTTCCAGGGCCAGACCGAATGGAATTCACGCGAACGCCCGCAGCATCCGGTGCTCTTCAAATATGTGGTCCATTATGCCGACGGCCAGACAGCCGAAGTGCCGGTCCTGCAGGGACTGGGCGTCGGCAACTGGTTTGCCAGGGAACCCAAGAGCCTGAGCCAGGCCGCGGTGGTCTGGGCCGCGCCCTTCCCGAGCGCGAAGGCGGCGGGTGAGCAGGCCGTGCTCTACCAGTTCCAGTGGAACAACCCGCGGCCGGACGTGGCGATTCAGTCCATCGACGTGGCCTACGACGCCAAGGATAAAAACGAATTCGGCGGCGCGGCCGTGCTGGCCATCACCGCGGCACGAACGCTCCCGACAGCAGCGATCAAGTAGAAGCAGAGTGGTGCAGGCCAAGGCCTGCACAGCAGGTTAGTGTATATGTTATTTTCCAATAGAAGCTTCGAAGAAGGAGGCCTCATGAGAATTCTCACGCCATCGATCTTACTGAGTTGCCTGATGACCGGATCCGCGTTCCTCACGTCCGCATACGCACAGACCGGGATGACTACCAAGGGTGACTACACCTGGTGGGAGGCCGAAAACCCAGCGGAAAGCACATTTCCCGCCGGTGCTATTCATCCGACCAAAACCGAGGCTGAAAAGCTCTCCGGCGGTGACTGGCTCTATGCTGACAAGGGCGCCGGCGCGACCGCCAAATGGGATGTGCAGGTGGCCGCCGCAGGCACGTACAACTTCTGGGTGCGCATGTTTGACCAGGGCGGCCCCTTCCAGTGGCGCTGGAACAACGGCGATTGGCAGAAACTGCCCAAGGACTTCAAATTCAACGAGTACAAGGACGACGTCTCCAACCGCCTCAACATCCAGCCGCTGGGCTGGGGTTTCAGTTGGGGCTTGCTCGGCAAGGCGCAACTGCTAGCCGGCATGAATACCCTGGAGATCACGATGCCGCCGGAAGCAGGCAAGGTGGCCCTCGACTGCTGGTTGCTGAGCAAATACCGGCACATCCCCTTTCGAACCGAGAAACCGGATATGAAATACAACCGGGTAGATGAGGGGTATTTCCCCTTCGAGCCCGATCGTGACGACTTCACCTCCTCGCTCTTTGACCTGCGTCCGCTCAATGAAGCGGAGGCCGGTTCGCAAGGGCGGATCGTGGCGCATGGCGATGACTTCGTCTTCCAGAAAACCGGAAAGAATGTTCGCTTCTGGGGTGTATGCATCGGTAGCGAAATGATGGAGATGGACCCAGCGGACATGGACTATCTGGCGCAGCGTCTGGCGAAAACGGGAGTCAACCTCGTCCGCTTCCACAACGCCGGCTGCCTCCAGCAGGAGACCGAAAAATGCGTGCAACAGACGCATCGCCTGGTCGCAGCGCTCAAGAAACAGGGGATTTACTCTTACATGAATTGGTGGTGCACGGCGGTCAACGGCAAAGCCATGAGCTTCTATTTCGACGAGGTGATGCTCAAGGAGCACTACCTGAAGTGGGTCCGGACCCTGCTGGAGCCCGTGAATCCGCACACAGGCCTTTCACTGGCCAAAGATCCGGCCGTGCTGGCGGTGGAGTTGCTCGATGAGGACAGCATCCTCTGGCACAGCTTCAAGCCCCACCAGACGCTCTGGCCTGAGGCCTGGGATCGCCTGGAGCGGCGCTATTACGACTGGCTCGCGGCCAAGTACGGCACCCTCGACAAGGCCACGAATGCCTGGGGCCCTGAGCAGTGGCCCAAGGGCGATAACTTTGAAAAGCAGCGCGCGGCCATGTACCCCATGTACCTGCTGGGCAGCGCCGACTGGGCCCCCGGCCAGCGCAACCCGAAGCGGGCCGCGGATCAACTGGAGTTTCTCACCGGTGTGCAGCGGTTGTGGAACGCAGACATGAAGAGCTGGCTGCAAAAGGAACTGGGCTATGACGGCATCGTCGTTGCCGGCAACTGGCAGAGTGGCGACTCCCGCCTCCTCGACCCGCTGGACCAATACGCCAACATGGCCGGCGATGCCACGGCCTGGAACTGCTACTTCGCCGGGCCAGCAGACTGCGAATCCCGCGTGGGACCGAAGACTATCTACGAGGACCTCTCGCTGCTGAAAAATCCGCTCCAGGGTATGCTGATGCACAAACGGGTGGCCGGAAAGCCGCACCTCATGACCGAAGGTGATTGGTGCCTGCCCAATCGCTTCCGTGCGGAAGAGCCCTTCCTGGAAGCCTGCTACGGCGCACTCCAAGGCATGAACGGCTGGTGCCTCTTTTCGATACAAAAGGACTGGATGAAGAAATACCTGCGCCGCTGGCCCATCCAGGTGCCTGTGGCCATGGGGCAGTTCCCGGCCGCCGCGCTCATCTATCGCCGCGAATATGTCAAACAGGCACCGGTGGTAATTAACGACGCCTTGGCGATCAAGGACCTGTACGCGTTGAAGGGCGCGACCTTCGTCCCCAAGTTCTCCGGATCAGTCGACTTCAACGCCAGGGTGGCCGACGCGACGCCCGCCAGCACAGCCGCCACGGAACCCAATCCCGTCAAGGCGGCGCTGGCTAAGGCGGATGGGCTGGCCTATTACGTCGGACGCGTGGTGCGCACGATCGGTGACACCCCCGGCGCCTCCAGCATCCTGCCGGATCTGGACAAGTACATCGACCGCAGGGGCCAGGTTGTGCGTAGCGTAACCGGAGAGATGTCGCTCGATTACGGCAAAGGCCTTTGCACCGTCAACGCCCCCTGCGCACAGGGTGTCACCGGCTTCCTGCAGGCTGCCGGAACCATCGCACTGGCGGATGTCAGCATCGCCATGCAGAACGAATATGGCACCGTGCTGGTGGTTTCACTCGACGGCAAGCCGCTGAAAAGCTCCGCCAAAATTCTTGTCCAGGTCATGACCGAAGAGCAGCAGTACGGCTACAAGACCGAGCCCATTAAGCATGCGTTCGCAAAGGACCAGCCCGAACTGGACTGCCTGAAGGTCATCACCACCGGTGATGCCCCGATCGGCGTGCGCAAATTCAGCGGCAGCGTCACCCTCAAGCGCGCGGACGCGGCGAAGCTCAAGGTCGCGGCGCTGGATGTCAATGGACACAAGACCCGGGATCTGCCCGCCGGATCCGGTGACTCGCTCAAGATCGAGCTGCTGCCGGACTGTCTGTATTATGTGATCCAGAAAAACTAAGAACTGCCACTTGGCAATCACTGTCGACAAATTAAGCGGCTACCGTGCGCAAGGGACACGTCCGACTGACCTTGCGCTCCTTCCAGATCGCAACCGTCTTGATGACCTAATGTGGAGCTGAAGAAGATGAAATCCATGACTCCGCGTGAACGTGTATGGGGCGCTGTCCGCCGCACAGGTCCGGACCGCACTCCATATCTGCGATGGGACAACTTCGCCGTTACCGATCTCGTAGCCGCCTGGGCCCGCAAGCAGGAAAACCTCGCCCCGGTGCGCAAGCAGTGGGTCGATGAATGGGGCTGTCGCTGGGAAACCCTGCATACCACCACCGGACAGGTCGTCGGCCACCCCATTACCTCCGGCGCCAGCTATGCCACCTACGTAATCCCGGACGTCAGCCTTGACCTGGAAGGGCTGCAGGCCAACCGCCGTGAATATCCGGACCGCATCTGTACTGGCGGGCTGGACTACTTTTTCGTGGAACGGCTGATGAAACTGCGCGGCTTCAACGACGCCATGATGGATATGGCCGCGGACCGCGACCTTCTGGATCCCTTTCTTGACCGCTTGCAGGCCTATTACATCCAGATGGTAGATGCCTACGCAGCCAGCGGATGCGTGGACTGCATCACGGTGAATGAAGACCTGGGACTGCAGGACCGCCTGCTGGTGTCGCCCGCCATGTGGCGCGAAATCTTCAAGCCGCGCTATCAGGCCGTATATAGCCGCATCCACGCGCACGGCCTGCTCTCGTTCCAGCACTCCTGCGGCTTTGTGCAGGACATTGTGGGCGACTGCGCGGAAGCCGGCGCGGACATCCTCGAACTCCAGCAACTGGAGTGCATGGACATGGAGGCCATCGCAACCGCGCGGGGGGGCATGTGCATCACCGCGCCCGTGGACATCCAGTCCATTCTGCCGACCGGCGACTGGCCGCGCATTGAGGCCTTCCAGCGCCGCCTCTTCCGCACGTTGGACTCCCCGGCAGGAGGGTTCATCCCCCAACTGTACTGCGATCTGGCATCCCTCGACGTCAGTCATGAACTGGGCGTGCGCCTGGAGCAACTGATCTTGCACCTCTGCAACAAAAAGGACTCCGCGCCATGTCATTCACGCTGAATCGCGACGCACAGGAGATCCCACGCGCCAGACTGGCCGCCGAACTGGCGCGGCGCATCGCGCACAAGAAGAGCGTGATCTGGCAAGAGCGGGAGCAGAAATACGGGGAGAATCGCGCCTGGGTGCGCGCCTACCCCGAGCCGTTGGCCTTCACGGAGATCTTCGGGTTCGACATGAACCGCTTCTACGAGGATCCGGCCTTTGCCCTGGAGACGGAACTGCGCCAGCGGATCTTCTGGGAAGACAACGTCATCGAGGATTCCGCCGCCACCCTCGTGATCCCCGTGGGCGCCAGCATCTACTTTGATCATACCCTGTTCGGCCAGGCCGTGACGCACGATCCCTCCGGGGTGCCGCGTTTTGGCGGGCATGCGCTGACTGACCGCGCTGATCCGGCACTCATCCCGGCGTTCGATTTCCGGCATACCGGCCTGATGCCGCAGCTTCTCCAGATGCACACCGAGATGACGCGCCTGGCCAGGGAATGGTACGGGGATGCCGTGAAGGTGGTATTCCCGGCCATTGGACGAGGGCCGCTTGACTTCTTCGTGCAGATGCGCGGCTACGAATCGTTCGTCATGGACATTGCCGAAAACCCCGATGGCGTTCGCGCCTGCCTGCTGCGGTTTGCGCAGGAGCGGTCGCGCTTCAATGCCGAGTGTGCCGCCTACCTCGGAGAACCTTTTGCGCGTAAGAACTGCTTCATCGCGGACGACTGGATCAACGTGCCGTTCATTTCGCCGCAGAATTTCCTGGAACTGGTGCTGCCGTCCTACCGGGCCATCGAGGAACAGGAAGGCCCGATCAACAGCTTCCATACCTGCGGCAACATGGTCCCGCTGAGCCGGGATTTCTGCGCCAGTTTTCCGGAACTGGCAAACCTGGATGTAAGCGCCTGGAACGATCTTGCCGCACTGGATGCGGAAGTTCCCCGCGAGCGCAGCTTTGGCGTGAACATCAGCGCCACCATGGTCATGTCCGCCGGCGTCGAGGAGCAGCGCGCGCACCTGGAACTGATCCGGCGCCTGCGCCGAAACCGCTCCATTGGCCTTAATGCCCAGTCCGGCTGCCGCATCCGCGCCAGCTATGACGAACACATTGCCCGCCTCAACGAGTACCTGCTCCTGGCGCGCGAGACGCTGGCGCACGAATAGAAACCTGGGACATGGGCAGGTTGGCGGTGAGCCGCAGGAGCAACTCGCATGAGAAGTCTTCGGACAGGTATGTCAAGCGGTTGACACTGGCAATTCCAACTTGTTTACGCTTGATTCTTTTCGTCATGTAATTCATGATCAACCGCATGACCCAGCCCATCAGGCTCATCACAACCGTTGTACTCGCAACCATGGGCATGCTGACCATGGGCATGGCTGCCGCCATGTCCATGACCCTGGGCCTAACAGGCGCACCCGCTTCCCCCGCCCCATCTTCGGATACAGACTTCATCTGGTGGGAAGGGGAGAATCCCAAGGAGAGCAACTTCCCGGATCACTCGTCCTTCACACCTGCCAACGACACGGAGAAAGCGCACCTCTCCGGCGGGGCCTGGTTATCGGCTGATGGCGGACGCATGGGGAAGCCGGCGCTGTTCGCCAAGTACGAAATCAACGTTCCCAAGGCCGGAAGCTATGCCTTCTGGACGCGCAAGTTCTGGAAGCACGGTCCGTTCAAGTGGCGCTTCGATGACCAGCCCTGGACCACCTGCCCCTGGGATTGCCCGCTGGCAGATAGCGAGACCATCCGGCACTTTCTCAATGCGAACTGGGTCTATCTGGGTGAAGCCAATCTCTCGGCCGGCACGCATCTCGCGCAGGTCGAGGGGACGGAATTCATGCTGGAAAAGCAAACGGAGCCGACCACGCCGCCGCCGCCGGAGTACGAGACCAAGCAGGTCACCGAGTGGAGCAAGGTGACGCTCCCCAAAGAGCCGCTCCAGGCGGGCCAGTCGCTTGAGATCACGGTCGAGACCAAGGGCATTCCCGGCAAGTACCATCTCATTTCCGGCATGGTCAACCGCGCCGGCAATGACGAAGTTCTCGGTTTTCTCGATGACGCCACCCCCTCGCCGGAGTTCGAGGGCGAAAGCAAGCACACCTTCCACTACAAGCCGCTCCCACACCAGGCCAACCTCAACTGCATCCAGTTCAGCGTCGAATACCTGGCGGAAGGGAAGAAGAATTACGGCGACCGGATGCCGAACAAGGGCGCCCGATCGCCTTTGATTCCCGTCGACCCGGCCTCGATTCACCCGCCGGTCAATGTCAGCCCCATGTGCTTCGACTGCTTCCTGCTGTCACCGGTGCCGTTCGTGCCGCGCGGCAAGCTCAAGCCGGGCGAAAAGTCCACCGCGCCGGTGCCGGACGGCTGGTTCGCGTTTGAGCCGGATCCCGACGTGCAGGATGATGCGATCCTGGACCTCCGTCCGGTGAATCAGAAAGTGGCGGGCGCCGACGGCTGGGTGATCCGCAAGGGCAAGGACCTGGTGTTTGAAAAAACGGGCCAGCCGGTGCGCTTCTGGGGCGTCACCGCCGGACCCGAAAACTGGAACCAGGCCAAGAGCAGCGTGGATTACCTGGCTAAATCGCTGGCCAAGCGCGGCGTGAACCTGGTGCGCATGCACATGGGGGAGTTCTCCTGGGATGGCCCCTGCGAGGAGCTGGACCGGGCCCAGTATTTCATGGCGGCCATGAAGAAGCAGGGGATCTATGTCGGAATCAACATCTTCTGTACGGCCTGTTACCGGGCCAAGCCGCGTTGGAAACTGCCGGAGTTCCTCCCCGGCTACGCGCCCTACACCGAAATATTCTTCTACCCGCCGCTGCAGGAACGTTACAGGAGCTGGTGGAAGAACCTGCTGGCCACGCCCAACCCGTACGATCACGGCGTGCCCATGGCCAAGGACCCGGCCGTGGCCTACCTGGAGATCATCGACGAATCCAACTACTTCTGGGGAACCTTCCAACCCTACCGCATGCCCACGGAACGGTTCATGCCGATCATTGAAAAGCGCTTCGGCGACTGGTTGTTCAAGAAGTACGGATCCCTCGACAAGCTGAAGGATGTCTGGCACGTAAAAGATGGGTTCCGGGGTGACGATTTTGCCAGCGGCCGCGTGGGCTTCGAAGCCTCCGGCATGCTGTGCTACCGGGCCAAGCTCGGACCGGACTCCGATCTGCGCTACAAGGACCAGACCCAGTTCATGACCGAAGAACTGCGGGAGTTCTTCGCCGGGATTTGCGAATTCTTCCGCAAGGAGCTGGGCTACGGTGGCAGCGTCTGCCCGAGCAACTGGATTGCGCCGGAATACGGCGTGATGGATCCGCTGGACAAGTACGCCTACGCCGCCGGCGACATCATCGCGCGGAACAACTACATGGGCACGCCGTATATCGGCAACGGGTTCTCGGTCAACAAGGGCGACAAGTATGCCGATCTGTCCACCACCCTGGACCCCGAGAAGGCGGATCCTCTCCTGGCGTTGCAGCAAGCCGATTATCCCTTCTTCTGGACAGAAGGCACCTGGTGTATGCCCAACCGGTTCCGCGGCGAGATGCCGGCCATGGTGGCGGCCTACAGCGCGCTGCAGGGAATCGATGGCATCATGCTCTTCGCGGTGCAACCCAACTGGCTGGTGATGCCGCGGACGTGGCCGGTCAATACGCCGGCGACGCTGGGGCAGTTCCCGGCAGCGGCACTGATCTACCGTAACGGCTACGTGAAGGAGAGCGCGCCGGTCATCCGCGAGGCCCTGAAACTCAAGGATCTCTACAACTTCAAGGGCGGCATGCTCAAGAACTCCATGGGGCTCGACTTCGTGCATGCCGGCGAGATTGCCCCGGGCGGCATGGAGCAGACCGCACAGGTGAAGAAGTATGATCCGCTCACCCCGCTGGTGGGCCCGGTGGTCCGCGCCGTCGGCGACGATCCGGGGCCATCCACGATCCTGGCCGACCTGCCCCGGCTGATCGATCGCACCAACAAGACCGTCACCAGCGCCACCGGCGAGCTGAAGCTCGATTGGGGCAACGGCCTGTTTACGATCAACACGCCCTGCGCCCAGGCCAGCGTCGGGTTCCTGGCCAAGGCAGGTGCAGTGCATCTGGCAGATGTCGCCATCGACGGCAAGAATGAGTATGGCAGCGTGATGGTGGTCTCGCTGGACGGGAAGCCGCTCCAGACTTCCGCGAAGATCCTGGTACAGGTTATGAGCGAAGAGACGTTCACGGGGTGGAAGGTTTCTCCAACCAAGGGCAGTATCCGCGACAACAAGACCGAGCAGATGGTGAACATCGATATGCACCAGATTGACGATCTGGGCGGCCCGCCAATTCTCGTCCGCGACCTCGCAGGCAGCGTCACCCTGAAGCGCCCCGATGCCCGGAAACTGAAGGTCACGGCGCTGGATCCCAACGGTCGCAAGACCAGGGACCTGCCGTCCGGTTCCGGCGACACACTCACGATCAACCTGCTGCCGGACTGTTTGTACTATGTGATCCAGAAGTAAACCAAAGGCGGGCGTCAGCCCGCAACCCAACGGATGCACACGTCAAGGACACCGAGAGCACAGGGAAGCGCAGAGACCACAGAGAAATTCCTGTCTGCGGCCGGCCAGCGGGCCGCAGCAACATGAAATTCGCTCTGTGCTCTCTTCATGTCCTCTGTGGTCTTTGTGTCCTTCCACTTGGATGATCCGGAGCCCCTACAGAATGCGACGATTTGACAAATGAAAGGAATCAGAATGAGAATGAGAACGCTGCCTTCGCAGATGTTGCTGACCTGCCTGCTGGCGACATCCGCGATCCTCACGTCTGCCCGCGCGCAGACCGCAATGACCACCCGTGTTGATTACACCTGGTGGGAAGCGGAGTGCCCCGCGCAAACCACCTTCCCGCCCAGTGACGTTCATCCTGCCAAGGGCGTGGCCGACCAGGTCTCCGGCGGAGACTGGCTCAACACGGACAATGGCGCCGGGGCGACGGCCACGTGGGAAGTGCAGGTTGCCACGGCCGGCACGTTCAATTTCTGGGTGCGCATGCATGTCAAGAGCGGTTCATTCCAATGGCGCTGGAACAATGGTGACTGGCAGTTCGTTCCCAAGGATTTCAAGTACATCGAGTACAAGGAGTTCGTCCCCAACATTATCAACATTCCGCCATTGGGCTGGGGATTCTCCTGGGTTTCGCTCGGAAAGGTCCAGCTTCCCGCCGGCAAGAACACCCTGGAGATCAAGATGTCCCCGGAGGCCGGCAAGGTGGCCTTCGACTGCTGGCTGTTGAACAAGTTCCAGGACATCCCTTTCAGGACCGAAAAACCGGACTTGAAGTTCAACCGTGCCGACGCGGGATGGTTTCCCTTTGAACCGGACCGCGACGACTTCAGTCCCTCGTTCTTCGACCTGCGGTCGCTCAACGAAAAGGAAGCCGGCTCACAGGGGCGGATCGTGGCCAAGGGAGACGACTTCGTTTTTGAGAAGACCGGGAAGAAAGTCCGCTTCTGGGGCGTCACCCTGGGCGACATTCTGGGAGCGGACAAGGCAGAGGCAGACTACCTGGCGCGACGGTTCGCCAAGATGGGGATCAACCTGGTTCGCCTGCACGCCGGCGGGCCGCTTCAGCAAGACCCGACAAATTGCGTGGATAGAATCCACTATTTGGTGGCCGCGTTCAAAAAACAGGGCATTTACATCGAGCTGAATTGGTGGTGCACGGCGCAGAACGGCAAGCCGCTCTGCTTCTACTTCGATGACGTGATGTTCAAGGGGTGGTATATCAAGTGGCCCGAGATGCTGCTGAAGCCCGTGAACCCCTACACGGGCTTGTCGCTGGCCAGGGACCCGGCTGTGATGGCGGTGGAACTGATCGACGAAGACAGCATCTTCTGGCACACCTTCAAACCGCGCCAATCCCTCTGGCCCGAGGCTTGGGATCGGCTGGAGCGGCGGTTTTACGACTGGCTCGCGGCCAAGTACAGCTCGCTTGACAAGGCCACGGCGGCCTGGGGATCCGAGCAGTGGCCCAAGGGAGATAACTTCGAGAAGCAGCGCGCGGCGATGTATCCAGCCTATCTGCTCGGAAGCGCCGACTGGGCCGTGGCGCAACGCAATCCGAAACGGGCTGCCGATCAGGCGGAGTTCCTCACCGGCGTGCAGCGCCAATGGACCGCCGACATGAAGGCCTGGCTCCAAAAGGAACTAGGCTATGAT
>Ga0118677_10003782_pt1 | contig 28281 bp, 23 predicted proteins | sample AliMusrvi5mmetaG_FD_86154 | JGI IMG/M metagenome (GOLD analysis project Ga0118677, IMG submission 86154) | reverse complement strand
TTGCGAACGAAGTGAAGCAATCTCTGCGTGTGTAAGCACTTGAAAAACCGAGATTGCCGCGTCGCTCCGCTCCTCGCAATGACACCTGCTGGGACTTTTTACGAAACCATCAAGGTTTAAGGTTCAAGGTCGTAGAAGCGGTTCGCGAACCGCCCCTACAGGTTCAAGATTAAAGCAAATGGCAGGGTGGACTGCGCCCACCGATTAAGAATTTTGCTCTCTCCTCGACTTTATTGCTTCAGCCCGATCCTTGTCAGTACCTCTGAATGATCCGATACCCAGGGCGCCGCATCAAAAACCACCCGAGCGCTGCAAGGGCGGGCAGAAAGAAGAGATATTTTTTTTGCACCACATGCTTTTTCATACGGCTGCTGGAGTAATATCCGGTAAAAAGAGTATCAGGCTTTCACAAAGGCGCGTCCAGTGTCGCTTCGGTGGCGGCACAGTTTCAGTATCTCATGCACAACAAGCTCCGCGGCCCGCGGCCGGGCAAACCGCCCGATATTGCAGTGCATGCGCTCGAGCCGATCAGGCGAGCCGAGCAGGTCTATAATGGCGATGGAAAGCTTTTCGTCAATGTCCTGCTCTTCAATAAGCACGCAGGCTTGTTCCCGCTCCAGGGCCAGGGCGTTATAATACTGGTGGTTTCCCGTCACGACCGCCGACGGAATGATGATGGCGGGTGTGCCCGCAACAGCCAGCTCGGCTATCGTGATGGCCCCTCCGGCGGACACGACAAGGTCGGCTGCCGCATAGGCCTGCGCCATGTCCCCGATGAAGGGAAGGGTGGTGAATGTGTTCGGCCTGCTGCGCTCAATCGCGGCTCTGATACCGGCAAACTGCTCGTGACCGGTTTGCCAGAGAATCTGGATATTGTGGCCGGTCAGCGCGCCAACGCTTTGCAGCAGCGAGTCATTGAGCTTGCCCGAGCCCAGGCTCCCGCCTATGACCAGGCAGGTGCGCATGGCCGGGTTCAGCCCCAGATGTACGCGGCTGCTGGCTTTGTCGGGGAGCGTTCGGGTCAGCAACTCCCGCACGGGCGTCCCGGTGACGGCCACGGTATTCAGGGGAAAGCAGGCGGCTGTTTCTTCAAAGGCGACGCATATTCTGTCGACGCGCTTTGCCAGAAGACGGTTGGCAAGGCCGAGCTTGACATTCGGCTCAAGTATAAGAGTCGGGATTTTTTTCAGCGTCGCGGCATACAGGAACGGCCCGCTGGGATAGCCGCCCAGTCCAACGACCGCGTCGGGTCTGCCGGCGGAGAGAATCCGCAGGGACTGGCGGATGCCCCGCACGGTGGAGAAGATAACTTTCAGATTGCGCAGAACGTTTTTCCGGTTATAGGGAATGACGTTCAGGCTGAACACGGGCACATCCGGGGGCAGGGCAGCTCCCATCGCCAGCCTGCCGGGTGCTCCGGCAAATGCAACAGCGGCCGAAGGCGCATGCTTGCGCAGGTATTCGATGATGGCTACGGCAAGGTAGAGGTGCCCCCCCGTGTCGCCGCCGCTAAGTATTATATGAAGATTTTCAGCTGGTCCTGCCATTGCTGTGCTCACACAAGAGCGGCCGTTTAAGGCCGAAGGTTTTTTATTGTAAAAGCGGCGCCGGGATTCAGGCGGTACACCCGGGCATAGGGGAGCCGGTCGACCACCAGCGTGAACCAGGGCTCGAATGTTTTCGGCTCCGCTACAAGCATCTGCACCATTAATGAATTGAATATCCGGCTGTCTACGGCAAACAGCTCCCGGGTGAGCATGTTGCCGACAATAAACGGGCTTGTGCTGTTTGCGGGCCAGCTGAACCGCTCTGCGTTTTTGTCCGTCAGGATGGCCACGCCGCGGGCAGTATGGGGCGCGCCATTCACGGTTACGGCGCCATGCTGCATGTCAAATTCTATATTCCCGGCAACAGGGAATATCATGCCTGCCTGAGATGAACCGGAGGCCAGATCCCAGGTTGCCAGCCCGCTGATTGTCTTGGCGATCTTGACGGTATCCCAGCTCACGACGAGGTATTGTTCCGGTATCGGGCCGCAATCATCCAGCGCCATGCTGTCTATCCCCAGCAGCAGCTCCTGCGACCGGCCAGGGGGCATTTCATGGAGCAGCTGCAGAAAGGGGTTGGGATATACGGGCACAGCGGCGCCCCGGTGTTCAAGCTCTCCCGCGGCTTTTTGCCGGCACGCGGTAAACGTCATGAGCCTGCAGGCAAAAAGCGGTGATGAAGCGCCATAGACACGGGCAAGCGGGACAGTATAGTCACCCGTGTTTCTGCTGCCATCGGCAAAGGTCATGCGGCGGCTATAATACTGCGCGGCATAGCCCGAGTCCCACCAGACCCAGAGCTGCGCGTCAGAAGCAGCCCTGTCGCGCAGGGCCTGCAATGCTTCGGTATACTCTTTCCTCAGAATAGTCTCGGGCTTTGCCGAGGCTGCCTGCTGCGCGACCGACCAGAGGACCATGCATAACAGCGCCAGCTGTACAAGCCATCGGGCGGCGGATTTGAGGCCGCAGCTTTTAAGAGCCAGGGCGCCTCCGAACCCGAGCCCCACACCCAGGGCCGGCCCGCCATACATGGAAAACCTTGAGCCAAACAGCATGCTGGCAAGGCCAAGTGCGAGCAGGGGCGCAAACACAAGCGCCACCGGCCGCCGCCATACGCAGTAGACAAAGCCGCACAGGCCGGCACTGAAGAGAAGCCAGTTTCCGGCCATGTACTGTACCACGACGGGCAGGGCGATGGCCTGCGCCTCCTGTACGGTCTGGATGGTCGACGGGAGCATGACGCCGGCAGGCTGCAGTGCAATACGTCCGTAACGGCTGAGATCGGACAGTAGGCCGTGCAGTATACCGCTGGAGTCCATGGCGAAAAAAAAGGCCGCTGCCAGGAGCGCGGCAATGACAATCCTTGTTTTTCCGGAAAGAAAAAGGCCGGGCTTATAGGCCGCAAGCACTGCGGCTGCGGCGGCGGCCAGAAGTCCGTACCGGCTGCCTGCGCCTGCAATAAGGACAAGGGCCAGCGAGGCTGCCATGTCATAGCGCAGCCCTCGTCCCGCAGCGAGCAGCGCCGGCAGGGCCGCGCTTGCGAGCACCGAGAGGCCCACGGCCTGACCGCTTGGATAAAACTCGAGATATGCCCTGAGCAAAAGGCCGGTTCCGAGCGCCTGCAGATATATTGTCCTTCTGCCCGGCGCGGCAGTGCGTCCCCAGGGTGGCCGCATGAGCGGCTCAAGCCAGATGATAAGGCACAAGGCCATGCAGACGGGGAAAAACAGGGTCAGCACATCCGTGTCGAAGGCCCCGATCCCCGTGCGCGCCAGAAAACCGAAGGATGCCGCGGCAAGGGTTGCCGCGACCGGGGCCGCTTCCGGCAGGCGCCACCATGCGGCGAGCAGGCACATTGGGACAACCACCAGGGGCGCCATGGCGGTAGGCAGCCAGAAGCCGATTACCGCGCTGTCAAGCCCGGTCATGGCATGGAGACTCCGCACGATGACCGCCAGCAGGCTGTCGGAGTACTGGTTCACCCTCTCCGCGCCCGCGAGCCATGCATAGCTGTCATGGGTTGTCAGGAAGGCCATGGCGTCCGGGCCGGAGCGCCCGGCGAGCCCCTGCGCGCTGCCGAGCAGCCGCAGGCCGCAGCACAGGCCGAATGTTGCCAGCACAAGGGCTGCGGTGAGTCGTGTGTCAACCGGCCCTTCTCGAGTAACTGCGGATGGTTTGTTTGCTTGCTGTGGCGGCATGTGCTGATTTTTATTGTAAGGTGCTGTTTTCGTCAGGCAAGCTTATCTGATTTTTGACGGATAGTCCAGCTGAGCTGTGCTGATCATCGGTTTTTATGCAGCTTTCGCCAGAAAAGCATTTGCATTGACTGGATCGGGGCCTTGACCTATAGTTCGGATCAGGCAGGGGAATTCAATCTCGAGGAAAAATCTCACATGAAAGCAGGCAATCCGCGCATCGCTTTTGTCCATCCCGAACTCGGCATCGGCGGGGCTGAGCGGCTGGTGATTGACGCAGCCCTTGAACTGCAGCAGCGTGGAGCACGGGTGTCGGTTTTTACCGCCCGGCATGAGCCCGGCAACTGTTTTGAAGAGACGCGCTCGGGACTGCTGAACATTCGGGTGGCGGGGAACTGCATCCCCCTGCAGGTGGCTGGCAGGTTCCGCGTACCCTGCGCGATTGCGCGCATGGCCTGCGCAGTGCTGGCCATGGCCAGAAGCGGCGGGCACTGGGATATCGTCGTGTGCGATCTCGTTGCGCATATTATTCCTCTTATACGGCTCGTGTCCGGCGCAAAAATACTTTTTTACTGCCATTACCCGGACCAGCTCCTTGCCCCGAAACGCAGGGGCCTGTACGGCCTGTACCGGCAGCCGATCGACGTGCTTGAAGAGGCGGGCCTCGGCATGGCCGACCGTATTTTGGTGAACAGTTCGTTTACCGCCGGCGTTTTCCGCGCAACATTCCCGCGCCTCGCCGGCAGGCAGGTCGATGTCGTCTATCCCGGTGTCGACATGTCCGCCGGCGACCGGGGCATGGAACGACCTGCGATGCTCACCGCGCTGCAGGATGCAGATCTTATGATTCTGTCGCTGAACCGGTACGATCCCGGGAAGAATCTTGAGCTTGCCGTGGAGTGCCTCGCCGCATTGAAGAAGTCCGTGCCTGAAGACGTGTTCCGGCGCCTGCATCTTGTTTTTGCCGGCGCCTGCGACGAACGTCTCCAGGAAAGCAGGGCGCTGCTGATGCATCTGCGGAAGCGCGCAGAGGATCTCAGTCTGGCGGGCAAGGTCAGCTTTCTCCGGGAAGTCACCGGCGCCGAGCGCAGCTGGCTTTTGAACCGCTGCATCTGCCTTGTGTATACAAGCACGCGCGAGCATTTCGGCATCGGCATTGTCGAGGCCATGGCCGCGGGACGGCCCGTGGTTGCGGCTGCCGGCGGCGGACCTCTTGAAACGGTTTTAAACGGCGAAACCGGTTTTTTGTGCGAACCATCGCCAGCGGCTTTTGCGCGAGCCCTTGCCCGGTTTATCACTGATCCGTGGCTGGCTGAGCGTATGGGCCGGGAGGCGCGGAATCGGGCTGCTGCTTCTTTTTCGCGGGCGGCCTTCGGCGAAAGCCTTGAGAAAAATGTGGCAACTCTGCTCACGGGGAAGAACAAGCATGCTTGCTAGGATAGGGAAAATATTTATACTCCTCAGCCCCCGCCTGCGCCTGTGCTGGGCAGGGCTTATCCCCCTGTCTCTTGCCGAGGCCGCGCTTGAAACCATCGGCGCTGCCGCCGTATTTTCTCTGATAAAAATCATGGACAGCCCTCAGAGCATGACCGGCATGCCCTATGTTGCAAAGCTCTGTACTGTTTTTAGTCTGCAGGACCCGACAGCCGTCGTACTGCCGTTTACCATTGCGGCGGCTCTTTTCTTTGTCCTGAAAAATGTCTTTCAACTGGTCTTTGCCTTTCTCCGGAGCGCCATGACCGGCAGAACGGTCACACTGCTGTCGGGCGAACTGTTTTTGCGGTATCTGCACGCCCCGCTTTCGTTTCATTTCGACCGAAACTCCGCAGGCCTGATCGACCGGGTGCTCAGAAGCACTGATGCCAGCGTGCGCCTGGTGCTGGAATCGGCGGTCGCCGGCATTTCGGAACTGCTGGTGCTGACCGGCATGGTTGCCGTGCTGGTAGCAGCCGCGCCGCTGATGGCCCTGATCTCGCTGAGCGTTGTCTGCCTTGTGCTCGGCGCGATTTTGTATGCTACTAACCGGCTGTTTTATCGGATGGGGGCGCGGCGGCAGGAGCTTTCCGTGAAATCGCAGCAGACCCTGCAGCAGGCCCTTGGCGGCATTAAGGAAGCAAAGGCCATGGATCTGGAGCAGTACTGGCACGACATTTTTTTCTCGTGTCAGCGCGGCATTGAAAAAATACGCGCCAGGCATGCCACCCTCAATTCAGCCCCGAGGCTTCTGGTGGAAACGGTTTTTATCTGTATTCCCCTGGTGGTTGTCATTATGACCCGCGGCAGCGCCGAAGCCGGCCAGCCGGTGCTGCCGCTGCTGGGGCTGTTTGCCTATGCGGGATTTCGGGCCATACCGTCATTTAACCGCATGGCCATGAACATTAATAACATACGTTACGGAGGGGCGGAGGCCGAGCTGCTCTATGATGATATGCGCCTGCTCGGAAAAGGCGAACCCCCGCGAAACCGCAGCTCTGCCGATGAACCCATCTGTTTTAAGAGAAGGCTTGCCGCTGAGGCCGTCTGCTTTGCCTATGGCACGCAGGAAGGACCTGTTTTAAAGGATGTAAACCTGGTCGTCAATCACGGGCAGTCCGTTGCCATTGTCGGCGCAACCGGAGAGGGCAAAAGCACCCTTATTGATATCCTGCTCGGCCTGTTGCCGCCCTCAAGCGGACGCATTACCGTTGATGATGTGGATATCAGCAGCAGGGCAACCACCTGGAGGGGCAAAATCGGCTATGTGCCGCAAAGCATTTACCTCACCAATGACACACTGCGCCGCAATATCGCCTTCGGACTTCCGGACCGGGATATAGTTGAAGAAAAAGTGCATGACGCGCTGCGCCGGGCGCAGCTTGAGGAATTTGTCGGAGGCCTTCCCTTCGGGCTTTCTACGGTACTCGGCGAGCGCGGCATAACCATTTCGGGCGGAGAAAAACAGCGCATTGCGATTGCGCGCGCTTTGTATCGCGACCCGGAGCTGCTCATATTTGATGAGGCCACCTCGGCCCTTGACAGCCCCACCGAGCAGGCCCTGGCGCAGGCCATCATGTCGCTCCACGGTCGCATAACGGTCATTCTTGTGGCCCACCGCATGCAGACGGTAAGGTCCTGCGACCGCATCATTTTTTTGCGGGGCGGAACAGTTGCGGCAAGCGGCGCCTGGGAGGAGCTGATGCAGAGCTGTCCGGAATTTCGCGCGCTGGCGTCCGGCGCATAATGCTTCAGCAGCCGGCACGCAGTTGCTTGTGCGCAAAATCACCCACAATATCGCGCAGCTGCTTTATGAAGCGCTCGACTGAAAAGAGCTGCGCTCGCTGCAGCAGCAAGGCGCGCAATCGCTCCTGCTCAGCCGCCGAAGAAAGCACGGCATGAATTTTCTTTACGGCGTCATCCGGTCCGAGGTAGCGAAGCTCACGAGAGTCGCCAACGATTTCCGTCTGGCCTCCGCCATCGGGCACGAAGACGATGCAGCCGCCGGTGAGCATTTCGGCTACAGACATCCCGAAATGCTCGTCGGGCATGCCGTGAATGCCGTAGCGGTGCGAGCTGATGCGGCGCACCAGCTCATCGCGCGACAGGCTCTGCTCAAGCGTCACGAAGGATGCATGCTCGCGGGCAAGGCGCTCGATCCGGGCGAAATAGGCATCATCATCAGGAGTGCCGATAATGTGCAGGTGCACGTCATGCCCGAGCGCCCTGATTTTTTCCATAATGCCGACTATTTTCCCCAGCTGCTTCTCGGGAGATATTCTGCCGATGCAGAGAAAGCCGTTTTCGCGCTCCGGCCATGGCGTAGTGGAAAAATTACCCGCCACGGGAGGATAGACAATCGTGGGCGCAATCTCCGGGTAGCAGGACATTAGGCGGTCTGCGGTCCAGCCTGAATTCACCAGGGTTATGTTCCGGCTGATGTTTTCCGCGGAGAATCCGCCGATTGCCCTGCAGAGGCGGTAATAGGCGCTGAGGGCAAAGCCGAAATGATACCACCGGATATCAACATCGGGACGGGGAAATTTGTTCCAGGGATAATGGATATACTGTATGCCGGGCCTGCCGAAATCCGCTTCATTGTTTGCGGTAATGAGAACATCGTAATGTCTTTGCATCCGCCTGCAGTACCGGTACAGGATAGCTGACTTCAGCAGGCTTATTGTTGTGGGAAAGCTGCCCAGACAGGCCCGTAGAACCGGATTGATTTTAAGGAAGGTAATATCACCTGCGGTAAGCGAGGTGCCGAAAAAATGATTGACGGGCGCAAGGTCAACGGGCCGCCATGACAGCACGCTGAGATCATAGCTACCTTTCAGCGCCTGCAGCATCCAGGCGCACACGGACTGTCCGCCGCCCGGCGGCTGCAGGTTCGGCTGGATCATAAGAATTTTTTTGCGGTTCATGCGCTCAGGTCTTATTTAAGTATTACCTCGGGGCTCGATTTATAGTACTATATCCCGGCGCATAAAAAAAGCACGTTGCCGCCCTTATGAAAAAAATACTTTTTCTCACCCATCAGCCCCCGTATCCGCCGGTCAGCGGCGGCGCGATCAAGCGCTGGAAGCTGGTTGAATATTTATCGCAGCACTACCCTCTCGGCCTGGCGCTTTTTTATCAGGAGCAGGGGTTCCCCGGCAGGGACGAGCTGCTCTCCCGGCTTGAGTTGTGCCATTTTTATGCCGAGGGCCTTGCAAAAAAGCGCAGCCCTGCAAACCTCATCAAAAGCAGTCTTCGGGGCATGCCCCTGTCGCTGTACCGGTCATACTCCCTGGCATTTAAAAAACATATTGCGGCAATCGCCGGAGACTACGGCATTCTGTTTCTTGATTCATATCTCATGTTTCAGTATGTACCCGAAGGTTATGCGGGCCGGGTGGTGCTGCACGCCCATAACGCCGAGCACATTATCTGGCGGCAGTACGCCTCTTTGGAAAAAAATCTTCTGAAACGAGCGCTGATTCTGCGGGAAGCCAGATATATCATGGACTATGAGCGGCGCATCTGCGGCCAGGCCCACGGCATTCTGGCAGCCCCCGGGGACCGGGAAAATTTGAAAAAAATCGGGGCCGATGCGGGCAAATTTTATGAGACCCTGCACCTGGGGGATGAGTCGCTCCTGCGGCTGCGTGATATCGAATTTGATGAAACCGGGGAAGCACTGCTCAGCATCGGCTCGCTCGGCTGGGCCCCGAATGACGACGGCCTGGTCTGGTTTATCCGTCACGTCTGGGACAGGCTTAAGCAGCAGTATCCGGGGCTGCGGTTTTATATCGTCGGCGCCGGCGTCGGCCCGTTTCTGCGCAATCTCTGCGCGCACAAAAGGGATATCGTTCTCACGGGGTTTGTGGAAGACCTTGAGCCGTATTATGCCCGCTGCCGGGTTTTTATCGCACCCCTGAGGTTCGGCAGCGGCATGAAGGTAAAAATAGTAAATGCTTTGTACCGGGGCATACCTGTTGTGACGACCCCGACGGGAGTTGAAAGCCTTGAGATTCGGCATATGCAGGATGCCGCCATTGCGAACAACCCTGAAGCAATGGCCGAGCTGTGCAGCCTTCTTCTGCGGGACCGGAGCGCATGGGAGCGGCTTCGGAACAATTCGCGGAAACTGGCTGCCCGGCTCTACACCTGGCAGCGGGTTTTTGACAATCTGGAAAAAGCGCTGTACGGCGGCTGAGAGCAGTGTTTTGTGGCAAATTTCCGCGTGCCTGCAAAGATTCCGAATTGCAGGTATACGAGAATTTAATAATATAGTATATATTTGATACTGCTAGGTTTGCAAAATAAAACCTTATTTGAAAAAAGGGGTCCAAATATGAAAAAGCCGGGAAACAGCCTGTTTCTGTTTCTGTTGCTGCTGAATGCGGTAGTGCTCGGCCTGTCAATAAACCCGGCACAGGCGCACTGGAGCGCCATGACCAACAACAGCTCCGCAGCTGATCTTCGCGGAGTGTGGGGCAGTTCCCCTACCAATGTTTATGCCGTGGGCGCAAACGCCACCATTTTGCAATATGATGGCACGAGTTGGAGCAGCGTGCAGAGCGGTGGAGACCCCCTCAATGGCGTGTGGGGCAGTTCCGCCAACGGTGTCAATGCCGTGGGCGGGGGTGGAAACGCCACCTCTTATTATTATGACGGCAGCACCTGGTACTTTACCAGTTATCCCTTTCCCACCCTTAAAGCCACCTGGTGCAGTTCCGCTACCGATTTTTATTCCGTGGGCGAAATGGGCGGCATCAGTCATTGGAATGGCGCCACGGCCCAGGACATGACGGATTATGGCAATCCTTATACTATCAATGGCATCTGGGGCAGTGCGCCTAACGATGTTTGGGCCGTGGGCGAGCAGAATGCAAATATTCGGCACTATAACGGCAACTGGACTGTGAGCGTCTACGACTCACCGACCCTTTTTGATGTCTGGGGCAGTTCCGCCACCGATGTTTTTGCCGTTGGTGCTGCGGGAACCATCATGCATTATGACGGCAGTTGGGGCAGCATGCCAAGCGGCGACACAGCCGACATCAACGGTGTCTGGGGCAGTTCCGCCACCGATGTCTGGGCCGTGGGAGCCCAGAATGCAACTATTCGGCACTATAACGGTAGCGGCAACTGGACCGTGAGCGTCACTGATTCACCGGCCCTTTTTGATATCTGGGGCAGTTCATGTAAAGATATTTTTGCCGTGGGCGAGGGTGGCGCAATTTTTCATTATGACGGAGAGGTTCTGACAATCGCAAAAACCGGCACGGGCATCGGCAGGGTTGCAAGCACCCCGGCGGGCATCGACTGCGGAAGCGTTTGCATCTATCACTATTGCCCCGGCGAAACAGTCACGCTGACTGCTACGGCAAATACCGGCTCAACATTTACCGGCTGGAGCGGCGGCGGATGCTCGGGCACGGGGCAGTGTGTGCTAACGGCAACATGCGGTCAGACCGTGTCGGCGAATTTCACAGCAGAATTATCCACTACAACCACGGCGGCTGTCTCAACTACCACTACCGCTGGGGCCGCAACAACCACGACAGTATCCGTAAACGCAACAACCACGACAGCTCCGGTAAATACAACCACCACGACAGCTGCTATCAGCACTACAACTACAACCACCAAGATATGCCCGGCCACACAGGCGCTGGGAGCGGGTAATCCGAAGCTTGAAAATCTGCGGGCATTTCGTGACAGCAAACTGGCGAACAGCGCTACGGGCCGCAAATTCATTCAGCTCTATTACAACAATGCCGACAGCATCAACGCAGCTATAGAGCGCAGCCCTGCGCTGCGGACGGTAGCTCGCAGAATGCTTGAAGCAATCGCGCCGATGGTGGGGAGGGGGAGATAAAGATCGGAGATCGGAGTTCGGAGATCAGGGATCGAGAATCAGGGGTCAGGGAATTGAGCCGGTAGGGTGGGTGAAACCCACCATTTATGGGCATGAATAAATCCGGTGGGTTTCGCGGAGTTTATCCTGAGCTTGTCGAAGGACTACACCCACCCTGCAATTGATTTTAGAGCTCAGCCAGGGTGGGCTGCGCCCATCAATTAAGAACTTTTTTTTCTTCCCGACTTTATTGCTTTAGCCCGATCCTTGTCAGCACCCCGGAATGATCCGATACCCAGGGCGCTGCGTTAAACACCACCCGGCTTTCAAGCGCCGTGAAATCCCCTCGAACAAAAATATAATCAATGCGCACGGGCGGCTCCCCTGCTGCCATTGTATTGCCCGGCACGGCATAGGAGCAGCCTGCCAGACCCTCGGCATCCGAGCAGCAGTCGGTGCAGGTGTTTGCCGCGGCATAGGAATCGGTAAAACCATTTTTTTCGGTTATCAGGCTGTAGGCCGGCAGATCGGTCGCCACGGTGAGATCGGTATTAAAATCGCCGCCGAGCACGGCAAGGCGGCCTTCGGTGTCCTCGTGGCGGTCAAGAAATCTGAAAAGTGCTTCGCTCTGGCGCAGGCGGTCCGAGCCGGGGCAAAAGGAGCACAGGTGGGTATTGTACACCGATGTCGCGCCGTAATCCGGCACGTCGATGGCGATGCGCTGCACCTCATGCAGCACCGGCAGGCCGGCCCCGCCCAGAGGCCGCTCCGGGGCATAGGGCAACAGGCGCGATGCGAAATCGGTTATGGCGCACCGCGAGAGCATGGCATTGCCGACCATGAACGCGCCGGGAAGCCCCGCCACCGGCCGGAAGCGCAGGTTGTAGTGAATCCCCTGGCTCTGCAGCATGAGCTTCAAGTTGATACTCAGGCTCGGCGTACCGGAAAGGGCGCCGCTCACAACTTCCTGCAGCAGAATGATATCGACCGGCTCGCCCGCCGCCTGCGCTCCTTCAATAAAATCGGCGACAGCCCGCAGCCGTTCAAGGCGGGTAAAAAAGTCAGTGTATAAAATATTAATGGTCAGCACATTCAAATGTCCGCGCCCGGCAACATCGGAACACACGGAAGCGCCGGCCTCCGCCGGCGCGGCGCCTGCAAGCACGGTGAGAAGCGCGCAGATCGCAAGAAATTGTTTCATGGCCTGTCAGTACTAAGTTGTTGCAGGATCAGCCTTTAGAGCTTGGGCTGTGAGATCAGGTGCTCAATGAGGTTTTTCAGCAGATCATCCTGATAGGGTTTTATGACATAGTCCGCGGCGCCCATTTGCAGCGCCCGCATCCGGTGCTTTTCGCTTGATCGGGAGGTGATCATAACAACGGGAATATCCCGGTGCAGGGAATTGCTCTTGAGCCGCGATAGCAGCTCATAGCCGTCCATGCGGGGCATTTCAACGTCAAGCAGTATAATATCCGGGAGCGTTGAAACAGCCTGCAGCATTTCCAGCGCCTCGACCCCGTCTTTTGCCGTAACGGGCAGCCACCCCGAGCTTTTTATGAAATTTGTCATGATCATGCGCACGCTGACGGAATCATCCACGATGAGAACCGAAAGTATTTTTTCCGCCGGCCCCTTTTCCTGCGGCTGCTCTTCAATTTTTCGGACGACCCCCTTGTTTTTTGCCTGCAGGTTGGCAAGATCCAGCGGATTGAGAATTAAAACGACAGAGCCGTCACCAAGAAGCGTGGCCCCTGCTATGCCGGGCACGCGCTGCAGATGTGTCCCCAGGTTTTTAACAACGATTTCACGTTCACCCAGAAGCTCGTCAATAGCCATGGCGATGTATTGCGCGCCAATATCCAGCAGCAGCACCAGCGGCATGGGGGATTCCTCATACTCAGCCGGACGGGGCAGCCCCAGCACATCTGCAAGGCTGACCAGCGGGTAGGGGATATCATCCACATGAACGATCGAGCCGTCCCGGGTTTGCTCAATGGCATCGGGCTCAAGCCGGAGCACCTGCCGAATAAATCCCAGAGGAACGGCAAACGTACTGTTGTAGGCTTTCATCAGCAGTGAACGGGTCACGGCAAGGGACATGGGCAGCCGGATAATGACCAGAGTTCCCTGCCCTTTAACCGACTCAATGTCAACCGTGCCCTGCAGATTATTAACCTGGGTTTTTACCACATCCATTCCCACTCCACGGCCCGAAAATTCGCTGATTTTGTCCGCCGTGCTGAAATTGGGAAGCAGAACATACTGAAAAATATCCTGGCTGGTGAGCTGCGCAGCGCTCTTTTCGTCGATAAAGCCCGCGGCTACCGCCTTGGCGCGTATTTTGTCGGCATCAAGACCCCTGCCGTCATCTGAGATCGCAAGCACGATTTTATTGCCTGAGTAATAGGCGCGCAGCCGGATAATGCCCCGGTCGGGTTTTCCTTTTGCCTTGCGTTCCTCGGGCGGCTCGATGCCGTGATCAACATTATTGCGCAGGATGTGCATGAGCGGATCGATCATGGAATCAAGAACTTTTTTATCGATTTCCATCTGTTCGCCTTCGATCACCATATCGACGAACTTATTCTGCGCCAGGGCGATGACCCGCACGATCTGCCGCATGCGCGCGGCGATGGAAGACAAGGGCATCATGCGGATCTTTATAAGCTTGTCCTGCATATCGCTGGATAGGCGCCCCTGCAGGTGCGACATGGTTTCAAAGTCGCTGGTGACATTCCCGAGGTCGGTGTTGATCAGCTTCAAGTCGGCGATTGATTCGGAGAGCTGGCGAAGCAGATGGTGAAATTCGGTATAGCGGTCAAGTTCAAGCTCGTCAAAATCATCCTTGTTGAATGATTGCGGCGCCATGCGGCCGCCGGGCGCCACCCTGCCTCGCTTGACGGCAAGACCGTCACCCAGGGCGCTGATCTCATATTCCGTTTCCAGGCGCTCAGAGACTTTTTTCAGCCGGTCGATGGTCGGGGCCATGTTTTCAACGCGGCTGGTGAGATCCGCAATATACTGCTCAATAGAGCTGCGGCTTATGACAAGCTCTCCCATGAGCCGCATGATTTCATCAATGCGGTCCATGCCGATGCGCACCATGTCTTCGGCTTTGCCGTGCGCCTGTGCCGCGGCCGCGGACTGTATCTGCGCGGCATCAAGCTGCTGCTCTGGCTCTCGCGGGGCACGCGGCTTTTTTTCCGGTTTTTTTTCTTTGGGCTGCGCCTTGTGCTCTTCGGCGGGCAGGAGCCGTGCGTATTTGTTGTAGAGACCCTGTACAAACTCAGTATTTGCCGTGTTGGCGGCAAGGTCCTCAAGCGTGTTGGCGGACGAGGCAAGCAGTTCAAAAATATTCTGGTCAAAATTCAGTGTGCCTTCAAAAAGCCGGTCAAGCAGATCTTCCATCCGGTGGGCAAGCGTTGAGACGACCCGGAAGCCGACTGCGCCGGCAGAGCCTTTCAGGGTGTGCACGCTGCGGCGCAGGCTCTGCACCACATCTTTTTGTTCGGGATTCTGATTCAGGGAATCAAGGGATGCGGTAATGTTTTTAAAATGGTCTTCAGCCTCAAGCATAAAGACTTCGAGAAGCTCGGCCGGTATGTCCGCCGTATCCGGAAAGAATGCCTCCTGCGGGGCGGCGCTTTCCGGCTCCTCCTGCTCGGGCTCCAGCTCCAGCTCTTCTTCCTGGGGCTGCTCTGCAAAAGCATCTTCCTCAAGGGCGTCGGCCTCCATCTTGGCATAATAGGCCGCGATGGCCTCCATGATCTCGGCAACCGCCTCGCCGTCCTGCTCGGGCGGCAGCCCCTTCAATCGCCGGTAGGCTATGAACAGGGCATTGACGATGGTCCGTAAATCCTCAAGGTTTTCTCCCAGCCGGTCAAGACAGGCCTCTATACAGGAAAGGCCGTTATCAAGAACCGCAAGGGCCTGCATATTCAGGCTGATCGCCCCCTGAAGAATATCCTCCAGTATCTGCTCGACAAATCCCGCAAGATAGGAGAGCTCGGGCAGCCCCACCATTGATGCCGCACCTTTGATGATGTGGGCCTGGCGGTAAGCTTCCTCAAGCAGCGCGGTGTTGTCGGGACTGCTTTGATAGGCGAATATTCCTTCTCGGATAGACGGCAGATAGCTTTGCGCTTCTACTATGAATCCGTCCAGTACTTCCTGTTGTACCTTATATGTCATAAATTCATCGCTTAAAAAAGCGTTAGATTTTTGTTCAGCGAGGGGGCGGCCGTCAAAAACGCGGCCTGACAGTTACCCTGCTATCAATTGCTTGCGCGTGGCTGTTCATCATCGGGAAGCTTGAACGCATTAACCGATCCGCGCAGCTCATCGGCCATTCCGGCAAGACTGGTAATGGAAAGAGCCGCATGCCGGGCGCCGGCGGCTGCCTTTTGCGTTGCTTCCGATATCTGATTCATGAGCTGTGCGACATCATCGGAGCTTTCCGCCTGTTTCCGGGCTGATTGGGAAATCGAGCGGATGATTTCCGCCATGCTGCCGGAGATGGTGTCTATCTGATTGAGCGCCTGTCCTGCATCATTGGCGAGCTCGGAGCCTGAAACCACTTCCATGGTTGTTTCCTCCATGGCAACCACTGTTTCAGTTGTTTCCGACTGTATTGCCTTGACCAGCTCGGTAATCTGCTTGGTGGCTTTGGCGGAGCGCTGAGCCAGGCGCTCGACTTCTTCGGCAACCACGGCAAATCCCCGTCCGGACTCGCCTGACATGGCAGCCTGAATCGAGGCGTTCATGGCCAGAATACTGGTGCGGTCGGCAATATCATTAATCATTTGAACGATATCGCCGATTTCCTGCGAGCTTTCGCCCAGTCGCTTGATGCGCTTTGCGGTCTCCTGCACCTTGTCACGAATCCGGTTCATGCCATCGATGGTGTCCAGCACGGCCTGCGCGCCCTGTTTGGCCGCATCAAGGGCTTGATCGGAAACGGCTGCCGACTGGCCGGCGTTTTCGGACACGCCCCGTGCTGCAATGGCCATTTCACTCATTTTTATCGTGGCTTCGGAAATGCGCTGCGCCGTTATTTCATTGTCCGCCGCCAGCCTTTCAGCGGCTGATGAGATGTCGCTTGCCGAGGTGCTGACCCGGAAGGTCGAATCCTTAACGCTGTGCACGATCTGCCGGAGTTGCATAATGGCGAAATTGAAAGCGTCTGCAATGGCTCCGGTGAAATCCTGCGTTACCTCGGCTTCCTTGGACAGATCGCCGTCCGCGATGCCGCTCACGTCATCAAGCAGCTTCATGAGCGATGCCTGCATGGTATTGCGCTCTTCGCGGGTCTGAATAAGTTCAAAAATACTGTCAAGCATGCTGTTGAGCGAAGCGGCCATAGTGCCCAGCTCGTCATTGGCCGTGACCACAGCCCGGGCGCTGTAGTCGCCGATGCCGATTTTGCCGAAAATATCCATCATGTGCTGAACCTGACGGGTAATGCCCCGGGACAGCTGTATGGCCCTTGCGAAACCAATCAGGAGAAACAGTAAAATGAAGGCGACAGTTATGGCGGTAATAATTTGAACCACCATTTTTATCTCGCCAAGGGCGATGTCCTGAGCGTGACTGCTGGCGGTGTAAAACAACCCGAGCATGGGCCTGATTTTTTCATCAATGCCGCGGTACCCGGAAATTATTGTCTGGAGCTGCGCATCGGACTGCTTTGTTTTTTCAAGGGTTGCGGCATAGGCTGAACACAGAACACCAAGCCGCTCCCTGTCTCCTTCGGGCACCCGGGCGGCTTCCATCTGGTTTTTAATCTGCGCAATCGCTTCGGTTAGAATTTCTCCGGCCTTTTTTTCTCCCAGGAGATAGCGCTGCTCATACATGCGCATAAGCTGAATGCCCGAAACGTTCATGCTGCGGTCACGGAAGAAGTCCTCCAGCGCCTGGCCTGCCGTGCGGAGCTGCTGCTCGATGCCTTCAGGGCCGATTCGTTTTTCGATAAGGGCGATAGCGGAATTGAGCCCCTTTTGATAATCGTTGACTGCTTTGTCAAAGTTTTTGGCCATATCGATATTTTCCTGGCCAACGTTTAACCGCTGAATTTCAGCGAGGCTTGGGTGGATAGCCTGAAACTGTTGCTCCGTTTTGCTGGCCAGGCCTTTGACGGCATCAGCCCCGCGGTCGCGGTAGGATGCTAAAAAGTCCCGCTCAAGAACCTGCACTTCAAGCAGCGCTGTTTCAGATGACTTGACAAGATCGGAAAAACGGATTTGCGTTTCGAATAAATTTGTTACCCTGGTATCAACATACAGCTGAATGCAGATGGCCCCCGCGCTTACCAGAAGGAAAAGCACAATCAGGATTCCGAATGAAATGTAGAGCTTGTTTTTGATGCTTTTAAACGGTGTGCCAGGGGACTTTCCGCTTGATTCGGCACGTTCACTTCCGCTTTTCGATTTCATCCCTGTACTCCTTTGAAAAAAAAGATTTATGAGTTGATCATTTATTGGAACTGCCGCATTTTCGACGACTGCAGTATCTGTTCAAGATCAAGAAAGATAACCACTTGAGACTCATGCAGACACGCCCCTAGAAAAAATGCATCCGACAGCCCGGGCTCCTGCTGCTCGAGCGGCTGGATTGTATCAACGGAAAAATATTTTATGCCGCTGATGCTGTCGACCATGAGTCCGAGAACCATCTGCTTGTCGCGGGTCTGGACAATGATCATGCGGCTGGGCTTATTCAAGCTGTCGGGCTCGATATTCAAAAATCCCTTGAAGTCTATCACGGAAATAATTTCACCACGCATATTGGAAATCCCGAGAATCCATTGGGGCGTATTCGGGACAATGATCAGCTCGGGCGGCAGGCTGAGCTCAAATACATTGGCAATGGGGGCGGCAAATGTCTGCTCCCCCAGAGTGAAAAGAACAAACTGCTCCATGCCTTCTTCAATCTCATCGGCAGGAAGCACGAGCTGCTTGAGCATTGCCGACACGTCCCGATTACCATCCGCATCCTGCAGGGAATCAAAAAAGGAAGCATCTGATGGCGCTGAAGATACCCCCCCGGCCCGGCCGGCAACAGGATAAAAATCATTTTGCCTGGCGCGCTCCTCTACAAGGGATTCATCAGGAATATCTTCAATAAAAGGTTCTTCCATGATTGGTTCGGTCACATCCTCGATGAGTGATTCATCGAGAAGTTCTTCTTCGAAAGATTCCTGCGCCGGAGCGGCAGCCGGCAGGTCATCACTGCTCACCCCGGCCGGCAGTTCTTCAAAGAGCGCTGTTTCTTTAATAAACATAACGGCAGCGTCCTGGTCAAGGGCTTGCTGTGTCCCGGTATCGATAAAAATGCCGTTCTGAAATTCTTCGGGGAGGGTTTCCTTCCCGGGGGCAGAGAAAGTCAATTCCGGGCTGATGAATTCATCTTGTCCGGCATCCTGCGCGGATTGTTCTACCGGGGCCCGCAGATCCATATTAAGGATACTGCTGAAAAGTTCTTCGTCCGCGGATTGATCTTCACCGGCTGAGCCTGCCGGATACCGGGTAGCGGGCTGCCCGGGGAATTCATCAGGAGCATGCTGTTCTTCCGTTGCCGGCAGCGTAAATTTGTCCATGAAAGTTTGATCAACGATATCTTCGCCGGCCATGGCCGGCGAAACTGTTTGAAGCTCATCAGGGGGGGCAACGCCGTTATCAGCAGGGGTGGTAAAATCCGGTAAGCTTTCAATTTGGAGGTTATCGGTTTCCCGGGGCGCAAAAGCGCTTGCATCATCTGAGGCCTCGAAGTTTATGCTGAAAGGCGGTTCAGCGGCTGCCGCATCTTCACGCAATTCTTCGGCGCCGCCTTCGGTAACATCGCTTGCACTGAATGCCGGGGGCTGGTTGAATGTTTCCTCCATTGTCGCGGCAAGATCAGTGATCTTTTGCTCTAAAGCCTGATCGAGACTGGCACTCTCCTGGGCCGCGGCCTGCGGCGCATGGACCGTGTCAGGCGGGGGCTCATCTGTGTCACGGGGTTCTTCGGGCAGAGGCTGCTGCGCAGTATCCGGCGCTGCTTGCGCTGATGCCCGTGTCCGCACCTGCACAGCGCCGAGTTGCTCCTGCCCGGCAGGGGCTGCAGCATACGGCCTGCCGCCTGGCTGTTCAGCACCGGTGAAGGCCGGTGCGTTTTGGCTGTCCGGGGCATCCTCCGCCCGCGAGTCCGGCTGCGAATCATATAGTGCCTGCTGCAGGGCTTCTTCCAGTTCGGCTGCTGTTATGTGAAATTTGACATTACACCGCTTGCAAAAAGCAAAGCTGTATTTTTTTATGGCTTCATAGGGCACTTTTTTATAGTGCTTGCCGCACTGCGGACAGGTAACAGCTATATGGCGAACCGACGAATCGTTTTGCATCAGCTTTTTACTCTCAAAAAATTTTTTTTATCTGCCGACAAAAGCTTAAATATGTTTTGCAATATAGGCCAGCAGCGACTCATCTTTTAATGGTTTTGTAAGATATTCGTCCGCTCCCTGCCGCAGCCCCCAGAAGCGGTCGCTTTCCTGGTTTTTTTGCGTGATCATTATTATTTTTATATCCTTGGTGTCCGGCGATGTTTTCAGTTGCCGGCACACCTGAAAGCCGTTTTTTTTCGGTAGGATTATATCGAGCAGAATCAGGTGTGGGTGCAGCTCCGTCGCCTTGGCAATAGCTTCATCACCATCAATGGCGGTAAAAACAGTATAGCCTCTTGCTTTCAGAAGCAGCTGCATCAACTCCAGTTCGCGCGGATTGTCATCTACAATTAAGATGGCTCTATTGGCCATAGTTCCCTCTATGCAGCATGAAGCTGATTTAATGTATTTTTAAACTAAAGGGTTTGCAACTAAAAAAACACGGCAACTTTTTCAGTGTGTGTTGAAATATTCAATTTGAGCTTATAGCTTATACAGTAATCAAAAAACGGGTGCCGCATTTTTTGCAGCGCGCATATTTGCCCACATGTTCCGGCTTGATATTGGCATACACCGTGCCGCATCCCGAGCAGGTAGCTTTTAATAATTTCACCTGCGGCTGAGCGGCCTGGCGCGGCGGTTGGGCTGCAGCCGGACCGGTTGGCATGGCGTTTTTTTGCGCGGATTCCGCCGGCTGTTGAGGCCGGTTGTCTGCAAACTGCCCGGGAACGCTTTTTTTCTGGGCCGGGGCCTGATTCATCTGCGCACCCGGCGCGTTTTGTACGGCGTTTCTGTGTTCGTGGGACTGCTGCCCCTGTGCGGCTTCGGAAGTTGCAGCTGAGCTCTGGGTTGCCGGCCCATCGCTATGATAGAAAATCTTAATTTCCGGCTCATCATTGCGCTGGGGTGATGGCCGTTTGGCTGCAGGCGCCTGAGGTTCAGGTCTGGGGGGGGCCGGTTGGCCCCCTCTTCCGACTGAGGGAGCGGGTGGCTGGGCCTGCATGGCAACTTTCGGGAAGCCGCCTGCTGATGCTCCGGGAGGTATATAAATGCCGGAAAGTTTTTGCGTGAGCTGTTTGGCAGCTGCTGCATCAACAGGCTTATTAAGGGGGCTGCCGCCTTTTGTCTGCGCGACAGCCGGCCCCTGCGCAGTTGCGGGTTGTCGCACAGAGGCAGGCGCAGCCTGCGCGGGGCGGGTTGCTTTTACGAATTTCTCAATTTCCTTTACCAGGTTATTGGGCTCAAAGGGCTTGGTGATATAATTCGCAGAGCCGGCCATTCTGCCGCGCACCTTATCAAAAAGGCCATCGTTGCCGGAGAGCATTATGACGGGTATGTGCTTTGTTTCCTTATTGCTTTTGACAACTTTGCAAAATTGATATCCGTCCAGCCGCGGCATGGTGATATCGGAAAGTATGAGGTCGGGAATGCCTTCCTGCATCTTGGCAAGTCCGTCGACTCCGTCACAGGCCACAACAACGGTATACCCTCTGCTTTCGAGGGTCATCGAAACAAGTTTTCTTATCGTCGGGCTGTCATCCACGATAAGAATAATGGCCTTTCCCCGTGCATGCGGGGCTGCTGGCTTGTTTTCCTGCATGGGTTTTTTGGAATCCTTAGCTTCTATTAGGCTCTGCTGACAATAATCTGTGTTTTGCATGCTGCCGCCAGTTTCAAATTTACGGTATAAAAACGTACTGCTGTGGCGCTACATAAATTTGGCATGCATGAAAACATAATTTATAAAAATATTATTAAATCGTAATACGTAATAGTGTGTAAGTCAATTGGAATTTACATGTCTCAGCAGGCTGATTTCAGCAGAATCCTGCCTGATTCGGTCTGTAAATCGTATTTAATGAGGTGATCAACGTAGTACTGTTTGCCAGCGTAACGAGTTTGAAATAACAGTTCGTATGCCTGCAATGCTGCTGCACCAAACAGCACTAGCCTTTGCTGGCATTATTTTATTTCCTCCCATCAGATACTGTATCGAAACTTGCGGCTTAAACAGGAGATTTTTTTTATGCGAGATATTAATCATATCTTTTGTAAAATACTTGACAGATGCTTACCCCTAAGTGCATAATCACGCAACATGAAACGCATATATCCAAAAATTGCAGGGATTATATTTTTTATATTTTGCGTTTTAATAAACGCCGGTTGCGCAACTTATCCGTCAAAGAATGCCCCTGCTGTCGACAAAAGCATGACTTTTTCCGTGCCCTATGATGTTGCCTGGAAAAAAATGATAGAGGTTGTATCACAGGAGGGCGATGGGCCGACAATATCGGATAAGAATGGCGGAGTAATCGGGCTGCAGCGAGATATTGCTTCCGGAGATATACAGATGTACGCCCATGATGACACCGGCATGTTTAGGAGTCAGGCGGAGGTCAAGGGGGTGATTCTCTTGACGCCGCAGGATGAGCGATCAACGGCTATTAGCATAAATTTGAAAGTTTCAGCCACCGGCAGAGATGCCATTGATGTGCTTTTTTCCCGTACCCGCCAGATGACCTTGCACTCTCGCGGGTATTTAGAGAAATATTACCTGTCTTCATTTTCGAAACGCATTTCAGCCATGAGAAGCGCGGAATAGAAGCGGTTATTTGTTAAAGCGATATTTTGCGAAAATATTGTGTTGAATATTTTTTATAGTATGGTATGAATTTAAAATAAGGGTTATAAATGTCGTAATGACAAAAGATAAAATAAAACCCATAACCTATTTAAAAGGAGGAAAGATGAAGTCAAAAGCTATTGTAATGATGGTGGCAGTGATGTTTCTGTTTACCGGTTGCGCAGGTATGAGCAAACGGGCAAAATGCGCATGCGTTGGCGCGGCAGCAGGCGCTGCTGTGGGCACAACTGCTGGGCTGATAGTCGGCCATAACTGGCATGAAGGTGCCAGTCCTAGCCAAAGGACCCCCGGCGGTATTATCGGCGGCGTAGCCGGCGCTTTAATCGGCGGCGTGACTGGATATCTGGTTTGCAAAGAAGATCCCAAGCCAGTTCCTCCTCCGGTTGCAGCAGAGCCCAAATGCGACAAAATAGTTATCAACTCGGTGCAGTTTGATTTTGATAAGGCTGTGATCAAGCCCGCGTTCTATCCGGTTCTTGATGAGGCGGTATCTGAGCTTCAGAAGCCGGCATGCGTCAGCAAGAGCGTGTCCATTGAGGGCCATACCGATTCCATCGGCCCGGATGCCTACAATATGAAGCTTGGCGCGAAACGTGCGGCTTCGGTAAAGAATTATCTTGTTGGCAAGGGCATTGCCGCAGAGCGTCTTTCCACGCAGTCTTTTGGCGAGTCAAAGCCGATAGCTGACAACAAGACCAAAAAAGGCCGTGCAATGAACCGTCGCGTTGAGTTTAACGTTGCCCAATAAAATTGCACAGATTTTCTTAGGGGTCAGTCTTATTATTAGCCTGGCGGCTGTAACGCAAGCCGCTGAGGCAGCGGATCAGCCCAATGCTGAAAAGAAATTTGAATCCTTTTGCAGGGACTGGCTGCAGCTGAAAAATGATTTTGCAGCCAGGAAGATGCAGCTCAAGAAAGCCGATCAGGGCTATATTGCTGAATATGACGGCTACAGCGACAACTTCAGCACGGAAGTGAAAGTGTCCGATCCCGTGAAGAATGTGTATGTCGGTATTCTTGGGTATAAGGAAGTCAAGCTTCAACATGAGGGCAAGACGAAAGAAGATGCAAAAAAAGGTCCTTTTAATGCCGTGATAAAGTCACCGGTGAAGGAAATATTCCTTTACAGAAACGGCAAATGGCTGGACTGAAAATCATGGTGTACCTGAAAGGGTGGGCAACAATGCCCACCCTTTTTTTGTGCGCCGTCATTCTCCCGCCAGTTCACACTGCGGCGTTTCAGGGGCTGGCGATTCCCTGCTCTGCTGATTCCGAACTGTTCCGGCATTAAGCCAGCAAGTTTGCATTGTTTGCTCATGTTCTGGTTCGTTTGCAGGGAATTATATTGACAGTAAAGCCGGGTATACATTACTCTTGCACTGCAAACCGCGCTGCGGCATTCAGTTAGGGAGTTGCAATGAAAACAATACTGCTCGGCAAAACAGGGATTGAGGTTTCCGAACTTGGATTTGGCGCCATGTATCTGCCCCGAGTCACGCCGGAAGTCTCGGACGTTATTATACAAAAAGCGCTTGAGCTTGGCATAAACTATTTTGATACAGCCGCTGCCTATCAGGACAGCGAGGAAAAACTGGGCAGGGTTCTGTCCCGGTGCGAAAAGAAGTTCGTGATAACCTCGCGCTCAATAAGTTACAAGGCGGGGTTTGAAGCTTTTCGTAATGATTTTGAGCAAAGCTTTAAACGGCTGCAGCTGCCGGTAATTGATTTTTACGGATTTCATGCCGTAAACCAGCCACCCGAATTCGAGAGCATACTGGGCGAGCCGCTTGAGTTTCTCAAGGAGCAGAAGGCCGCGGGCCGCATCCGCCATATCGCCATTACCAGCCACAATCCTAAAATGCTTCTCGAAGCTCTAAAAACAGGTGAGTTTGAGATGGCCATGTTTCCGTTTAATGTCATCGAGCGGGAGCCGCTGGACGGCCTGCTGCAAACGGCCGCCTCTTTAGGTGTGGCGACATCCGTCATGAAGCCCCTTGCCGGAGGAGTTATTGAAAGCAAAGCGCTTGCCTTGCGGTTTTTCTTTAATTATCCAGCGGGCGTTGTGACGCCCGGCATGATGTCGATTGAGCAGCTTGAACAAAATTTCAATGTTTTTGAAAATCGGCAGCCGCTTTCCGCCGGAGAACTGCGCTGCCTGGAGGATGAAGTTGCGGTGCTCGGCAGGGAGTTTTGCCGGCGGTGCTCTTACTGCATGCCCTGCCCCAGCGGCATTATGATACCGTTTGTGCATATGCTGCACATGAAAACATGGGGCAAGCCTCTGAGCGATGATGTCGCCTATATGCTTCAGCTGGCAAAACAGATGCTGCCGGCTCTTGAAAAATGCCTCGCCTGCGGCACATGCGTCGAGAAATGCCCGTACGCTATTCCTACCCCGCAGAGGATTGCGGAGCTGCTCACCCTTCTGAAATCATAAGGCTTTATCGCCGTCCAGCGCGGGTCCCCAGAGGATAGCCCTTGAAAATCCACAGGGAGCGTTTTTTTTCCATTTTTTCGAGAAATGCAAGGCGGTCGGGATCAATGGTTTTTCCGCTCACCCGCTTCCAGCATTTACAGACGCCCGACAGGTCGATATTTTTGAGAAATTGATGCAGGAATCCCGGGATCCGGTCAAGAAACAGGCAGGTCTGAAAATCAAGCAGCAGCGGCTCACCTGTTTCGCTCACGACAATATTGCGCATATACCGGATGTCGAGATGCACAATTCCCCGTTCATGCATGCGCCGGACGGAATCCTCAAGACTGAGAAAGAAGTCAGCTCCGGGCGGGTTTGTCCGGCGGATAAATTTCAGATTTGTTCCCGGCACAAAGCGGTAACAGAAGGCGCTGGCATCAAGGGAAAAAGGATCCGCCGGAATGCCGGGTATGCCCTGCAGGTGCTCCAGCGCCCGCAGCTCACGGGCAGCCATCCAGGCGCCCCAGGTTGAGCGGATGAGACGCGAGCAGGGGGAAAAATCCTTAACAACCCAAACGCCGTCAGTATGCGTGTACATGAGCAGGTCGGCATTGGCCCATCTGCCGCCGCTGATTTTTTCAGCGCCGTTTTCAAGCAGGTTTTTGCGCGTAAAGGGGGGGTGTTCCATGGTGCGCTTACCAGCCCAGCCGTCCCGCAATGTAGAGAATGCCGGAAATGGTAACAAAAGCCAGTGCGGCAAGACCGAGAAAAGAGGATATGGTGAGAAATGCCCCAATGGTTTCAATAAACATTTTTTCCTGATAACCGCCAAGATTCAGACATGCTTTCTGCTTGAGCTTCATTACCAGCAGCCGTGAAAGCCCCGGAAACATGGTGCGGCTGATGCCGCGGCTGATAAACCATAAAGCCAGATACGCCAGCCAGATGATGGATGCTCCTAAAAGAAAACCGAGCAGCGCCATCTGAAGCTTCTGCTCCTGAATGGTGACCAGCATGGAAAAGAAAAAAAGAAGGCCGCACAGCAGGGATGCGACGGCGGTGATGCGCATAACGGAGTTTTTTCGTTTCATGGGAATCTTCTTACTGCATGAGTTGTTTAAGATGCGTTAGCAAAGTGTCTGGTATTAATACGGCCGAAAAGCTATTTTACGAGTTGTGCAAAAACGGGCTGACTTATCAGCTCGATAAATTTAATGCCGCAGACGAGCTCTTTTTCCCGTTTTTCAATCCGCTTGATTTCCGCCTGAACCGAAATGTGCGAAAGAGTCTTTGGTATATAAATATCCATAAACATAATATTTCCGCACTCGGGTTTTTCGTTTGCGGGAATGCTCACGGCAGCCCCGGCGCGGCTCAGGTCTACCACCCTGCACTCAATGTATTGAGAGCTTTTCTTTTTTACGAAAAACTGGGCATTGAGCTTCGTTGTGACCCGATCCTTGCTGCGTCTGTTGATGGAAAAATCACCGATGTCGACCATGTAAATCCTTTTCTACAATTAGTCTTCCCTGTTAATATATAATGAATCCACTGCAAAAATCAAAACCTTAATTGACTTCAGCAGAGGGAAATTGTTCTTCCGGCAGGCATCCCCGAGGCTCACCACTGTCTGTCGCGACAATCCTCACGGAAACTTCCGTTCCGGCAAGGCCGGAGGGCCCCTCAAACAGCACGGGAATATAATTGCGGGATATCCCCCTCAGCAGGCCGGTTTTTTTGCTCCGGCGGTTTTCCACCAGCACCGGCAGGAGCGCTCCTGTATGGGCCTTATAAAAGCTCGTGCGCTTTTCATCGGATAATTGGCGCAGCCTCAAAGCGCGTGCTTTTTTGACCCCCTCGGCTACCTGGTCCGGGTAGAGAGCCGCAGGTGTTCCCGAGCGCCGGGAAAAGGGAAAAACGTGGAGGTACCCGGCCGGGAGTTCTTGAAGAAGCTCAACGGTACTGCTAAAATGCGCATCGGTTTCTCCGGGGAATCCGGCAATAACATCAATGCCGATATTGAGTCCGGGTTTGATACTCGCCAGCTGCAGGAGCAGTTTACGGTAGAAATCCGGGCTGTAGGGGCGGCCCATTTTCTTCAGAATTTCCGCATCGCCGCTTTGCAACGGAATATGGAGATGCGGGCAGATGAGCTTCGATACCGCCAGAAGCTCTATGAGCGCCGGAGTACATTCCGTCGGCTCCAGCGAGCTCAGACGCAGGCGCATACCGCTGAGCGCACTGTCTTCTTCAAGATTTTCCAGCAGCCCGGCAAGGCTCGCCCGGGGTTTGGCATCAAGGCCGAAGGCCCCGAGATGAATGCCGGTGAGCACTATTTCGCGGTACCCGGCCTCCCGGAGCTGCATGATTCTCTCTTTCACCTCCCGAGCCGGCAGGCTTCGGCTGGGGCCTCGCACGGACGGTACTATGCAGTAGGTGCAGCGGCTGTTGCAGCCGTCCTGAATTTTCAGGAAAGCCCGGGTGCGGTCAAAGAGGCGGCCGCAGGCAGGGGTGGTGAACTGCTTTTCGTCCGCAATGTCCGATACCGCTGCAAACGGCGAGGCGGATTCCTGCAGCGCTGCAACAAACCCGGCAATATCCTTTTTTTCCGCATTGCCGATAACCGATACGCGGTCGGAAAGCTTTTCCAACTCACCGGCTGATTTCTGCGCATAACAGCCGGTCACGATGACACGGCACCGGGTATTGGTGCGCAGAATTCTGCGAATGAGCTGCCGGGATTGCGCCTCCGTGCTTTCCGTCACCACGCAGGTGTTAATGACGCAGATGTCGGCAGCCGTCGCCAGTGGCACAATGCTGTAGCCTTGCTGCTTCAAGGTGTCCGCCATGGCGCCCGAGTCGTACTGATTCACTTTACAGCCAAGGGTTGTAAATGAGATGGTTGGGGCCTTGTTTGTCATGATGTGCTTACGATACTGTTTCTTAGATTATATTGCTACACAATAAAGGGGTCGATTGTGTGCAGGCTGTAAATCCCCTCTAACTCCCCTTTGCAAAAGGGGAGGACATTTTGTTCCCCCTTTTGCAAAGGGGGATTAAGGGGGATTTTAACCGGCCCCCTACTTCTTTGGAGGCGTTTTTAGCCGGGGATCAGTGGCTGTTGTTTCCCGATAGATCCGATTCTCAACCGATAATTTCATTCAGGCCTTCAATGACACTATCCACCTCTTCAGGCGATATTCTCGTAATGCGCTTACCAAGTCGTTCCCGTGAAAGTGTCCGTATCTGGCTTATTTTAACCCATGATTTTTTGGGGAGCTGAGGGCTGGAAAGGGGAAAGGTGAGAGGAAAACCTGCTTTTTGCGACTGGCTCGTAAGAGCAACGGCAATGACGACACCAGAGCGCTCATTAAAGACATCATGGCTTACTACGAGAACCGGTCTTTGGCCCGATTGTTCATGGCCCTTTGCCGGGTCCAGGTTTGCCCAATAGACTTCTCCTCTCAGTATTTTGGCCATTCTTCCATTTCCTGAGAGAAGCCTTCTTCGGCAATGGCCTTCTCGACCTCGGGATCCAGTTTTGCACACTCCCGCGCCAAACGGCTTCTGTTTATTTTAGCAAGTTTCTCTTCGATTGCTTCCTGAATGGCTTTACTTCTGTTCGGAAATGCTTTGGCCAAAACCATTCGATCCAGCTTCCCGAGGGTTTCTTCTTCGATGGTGATTGCGATTTTTGCAGTGCTCATACATTTTGCCTCCGGTATTACAATATATCATACCATGG
>Ga0118677_10003776_pt1 | contig 28303 bp, 28 predicted proteins | sample AliMusrvi5mmetaG_FD_86154 | JGI IMG/M metagenome (GOLD analysis project Ga0118677, IMG submission 86154) | reverse complement strand
GTATAGAGTTGGAGCGACAAAGCCGCGTTAATCAAGGTGACAACCAGCGCCCAAATTTTGGCGGTACGGTCACTGCGCAGCAGGAAAAGGATCAGCGCCCCCGCTAACGGCAGGAAAATCAACGTGCTCAGCAGCGGCCATGAAATATTGAATACCAAGACATTCATAAGGTCACATTGAAATCAGCATATAGATCAACAGCAGCACCACGAGGACGGCCACAGCGCTGAAAATGTTGAGTTGCAGCTGGTTGGTCTGCGCATGGCGTAAGCGCTCCCCTGTGTTGCGCACGCCGCGGGCAAAGCCGTCAACGATCCCATCAATGACGCGGCCATCGAACCAAGCTGATACGCGTGCCGAGGCCATCAACCACGCCAAGCCGCAAACACGGTAAAGCTCGCCAACCCATGTGTCCAGGGCTTGGAAGGGTTTGCTCACGAACCATTGGATGGCGCGTCCGCCCATGCGGTAAAACCAGTCTAGGTCCAAACTGATCGTAGCTGTCGGCTCGAGTTTCTTGAGAAAAAGGAAAAAGCCCACGGCGGTGAACAGGAGAATTTGCAAGGTTTCCGATACATGATAGGCCGTATAGGGATGATACTCCACAGCATAGGGCAACATGTTGTAGAGATAGGGCGTATAGCAACCGATGCCGATGCAAAGGATGGCGGTGATCGCCATGGCCAAGCGCATATTCCATGGCGGATCGGACGCTCGCTGCCAGGTTTCTTTACTACAGTTGTTTTTCCCAAACCAGATGAAATATGGAACTTTCAAGCCCGTGTGCAGGAACGTTCCCGCGGAAGCAAGCATCAAAAGAAAAGCCGCCGTCGTGCGGTGTTCCTCAAAACCTGCCGCCACAATCATGGATTTGCTCACAAACCCGCTAAACAATGGGAACGCTGAAATGGATAATCCGCCAATGAGCGTGAAGATGAACGCCCACGGCATTTTCTTGTAGAGGCCGCCTAGCGCTGTGAACTTGCTCTGACCGGTCATCTGTAAAACCGAACCGGTGCCCATAAAGAGCAATCCCTTATAAAGGATGTGCGCGAAGGCATGTGCGCAAGCACCGTTGATGGCCATTTGTGTGCCCAGACCGACGCCGGCCACCATGTAGCCGACTTGGCTGATGATGTGATAGGCAAGAAGCTTGCGCGCATCGTTTTCCAGGACGGCGTAAACCACGCCGTAGATGGCCATCGTTACGCCCAGCGGTACGAGCACATCCATCCCGGCGAACGCGCGACAGAGTGCATAGACCGCGGTCTTGGTGGTGAAAGCGCAGAGGAACACCGAACCGGTGACGGTGGCCGAACTGTAGGCATCCGGCAGCCAGGCATGCAAGGGTGGAACGGCGGCGTTGAGAATAAATCCGATCAGAATGAGCCACGTGGCCAAGTCTGGGTTCGCCACATCCATGGGACCAAACGCAAGGCTACCGCCCGTTGCTTTGTAACGCAGGATGATGCCGCCCAAAAGCGCCACACCGCCTGCGACATGGACGAGTAGATAGCGGAGTCCGGCATTAACCGACTGCGGCTGGCGGCGGAACCAGATCAGGAACACGGACGAAAACGCCATCAGTTCCCAGAACAGGAACAACACAAGATAGTCTCCGGCATAAATAACGCCGAGCGAGCCAGCCACGTAGCACCAAGCGGCGGCATGTTCAGCGGGGTTTTTGACGTGCAAGGCATAAATACTGCCCAGAATGCACATCAACGTCATGATATAGCCAAACACCTGACTCAACTTATCCACACGTCCGAACGTCAGGTTCCAGTCCAAGAAATTGACGCAACCGTGGGTGCCCGGCTCAAGGCAAACGACGCGCATGAAGGTCAGCAGCGGTATCGCCACCAAGAGCACGGCGCGCGCGCGACCGCGCAGCAGCGGCACCAACACGGCCCCTAGGAGCAGAATCACCGATGGGTGCAACCAAAGCTCATTCATCGCCATAATAATCCTCGCGAGTCATGATGCCCCGATGTCCGAACCATTTTGAGAAGAAGATGATCAGCACGCAGGCGATGAATCCAAATGCCGACCAAAAGCCAATCCAATGCTCGGGAGCTGTGTGCGCGTGCTCCTTGTTGACCCACAAGGCATCGCTGATGACGAGTCCTGCCAAGACTGCCCAGCCCAGCCGAATCACTCCCGTTAGGTGTCGGCGCAGGAACTCGATCAACGCAATGATTTTCATGATGGCATCACGCCTTTGATAAGGTTGATGAAAAAGCTTGGATAGAGGCCGACCACCACCGACAAGCCGGCGGTGAGCAACAGCGGTACTAAGACCGCGAGCGGAGCTTCACGAATTTTATCATGATTCTCGCCGGGAGCAGGTTTGCCGAAAAAGGCATGGACGACGACCGGCCCGAAATAGGCGACGTTGAGAATCGTGCTGAGCAAAAGCACTACAATGATACCCATTTGATGCGCATCCATGGCGCCAAGCAGTAGATACCATTTGGAGATAAAACCACCCACCGGGGGAGCTCCCACCATGCTTAACGCGGCCACGGCAAAGGCCGCGAACGTGAAGGGCATCGTCCGGCCCAGGCCACCCATCTCGGAGATGTTTTTCTTACGCGTGGCCACATAGATGGCACCTGCACAGAAGAACAGTGTGATTTTTGAAAAAGCGTGATTCGCAATATGAACGATGCCGCCCTGGATGCCTGCCGGCGTAAGCAAGGCAACGCCCAGAATCACATAGGAGAGTTGGCTCACGGTCGAATAGGCCAGCCGTGCCTTCAGATTATCTTTGCTCAGTGCAATCAAGGATGCTGCCAAAATCGTGAACGACACAAAATAAGCCGTAGGAATGCCCAGGTTGAACGCATCCATCTGGTTCACGCCAAAAACATAAAGCATCACGCGCGTCGTTGAGAACACGCCCACTTTTACCACCGCGACGGCGTGCAGTAACGCGCTCACCGGCGTGGGCGCTACCATCGCTCCGGGCAGCCAGTGATGGAAAGGCATCACGCCATTCTTGGCAAACCCGAGGATCAAACAAGCATATACAATGGTGACTAAAATGCGGCTGGCGGCGCTGGGGAAAATTCCGGTTTGGATGTTGTCGGAAAAATCCAGCGTCCCGCACATTACATAAATCACGATCATGGCCGGCAAAATTAGTCCTTTGGCCGTGGTCGTCAGGTAAACAAGGTACTTGCGACCGCCCTCATAGCCCTCCTGATCCTGATGATGGGCTACGAGCGGATAGGTGGTGATGCTGACAATTTCATAGAAGAGATAGAGTGTGAATAAATTATCGGCGAAGGCGCAACCTATGGCCCCGAAAAGTGCAAAAGCGAAGCAGGCATTGAAGCGGGTCTGGGCGTGCTCTTCCAGCCCGCGCATATAGCCCATCGAATACAACACGGTGATTAACCAAAGAAATGAGGCAATCAAGGCGAATACCATCGAAAAAGCGTCGGCCCGCAAGGTCACGCTGACGCCGGGCAGCAGGCTGAAGAGGTGACAGACCAACCGCTGTCCGGCAAGCACCAGGTGAAGCAATGAAATAACGCTGCCCAGCATAACACTTGCTGCTGCAAAGGAGCAGGCTTCGCGAACATTCGGCCGCCGTTTGTTGAGCATGACCAAAACAGCCCCAATAAGGGGCGCCATAAGCGCGGCGAGTAACAAAGGGGTTTCTATCGGGGCAAACATTGAGAAAAATTCCTTGTCTATCCTTCCAAGTCTTTCAAGTCACGTGTTTCAATGGACCGGTAATGGCGATATACGGCAATCATAATGCTCAGCACGATGGCCGCCTCCGCAGCCGCAATGCCAATTATGAACAGGGCAAACGTTTGCCCTGTGACGGCATTGGCCGGTTGGAAACGGCCAAAAGCCAAGAAATTAAGCGCCGCGCCGGCGAGGATCAATTCCCCCGAAATCAACATGCCCACCAATGTCTGATGCCGGAAAAAACCAAAAAATCCAATCGCAAACAGCAGCGCGCCGATTACCAGATAGACGTTGAGTTGTTCACTCCAGTGGATAAAATTCATGATTTGGATCCTCGCCCGGAACGCGCCACGACCAGCGCACCCAAAATAGCCAACAACAACACAACAGAAATCAATTCAAAGGCGAATCCATAACGGAATAACAATACACGTCCCAACTCTTGCAGCGTATCGCTACGTACCAGTGTGTTCGACTGCATCCAAGTGGCCCGACCAAGCAGCGCGATCAAGCCCGTGGCCAAAAGGCCCGCGACCAAAAGGCTGGCCGCTTCACGTAGAAATCCACGCCCGTGTGAAACGGGCTGGTCATGCGGGTCGGTCAGCATCATGGCAAACATGATGGTGATGCAGATTGCGCCCACGTAGATGAGGATCTGCATCAGCGCCAAAAAAGGGCTGTGTAGAAAGTAATAAAGTCCGGCCAATCCGAGGAAAGAAAGTGCCAGCCCACAAACGCTCCGCACCAAACGGCGGGTGACTACCGCCATGACCGCGCCACTGAGCGTGATGATCACGAAACTCGTAAAAATGGAGGCGACGAGGAGCGAATATATCGTTGTCGGCATCAGGCGCCTTTCCCCTTCTTTTCCTGAGCTTGTTTCAACATATCCATGACGATGTACTCATTTTTCCCGGTGGAGGCGAGGTTGTAGTCCTTGGAGAATTCCAACGCGTTAAAATGGCAGCTTTCCACGCACAAGCCGCAGAGGCTACAGGAGGTGAAATCCAAAACGTATTTCGACACCATTTTACGAGTCGCCCCTTCGGGTTTGTACCCCCCCAAGCTTATGCAATTTGAAGGACAGGCCCGCTCGCAGGCCATACAGGCGGCGCATTTCAGTTGGCCGGTGGTCTCGTCATAGGTGAGTTGAATATGTCCGCGGTATCGTGCGGGCATTTTGAGCGTTTTATAGGGGTATTGAACCGTCACGGGTCGGCGGAAAGTGTGGCGGAGTGTGATCCACATTCCCACAAGAAGACTGTAGGCGCCACCAAAAATTTCTTTAAAATAGTTCCACATGAAGGTTAGACCAATTTAAGCATCACCGCCGTTAGCGCCAGATGTATGAACGCCAATGGAATTAAAAATTTCCACGAGAGATTCAACAATCCATAAAATTGCGTGCGCGGAAACGACCAGCGCACCCAGATCACGGCAAAACATAACGCATACATTTTGATCAAAAACCAGTGGAGGCCCGGCAGCAACCCAAAGGGACAATGCCAGCCGCCCAAAAACAGGACCGTGGCCAAGCTGCAACCCACCACGATATTGGCATATTCGGCGATGAAAAAGATACCAAACCCCATGCCGGAATATTCCGTGAAAGCTCCCGCAACGAGTTCACTCTCCGCTTCAATCATGTCAAAAGGTGCGCGATTGGATTCGGCGAGCATGCAGGTGAAAAAAATCAAAAAGGCCAACGGCATCAAGGGGCTGGCCTGAAGGCGTAAAATATTCCAATGCCAAAAAGCCCCGGCCTGCTGGGCAACAATCTCGTGCAGATTAAATGTATGGGTGACCATGACCAGCGCCACCACGACCAACAACAACGGAATTTCGTAGGCAATGTTCTGGGCCACGACGCGGGCTGCCGCAATGCTGGCATACTTGTTGTAGGAAGCCCACCCGCCCAACATGGTTCCAAGAACGTGGATGGCGGAAAACGAAAAGGTGGCGAGCAAGCCCAGATTAATGTTGCGCCCACCAATCGTCTCGCTGAAGGGGATGACGGCCAGGCACATAATGGCCGGCACAATCACCATGACGGGCGCCAGCTTGAACAATAGAACATCCGCGCCCTCTTGCACGAGGAGTTGTTTGGTGAGTAGTTTGATTCCGTCGGCCACCGGTTGGAGCAGGCCGAAAGGCCCCACTTCCTTGGGTCCATATCGGAGCTGGAACCAAGCCGGTGCTTTGCGCTCTAACAGTGATAAATACGCCGCATTGAAGGCCGCAAAGGCAATCAGCCCCACGACGTAAAGCGTAAGCCGCACAACCCCGATGACAAGTTCGTGTGAGATGATCATTAGCGGTCAATGTCCGGAATAACCAAGTCCAATGTCCCCAGCAGCGCCAGCGCATCCGCCAACAGCATGCCGCGCGAACATTCCTGAAAAATGCTCAGATTCGAAAAACAGGGTGAACGCAACTTGAGGCGATACGCCTTGTCCGTGCCATCGCTAATGACACGCACCCCAAAACTGCCGCGTGCCGATTCCACATTGAAATAACAATCACCCTTCGGGGGTTTGAGGATACGGGGAACCTTCTCGGCCATTATTGGCCCGCTTGGAAGACGCTCGAGAGCCTGCTCAACAATGCGGAGGCTTTCAACAATTTCATCCATGCGCACCAAATAGCGCGCCATACAATCCCCTTGGTCGTACACTGGCACATTGAAATCCAGCCGGGGATAAATGGAATAAGGCTCAGCCTTGCGCACATCATAGGCCACACCGGAACCGCGAATAACGGGGCCTGTCGCGCCGTATTTGCGACAGATTTCCGCCGAGATCGGGCCGATATTCTCGCAGCGCCGGCGAAAGATGACGTTCTTGGTGATTAATGCATGATACATGGCCATCCGGCTGCGCAGACGCGCGACGAATTTTCGCGTGCCCGCGATGAAGTCGTCGTCGATATCGTTGCAAACACCACCAAACCGGTAATAGCAGAACGTGAGCCGCGCGCCGGTGACCGCCTCCAATAAATCGAGAATCTGTTCGCGATCGTCAAACGTATAGAGCAACGGCGTGAAGCCCCCAAGGTCAATCAGAAAGGCTCCGACCCACAACAGGTGGCTGGCCACGCGATTGAGTTCGGCGGTGATGACGCGGATAAAGTCCGCGCGCTCTGGTACTGTGATCCCCGCCAAACGCTCGATGGCGCACACATAACCATGAGTGTTAAACATTGCCGCCACGTAGTCCATGCGGGCTGTATTGGGCAGAAATTTGGCGTAGGTCCGATTCTCGCCCATTTTTTCATGCATCCGGTGACCATAGCCGATTACGGGTTCGGCGTTTTCGATATACTCGCCATCCAGCGTAAGCTTGATGCGCAATACGCCATGCGTCGCCGGGTGCTGCGGACCCAGGTTGAGAATGAAGGTTTCGCGATGAAGGGTTTGGGCCTCGATACTCACGCGCCAAAATCCTTTCGTAACGGATGAAAATCCGCGTCTTCCGGCAGCAACAGCGGGATCAGTTCCGGATGACCCGTGAACACGATGCCGAAAAAGTCATGCGCCTCGCGTTCGTGCCAGTTAGCGCCAGGATAAATGTCGGATATGGTCGGAAGCTCCGGAGTCATACGCGGCACACGCGTACGAACCACAACGCGTGCGCCTGAAATGACTGTAGTATAGTCATAGACCACTTCAACCTGTTGTTCGGCAATCCAATCAACACCGCTAATCGCTTCTAACATGAAGGCCGTTTCATCCATGATGCGTGCCGCGTCGACCACACGTTCCACCGGCACGGTCACATCCAGATCATAACCTTTCGTTGCGTGCTGGGTTTCGATAACAAGTGGTGTCACGGGACTGTCAGGCGTTGCCGCCGTGCGCACGGCGATATTAGCGAATTTAATTTTAAGCGTGCTAATCGGCATGGCCTGAACCTGCTAGCTGGCGGATGCAACCGGCCAGCGACGCCAACCAGTTAGTTTTTCTTCAAGCTTGAGAATCCCTTCAATCAACGCTTCGGGTCGTGGCGGGCAACCCGGCACATAGATATCCACCGGGATGAGTTTGTCTACACCCTCCACCACCGCGTATTGGCCGGGAAATTTGAACGGCCCACCAGAAATTGCACAGTTTCCAAGCGCGAGAACCCATTTCGGTTCCGGCATCTGGTCATACAACGTGATCACGGCAGGGGCCATCTTCTTGTTGACCGTGCCGCAGACGATCATCAGGTCACACTGTCGAGGCGATGGCCGAAACACCTCGCACCCAAACCGCGCCATATCAAAACGCGAAGCACCGGTGGCCATCATTTCAATGGCACAACAGGCCAACCCAAAGGTCATCGGCCAGAGCGAATTGGCACGTGCCAAATTGAGCATCTTGTCCAAGGCAGCAAAATGTACTAATCCGCTAGGGATTTCAGTTTGCTTTTCCATATAAAAACACCTTTAACCCATGCGTACACAATGACGAGCGCCAAAATCCCGATAAAAAGCGCGATCTCAATCAGGTCCAGCCAGCCAGGATGCTCGTTATACACAAGCGCGATCGGGAACAAAAACAGCACGTCCACCGCAAACGCCACGAAGATCAGGGCATATAAATAATACACAACGCCATACCGAATCCATGTCGGCCCAATGGAATCCATGCCGCACTCGATCGCCTGCAATGTTTTGCCCTGAATGGCCCGCGTGGAACGAGGTGCCAGTAAAAGGGCGAGCACCATCGGTGCCACGCCAAGGCCAACGCCTCCCAAAAAGAAAGCGATGACGTAAATTAAATCAATTAACGATGTCGTATCCATACCCAACTGCAAACTTTCGCCGCGCGGCGGCGGCATCCTGAGGTGGCGACCATGCGCGATGGCGCTTTCGCATACGGCAACCGTGGTTGAAAATCAAGGAATAAATCTACGATGGTGCATAATTTCCCAAGCTTGGGAATCGCGTCCCCCTTGTTTTTCCAATCTTTGGAAAACATATATTTGTATCAATGCCGATTACGCCATTTACGCGGCGACTGGCCCGTCGTTTTTTTGAAACGGCGCGCAAAATAGTTGGCGGCATCATAACCGACACGCTGGGCCACTTCGCTGATCGAAAGCGAGAGGTCGCGCAGTAATTCTTTAGAGGCATCAATTCGCCTCTCATTGAGAAAGGCTAGAAAACTCTGGCCCGTCCACCGATGGAATGATGCCGAAAAATGGTTGGGCGTAATGCGGGCGGCCGCGGAGATGGACGCTACGGTATAGGGTAAGTTGGGTTTGTGCGTAACCAGATTGGCAACGACGTCGATCAAGGCCGGGCTTTTGCTTTGATGGGGCTGGCGGTTATGTGGCACCTTCTGCCGCTGTGTTACGGCAAATCCGCTCTTCAATTCCTGCATCAACACCGCCTGGATCTGCAGGGCTGGCTGCGGCGGCAACTCCAGCGCGGCAAGTTTTTCTTCTAACCCCCGCCGTGTTTTGATTTCCGCAATAGCCGCCGCCGCCGCCATAATCAGCGCTTGTGCCAGTTCAAGTTTGTCATGGTTGAGTTCCGGCAGCGCGTCAAAAGCAGTCCGCAGGGCTTTCGGGCTAAGGCCCAACTTAATGCCACATCGGCTGGCATCCCTCCAACTGGTTGCCCGATTTCCTGCGGTAAACATGCAGGTGCTCAGCACGGCCAGACCGGTCTCCGACAACTGCGACACCGGAGCTACAACGGTCGAAAGTCCGGCATGACAGCGGCGAACCGCCAGCCCATCGCGACTGGCGGCGATGGACATAAAGGCGTGGCACATGCGGCATTTTTTCTCGCCCTCACGGGTGCTTTGAATCAAGCGGCAGAATGCTTGTCCGCCCACCGCATTGCCGAGGCGCGTCTGTTCCCATCGGTCTTTCTGGGGAAATACCGCGACCAAATTGATCCCCACAAAACGAGCGGCAATTCCCCCGATCGTGGCCAGCATCGAGCTGTGAAGGATTTCTTCGCCCGGAACACCGTGTAATTCTTTTTTCATGGGATACCTTACGACTGGTTTACTAAATTCGTCTTTATTTTCGTAGGAACATGCTAATTATAGGGCAATCGTGGACGTGTGTAAAGGCCTACGCAATGACGGTGGGGCCGTCATGCCTCTGCGAAACGGAAAGGCGGCGGGGCTATTGAGCTCCGCCAGTGTGACATTCCGAACACTTCATGTCGCCAAAATCGCCACCGGGATGCTCAAATGATTTCCCTTGCGGATTCAATTTCAGGAGTTGCTCGCCGTTACCTTGGGCCAGAATGACATGACAGGCCGAACAGTCATTCGCCTTGACGCCTAGTTTCCCATCGGCGGTCTTATGCTCACCATCGTGGCAACGAAAACAACCCAGCCATTCTTTGTGGCCAAGATTGTTGGGATGGGTCTTCCAGTCGGTTTTCATTTCCGGGAAGAAATTGTCCCGATAAATTTCCTGGACAGAATCAATCAGTTTTTGACAACGGGAATCCTTGGAATATTTTGCATGAAGAGTTGTGGCAATCTTTTGGCGCGCCTCTTCGGACGTGGCATAGGGCCGGGTGAGAACCTCCATGGCGGCTTTCTTCACGCTAGGGATAGCGGGATCAATCTTGCCAATCGCCATAGCTAAATCCACGGCCTGGTTGGGACTCTGGAAGATGTGGGCTGGGCGGTTGTGGCAATCCATACAATCCATTGTGCGGATAACGTCCTTGGCTGGATTGGGTTTGAACTTTGCCGTCTGATATTCCGTGATGACACCCTGACGATCAATGATGCGTACCCATGGTATAATTTGCCGGCTATCATCGCTAGCAATGTATTCCACGCGGTTGGCAACATTCATGTGCCAATGGATGCCTCCTACGGGACCGTGCGTCGGATCGCTTCCCCCGACTTTTAATGACAGCCGAACCGTAAAGGGTGTATTGCTGGCGTCGGACAGGTAATAGGTATATATCCGATCCAGATCGCCAGTAAATTTCTCCGGCCAATGGCACTGTTCACAGGTTTCTTGTGCCGGGCGCAGGTTGCGAATCGGCGTTTTGATGGGGCGTTCAAATTTGTCGAAAGTAACCGCGTACACTTGACGCAGGCCACTGATCTTGGCCTTCACGTACCATTCCGCACCGGGCCCAATATGGCATTCCGAACAGGAAATGCGCGCGTGTGCGCTGTGTGGGTAGGTGGTGAATTCAGGCTTCATAACCACGTGGCAGGTTTGGCCGCAAAACTGAGCAGACTCACTAAAATGGTAGCTGCGATAACTGGCGATGGCCACAAACAGCAAGAACAGCACACTACCTACCATGAATAATACAAGCCGTCGACGTGCGCGGGGTTGATGAAGATCCAACAACAGTAACGGTGGCGGCTGTCCGCCGGCGTGTCGGATGATCCAGCGCCGACGTACAATCATGCCCATAATGAGCAGGATCAAACCACCCGCGAGAACACACGGTATTACGAGATAGGCTAAAAGGCCGAGATACGGGTTGGTGCTCGGGGCTAGTACGTCTAGCGCGAGAAGCAATAAGAACGAAAACATCCCACCTACGACAATGATGATACCAGCCAACCATGCGCGGTTGCGATAGGCAGACTGATTACCAGATAACGGAAGATCTTCAACGGCCATGAGATATTCTCCGCTTTGCGTAACGGCCCAGAGGGTGACGCTTCATTGACTAGCCTGCTCCTATGTTTTTCTCCCCCAAGGTCGGAATATAAACACCAGCACCCCGAGGATGATAAAGGGTAGAATCATGAGCGCGAGAGCCATCAGCAATCCTTCATTACCGATAAGCCCCAGTTTATACGTGGTGAATCCACGCAGGCTTTTCGAGAACAATTGACCACCGATTACAACATTCCAGCGCATGGCAAAAACGCCCACTAGAACCAAAAGGCAACTGACGAGGTTGAGCACCCGGCGTAAGCCATTTGAGAGCCTATTCGAAAAGATGATTGTGACAGCCAGGAGCACTAGGGGCGCCAAGGTTCCCGCTAGCACCTGAATCAGTAGGAACGAATAAAACAACTTACCTGCTGCCAATAGAACCAACACATCAATTGATTCTTCGGCTTCGTAGAGGCGATGAATCCAATCGAGTGCCTCGAGCGCACTATCGAGGATCATCGCAAAAAACAAGCATTGGGTGATAGCATCCACACAGTCCATACTGATGGGAGCCTTGCGCAATTTGGATACCGTTTGATATAGAAGGCCCATTAGCGCGATGCCAGAAACCATAGCAGAAAAAATAAAAATGATGGGCATCAAGACTGTTCCCCACCATGGGTTGGCTTTGATGGAGCCAAAGATAAATCCAACATAACCGTGGAGCAGAAAGGCTGATGGTATGCCGACCACCGTAATGGTTTGCCCCAAGCGGTTATCAATCTGCAAGGATCGCTCCGACACGTCCGTCACACCAAGCGTCATTACACGATAGAGAAATCTCCTTAGTATGTTGGGATCGCTTTCCGCCCATTCCACGAAGTTCTTGCGATAATCAAACCACAGCTCCAACAGCAACACCGCCATCAAGTACCAAGCATACACAAATCCGAATACAGCCATCGGCGAACTGAGATGCGGGGTCATGAGAACCTCGTAACACCGTTCGGGATGTCCCAAATGAAACAAGAGTGGCAATGGGGCAACCAATAAAAAAGCTAGTGCCGTCAAGAGGGAAAAACGGTAGGTCGGCTCTAAAGCCTTTACGTGAAAGACACGAACCAACGACGCAAGGATAAACGCGCCTGCGACCAATCCGGTGATGTATGGATACAACACGACCAGCGCGCCCCACCACAGGTTCAGATCATTGGGATAAATATAGCCCTGGACATGCTTCAACGCCTCCGCCAGGGATTCGCTAACTGTCAAAGACATGTTACTACCTCACCTCTTTATCCAGTCCCGCGTAAAAAACCTTGGGGTTCGTCCCCAAATAAGGCTTTAACACCTGCACTTTTTTCTCTTTAACAAAACGCCTCACAGGATTATCGGGAGTTTTGCTCTTCAAGTCCCCAAAAATTCGCGCCCCAGTCGGGCACACCTCGACGCACGCTGGCCACAGCCCTTTGGTGATGCGGTGATAGCATAGCGTACATTTCTCAGCACTCCGCGTGATTGGATTCAGAAAACGACAACCATAGGGGCAAGACTGAACGCAGAAGCCACATCCAATGCAATAGTTTTTGTCCACCAAGACGACACCATCCGGCGATTCAAACGCGGCACCCACTGGGCAACACTTTGTGCAGGGAGAGTTGTCGCATTCATTGCAGAGCTTGGGCACAAAGAACGACCTCAAAACCTGCTCGGCGGGAATAGAACTAGGAGCGAATCCATCAATGCCGCCATTCGGAGAATCCACCACTGTTTCACCGCGCAATTCCTGCGTGGCTTTCCCTGAGGTTTTAATTACGTAGCGTTCAACCCATGTGCGGAAATAGTACGGCTCCGGCGGTACTTTGTTCTCTTGCTTGCATGCCTTTGCGCACAATCCGCAGCCAATACATTTCTCGCTATCAATAACCATGCGCCACTGATGCTCTGTAGGGTTGTAGGTGCCAGTAGATGCGCTTCGCGGCGGATTCGCCACCTTTTCAGCCTCGGTGGCAAGAGGTCTGAGCACCCAAGAAACACATACGCTGACTGATGCAATTCCACCTATTTTTAGAACATCACGGCGTGTTTTCATTTAGCAGGTGACTCCGAAGGCCTATGGGGGTCATGACATGTGCCGCATGCATCTTTACCCGCATGTTCATGGGCATCAACTTGTGGGAACTTTTCGGGTTTGGCAAAATCCTTTACATGACAGCGCAGACAAAATTGGGGGTTGGTAATTTTTCCAGGAGAGACGTTCGGGTCTTCAGCATGTGCAGCGTTGGCCTCATGACAGGCTTCACAATTCAGGCCTTTGTGTCTAGCTCCCGCTTTTCGCTTGACGATATCGGAGTGACATTCTTCACAGGCTTCGTGTCCGGCAAAAGCGATACCGGATGAGGAATTTTCTTTCAAAGCCTGACCTCGATACCAGCCATATTGCCCAAAAGAAACCGGAACCAATATCGTCTTGGCACTCATAAAGAGAAGCACAATGACAACGGTTAGCAACAAGAGTCTTGATATTTGCGGTGGAATCTTCATCTGTTCAAGCACGCCATATTACAGAAAAATGAGACGCGGTCACGCTCGGTCAGTTGAGACCTCACAACCACTTACTTCTTAACAAACAAGCGCACATAAGCGATGACAGCCTTAATCTCTTCATCTGACATCACTTGCCCATAGGCTTTCATCCGCGTCATTTCGCCATTCTTTAGGCCTTCTTTGAGTATCTTCAGCAGTTGCTCATCTGTGAAAGTTGCCTGGAACTGCGCATCCGTAAGATCTTTGATGCCCACCCTTGCGCCCATTTTGGTCTGGCCCTTACCATCTTTCCCGTGGCAAATGGAGCACTTCCCCTCGAAAATGGCCTTACCATCTGCTTGCACATCTGCGGCAATGGCCGTCATCGCGACCGCCGCAAATAGCACCAAACACGGAGGGATCAATTTTGCTATCATGCTTATCTCCTGGTTTTATAATTACACATCACACATGCTTCTATGCCAATATTGCCGCCCATTTAGCAGCTGGCGCGTTTGTCGACAAACCTTCTGCGATAGCCACTGCGGGACGCCCACAAGCATGCCGTAAAAAAAAAAAACATCAATAGGATAGTTCTAATATTTATAAGACATAACAACGATTATCATCGCCCGGAACTAGGTAAGGACTGCATTATGAGCTTGCATTCCCGCCCTGAAAGTCTTGGATTATTTTTTCATATAGATCGCGATGTTCCATCACGAGTTGCTTGCTTAATTCAAAGACTCTCGCCATGTCTAAGATTTCACGATGATACCACCGCTTAAGGCCATCCAAATCCACAACCTTGAGCGCGGGCGTCAAGCTATCCAAGGCCGGTTCAACATTTCGCGGCAACGCCAGATCAATAATGAGGATTTCCTTATCTTGAGCCAGAAAAGGAGCATGCCCCTTATGGAGGATATAACCGGGACTGGCGGCCGTACAAATGATGATGTCAACCTTTGGCAGATGCGTGGGGAGGTCGTTGAAACTGGACAGGATGACTTGTTTTTTCCATGACTCTTGCACTTCAGGTTTATTGACGTGGTAACACCATTCACAGGTATGACCCATGCTGATAAGTCGGCGGATCAGTCCATTGCCCACCATGCCCGTGCCAAGCACCATGATTTGTTTATGCGGGCTGTCTTTACGCTCCGCTTTCAAATAATCCACACAAAGGTCCTCAATTTCGCGATTTTGCAGCAGCGGTCCGGTCGCTTGACGGATATCCTTCGATACATGCAACGCGGATCCGATCCATCCTTTCATCATACTGCCGGACCAGCCGCACTGTGTGGCATATTCCAGCGCTTCTTTGACTTGAGCGACAATATGATTTTCGCCGGGTGATTGAGAAAGCAAACCTGCACATACGACAGCCAAATGCTCAAAAGCATCAAAGCCGCGTTTCACGTAATATTCTTCTTCCTTCAAATGAAAGAAGGCCATAATTCGCTTCAGCAGATCTTCAACGTTGGTTTCCTTGGCTACGATGCCGACTAATTCCACGCGATTGCAGGTATTCAAAAACATAAATTCATGAATGCCCCAAACCTGCATCATCATTTGCCCGGTTTGATTCATGCGTTTGCCCAAGAGATGGAAGGGCTCCCGGCGTTGAATGGACAGCTGATGATGACTGGTCCCCACCACGATGAGGTCGGCCGTTTCCATCATTTCCACATGGCGCGCGAGATTATTTTTAACTAACCGTGAGCGCCGGCAGGACTTCCCGCCCGACGATACCGACACCGTCAACGTATCCTTGCGAAAGATCGCTGGTGTAATAAAGTCACCATGGCTCCAGCTCTGATCCGTCGAACCGCAGAGTATATTTCGCACGTGACAACACTCCCGCACATGGTGGTTGACCGCGGCATCATTGGTTGCGGCAATGGTTAAAAAAATGCCCTCTACATCGGAATCCATAAACTTGCGCGGGATAAAACGGATGATTTTCTCCTCGGCCAGTCGCAGGATCTCCGCATCCGGCTCAGGCCCGACCACGGTGACACAGGCCTTGGCCTCCAATAGCAATTGGGCCTTGTGGAGCGCGGATTTTCCACTGCCAACGATCAAGCAGGGCCGACCCTCCAGAAGCAAGCCTACCGGGAAAACGGTCACGGCGCGTTGCTGATCTTGCTTGCGAATTTCTAGCGGCGGATGGCTTGCCTTCAAGGGTTCGTCTTTCTGTGCTCGATTTTTCCCAGCTTGAGTATTGGTATTCACCTTTGTTTCCTGACACGATGGTTATCGTTTCTTGCTTCTTTTATTCGATAACATTTGCATGTTGAACGGGGTGGCAATCGAATTGGTTTGCGTGGCTAATTCAACGTGATCTTTCCCGTGACACATTAAGGAGCAATTTTCGTTGAATGCCCCTTGATCCACATATTCGAGCTTCATATTAGTCGGCGATGGCGAAACATATTGCGTGTTGAAGTTGATAAGGTGCGTTGTGTTTTGCGCGGCATGCGAGTCGTGACAGGTTGTACAGGCCGTCTGTACATCAACAATATGTTTCTTGTGAAATTTAAAACTTTCATCATTTAAAATGCTTGTACGATTGTGGCATTTGTAACAGAGCGCATAAGTATCAGGGCCCTCCGGAATGAAATCGGTCAAGACTTGCTCGCGCTCAAGCAAGGGAATATAGGCCGAACCATGGGGGCCGTTGGGGCCACTTCCTCCGGCCCCGGGTCCCTGATCGTTGTTGTGACAGTCTGTGCAATAAATTTTACCGGAAGTTGTTAAAGGCGCAATGAGGCTGGGCACGGAGCTATTTTTTCCGGCTACTACAACAGGATGATAGGAGGTGTAAAGGCCTGAAAATTCAAGCCGTGTATTTGTCTGTTCATTCTGGCGAATCACGCGCGCGGAGCCGCGCGCAAGGCTGTCCGCATGGCACCGGAAGCAAACCTCGTATTGCATGGCCACGGGCGTGACGGTGTTCCCAGCTGAGTTGATTCCGGTGACGCCTGCCAAAGCCCCTGAGGCGAAGGGCGCGGTAGTTGGCGCTGATTTAACGGCGTGTGGGTTGTGGCAATCCACACAGGTGACATGGCGCGGTGAGTTTACCGGGTCCACTTGGTATTCCCCGTACGGATCGTGAACGCCATGTGTTTGGGTTATGGGATGCACGCTCAACTTGCCAAACTCGCTCTGGATATCTCGAGTCGCCACGTGCCCATTATGGCAACTATAGCAATTGTCTTCCTCTAAGGCAAAGTTCAGCAAGCGCTGTTTGGTGCCAGCAGAATGAGGGGCGTGACAATTTTCACAGCCGTTGGCTGCCACGGTGGTTTCAATGGTATGGGGCCACGGGGCGGTTGATACCCCATCCCAAGATTTGGTGGAAATCCTGTGGCTGGAGTAGGTCCAGTAGGTTTGATTGTGACAGACATTGCAAAGCGCGGAAGCCGTGTTATTCATCCGCAGGAACTTACCGTAATGGTTATTATGCGGGTCATGGCAGGCCGTACACTGGAGTTCGTTATTCCTATCCAAATGAACCACCCCGGTAAGCTCAGCAGGGTCGCGAAGCTGACCGTTTGAATCTGCGAGTTTTTTGTCATAGATGAATGACACAGGATGATCATCAGAGAGATCGGTGCCTAAGTTAGAGCGACCCGCGGGCAGCTTGCGAATCCCGCTGGAAAAAGTAAGTTCTTGGGTTCGGCTTCGCACCATACCCAGCGCGACGGTTCCATCGTGACAGCTCAAGCAAAGCTTGGACGCCCCTGTAGGCTGGCCAGGATGGGCCTTGGCGGTTGTGCTGCTGTACGGTGTATAGCTCGCGTTGGAAGCAAAGCGGTTCCATAGGGGACCATCGGTGGATGCCCCGTGGGGAGTATGGCAGAAAATACAAACTCCTTTTTCCGTGTTTGCTTTGATCGGACCGGGTCCATTCACGGATAGATCATGTTTGGACCCGACCACGCTTTCTGCCCGTGAACGCTGAATTCCCGCGACGCCAACAAACAAAGCAAGGCTCAGGGCAGATAGCAAACCGGCTGGTGCGGCGGCAGTCTGGCTTATCGCGAACAGGTTGTGATATTTCATGGCGCTCCAATGTATTTAAACACTTGGACTCGCTGATTGTAGGAATCTGCAACAAGTATTTCATTGTTGTGGTTGATCGCAATGCCTTCCGGCAGCCAGAATTCTCCAGGCTCGGTACCGGCTTCGCCCCAAGTCAAGAGCAGTCGCCCTGATACATCAAACACTTGGACGGTATCGAACAGTGCATCCGTCACATAAATATGCCCGAAAATATCCACCGCGACCCCCTTGGGGCGGCCGAAGGTACCCGGGTAATCTCCGGGGCCGCCAAGGATCGCTTGAAATTGTCCGCGCTGATCAAATACCTGGATTCGTCCGTTCATGGAGTCAGTGACCAGAAGCCGACCCCGGGCATCCGCCGTGATGTGGGTGGGGCAATTGAAATCGCCCGGAGACCCGCCACGCTTACCAAACCGGGAAAGGAATTTCCCGTCGAGATCAAACACAACAACGTCGTGAGCCAAGGCGTCAGCGACATAGAGTTTTTCTCCATACACGAGCAATCCGGACGGCCGTTCAAGGCCTTGCTTGATTTCAAACAGTAACTTGCCACGGATATTAAACGCCAAAATTTCTTTCAAACCTGAATCCGCCACATAGAATGTACCCTTCGCTTTGGCCACGGCCACCGGTGATACGAAGCGGATCCGCCCGATTTTTTCCCAACGCCGGTAGCTCTTCTCGGTCCGATCAAAGAAGGCGACAATGCCCCTGCTTGTGTCGGTCAGGCACAGATTATCCGACTCGTCAAAGGCCACGCCAAATGGTTTGACCAGGTTTTCTCTTTTCCCGCCCAAGCCCGTCACGAGATTGATAAACCGCCGCCATAGCGATGGCGCAACCCCCATATTCACGGGACCGGTGAAGCTGCGGATATAGGCGATTCGCGGTTCAGCCGGAGGAGGCGGCCAGATCTTCTGCACCTCCGGAGCGAGCGGGGTTTTGGGTCGTGTCACCACACACGCCTGGGTATAGAACAATACCGCGGCCGCCAGCGCCCCAACCAAAATGGAACATCGTTTCATATTCAGAATGATCGCTTCACGCGCAGGAAAAATCTGTTTTGATTTTGTGTCTCTTCCGGGGTCGTTTGCCCCTGGCTCTCATAAGTCAATTTAAGCGATAAATCACCAATCTGCCAATCAATTTCGGATCGCACCGTTGTCAAATCCCGATCATCTTGGTAGCCACGTTCATAACGTTTGCCCCCTTCAATGCTGAAGCCCAGGGTTGAGGTCAATTGGACGCCATACCGTGCAATGAACTGATAGGTTGTTCTATCTTGATCCGTGTCCGGGAAATATGTCCAAGTCTCTCCGGCATTGAACCCCACGCGCCCGATTAAACCGAGTTGCCTTGAGAAGGACTGGTTTAACCGCTTGCTACGATAGGACGCTAGGCTGGAATCATAGACCTCATATTCGGCGCTGGCGCCGATCCCTTGCCAGTTAAAATCCGTCCCCACGACCTTGTCGCTGGAGTCTGGAGCCGTTTGCCATAGATCACCGTAATTCTTGGTCTCATTGACGCGGGAATATACCCCCATCAAGCCTTGAAACAAATCCAAGCGTATGTAGTAGGTATCTGTTAGTGTATTACCACTGGATGAAGGTGGATTTGCAGCCCGATAGTCCACTAATACGACGGCCCCATTGGGAATGGTCCCGCCTGGTAGGCGGCGAATTTCCGTCTGTGCTCCCTGCGGAATCACTTCATAGTCCAATAGTTCGCGATATATGATAATACCGGCTGAATCGGTGACGCGGATGGTGGAAGCGTCCACTTGGGCAAGGTTCAAGAAGGTGACGGTATCATCGCTCAAGACGTGTCGCTCCTGAAAAATGGAAACGGTCGCACTTCCACTGGACATTTGGTTGTTCTGATGATCGAACGTACCTTGATATCCAAGATTCAACTGTCCCCACAGGCCGATCCGTTTCGTGTAGGCTTCACCGAATCCCACCCCGTAGAACGTGTTATTTGCCTCGGCAGCATCGCCGGTAGTCCACCCACCACCACCATGGATATCCACTCGCGATGTCAGGCTTTCATATAGATGGTGTTCCAACCCGGCTTGGCCCCGATAATTGTCGTTGTTATATGAGCCAGAAGCGAAATGATCGAATGAAGCATCATAAAGGCTGCGCAGGGAAGGCGAGTATGATTTTTCAAAATGCTCCTGCAGATCAAGATTGTCCGAAGACTCACTCGTTCCGATAGCATCGCTCAGGAGTGGATCATCGAGATATCCCGCCGTATTATTGTTGTGATGATAGGATAGCCGCGAATCAAGCAGGGTCGGTCTATCAATGCCCCAGTTTTCATGGTCACTTAATTGGATATTATGATCCGTGCCCTCGTCAACGCTCTGGCCGGTATATTCCCGTTTATAACGGGTGTACCCATAGAGAAAATCTGTATAGTTTTTATCGTCACGCCGGTTGTGGGCATTTAGGGAAAGGGTGTCATAGCTGCTGGTCGTCGAATAAGGACTAGTCTCATCCGTCATGTCGGAGTGGTTGGCCTCTATGGTAAATGGGATGGGGCCGGAGTTATATCCGCTACTTCCTCCATAGCGTTGTGCTTCGCCATGCACGTTATTAAAAAAATCGTATTCGCGAACGTATGTGCTCTTTCCGGCGGTTAACGTAGAAGTATAGGGTTTTTCGTTCAACAGGTTAATGCGCAAATCATAATTCTGTAGCAGGGTACTCGCACTGGTGTTGGTTTGACCGGAGGCATCTATTTTATCCCATTCATAACCGAGCTGGGCTTTTAGGTCAAAAGTCAGCAGGCTGGGATGATAGATTGAACCAGCCATGATTACTTCTCCAGCAGGAGCTATGGACTGCGCTTTATACGTCGTAGACTCGCCGGTCACTTGGGTTGTGTTTTTCTGGTTGCGCTGTTCGGCTTCCACGACAAGGTTTGCATCACTAAGGCGTAGGTCTAACAACTGTGGCTCCACGTCATTCAGCATGGCGTCCGCGAGGAGGCTGCTCGCCAAGTAAAAAAAAAGCATGCCTCCCAGTCTCACTTGGCATCCAACACTGTGCCCGAACGCCTTCATTTCTGCGGGACAACCTTGCTTCCACTGCTCTTATCTGCGGGAGCAGTTTTCTGTAGAGCTTTATAATCGGAACTGTGGGGGTTATGACAATCCGTGCAAACTTTGCCGCCCGCCTGAATATGTTCTGCCTGTTTTGCCGTATCGCCCTGATCATGACAGTCGTAGCAAAGGGCGGCTCCTTGTTTACGCAAGAGAAACGGAACATCGGATGAATGCGGCTTGTGGCAATCTAAGCAGGCCCCCTCTTCAGCGGGCGCATGTTTGACCTTGCCCTTGGTCATGTCGTCATGACACTCGGCACAGAGCGCCTTCCCGGCCCGGCGGATCAAGGCCTTTTGGTCCGATTGATGTGGATTATGGCAGGCTATACACTCGCCTTCGTCCGCGGGAGCGTGTTTGAATTTCCCTGGAGTCATGTCATCGTGGCATTCGGCGCAGAGTGCTTTTCCTTTTCGCAGCAGGAGAAACTTTTCTTCCGATTGATGAGGATTGTGGCATGAAAGGCATTCCCCTTCCTCCGCGGGTGAATGTTTGACCTTGGCCTTCGCCAAGAAATCATCGTGGCACGAAAAACACAATCCCGGTGGTTTTTGTTTAATTTGTTGCGAAAATTTTGATTCGTGACAAGCGGTGCAATCATTGTCGCCGAAAGGTGGATGCAAATTTATTTTGCGAGATTCAGGCGGGGTTGGTGCGGTCGCGCGCAGCACCACGGGGTAGCCGTCATTATCTACCCCTTGGATGGGCTTTCCCGCCGGGGCGGCAGAAGAACCGCCCGGAACACCGTCAAAGAAGAGATTCAGCCAATCGTGTTTCGTCATGCTCGCGCAACCCGCACCCAAAAAAATCCCGCCCAGCAGGGCGAAGGACCGGGCTTGGGACCACAAATGATCACGACGACTTACAGCTGTTTTCACGGTTCCCGATTTATTCGTCATGGTTGGAGCTCGTGAGTGGACCGGAGCTTCCGGCGGACGCCACTATTTTTCGGCCCGTGCACAATATTTATCGCGGATGAATGAAGCCGAAAACGTTGATCATGCTCGCGCCATATTGGCTGACAACAATCACGAGATATTCCAACTGAAAACCGGGAGCGACGTATTTCTGAAAACGCTCGGTATTCTCATAATCTATGGCGATACCGGCGGGCAGAACCAACGTGTGCGAGTTATCGTTGGGCTCGCCGAAATACATCAGGAAGTGTCCCTCGGCGTCGAAGATCTGCACCACTTGCGTGGCGGCATCCACCACGTACACGCGCCCGTCATGGTCCACGGCGACCCCTTTGGGCCTCGCGAATTCACCTGGTCGATCGCCCTGCCGTCCGAAACTTTGCACGTATTTCCCTGCCGCGTCAAATTCCTGAACACGAAATCCGCCGATATCCGATATATAAACACGACCTTGTTGGTCAACGTCGAGATTGGTGGGTGAGAAGAGCTTCATCTTGTCATCCTTTTGATCTGCAGGAATGACCAGTAACTGTTGGTGCGTGTTTTTGTCGAAAACCCGTACGCTATGCGTTAGTGGATCGGCTATATAAAGTCGATTCCCGGCAATGGCGACAGCTGTGGGCTTCATCGGGGTTGAGGAATCTATTGGATGCTCAGCCGTATTGTTAGCCTTATCAGCCTCCGATGCTTTGGCCGCCGGGGCCGCCGACATATTAAAAGTTTGATGGGTCCCAATTAGGCCGACAAACTGTTCATCAGAATTAAAAATCAACACCTGTCCACGGCCCGCATCCGCCACATAGAGGGTGCCATCCCGATCAATCGCCAGGTTGCCGGGGACCATAAAATGTCCCGCGCCGCGCGGCGCAAAATAGCGCATCTTTTTCTTCTCTAAATCCAAAATCTCCACCACCGCTGGACTCGTATCGCCCACGTAGAGCCGCCCGGGACTCGCGGCAATACCATAGGGTTTTCCGATCCGGCTGGGAGCCCGCCTTCCGATAAGAAAATCCAGCAATCGGTTGCGGTCGCCCACATCTTCTGCGGTCGTGTAACTGGTTAAGAATTGTAACCGCGGTGCATCGGGTAGTGGCGGATAGAAAACGGGCAACGCAACCTTGTGCGGAGCGCGTGTAGCGCAGCCGAGGGCAAACCCGGCGACGCCGAGGATCACCAAGCCGCAGCGCAACAGGCCCAATATGTTTTTGAGTTGCTTCATGAATCTATTCTCATGCTGTACGCTTTTCTGTGTCAAGCGCACACTGTGTTGCCTTGGGTAAAAAAAAGGCATCCTTCGGTAACCTCCGAAGGATGCCCTCGCCGTTATTTCCTGACGATATACCCAGTGCCGACTCGCCAGGGAAGAATCGCGTCAAGCGCAAACGATCACTTGATGTGACAAATCAGGCAAAGTTCCCCGTAGGCGCTAGATGCCACCGTATAAATTCCGCTATTATAGGAATTGCCACGTTGCCGATGAATGTCATGGCAGGAAGAACATTCCATTGTAGTGCTGTTGCGTAACATAGCCTGCTTGACGGTCTTGCCAGCGAACCCAGCCGTGAGCGAGGTGGCGATAACGTCGCTGGATGAATGAAGACCCGTGGGATCATTAGCCTGCGCGGAATCATAATTGAAGGAAATGGGGTGATTATGGCTCAAATCTGTGCCGATCGCCGCAGTGCCGGTGATTACCGTATAGGTGCCGTTCGTTTTCCCGCCGTAGGAGTTGACGGCGGTTATACCGTCATGACAGCTCAAACAGGCTTTGGTGGTCCCGGAAGGCTGCGTGCCAGCCAGAGAAAGGGGCAAGGTGGGGCTGTCATACATGGTAAATGTCTGGGCAGTGGTTTCGTGCGTCCACAACGGAACCAGCTTGTTTACATCGGTGTTGTGCATGGAGTGACAAACCGTGCAGAGCGAGTGCGACGTGTTCCACGAATCACTTGAAAAGTCGTGGTACGAACCCGTGATCCCTTTTACACCTTTGGCCACTATATTTGTGCTGGCCAAGGAGGTCAGCGACCCCATCAACATCACGCCCATCCCCACTATCGCTAATCTATTTATTTTTTGCATGATCTTTCCTCTTTTCTTGCCATTGAACGGCTTTACACGCCGCCATCACGGAATGGAATTTACCCGTTTTAGGCCATGATCGGCAATAAGACATTTCTACGATTATAAGCACAAAAATTTACCGCCTTTCCGGGCCTTGGAAGACAAATTTTTCAGTTTTTCAAAGGCTTGGAACCCGCTCATCCGTTGGTTTCAGGAGGCGTAGCTGTGCAAGCCTTTCATCAGGTAATTGACTCCGACGTAGGTAATCAACACCGAGATGAAGCCAATAATGGCAATCCACGCCATCCGGCGGCTTTGCCATCCGCGCAGATAGCGTCCGTGCAGAAAGACCGCATAGATCAGCGCGGTAATCAACGACCACGTCTCCTTGGGATCCCACGACCAATAGGTGCCCCAGGCGACATTGGCCCAGACGGCACCCATGGCAATGCCCACAACCAGAAATAAAAAACCGAAGGAAGCGGTCTTGGACATGACGGCTTCGAGCAGATCCTGATTGGCAGGGCTAACTTTGCTCGCCGTTCGGCTCGCGATCAGGTAGCCGATGGCGGCAAGGCACGACACGGCGAAGGAACCATAGCCGATAAGACAGGCCATCACATGGAACGCGAGCCAGTTGCTGCGTAGCGCCGGCATGAGTGGCTGAATTTCGGACGACAAAAACGCGCTGGCATAGACCAGCAACAACAGCGCGAGCAGGGCCGTCGGCGGCAGCAACACAGCGACAGTTTTTCCGCCGATACGCAGCACGAGGTAGACGAGCGGGATGGTCCACGCAAACAGCACGAGTGATTCAAACATATTGCTGAACGGCGCGCGTCCCGCCTCCGCCCAACGCAAGCTCATGTAGGCCGTCAGCGCCAATACACCAATCGCCAAGCCGACGGTCGCCAAGGCGTCCAACCAGCGGCGCGGGGCAAATAGATTCACGGCGGCCAATAGCAGCGCCAACGGGTAGGCCACCAAGGCCACGTCAAAGAGATGCGTTAACATTTGGATTCCTCCTTCACTTTCTCAGCCCGCCAGCATGCCGTAAGAAAAGCTCCGGCAGCCAGCAAGATGAAGCCCAAATAAACCACGGGTACGCTGGGGTCGCGTACCACCAGCAGCACCGTCCAAGAAAGATCGTTTTCGTTGTAGCCGGATTGATAAAAGCTATATCCGCCATAAGATAGCGGTGAGTTAACTTCGATCGTTTTCTCCCGCACCACATTGGTGCCTTGAAGGATTTTTAACGAACTCTTGAACGATTTGATGTGGGGTTGTTCCGGGGTGTTGACTACGACCTTATACTGAAGCTTGAACGGAGTGGATGCCGAGGGGCCATTGTGCCCACTCATTGCAGTCATATCGAAATTGGGATAACGGGCGAATAGCCAACGCTCGATCGTTGGCCCATTACCGGTTATCCGCACGAGAATGGCGGGATTCAGCATTTTTTCGGAGCGGGTTTGGACGGCCCGTGTGGCGGTATCAATGGTGAAATCAGGAACACGTCGCAGTGCCGTCAGACGGAAAGTTTGATTGCTCCCCGTCGCGGATGCCTTTGACATAACCAGCCGCTCCACTCCGATGACAACCGGGAACATGACGCCGTCTTCTTTTCCCGGCCATTGGACGGCCAAGATCTCGTCTTCCGTATTGGTGGTTGGCGTGGCGTAGTGTTCGATTTCAAACTTCACCAACTGGAGTGTATAGGGCAAAGGTTCCTGTCGATTGTCGTCCGTGACAAAAGCCGATGCCTGCTCTCCTTCTCGAATCTGAATGGCACCTCGCTCGCTCCAGAAAAGTTTGATGACCCCGCCGACAAGCGTCAGCAAAATGCCGATGTGTACGAAGAGCGTTCCGAAGGTGAGCACTTTGCCGGCAGCTCCCACCCCCAGAGAAACCAGCACCTTCAACCGGCGCATCACGCATACGGCCAAACTAGCACCAAGTGCCGTTAGCATACCGATGAACCACCAGGAGGAAAAAACCGTCGTCAGACCGGCGGCGGCCAGTCGTTTTAACCAACGCCCCGCATCGGGGTTCTTCTGCAAATGCTCTGCGACTTCCGGTCCTTGTGGTAACAGGGTGGCGATGATGCAAGCCACGGCAATGGCGCAAACCAAACCAATTGCAAAACGCATGGAAGCCAGCAGTTCGATCACCCTAAAAGGTCGTTGCGTCGGAGTCTTCGGTTCACGCATTTCGACCGGACGTTGTTCTTTCTCTTGTTCGCTCATGCACAAAACTCCTGCTTCACACGCCAAGCCCCGTCGGGGAATTTAAAGCTTCGCCATCAGATCAAGTCCCGCAGTCCAGCCAAGCTAACGGCGTAAACCGCTTAACACTACGGGGCTTTGGATACAATTCAATTAAATTAAACAATGGGGATGACGTCCTGGGTGTTGAGTTTGGATAGCTGGTGGTGTATCAAATCGGCGGCATGAGTTTTCCGCCAGATAAAAGGCTCTTAGCGACCTCGTGGGGTGACTATTGCTTGGCGGGAACGATTTTGGCTCTGGCGGTCATCGCTATCGGGGCTACCCTCCGTCATCCGGTCGACGCCCATGCGATAGCGCGGGTCCATATTGGTGCGGCGACGGTGCAGGAGTTGGACTTATCGCTCGATCAAATCGTAACCAATCGCGTCGCCGGTCATACGGTACAATTTGAGATCAATCACGGGCGCATCCGCGTACGGGAGATCATCTGTCCCCAAAAATTATGCCAGCACCCTGGATGGATTTCACGCCCTGGCGAAATGATTATTTGTGTGCCTAATAAAATCTTAATTGAGGTGGCCACAACCTCCGGACGTTCCGACTACGATGCCGTGAGTCACTAGGCGCCATGAACCCCTTGGCAAACAAAGACACTCGGCGAGTCGCGTTGTTGGTTTCGTGCGCCACCGGGATGCAACTTGCGGAGAACTGTTTCCCGCAACCCTTGCCCGGTTTGAAACTAGGCTTGGCTAATCTGATCACGCTGATCGCCTTGGTCAATCTAGGTTTTTGCGCGGCGTTGGAAATCGCTCTGCTACGCGCCTTGATCAGTGCGCTGATCTTGGGGACCTTTCTAAGCTCTGGTTTCTTGTTGAGCTTGGTGGGTGCGCTGGTGAGTACGTTAGTGATGGGTCTGTTATACCGGTTTGCCGCGCTGGTCCGGTTAAGTCTTGTGGGCATCAGCGTGGCTGGAGCCTTGGCCCATTGTCTGGCGCAGATTGCCCTTGTCTTTCTGCTTTTGATTCGGCACCCCGGCGTTTTCGTGTTGCTTCCGTGGCTTGTCATCGGCGCGGTAGTTACGGGTTGGATCATTGGTCTCGTTGCGGCCCAGGTTTGCCGAACGTTGCATTCTGACGCCAACCTTGGGTCCACGCGCCATTCTTCCATACTCTCGAAATATCCAGGGCCATTGTACATTGCAGAATCAGGAATCCAGTCCGCTCCGCAAGTGCTGCTCCTGCTCGTTAAAATCGTTGTCGTGCTTGTTTTTGCCTTGGTCAGCTTGCTGGTGAAAAGCTTTTGGTCTTTTGCGGTGCTCTTCGTCTGCTTGGTCGTGATGACTCGCCTGGCCCGGATCCCCGCCCGGCACCTGCTTCGCGCGCTACGCAGGTTGACCCCCTTGCTGCTGTTTGCCTTCGTCATCCCCGGTTGCTTCATCCACGCCGGCGATCCTTTGTTTCGTGCCGGCCCGATGGTGATCACGCGCGATGCTTTGTTGGCGAGCGCCGTGTTTGCCAGCCGAATGGTATTGCTGATGTTGGGCGCTTCCCTGCTTACCACCAGCGCGCCTGAAGAGCAGGCGGCGGGCTTGATGGTCCTGCTCTGCCCGCTAAAATGGTGCGGTGTACGAACCGAACGCATCGCCGCCATTATGGCCAACGCACTCTCGGCTCTGCCGACCATCCGGGAAGAATCGCACCGCGCAATCCAAGCCCAAAACTTTCGTGGCAAGCGCATACGGGATCTACCGCTGGTGCTGGCAACGCTGATCGCCACCCTCTGCGGCGAGGCCCTCGTACCAAGCGCAAGCGATCAGGAACGGTGGCCATGAAGAAAGTATTCGGCGGGCTATTGTTCCTCGCCATCTGTGGCGGCATATTTTTTGTTGCGTTGCCATACCTGTCCGTCCGACGTCCGCAGGAACCGATCCAAAAGATGACGCGTTTCTTGATGGACACCTATTGCATCATTCAAGTCCCTGGCGACGCCAGTCTCCGTCATGCTATGACGCGGGCTTTTGACCGGCTTGAAGAAATCGATAAAAAGTTCAACGCCTTGAACCCGACGAGTCCCGTATATCGGTTCAACCACGAGAATTTACCC
>Ga0118677_10003775_pt1 | contig 28304 bp, 18 predicted proteins | sample AliMusrvi5mmetaG_FD_86154 | JGI IMG/M metagenome (GOLD analysis project Ga0118677, IMG submission 86154) | reverse complement strand
TATTAACCTTATTATTACCAATTTTATGAAACTAAAAAATTATTACCAGCTCTTATTTTTAGCTTTTATTATCCTTTTTGCAGCACAATCCTGTGTAAAACAAGGCCCGCTGGGTTTAACCGGTGCCAACGGAACCAATGGAACCAACGGCAAAGATGCCAACACGGCTTGTCTGAAATGCCACACCACTGCGGTGATGGACCAAAAAAACGCTGAATACAAATTATCCAAACACTTTTTTGGAACATCCAGTGCAAGAAACACCAAATATTGTGCAAGATGCCATACAAGCGATGGATTTAAGGAAATTACAGCTAACGGAAAATTCGTAGTTGCCAATGACATCCCTACTGCTGAGCGGATTAACTGTTCAACATGCCATACTCACAGTGCATTTGATTTTGCAGGCGATACGGCCAGCTACATTTTAAGAACAACCTCTCCGATTGCCTTAAATTACTATAATAATAGCAAAACTGAGGATTTCGGTAAGATCGATAACCTCTGTATCATCTGCCACGAGATTCGTGGTGCTACAACAGTTGCAATTGCTCTCAAATCAAAATTGGACAATACCAAAGACTCACTTACCAGCGCAGGTGCTCTGGTTTATTCATCTTTCAAGCAATTACCTTTCTTCCCATTTGACAATTCAGCTAAATCGGCTGCAGACATGGCTACAACCGTTGATTTTAAGGTAGGCCAGAGCGTTGCGGTTCATGATGGTAACCAGTCGAACTTATTCAAAGGGATCAATGGATTTGAATATCCAGGAAAAACTTATACCCGTACATGGCAGCACTCTTTGGAAGCGGGAGCAAATCCATTTACATGTATTTCCTGCCATATGAATGAAGTTGGTACAGGAATGAATAAGAAATATCCAAACTCAGATGGTACAACCGGCAAGGTTACCACCATTGGTGGACATACCCTGGTTCCAAACGAAGAAAAATGTGCTTCCTGCCACAAAGCGGATCATCTTGCAAGTACACAAAACGCAATTGACGGCTTGCTCATGCAATTGGCGAATCGTTTGGTTGCTCACAAATTGTTTAAACCATCGCTTTCAGGCAGTACTGTTGTTCCGTTTGATCCAGCTTCTGAAACTGGTACCCCGGCTGCTATTCCTGCTCAGGACTTCTACGGAGCCTTATTACCAACAACTCCAGGATCGACATTATATGGTTTGACTCTTGTTTCGGCAAACTCGATTGCAGCTGGTCCAGCGCCTTCAGCAACCCTCAACCTCACTTATGTAAGTACCGTAACGATGAAAAAGGATGCAGCTACAGATGCTCCGTACCGCAAAGGTTCAAAATGGACTTATGGCGAATTAGGCGCAGCTTACAACTTCGGCTTCATCATGAGTGAATTATCACATGGTATTCACAATCCAACTTACGCACAGCAGATTCTGCAAAACTCTATTGATTATTTGGATGGTAAATAATTCAAATAGGTAAACGTATAAGAAAAGGCTTCTTTTAGTGAAATTAGAAGCCTTTTTTGTATTAATCTTTAAACTGAATATCATGAAGAATCGTACCATATTTCTTTTTACTATCTTGCTTTCACTGTTCATAACCGGCTGTAAATACGATTTTATTTTGCCCGTTCCGGTGGCTCCCGTAACCGGAGTTGTGAGCTTTGCATCACAGGTAGCTCCTATTTTTTCGACCGCAGGCAAATGTACCTCCTGCCATAAACCAGGCGGACAATCTCCCGATTACACCACGGCTAACGCGTATGCCTCCATTGTTCCCGCCCTTGTGAATACGGTATCTCCGGAACAAAGCAGGATCTACACCTTTGCGGGCCCCACAACGGCTACCCATACCTGGAAAAAGCTCTCTGCCGGTGAAGACGCAATTATCCTTCAATGGATAAAACAAGGCGCCCCAAATAATTAGTGGAATCATTTAATATTCGTAACAATGAAAAAAAACATACTCTTTATTCTGCTTCTCTCACTGATCTCGACATGGGCAATTGCTCAGGACGGAGCTGCTGAGACCGCCGCTGCTCCTGAAAAAGACAAGCCCGTATCGGCTCCCTTCGAAAGCGGATATCTTATCGATGCACAGACAACGGTAATCCAACCGAAGAAAACACTCGAAATGACAATCCAGCATAAATTCGGAACCATCGAAAACGGACATAAGGACCTTTGGGGAATCTATGCACCGGGCGCCAACATCCGAATCGGCCTTGACTATGTCCTTCTTAAAAATTTCCAGGTTGGAATTGGAATTTCCAAAAATAAAATGGCTACAGACTTCAATGCCAAATGGACGATAATGGAGCAAACACGCAAAAATACAATGCCTGTTGCGCTAACACTGTTCGGTAATGTCGCCATTGACGGAAGAAATCTCAGCGAATTCGAGTCGGGTAACGTGCAGGTAGCTCACGAATATGCATCACTTAATGCCTTTGCAGGCAGCGACCGCCTGAGCTATTTTTCGGAACTGATCGTTGGACGAAAGTTTAACAAATGGCTCTCCCTTCAGGCAGGTGTGAGTTTAACTCATTATAACGCTGTCGGACTTCCTTACGACCACGATAAAGTAGGTTACCACTTCAGTGGAAGGATTAAAGTAACCCGTCAGGGATCGATCGTATTCAATTATGACCAGCCATTACAAATCAAGGATATCTCGGAGCAAAACGTAGCAACAAATCCTTCAAAACCAAACCTCGCTTTTGGATACGAAGTCTCAACAGGCGCTCACTCATTCCAGATCTATATGGCATCAACAACCGCTGTTTTGCCTCAGGAAACCATGATGTGGAACCAAAATGATTATAAAAACAACGGCTTTGCAATTGGATTCCTTATTACAAGACTCTGGGGATTCTAATTCGTTATTAGTTAATTAAATAAAAAAGGTTTTATGAATTAGTTTTCATAAAACCTTTTTTTATTGGCTGCATTCAACGTGAAACTAAAGATACATCCTTTCCCGGGAATATTTTCACTTGAGACCAATACCTGCCCCCCAAGTTTTTCGATGATTCGTTTGGTTATTGAGAGTCCGAGCCCATGACCTTCCACATTTTTCTTTCCCAATCTTTCAAAATCAGTAAACAATTTTTCGACAGATTCAGCAGAAAGCCCTTTCCCGTTATCCTGAATCCAAAAACGAAACTGGCCATCCCCGAAACGCTCACTTCCCAGAACTATTCGGGGCGGGATACCTCCATATTTCAAGGCATTACTGATCAGATTAACCCAGACTTCCTCAATCCACTGCGGATGACCCAGGACTGCAGGCCAACCTGCAGGGACAATAATCTCCGCATTCCGTTCTTCTGAATCACGATTTAGCCTGCTAAAAGCTTCCGATACGATGACCTTCATATCGATTACGACTGGTTTTATATCTTCCTGTCTGATTCGGGCTAAAAGGAGCAATTCGTCTACAATCTTTAGCATCTTATGCCCCTGTTCATGGAGCATATCCAGCAGCTCAAAGGCCTGATCCCAATTCTGATTCTCAATATCATCTTTTATAAAATCGGTTAATCCGATTACACCGCTTATTGGGTTCTTGAGGTCATGGGCAACGGTACGGGCATAGGCATCAAGATCCTCAATTAATTTTTCATTCTGAACTATTTCGTTTCGCAGCAGTTCATTGGATTCAAATGCAGCATCAAGCGCCTGCTTCCGGATCGAAATGTCGTGCAGGAGAAAGATCCGGCCAATCAGCCGATTGTTATTGTTCATCACAGGACTATATTTCACTTCGAAATATCTCACTCCGTTCGGGGTACGGATAGTAGTTTCAGTAAGAAATTCCCCCTCGGAAGAGCTTTGTGGATCTCCATTTAAAAATAATTTGTGAAATCTTTTGAATTGATTCCCGATAATCTCAATGCGGTCAGCGTTAATTATACAGCTAAACGCCTGATTTACTTCGACAATGCGGTCGTCCATATCCACCACAATTATTCCGTCTGACAAATTATTTATAGTTTGTCTTCGGGCAACCGGAACTACATCAAGCATTTGACGAAAGAAAATTCCAAATGCGATTATTATCCCCGAAAAGACAAGCACAATGGGGGTAAAATCGGTGTTGGAAGGAACAAGCTTAAACACATATATAATACTGGAAATCAGTGGAAGGATAGAACCGAGAATGAGGTATATCAATTGTGACTTGTAGATTTTGTAAAACCGGAAGGTACTTGTGAGCAGGATTATTATTGCCGAGAATAAAACCAAATATTCATAAAAGGCAAAAATCCAGAACCATGTCCCGTAATTGTATACATTTTCATTCATGGAGGGGTAAAAGTCAACAGCTTTCCAGATCCAATGATGGAGCGGATTGGTAAAAACCAGCAAAATAGTTAAAATTGGAATTACCATTAAGAGGCTAATGAAACCTTTCCGTACATATTTCTCAAACAGGGTATAAGCCATTGTAAACAAGAGAAAAAAGACAGTGGTTGTTGAAGAGCCAAGATATCCGATTTGTGCCCAGATCAGTTTTAATTGTAAAGTGGTAGCGGCATGTTCAAAACCTTCAGAAAGAGCCCACAAGGCAGCCGAAAATTCAAACAGAATCAAGAACAGAACCCCATCTGTGGCTCTTTTTTTCCTAAGAACGATTACTAAACCTAAAGCAAAAAAAGCCGACAATAAGCGAACAAAAAAAAGCGAGGTAAATTCGAAATTCATGATCAAGTATAAATTACCTTATTTATTAGGAAACTCCCATACATGTTACCTCTACCAAGGTGAGCAATCAGACTAAAATATTTTCAAAAAGCATTTTAACTTTTTCGCGAACCACCAGTGGATCGGGATTAAGGGGAAAGACCATTTGTGGTTTTAAATAGGAAACTTTATTCTCACTTTTGAATTTCTCTATTCCCCCTCCCGTTATATTTAGCATAATTACGGAGTCTGGCTTAACCTTCTTATGAACGACTGCCTGCATAAGAGAGGCCACAGCGACAGCGGCAGCAGGCTCAAGATCGTTTCCTTCGGTTTGAATAAACAGTTCACCAGCAATATCGGCTTCCTCATTTGAAACTTCAAAAACTTCACCGCCAGCATCCTTCATCGCATCATACAACCCCCCCTTAATGCCATAGGTTGGCTTTCTGTTGGAAAGAACTTTTGCAACAATTTCCTCCACCTGTTTTCTGGCAACCTCATCATTAAAAGGGAGCATCTCGCGCGAGTCTGCCTCCCAGGCCTCCTTAATAGGGACAAACGGGGAATTTTGAGATACCATTAGTTTCATTTTATTTGAACCAAAGCGGCCATCCTCAATGAACCTCATATTTGCTTCCCATGCAGCCACTGCACCAGTTCCGCTTCCAATAGCCTGAAAATAATAGTCCGGTATTTTCCCAATAGCTGATACCGCCGATAGTACGGTAGTCCCCATTCCGTCTCTGCGTGCCACATTCTTTGATCCCCCTTCCGGATAGAACCCTCCAATTTGGCAGGCAAGATTTGACAGATGAATAGCATCGAAATAATCGCCTCCTGATTCAACAGCGATCAATTTTACGCAGGGGTCAATATTCTCTGTAAACCATAACGCCTTTAGATTATCCTCTGGGACAACAATTAGTAGTGGGATTTTATTTTCGGAACAAACTTTTGCAAAGGCGCGGGCTGTATTTCCAGCCGAGGCTACAACCATAACATCATTCTCTTTACTGTTAACACGGGCGCAAACAGCATAGGCCTCACACTCTTTAAAGGTTCCGGTTTTCATCAGGGCCCCTTTCTCGGGCCAATAGCCATTAAAGGTAATAAAGAGGTTTTTAAGCCCTAACCGGTCAGCCAAACCCACACTTTTAAACGTAACCGGGGCTCCGGATCCATTCAGCGTCTTATGAATCGGAAGCCATGACGAAAACTTATATAAACCTGGAAGTTTATCGTTGATAACCAGTTGCTTGTCGGCATAATATGCCCGAAGGAGCGCTGCATGGCTCTTGTTTGGACAGCTCAATTCCCAGTTTTGATCTTCGAAACAATCTCCGCAGCACAGTGATTGAAGGTGATATTTTGTTTTGACAAAGCCTGACATAACAATGATTTTAAGGTTTCAAAGGTAGTTTTTTTGAAAGGTAAAGCAAATGGTTATTTTAACCTGGGAACCTTAAATATTATATACTTCACCACCTTTTATTGACAATTGCCAACCTGTTCAGTTATTCAGATTCTCATCAACAGCTCTGTTTAGATAACGGTTAAAGGGTTGGATGATTTTAAAAAGATCTACTGCTTTAACAAGAAAATCTGGAGAGAGCAGTTCCTCTTCCTTTACTACATGACCAACAGCATAACTTCGGTTTTTGATTAACTCTGCATGTTCCCAATCTTTTGGATAACCCTTTGGGGCAGTTTTGAGTTTATCAAAATATTCAAGCGTGAATGTCTTCTTAAACTCTCCATTTTCAATTACCCCTAAATAATCCTGGGGATGGTAGTAGATCTCCTGTCGAATCGCCTGAAGGTGTTTGGGTGGTGGCATATAGATCCCGCCCGACAGAAAGCATTCCCCGGGTTGGATATGCAGGTAATAGCCTGCAAACCCAGATTTCTTTCCCCCTCTGGCAATGAAACAGCCGTAATTGGATTTGAATGGGCGTTTATCGTTGGAAAAACGGACATCACGGAAAATCCTGAAGACGCAATCTTTAGGGTTCAGTTCGGTAACCTCCGGGTCAAAAAGGCGAATTTCGCGGATTAGAATTTCAGCTACGGCGAGAAATTGTTTACGTGTAATGTCGTATCTCTCCCTGTTTTGGTCAAACCATTCACGCGAGTTGTTCGCTTCAAGCTCTTTTAGAAAATCGAGTATCTCCTTCATTTATCAAAAATAACTCAAAATGGTCAATTAACTTTCATTTGCTTCCCTATTTTTGTATAAAATTCTGAAATTTTATGAAGCGAGGTTGTATAATCGTAGCGGGTGGAAATGGTTCCCGCATGGAATCTGATCTTCCAAAACAGTTTCTTCTCCTTGATGGATTACCGGTATTAATGCATACGATTCTAAATTTCCACAATTTCGATGCGGCAATGCAATTAGTGGTTGTGCTTCCGACTGATCAAATCCAGGGTTGGGAAGCCCTCTGCCAGAAATATCATTTTGATATTCCGCATCAGTTAACTACAGGCGGAGAGACCCGTTTTCTGTCGGTAAAAAATGGTCTTGCGATGGTTTCTCAGTGCGATTTAATTGCCGTTCATGACGGGGTCCGGCCATTGGTGAGCCGTGAAACAGTTATCCGCTGTTTTGAAACAGCAGAATTAAAGGGGGCCGCAATTCCGGTTCTGCAGGCCAACGAATCGGTCCGTCAGGGAACCATGGACGATTCAGTTCCCGTAGACAGGTCGCAGTATTTCATGGTTCAGACACCACAGGTGTTTAAAGCCTCCCACATTCTGGAGTCCTACAATCAACCATGGATACCTGAATTTACAGACGATGCCTCGGTGGTTGAACATGCCGGAGTCAAGGTGCATTTGGTGACAGGGAATCGCGAAAATATCAAGATTACGTTTCCGGAAGATCTTCAGATTGCGGAATTATTTCTGAAGCTAAGATTCAATCTTAAAATATAGATAATCAATAATTAGAGATTGTCCGGCAACTGATTTATCGCTCTGTTTAACAGCCTATACTTATCTGATTTATCATATTTTGCTATTCTTTGATAACCTTTACCTCCATCCTTATATCCTTCAAAGGTCGATCCTGAGGTCCGGTCGGCTGTGCTGCAATCGAATCCAGGACAGCCAGTCCTTCAAGAACTTCGCCAAAAACGGTATAGTTACCATCCAGATGTGGGGTCCCTCCGACCGTGGTATAGAGTTGCTTTTGAGTTTCTGTAAGTTTATACGGAGTCTGTTTTGCACTGTCTGTTGCGGCGGCCTGGAGTTTGGCCACCAACTTATCAAAAGCATTTTTATTATTCGTTTGCTGGTAAAATTTCAATGAATCGCTTTTGTCCATAGCCAGTTGGTTCATGATTTTTTGTGCCAGTTTCAAATTTCCCTCATCTTCGAGTGCCTGAAGATTACTTGCCGGAAAGACAAGACCCTGAACAATATAAAACTGTGATCCGGAAGATTTTTTCAGCGGATTTGTTGCATCACCCTGGCGGGCTGCCGCAAGTGCCCCTTTTTTATGCAGTAGTTTAGGATTAATTTCATTTTCAAGCTCGTATCCGGGTCCGCCATTCCCCAGTTTTTGCCCAGGCTGCGCTGTTTTTGTGTCGGGATCCCCACCCTGAATCATAAAATTCCGAATCACGCGATGGAACAACTGCCCGTCGAAATAGCCCGATTTGGCAAGTTTCAGAAAATTATCCCGATGCCTAGGTGTCTCATTGTAGAGGGCCACCTTCATCTCTCCAAAATCGGTTTTAATTGAAACTATGGGGCGGTTATTTATAGTATCCTGTGCATTTCCGCACGAGAAAAAGAGCGCTGAGGCCACAAATAGAGCGACTTTAATAATTTTCATCCTTACATGAATTGATATTGTCAAAGATAAGAAAAAATGGTATTGACAAATGCGGCTGGCAACTGGCGGCTGACAGTTTCATTTGAATATATTTTGTTTCTGAGAAAAATTATAATTAACACCAGCAAGAATTAAGGAGGATCCTCCAGTGGGCAATTCTCAGCCAAACGCCAGTTGCAAGCAGCCAGCAGCATCTAAACGGCTAACTACAAATCTGGAAGTAAATAAGCCGTATTTTTTTTAATTTTGTGCTTCAGAATGAAAACACGAATAAAATGAGCGATTTAATAATTTACAATACACTTAGCCGGAAGAAAGAGATCTTTAAACCATTAAATCCCGGTCATGTGGGTATGTATGTATGTGGTCCCACGGTATATGGCGAAGCTCATCTTGGTCATTCGCGCCCTGCCATCACCTTCGACCTTTTGTTTCGTTATCTCAAACACCTGGGTTATAAAGTGCGTTATGTACGAAATATTACCGATGTAGGTCATCTTGTAAATGATGCAGATGAGGGTGAGGACAAAATTGCAAAAAAAGCAAAAGTCGAAGAACTTGAGCCTATGGAGATTGTCCAGCTCTACACCAACAGCTACAGGCGTAATATGGGACAGTTAAATGTCCTTCCTCCGAGTATCGAACCTTCAGCCTCAGGCCATATAATTGAACAGATTGAAGCAGTTCAGCAACTTATCGATTCAGGTTTTGCATACGAGATAAACGGATCGGTCTACTTTGATGTGGAGAAATTTGCATCTGTTCATACCTACGGGAAGTTGTCGGGACGTAAAATTGAGGATCTTTATTCCAATACCCGCGATCTTGATGCACAGTCTGAGAAAAGATCCGGTCTTGACTTTGCGGTGTGGAAAAATGCCGCTGCGGAACATCTCATGAAATGGCCTTCTCCCTGGGGTGAAGGATTTCCGGGCTGGCACATCGAGTGTACTGCTATGAGTACCAAATATTTAGGTGAATCCTTTGATATTCATGGGGGAGGTCTTGATTTGCTTTTCCCCCATCATGAAGCTGAGATTGCACAGGGGATGGCCTGCTATGGACACGACCCTGTTCATTACTGGATGCACAATAACCTGATCACTATCAACGGCCAGAAAATGGGAAAGTCATTGGGGAATTTTATAACCCTTGATGAGCTTTTTACCGGGAGTCACGCACTGCTTGAGAAAGCCTATTCGCCAATAACGATACGATTTTTCATTTTGCAGGCACATTACCGTAGCCCGCTTGATTTTTCGAATGATGCTCTTCAGGCCGCAGAGAAAGGGTTGGAACGCCTGTTAAAAGCGGTTGCACTTCTGGATAAACTAATTCCTGCATCAGTTTCGACGGTTAATGTGCCCGAATTAAGCGACAAGTTTTACGCTGCTATAAATGATGACCTGAATACTCCGGTACTTATTGCCCACCTGTTTGACGGGGTAAAGCTGATTAATTCGGCCAATGACGGAAAAGCGACTATCAATGAGGGTGATCTTACCCTTCTGAAAAGGCTCTATCACGATTTTACATTCGATATTTTGGGATTCAGGTCAGAATCGGCTGAGGGTGTCTCCGACCATGAGGCCATTTTAGGGGATGTGGTCGATTTACTGCTTAACCTCCGTGTTGAAGCAAAAAACAACAAGGATTGGGGCACCTCTGACAAAATCAGAAACAGCCTCATCGATCTGGGATTTGAGATCAGGGATAATAAAGAGGGATTTAGCTGGGAGCTGAAGAAATAGCAGCTGAGTTTTTCCCATGCGGATATGCCAAAGCCGATCCATTGCTTTAATTTGAAAAGCAAATCAGGAATCTAAGATTACTTTATAAATGAAATTACCATAGTACAGGTTATCCACCTTGGTAAGCCGGGATAGTAATAACGTGGAGAGACCGTGGCAGACCCGGGTGCATTGACAACAAGCATGGCCGCGTATTTTTCGTCGGTCAGATTATTGATTTTTATTGTGGTATCAAAAGTAAAAGTTTTAAAGACCTTAAAACGATAACCTCCGGTAAGGTTCATCGCGACCCAGCTCTTTGAATAGCCACTGTTGAGATCATTTAAGGGTATCCGTCCCGACTTGTTTAGTTCAAAGCGGGAATAAAATCCGAACGGAGTATTAAAATCAAGACTCCATGATAGGTTCTGGTCGGGCATTCCCGGTAGCTTTTTCCCGGAATAATTGATATTATCGGCTACGAAATTCTGAAAATTATAGCGGTTAGAGGCATAGTTTACATTTGTCATCAGGGAATAGTTCGCCGATGATGTATTGTCTCTTCTGCCAAATATCCATTGATTAATAGCCACTTCCAGTCCTCTGTGAAGTGAAGACCCGGCATTCATACCCACATAAACCTCTTCAGCCACCCTTTTAGGAACGATCAGGTCGGTCACCCGCATGTAGTAGTAAGCGAGGTCTATGAAGGTGGCATGCTCAAAAAGACTCACACGGGAACCCACCTCAAAACACCACGCTTTTTCCGGCTTAATAGTTCGGTTAATTAATCCGAGCGGACTTAAAGTCTCCGAAAGTGAGGGGACCGAAAACCCTTTGTTTACTGATGTATAAATATACAGGTCGTTTATTGGGTTCCAGGTAAAGGATAGCCTGGGGGCAAGAATCGATGCGAAATGGTAGTTTCCAGACTGATTCAGGGTATCGGTAGGGGTAAGATCGGTAGACCGAAAACCTGAGCGGTTAAAATTGACTCCTCCGACCGCGGATAACCTTCGGTAATGTACATCAAGCTGGGTAAAGATATCCGTTTGAAAAAGCGACTCTTTGCCATTTGAAACCATCCCCCCTTTTACCCCTATCCCTCCGGGATTTGAAGAGAGCAAACTTTTAACATTTTCAAAATAAAGGTTCATTCCTGCAACGAAATGAAATGTTGTGGCACCTACGTTCTGAGTATGTTGTGTCAGAATTCTTCCACCGTAGGCAAAATCGGCCTCATTTAAAAAATTAAAGGGGCGGTTCTCTTCTGTGTTTCTGGAGTTCAGAAATGCTGATACCGAATAATCCCATTTATCCGGAGTTTTATAGTGGATATTATACCCTGTAAATATCCTGTCAGGATGCTCATATCCCCTTGTTTTAAGCCAGCTCGAAGCAGCTTTGTTTGGGTTTCGCGCGAAGGTTACTGAATCAACCGAGCTTGGAATCTGTGCCCTGATCCTGGAGCCTGAGACGACTAAATTTCCTGTGAGTTTCGGACTAAAAAACTGCTGATAATTAATGAAGAATGAGTTGCGGCTATATTGACTATTTTGCCGATAGCCCACTGATTCAATTGCTGAAACGGAAACCACAAGGTTGCTTTTCGCCGTTCCTTTTGACCATGTCAATCCGCTTTTATAATAATCGAAGCTGCCAGCCGAACTGATAAGTTTGAACTCCTCCCTGTTATATGGAGACCTTTGCGGATAAAGGATCACTGTTCCTCCCAAGGAGGAGCCATAAATACTTGAAGCTGGTCCACGTAAAATCTCAATCCGGTTGATATATTCCGGATTAATATCGTCAAAGGTGGTCTCCCCTTCAGCGCTATACATGGGAATATCACCGAAAAAGAGTTTGATTTTTTTGGTCCCGTAAGGATAGCGGGAACCTATTCCTCGCAAGGTGAGTTTAATGGTTCCGGGAGAACCTTCCTGCATCACAATTCCCGGAACCGAATTTAGGGAAGAGGCGATGTTCATAGCTGAATTTTCAAGCCGCTCACCCGGTATTACCGAGATTGAACCCGCAGCTGCTTTGAGCTGCCCTGGTGTTCCATAACCAGTTACCTCAATTTCAGACAGATCGACTAATGGAAGATTTATTCGATCAAACGAAGTTCTGCTTGTATCGGATTTTACAGGCAGTGGGAGTCTTGCTGTCTGGCCTGACAGTGAAAGGGCAACAAGAAATATTGGAATGATCAGGATAAGCTTCATTCACTTCATAACGCAATTACCTATCATTTGTTTATCAGATTCGTAAAAGTCAAATCCCGTAATTAAAAAATCTCTGCCATTTTAATTAAACCTTCCCTAAGCGTGGCACGCGGGCAACCAAAGTTTAATCTGAAATACCCATCACCCCCTGTACCAAATTTGCTGCCATGGTTCAACGCTACTCCACCATCAATGAGTCGCTTCATTAACTCTTTTTCGCTAAGGTTATATGCCGAAAAATCCATCCACACCAGGAAGGTCGCCTCCGGTTTCATGATTTTAACCTTTGGCAATCGGTCGGCGATAAAGGACTCAACAAACTTATAATTTTCTTCAAGGTAGACCATTAGCTGATCGAGCCAGTCATAGCCTTCGCGCAGGGCAGCTTCGGTGGCGATATTTCCAAAAATATTCCCGCTATGGATATGAACTGTATTTAGAACCTGCTCATATTTAACCCTGATTTTTTTATTTGGGATGATAACAAATGCCGAGGATAATCCTGCAACATTAAAGGTTTTGCTTGCCGCCATCAAAACTGCGCTGTTCATTGCAGTTTTTTCAGATATCTTAGGAAGCGGGATATGTTTATGGCCGGAAAAAACGAGGTCGGCATGAATTTCATCGGAGATTATAAAAATTCCGTTTTCGGTACAGATACGGCACAGTTCCTCAAGTTCTTCCGGGGTCCAAACCATCCCTCCGGGATTGTGCGGGCTGCACAAGATCAGAATTTTTGTATTGGCATCAATTTCTTTTTTGAGATTCTCAAAATCAAAAGTATACCTTCCATCTTTAATAATGAGGGGATTCTCAACCATTTTGCGCCCCATCCCCTTGATACTTGTGAAGAATGGGAAGTAAACCGGTGGTTGAACGATCACCTTATCTCCTGGTTCGGAGAGGGCCATTATAAGTAGGGTTACCGCTGAAACGACTCCCGGACTTGTTGTGATCATCTCCTTTTCAATCTTCCAATCATGCCGGCGATCCATCCAGTCGATAATCGCCTGGAAGAAACCCGCTGTGCGGTAGGAATATGCCAGAATTTCATGGTTCATCCGATCGCGCAAGGCCTCCATGATAAAATCGGGTACGCGGAAATCGGTATCTGCCACCCAAAGTGGAGTAGCCTCAGCTTGACCAAAATAGGTTTCCAGCATATCGTATTTTACGCAGTCCGTACCACGACGATCGATAATTTCGTCAAAATTATATTTCTTCATTTTATACTATTGAATTTAAAATTATAATTCACTTGATAAGCTACTGGCGGCTGGCAACTGGCGGCTAGCAACTAGTTATTTGCAGCTGTGAACTGGCTGCTAGATCACGATTTTCCGTAACCAATTAAATTTCTCCCCTTTTTCTATCTTCAGAATAAAATCAAAACGGTATGGAGCCAGACAAAGTTCAAAGTCTGATGAAGGCGACCATTCATGATTTGCAGGATCGAGAAGACGCGCACCATCACCTGTCCGAAGGATTTCCTTCATCGCATCAAAATCGGTTTCAATTTTCAGCAATTTAGCACGTACATATTCCGCCAGAAAGGTATCCTCCTGAGTTGGATAGCGCCCCTCGTAACCCATACAAACCAGGCTTACAACCCCAGGATTCTTTTGTCGAATATAGCGCACAATAGCCTCTGCATTTACAAAACTTCCCGTAATAATTTCGTCAGCCCCTGTGGCATTGGCGATCCCTTTAGTCCCGGAACTTGTGGTCATGACAATTGTTTTTCCTGAAAAATCCTGATTCATAATATGAGAAGGTGAATTTCCAAAATCGAAACCCGGAACTTTCCGCTCCAGACGTTCTCCGAGCATAACCACCTCCGGAAATATTTTTTTCAGGTTAAAGGCCTCTTCCACATGTTCCACAGGGATAATTTTCTCAGCTCCGGCGGCAAAAATATAGCAAGCGGTAGAGAAAGCCCTGAAGACATCGATCACCACTGTTAACCCTCTGGCCTTCATTGCCCCTTCGGTAAGCTGAAGAATTTCAATATCCATAACCTCTTTTTAACTGTCCCAACGGGAACTTTTGTAATTTGGCAGCGAATTTAATTCAATTGTACAAAAGAACGATGATTTCTGTCGCTTTAAATAGTTTATCAGTATTACAGTTCAGCAATCTGTCACAATATCCTGAATTGATGCATTTTTCCTCAACCCGTATCGGAGGTATGAGTACTGCCAATTACAGCTCACTAAACCTGGGTCTAAATTCGGGGGATGAACACGAAAATGTAATCATTAACAGAAAGGTTGTGAGCGCTGCTCTTGGAATCAGGGAAGATCGTCTTATTTTTCCAAAGCAAACCCATACGACAACCGTAAAGGTGATCCGCGAAAATTTTCTCTCCGTTACGGTCGAGAATCGAAGACTATATCTTCTTGATACAGATGCCATTATCACCAATTTAAAAGGAGTTTGTGTCGCAGTTAAGACGGCAGACTGTGTCCCCATACTCCTTTATGATCCAAAACGGATGGTTGTTGCGGCCATCCATGCTGGCTGGAAGGGGACACTGCAAAATATTGTAGTTAAAACGATTCAGAAAATGGCAGATGAATTTGGTTCATACCCGGCAGATATAATTGCAGGTATCGGCCCGTCAATAAGTCCTGAAGTGTATGAAGTTGGTCCTGATGTTTATATGCAATTTGATGAGGAGTATTCTACACCGACAAATCCTGTCCGGAACGATAAAAGATTACTCAATCTATGGAAAGCCAACCGGGAGCAGCTGATTAATGCCGGAATACCTTCGGATCATATTGAGATTGCCGGCCTTTGTACACTATCAGATCCCGAAGGGTTTTTCTCTGCGCGGCGCGACGGAGCGAAAACAGGGAGGATGGGGAGCGGGATTATGATAAAATAAAAACTCATGCAAAGACGCTAAGACACTAAGGATTAAAACTTATCGGCTCCTTTATGCCTCTTTTTTTAAATATCTGACTTTAGATATTTACAGGTGCAGTGCACCTTTTATATTTGTAGAACAGGGATAAAATGTCTTCGAACAAGGTACAGCGTACTGCAATATCTTCTTTAATCACGTGTTTAAGGTGAAATAATATTACGGTACGCTGTACCTCCCGAAAACGGCTATCCATCTTTTCTACAAATCTTGCGGTACTCCGTACCTATTTCTCATTAAATCAATTTCCAAAGTTATCTGTTTTGATGTTGGAGATTCATAACTCCTGAGTACTTTGCGTGAACATAAAACTAAATATCGCGCAATGTGCGCAAGGAACGCAATGATTTACCAACTAAAATGTTAAAATTTTCGGACTTTGCAAACATTGCGTGAAATCTATATACCTAATTCTTCCTGTTCGAGAATGAATACGGAAAGCTATCCGGAGAGGTGCCTCTCGTTTTATTCGGAACCTTTGTCATCTCAAACTGAAGTTTTCCACCGTTCATTAAATCACTATGACTAAGGTAGTTTTTCTCATAAACAATCCCGTTGCGCGTAATTTTATTGATATATACATTTTCAGCATTGTTATTTGGAGCGCTGATTTCCAATTTCTTGCCATTTTCAAGGGTTAGTGTCATCTTCTTAAAAAGGGGTGATCCGAGTGCATATTCACCTGTCCCCGGAGCAACGGGATAAAAGCCCATAGCCGAGAAGACATACCATGCAGACGTTTGGCCATTATCCTCATCGCCACACAATCCATCAGGGTTTGGATTATAGAGTTTATCCATTACCTGTCGGGTCCAATATTGCGCTTTCCAGGGTTGTCCGAGGTAATCATAAAGATAGATTGCATGTTGAACCGGCTGATTTCCATGGGCATATTGTCCCATATTCGCAATCAGCATTTCGGTAATCTCATGAATTTGAACTCCGTAATAGGAGAAATCGAATGTTGGGGCGGCAACGAACATTTCATCGAGTCGATCAGCCATTTTTTGACGTCCCCCGAACAGGTTCGCCAACCCCTGAGGATCATGAAACACGCACCAGGTCCAGTGCCAGCTCGATCCTTCAGTAAATGCATCACCCCATTTATCGGGGCGGAAAGGGGTTTGGAAGGAGCCATCTTCATTCCTTCCACGCATAAAATTAACCGATTTATCAAAGACATTCTGGTAATTCATAGCACGTTTCGAGAAGCGGTTGATTTCCTCCTGCGGGCGACCTAAATCTTTTGCAAGTTTCCAGATGCACCAGTCGGCAAATGAATACTCCAATGTTCGTGCGGCATTTTCATTAATTCCAACATTATAGGGAATGTATCCCATCTTGTTGTAATATTTTACGCCATAACGGCCAACCGAATGGATTGGACCTTCGTTTTCGGTATTTTTTTGAATTGCTTCATACAATTTCGAGATATCGAAGCCGCGTATCCCTTTAAGGTAGGCATCAGCGATATTTACCGCTGAGTTTGATCCGATCATACAATCGCGGTGTCCCGGACTTGCCCATTCGGGAAGCCAGCCACTTTCGTTGTAAGTGTTGACAAGACCCTCCATAAGGTGAGAACTGAGCGTAGGATGCATCAGCGTGAAATAAGGGAAAACGGCGCGGAAAGTATCCCAGAAACCGTTATCGGTAAACATGTAACCCGAAAGAACTTTCCCGTTATAAGGGCTATAGTGCACCACTTTATTGTTTGCGTCCAATTCATAGAATTTCCTTGGAAAGAGCATTGTCCGGTAGAGCGCCGTATAAAAAGTACGGTTCTGGTCAACTGTGCCCCCCTCCGCTTTTGTGCGCGCCAGCTCTCTGTTCCATGCCGCTTCAGCATTAGCTTTTGTCTGATCGAATGTAAATTTTCCAATCTCACGATCGAGGTTTAGCTGGGCTTGTTCAGGACTAATAAACGATGATGCGATACGTGCATGCACCTGTTCCCCTTTTTTTGTCTTAAAAGAGAGGATTGCCATCACATGTTTACCTTCAGCTTCATTGCTTCCCTGGCTTAAAATGCTGTCCTTCCATGTTGCTATTTCGGAGAACTCTTTATCAAAGATGATTACAAAATAGTTGTGAAAGTTTTCCGGAACTCCGCTGCTGTTATTCCGGCAATAGCCCGTAATCTTCTTCTCAGCCTTCGAAATTTTCACCATTGACCCTTCATTAAAAGCATCAATAAGGACATGGGCCTGATCCGATTCAGGGAATGTGAAACGGAATTGTGCAGCCCGTTCAGTAGGAGTAATCTCGGTAACTACATCATAATCTGCCAGGTATGCACGATAATAGTGTGGTTTTGCGATTTCTGCCTTATGTGAATACCATGAAGCGCGTTTATTTTCATCAATAATGAGCTTTCCGGTTTCAGGAAATAATGAAAATGCTGCATAATCGCCTATCCATGGACTCGGTTGATGAGTCTGCTTAAAGCCCCTTAATTTGACATCATCATACATATAAGCCCATCCATTTCCCATTCTGTTGGTTTGCGGGGTCCAGAAGTTCATTCCCCAGGGCAGAGCAATGGCAGGGTATGTATTTCCATTCGAAAGCGCATGATCGGAATCGGTTCCCACCAGTGGGTTTACAAATTCTACCAGGGAGCTTTGGTTCCCCATAGTTTGTTGTCCAAAGGCTATCGGGGCGTATGCCATCAGTGCAAAAAGGATCAATTTAAATCTCATTTTCATCGTTAAAGTCGTTTATTTATAAGAAATTAAATGTTTGTTATTCAATGGTTTTTAGTTTTTCATTTTAAGAGAACCTGTTTTAAAGGGTATTCAGACGCACAGCCATACGTCTTTAGATTTTCGCTATCTATCCCCGTCTTAACCGCTAACCTGAACCTCTAACCCTGTCTTATTCCTTACCCTTCCGGCGATTTTTTCCAGGTCTGCAACGGATACCTTGTGAAGGTCTTTCGCAGGGGTATCACGGGCAACAGTGTATATCATAACCGATTTAGGGCGAATTTTCAGAAGAAGTTGTATCCATGCCAAAAGTTCAGGCTCTGTGGTGTTGTCGATCGGCATCCCTTTAAAGGTTCCGCGAAGAAACATCGTTTGTATAATCAGCTCTCCATCAAATTGCTTAAGATTTTCAACCACAGCAGGTAAAATAAACCTCCCTACCGGTTGATCAAGTATTTTGATTGTCTCAGAGATTCCCGAATCGAGTTTCAGGATATTGTCATCCACTCTTTTTAATGCTTCAACGACTCTTGATTTATGAAGCGTGGTTGAATTTGAAAGGACAGCGATCCGTGCATTGGGACAAATCTCCTTTCTAAGTTGGATTGTATCGTCCAGGATTGTGTCGAACGAAGGATGCAGTGTTGGTTCGCCATTTCCGGCAAAGGTGATCACATCGGGTAGCGTACCGTTACTTTTCATCTCCTCCAGTTTTTCACGGAGCAATCTTGCGACCTTAGCCCGGGAAGGAAAGATTGCCTTTACAGTTCCTTTTTCAGGATTCCAGCCACATTCGCAATAAATACAGTCGAAGGAGCAGAGCTTAGAATCATTAGGTAATAAATTAATTCCAAGGGAAACACCTAATCGTCGGCTGATGACGGGTCCAAATATTGTTTGATCGAAAAGAAATGTTGGCATAGTATCGTCTCAACTATTTTAAAATTGAACGATCTAAAAGTAATCCTTTTACATCAATCTTTTCACTTTTGATTGAGGCTGTAAACGAAGATGTTGCAAATCCATACCTTTTATCAGGTTAATCCCCGGCCGCTTTCCAATTTCAATAGTACCTCCCCAGTCATTCATGGAGAGCGCTTCCGCACCATTCCGTGTAGCCCAGATCACCAACTCACTAAACGGAATTCCAGGAAAATGGGTTTGGATCGTTTTCATCTCTTCGAGTACTGAGAGGTTCCGGTTAGAAGAGAGGCCGTCGGTTCCGAGACAGATCTTAAGGTTGTTTTTACGAAAAAGATCAATATCGGGAAGCCGGTTTTCGATGAAAAGATTTGATCGCGGGCAAAGGACAAACCAGGTTTGGCCGGGCGATCTTGTCTGGATAATGAGATCGATATCTTTTTGAAGGGTTTGAATATTATGTACAAGCAGCAGTTTATTCGCAGCGGGTAACCAGTCGATCACGCTTTCCAATGCCGATCTGCCTGTCGGAAGAAAAGAAGAGAGGTCCAGCTTTAGGTTTTCGGTAAAATGTTGGAAAATGTTGCCACTTGCAAATCTGTAGAAAATATCCTCATCCGGACTCTCCTGGCTATGCATTGACAAAATTGAATTGTTTTCGGACGCAAAACCACTTATTTTATTAAACAGTTCATTTGAAACGGCATAGGGTGAATGAGGGACGATTGAAACAGGCAGTCCCAATTTGCGGGCTTCAGCAAAATAATTTGCTGCCAAAGTGAACGCCCTCTCTGCCCGGTTAGAGGAGATTCCAAGCGCCTCAACAAAGGTATGGTAGACAATTTTTGATTTTGACTTTAACGGAAAGGTTACATTTGTATTTGAAACATCACCCACAGCAACTACGCCATTCCGCCAAAGTTCTGAGTCACCTTTAACCGCATCACGGACAACAATCCGGGGGTCTGAAATACGCTGCTCATTTACAACCTTTAGAAACGAAGGGAGTCCAATATTTTCAGGGATTCTGTCACGCAGGTGTGACAATTCGAGATGGCAGTGGGCATTTACAAATCCCGGGGTGATGATACCACTATAAAATTCAACTCCTGCAGGTTCATTTAGTTCGCCGTTGGTTTCAACAATATCGGAGACCACCCCGTCATCGGTAAGGGAGATGATCCCTTTGTTAAGAATTCTGCCCGTTCCGGTAAAGATGTAATGAGCCGAAAATTTGCGCATAAGCGACTATTTTTTTTTGATGCGCTGAATAGAGTCTTTTGCCCGAGATTTTACCTCCATTTCGTTGAGCCTGTTGAGAACTTCATCGTAAACAGGCTTGTATTTTTCAGGGTATTTCCCGTAATACAATAACGAGGCTTCAAAGACTTTCTGGTCAATTTTCATTTTCTTAAGCACCGAAAGATAAAGATCCTCCTGATAATTTTCACGCGTAATTTTATCGGTGTATCGCTGTGCATAGATCCCTTCGGCAAGGTGTATTTCAACGAGTACCGTGGTAATCTGTTTTTCGGTCAGAATCCCCTTGGGAGCGTTTCCGGTTGAACATGCCACAGCAAGGATCAGGAATATAAAACCTAAATAGTTCTTCATTCGTCGTCCTCCATTTGTTTTATTTCCCTGAATTTTTTGGAAAAAGGTGAAGCAAAGACAAAAGCGTTAAGTTTTTTATTTCGGGTATTAAAAATTTGAGCGCTATTTCCTTCCCAGCATTTCTGACCTTCAAAAATGAACAGGATGTTATCTCCGATTTCCATTACGGAGTTCATATCGTGGGTATTGATGATGGTTGTGATATCAAATTCTGAGGTAATCTCTTTAATAAGTGCATCAATCAGAATAGAAGTTACGGGATCGAGACCAGAATTTGGTTCGTCACAGAACAAATACTTGGGATTAAGGGCAATCGCACGTGCGATAGCTACCCTTTTACGCATTCCACCCGAAATTTCTGAAGGGTATAAGTGATTTGAATCCTTAATATTTACGCGATCGAGGCAGAAATTGAGCCGCATTTTCTTCTCTTTCAAGGTCATCGTTGTAAACATATCCATTGGGAACCTCACATTCTCCTCAACATTAAGGGAGTCAAAGAGGGCTCCGTTCTGGAAAACCATTCCGATCTCCTGGCGAAGCAATTTTTGTTCTTTAAAGTCCATTTTCCGGGTATTACGTCCATCGAAGAGGATCTCCCCCTGGTTTATATCAAATAATCCCACAATTGACTTTAAGAGTACAGTCTTGCCGGAACCACTCTGACCGATGATCAGATTTGTTTTCCCTTTTTGGAACAGTGAAGTTACATCCTTGAGAACGTCGCGCCCTTCGAACGATTTGGAGAGATTTTTAATTTCAATCATTTGAATAGCAATTGAGTGAGGACAAGGTCGAAAAACAGGATTAAAATACTTGTGTTCACTACTGCCCTGGTGCTTGCCCGTCCCACTTCAAGGGCGCCACCCTGAACAAAATAACCCATATAGGCTGGTACTGAAGCGATAAGAAATCCAAAAACAAATGTTTTAATAATTGAGAAGGAGACGTAAAACGGAACAAAGAGGGTCGTAATCCCGGTAATATAGGTTGCGATGGTAACAGCACCGGAAAGCGGACCTGTGATTAATCCCCCTACCAAACCACAAAATACGCTGATAATGAATAAAAAGGGGCTTATAAATACTACGGCCACTATTTTCGGAAGGATCAGGTAGGATGCTGAATTTACTCCCATAATTTCCATTGAATCAATTTGTTCTGTAATCCGCATGCTTCCAAGTTCAGAGGCGATGTTAGAACCCACTTTCCCTGCAAGCATAAGGCTCAAAACCGTTGATGAAAATTCCAGAATAAGTGTGTCACGATTTCCAAGGCCAATTATATAGTTGGGCATTAAGGGATTGACCATATTATAGGTCAACTGCAAAGTAATGATTCCGCCCATAAAAACGGAAATAACAGCTACGATTCCGATTGAATTAATCCCCAATTTTTCAATTTCAAGGATTAATTGGCGGAGATAAATTGAGTTTTTCTCCGGTTTTTTAAACACCCGCACCAGCAGCAAAAAATATTGCCCGATATGATAAAATACGCTCACTTAATGAAATTTAATCCCTTTTAATAACTCCTCAAAAATACAAAAAATAATTTGAGTAACTCACAATAACGCGCTGCCCCTATTCTGTTTTAATGTAACAGTATAGGGAGCAGCAGGTTAAGTCAAAATACACCGGGGAATGTTAAAGCCTTGCGTTTTACAAGACACAATGTATCCCGCTCTGCATTTTTACTATCTCTGAATCAGCAATTTACGTACTTCGCTAAAATCTTTATTATAAAATTCAACAAAATAGAGCCCACTAAATATGGATCCAAGGTCTATCAATTTCTCGTAGGCACCGCCAACAGTTTTCGCATCGATTATCTCCATAATTTTATTTCCCAAATGATCATACACTGCAATGTTGAATGTGGACTCGATTGGGAATGTAATCGAAGCGGTGAATATACCATTACTAGGAATTGGATAGAGATCGAATGTTTTTCCCGGAATGGTTAATGCGAAATCGGGTGATGGTGCTCCGTTTGGACATGAGGCCAGGTTTGATCCATAAACAGAGAGATTACCAGGTACTGCAGCATCGCCAAAATTAACAGTGATACTATCTGTATTTGCACCTGAAGCAATGGTCGCTCCTGCCGGTAATGTCCAGTTATAATTGGTCGCATTTGTGATGGGGTCAACGGTATAAACTGCACCGGTAGTACCTATACTAAAGGTATGTTCTCCAGATATGCTTCCGGCAGGTTCAGGGCGTTGAGCAACCCCAATAGCGAAGTCCGACGGGGCACCACTAAGACATCCCATTCCGGAAACAGCGATATTTCCAGAAAACGCATCGGCGGCAAAGTTCAGAGAGATACTATTTGAACTCTGATCTCCAACAATTGTTGCAACTTCAGCAGGAACAGTCCAGACATAAGAAGCTGCATTTGCTATTTTGGGAACTGTGTAAACGATGCCCTGTGAACTTGCACAAACGGAGGAAGGTCCCTGGATAATTCCGGCTGCAGCAGGATTATCAGTTACGACAATATTTCTTGTTGCAGCAACTGCCCCTTTGCAATTGGAGCCATTGGAATAATTTACCGAAACGAAGTGGTTTCCTCCGGTATTCCAGTTTATAGTCACGGTACTATCCGAAGGTGTACCACCCTCGATCTTTAGGCCACCATTTACGATCCATTCATAGTCATTTCTTCCTGCCTCTGTTTTATAGATCAGAGTCTCACCAATGCAAGGATTTGATTTTCCGCTGATTGTTGGATCAGGGATTGGGTTAACAATTGCAACTACCGATTGAACGGAGTAACATCCAAGCGATGAGGTACCCTTGATAAAATAGGTACCCGTAGTTATGGAGGTTGGTGTTCCAAGCACCTTGGATGCATTTGCATCGGTCCAATAGGAATAGGTCAACCCCGGAGAACTTCCTGCTGTTATGCTACTTGCCGCAAGGTTTACTGTAGCCGGTGTACATACTGCCGCCGGATTTGTAATATTGAGTGTAGGAGCCGCATAAACGGTTACTGTTACGGGTTTGATGGTTGAACAACCAGCTGCTGTTGTTCCTTTAATGTAATAAGTTCCCCCAGTTGCCGCAGCTGGCGTTTCAAGGGCTGTTGTCGAATACAGATCTGTCCAGTAGGTAAATGTTAAACCTGGTGAACTGCCTGAAGTGACACTGCTTTCTGTAAGATCAACAGTCAAAGGTGCACATACCGCAGGTGGATTGGTGATCGTAAGTGTTGGACCCGGATTAATTGTTAAAGTGCCATTGACATAGATAAAGGAATACTTATCCGAAGTATATCCACCAGGGATGATGATATAGCTGCCTGCGGAAGTTGCAGTTTTCGCAGATCCACTGATTTTTAAGCTTCCACCCAATACCGATGGATTATCCCCGTCAGTAAAACCACTGAACGAAATCGTGTAATCACTAGTTGGGAATACCAAACCGTCGATACACTGGCTCTTATTTTCTGCGGTAACAGTTAGCCATGGTGGTGATCCAACAAAAATGGATCCGGGAACATAGCTAATCTGATAGTTAACAGCATGGAAGGTTCCATTTACAGCATCAGAAACTCCAACTTGCCCGGAATAGGTTCCAGACGGATCGGTGGCCTGAGCTCCATTGCCATAAACAATTTTTACGGAGCCCACAGTCTCGCCATTCTGTAACCCTGTTGCAATAAAAGCAGTTGAAACAGGCACTTCCCAAAGGGTACGGCCATAATTCTTAACCACATCATCGGCTGTAATAGTCAATTGTGCCGAAGTAACAAGGATATCCGCACGATTGAAAATTATAGTGTAATTCGCAGGATTAAACGTCCCGACAGGTGAGGAAACGGCCACCGAACCACCATAGATTGCTACCGGAGCAGTTGGAAGCTTACCCGAACCATAGGTTATTGTAACGGAATTGATCGTTTCGCTATTTTGTAATCCGGTAACGGTAAACGCTCCCGAAGCCGGACCCTCCCCGCTGAGGGTAGTGCCATAAACATGGCTCTGTCCCAGTGCGGAAATGGTTAAAGCCCTTGGCCCAACAATAATGCTTCCTTTAACATAGTTTATTGCTACATAGTTGGCTGGATTAAAGGTTCCTTTTGGATTTGAGGCAGTTACAGAACTATGATAGGTTCCTACATTCGCTGTACCGGAAGCGCCTGTTCCATAGGCAATCGTGACAGAGGTGATCGTTTCGCCATTTACTAACCCAAAAGCTGTAAAATCAGTAGAACTTGCTACGCCATTAAGAACATCCCCATAGGTTTTATTAATGTCCTTAGCAGTTATTGTCAATGTACCCGCAGGGTCCACAATTAGAATTCCGGAACTATAGGTTATTGTATAATTTGCCGAATTAAAGGTTCCGCCTGTTGCCACTGAAGGAGTCACTGAACCGGCATAGGTCCCCACAGCATCTGTACTTAAAGCACCTGATCCATAGGCAATCGTCACCGAACCAATGGTCTGACCGTTTTGCAGACCAACCGAAGTAAAAGCTGTCGAACCTGGCCCGCCGGATATGGCAGTACCGAATGCTTTATGGACATCTGAAGCTGTAACAGTTACAGCAGCCGGACTAACAATCAGATTAGCTGATACATATACGATATTATAATTTGCCGGATTAAATGTTCCGCCAGTTGCAGCCGTCAGGGTCACCGAGCCGGTATAGGTTGCGACAGCGGCAGCAGCGGCGGCGCCAGCGCCATATGCTATCGTTGCACTTCCAATCGTCTCACCATTTAGTAATCCCACGGCTGTAAAAGTTGTGGAACCGGTGCCACCTGTAAGGATAGCCCCATAGGTCTTTGTCACAGTGGTGGCTGTGATGGTGAGTGTACCTCCCGGATTCACAATGATATTGCCCGCCACATAGGTTATTGTATAGTTTCCGGCGGCAAAGGTTCCACCTGTTGCGGCTGAAGCTGTTACAGAACCCGTATAGGTTCCGACCGCATCGGTGACGGCAGCGCCTGTACCATAACCAATTGTAACCGATCCGATCGTCTCACCATTCTGCAAACCTAAGGAGGTGAAGGCCGTCGAACCTGTTCCGCCGGTTATGGCAGTACCAAAATTCTTCACGGCGTTATTGGCTGTGACAGTCAGTGCAGCCGGAGTTACAACTATATTACCCACTGTATAAACTATCGAAGTATAGTTTGCTGGATTAAACGTGCCACCGGTTGCAAGTGATGGTGTAACCGATCCGGTATAGGTCCCAACTGCTGCATTAGCTGCTGAACCTGTACCATAGGCAATTGTAACTGAGCCAATTGTCTCACCATTCAGTAATCCCACTGTAGTAAAGGCTGTTGAACCAGCTCCTCCAGCAAGAAGTACTCCGTACGTTTTGGTAACATTAGTTGCAGTGATTGTCAGCGTTCCTGCAGGATTCACAGTAATATTGCCCGCAACATAGGTTATTGTATAGTTTCCGGCAGCAAAAGTGCCTCCGGTTGCTGCAGAAGCTATCACAGAACCGGTGTAGGTTCCAACGGCAGCATTGGCTGCAGATCCGGTACCATAAGCAATCGTGACGGATCCAATTGTTTCTCCATTCTGCAAGCCTAACGGCGTAAAGGCCGTTGAACCTGCCGCTCCGGTTAGGGTCGTTCCAAAGTTTTTGACTGCATTATTGGCGGTGACCGATAGTGCTACCGGAGTTACAGAAATGCTGCCGGCTGTATAAACTATCGATGTATAGTTTAGCGGATTAAACGTACCTCCAGTAGCCGCAGATGGGGTCACAGCGTTGGCATAAGTACCAACTGCAGCTGTTGCCGCAGAACCCAATCCATAAGCTATCGACACTGAACCTATCGTTTCACCGTTTACCAATCCTACTGCCGTGAATGCCGTTGAGCCTGCACCACCCAGAAGGGCAGTACCATACCCTTTGGTAACATTCGTTGCAGTGATGGTCAAAGTTCCCGCCGGATTAATAATAATATTACCTGCTACATAAGTGATCGTATAATTGCCGGGAGTAAACGTTCCGCCCGTTGCAGCCGAAGAAGTAACTGAACCGGTATAGGTTCCAACAGCCGCGTTTGCTGCAGCACCTGCACCGTAAGCAATGGTGACAGAACCAATAGTCTGGCCGTTTTGTAAGCCCACTGAAGTGAAGGCCGTTGACCCTGTTCCACCAGTTAAGACCGCTCCAAAATTCTTCGTTACATTACTGGCTGTGATGGTCAGAGTTGCAGGAGTCACTATGATATTCCCTGCAGTATAGACTATTGACGTATAGTTTGCAGGATTAAAGGTTCCTCCTGTTGCTGCTGATGGAACTACCGAACCCGTGAAGGTTCCCACGGCAGCAGTTGCTAAAGCGCCAGTTCCGTAAGTCATAGTAACGGATCCAATCGTTTCACCGTTTAGCAAGCCCACCGTAGTAAAAGCAACAGAACCTGTGCCTCCTGTGAGTGGTGAACCATAGATTTTGGTTACATCTGTAGCAGTAATTGTAAGGGTACCTGCAGGATTAACAATAATATTACCTGCGACATAGGTTATTGTGTAGTTTCCAGCAATAAAGGTGCCGGCAGTTGCCGCAGAGATCGTTGCAGTACCAGTGTATGTTCCAACCGCCGCATTGGCAGCAGCGCCAGTACCATAGGCAACCGTTACAGAACCAATCGTTTCTCCATTTTGTAAGCCTACAGCAGTGAAGGCCGTTGAACCTGCGGCACCAGTAAGTGCAGTACCAAAATTCTTAACTGCATTCGTTGCAGTAATAGTTAGTAATGCAGGATCTACAATTAAATTACCAGTAGCATAAATAATCGTATAATTAGCCGGGTTAAAGGTTCCACTTGCAGCAGATGCTGTTAATGAGGCCGCATAAGTACCAATATTCGCAGGTGCAAGAGCCCCAGTACCATAGTTCAATGTTAGAGAGGAAATATTATCCCCAGGCAAGAATGTACCGGTAACTGTAAAGGCAGTAGTTGTTCCCGGACTGGTAAGAACTGAGCCATAAATTTTATGAACATCGGTTGGTGTGATCGTTAAAGTTGAATAAACACCAACGGTAGTAGCTATTGATGAGGTCGCTGTTGTTGCTGAACAACCGTTAGTATTCGTATAATTAACTGTAACTACTTTGCTGCCGGTGGTCAGATATTGGAGCGTAACCGAATTTGTATTTGCTCCGGAGATAATTGTGTAATCAACACCGGAAGTCCCTGGGAAAGTCCAAACATAATTTGTCATTCCAGTCTGAGTTGTATATGTAACGTTGGTGACAACACTTGCTGTTGCTCCAGGTTGGGCAGTAAATGAAATAACAGGTAATGCGGCAATCGTCACGGAAAGCTGAGTGGCAGAAGCTGTACAATTCGATGTAGCTGCCGTCTCGGTAACATCTACCGTGCCCGAAGTGCCCGTTCCCCATGTTACAGTGATCGATGAAGTACCCGCTCCGGCTGTTACAGAGCCTCCGACAACAGTCCATACGTAAGTATTTCCAGCGACGGCTGGCACACTATAAACTGAACCAATTGCTCCAATACAAACAGTGGCTGATCCTGTGATTACCGGTGTCGGTAATGCTCCGATTGTAACTGCAACCTGTGTCGCGGCAGCTGAACAGGTACCCGCTGCTTCGGTAACATCAACAGTTCCCGTTGCACCAGTTCCCCACGTTACCGTGATCGAGGCTGTGCCGGCG
>Ga0118677_10003774_pt1 | contig 28304 bp, 23 predicted proteins | sample AliMusrvi5mmetaG_FD_86154 | JGI IMG/M metagenome (GOLD analysis project Ga0118677, IMG submission 86154) | reverse complement strand
GGTTAGCGTTGCCGCAGCGCTCGCCGTAGCCGTTGATGGTGCCCTGCACGTGCGTCGCACCGCTCTCCACCGCCGCTATGGTGTTCGCCGCCGCCAGGTCGCAATCGTTGTGCACGTGAATGCCGATCGTGCCCTCGAAACGACCGCGCACGTCCGCCACGATCTCGGACAACCGCGCCGTGAGTGTCCCGCCATTCGTGTCACATAGGACCAGCACATCCGCGCCCGCGTCCTTCGCTGCGGCCAGGGTCTTGAGCGCGTATTCCCGGTTCGCTTTGTAGCCGTCGAAGAAGTGTTCGGCGTCGTAGATCACCTCACGCCCGTGATCTTTCAAGAAACGTACCGTGTCGGAAATGATGGTCAGATTCTCTTCGAGCGTGATGCCCAGCACACGCGTCACGTGCAGGTCCCAGGTCTTGCCGAAGATCGACACGGCCGGCGTTTCGGCTTCCAGCAGCGCGAGCACGTTGGCGTCCTGCTCCACCGGATTGCGCGCAAAACGGGTCGCTCCAAAGGCGCACAGCCGGGCGTGCTTGAGCTTGATTTCCTTGGCCCGCTCGAAGAATTCCTTGTCCTTCGGATTGGACATCGGCCAGCCGCCCTCGATGTAGTCGATGCCCAGTTCGTCAAGCTTATGCGCAATCTGAATCTTGTCATCGACGGAGAAGCTGATGGCTTCACCCTGCGTGCCGTCGCGGAGAGTAGTATCGAAGGTCCAGATCCTCATGGTCTCGTTTCTCAAATTGCCGGTTTAGGGATGGGGCCGCGCGAGGGCGGCCCCGAGGTGCCGAACAACTACTTCTTGCTGGCGGTCTCGGCTTGAGCTTCCTGCGGAATGCCCTCTTCCTTCTTCTTCTTGAGGAAGGGCATCATGGCGCGCAATTCCGTGCCGACGGTCTCGAGTTGCGAGGTGTGAGCCGCCTCGCGCATGGCCAGGAAATTGTGGCGGCCGGTCTTGTTTTCGGCGATCCAAGCCTTGGCGAATTCGCCGCTTTGGATCTCCGACAGGATCTTCTTCATCTCTTTGCGGGTCTCGTCCGTGATGATCCGCGGGCCGCGCGTATAGTCACCGTACTCGGCCGTGTCGGAGACCGAGTAGCGCATGTAGTTGAGACCGCCTTCGTAAATGAGATCGACGATCAGCTTCAACTCGTGCTGGCACTCGAAGTACGCCATCTCAGGCGCGTAACCGGCTTCCACCAGCGTGTCGAAGCCGGCCTTGATCAGGGCGCTGACGCCCCCGCAAAGCACGGCCTGCTCACCGAACAGATCGGTCTCGGTTTCTTCTTTGAACGACGTTTCGATAACGCCCGCGCGCAGGGTGCCGAGGCCCATGGCGTAGGCCAAAGCGTTCTCAAGCGCCTTGCCTGATGCGTCCTGATGAATGGCGACCAACGCGGGAGTGCCGGAGCCTTCCGTGAACACTTCGCGCACACGATGGCCGGGCGCTTTCGGCGCGACCAGGGACACGTCGATGCCTGCCGGGGGCTTGATGGTGCCGAAGTGGATGCTGAAGCCGTGCGCGAACATCAGCGTCTTGCCCGGGGCAAGGTGCGGTTCGATGTCCTTCGCGTAAATGTCGGCCTGCACGTGATCGGGTGCCAGGATCATGATCACGTCGGCGGCCTTTGCCGCCTCGGCGGCGGTCAGAACCTTGAGGCCCGCCGCTTCCGCCTTGGCCCAGTTCTTACTCCCGTGGTAGAGTCCGACCACCACGTTCACTCCGGAGTCCCGGAGATTCAGCGCATGTGCGTGACCCTGGCTGCCGTAGCCGATGATCGCTACCGTCTTGCCTTCCAGGGGCGCGAGCGAACCGTCTTTCTCATAGAAACGTCTTGGCATGAAATTGCTTTTCCTCGAATTAGTCTGACGATCGGGGACGCTGGTCCGTTGGTCCGAAGCGGAGCGGGCTTAACTGAGCACCGGATCCCCAGGGCGATCTCAGCAGCGCCGCCGCGCAAAATCATTCGCTCAACGCGCGGGGGCGCTGACGGGCTCCACCACGCCGCCTGTCTTCGAGACGGGAGGCGACAGCCGGAGCTTCTTTTGTTCCAGCGAGACCGCGACGGCGCCGGAGCGCGTCACGTCGATCTCGCCATAGCTTTCCATTACGGAGACGAACTCTTCCAGCCGTTCCGACTCGCCGGTCACTTCCAGCGCGAAGCCCTCGACGCTCGAGTCCACGACGCGCGCGCCAAAAATCTCCGCCTCTTTCAGGATCGCAGTCCTGTGCTCCATGGTGGAACGCACCCGCAGCAGCACCAACTCGCGCACCACCGCCGGGGACTCCGTCAGGTCGTTTGCCTGCAGTACGTTGATCAGCTTGTTCATTTGCTTGATCACCTGCCCACGCAGCTTCGAATCCACATCGACCATAATGGTCATCCGCGACAAAGTAGGATCGAGAGTGCGCGCGACCGTCAGGGACTCGATGTTGTACCCGCGCTGCGAGAGCAGTCCCGTCACGCGCATCAGAGCGCCCGGCTTATTCTCCATGAGGAGCGAAATCGTCATCAGCATATTTGTGTTCTCCTGTCGCTCCGCATCCCTACTTCGACGCCACCGCGACAGGTTGCGGCGGAGCCAGTACCATCTCGTTTACCGCCGATCCGGCAGGAACCATGGGATAAACGTTTTCGAATGAAGTGACCCGCACGTCCAACAGATAAGGTCCGGGCGAATTCACGGCATCGCGCAGCGCGTCCGGCAACTCTTCTGGAGTGCGCACGATACGCCCCTTCATGCCGTAGGCGGCTGCCAGCAGTTCGCAGTTCGGGAACGTGGTCAGCTCCACTCCGCTGAGCCGGTTGTTATAGAACAGCTCCTGCCATTGACGCACCATGCCCAGATAGCCGTTGTTCATCACGATCATCTTCACCGGCAGATCGTAGTTCACGAGCGTCGCCAACTCGGGTAGCGACATCTGGAATCCGCCGTCGCCCGCGATTGCAAACACCAGTTTCTCCGGGTTGGCCATCTGCGCTCCAATGGCCGACGGCATGCCGAACCCCATCGATCCCAGGCCGCCCGAATTGATCCAGTGACGTGGCTGATCGAAGCGAATGAATTGCGCCGCCCACATCTGGTGCTGACCCACGTCGGAGCAGACGATGGCCTTGCCGTCGCTGATCCGGTTGATCTCGTACATCAGGTGCTGCGGCTTGATCTCGTCGGGGCTGAACGACGGCAGGATCGGATGCTCGGCCTGCCAGCCGTGCACCTTCTGCCACCACCCTTTCCGCGCTGCGGCATTCTGAGCGGCCAACTCAGGTTCGAGTTCTTTAAGCAACTTGGTTAGCTTGGAGATGACCCGCTTCACGTCGCCGACGATGGGCAAGTCGGCCGCACGGTTCTTACCGATCTCCGCGGGGTCGATGTCCACGTGGATCACCTTGGCGTGAGGCGCGAAGCCCGATAGCCGGCCGGTTACCCGGTCGTCGAAACGGACCCCCAGTGCGATGATCAGGTCGCACTCGGTCATGCCCATGTTGGCGGCGTAACTGCCGTGCATTCCGGGCATCGAAACGAAGTTCGGATGCGAGCCGGGCAGGCCGCCGAGCCCCATCAGGGTGCACACGGCCGGGCAATCGACGGATTCCACCAACTCGCGCAGTTCGTCATGAGCTCCGGCGTGGATGATGCCGCCGCCCGCGTAAACGAAGGGCCGTTCCGCCTCCCAGATCATCTGCGCGGCACGCCGGATCTGCCCGGCGTGACCGTCCATGACCACCTTATAGCCAGGCAGATGGATCTCATTGACCGGCGTGTAGTGGGCCATCGCCTGCAGCACGTCTTTCGTGATGTCCACAAGCACCGGGCCCGGCCGTCCGGTCGAGGCGATGTAGAACGCCTCGTGGACCGTCTGCGCCAGATCCTTCACGTCCTTGACCAGGAAGTTGTGCTTGGTCGCGGGCCGCATGATGCCGAAGGTATCCGCTTCCTGAAACGCGTCGCTGCCGATCAGCTTGCTGCTAACCTGGCCTGTGATCGCGACCACGGGAATCGAGTCCATCATGGCGTCGACAAGCCCGGTAGTCAGATTGGTCGCGCCGGGACCCGAGGTCGCGCAGCATACGCCGACGCGTCCCGAAGCCCGCGCATAGCCCGAGGCCGCGAAGGCCGCATTCTCTTCGTGGCGAACCAGCACGTGCCGGATCGCGTGGTCGTACATGGCGTCGTAAAGCGGAAGCGTTACGCCGCCCGGATAGCCGAAGATCACGTCGACGTTTTCGCGCGTCAAACACTCCAGAAGGATTCGCGCTCCGCTCATCAGATTAGACATCGTTGTCAGGATCCCCTTCGCTCGTCGAAATTGACACCAGTGCCGACAGCCGTTCCGGCCGCAGCTTACGCCCAGCAGAATGAATCAGGCCAGTCTAAACAGTTTAACTGTCAGCCCGCTTGCATTGCAGTGAATCTAATACAGGAAAGGGCCACCCGGCGGTTTGTTCCCGCCTGGTGGCCCCGATTTCCCTTGGATTCTGGTTTCGGCCAACTCAGGCAGGAATTTGGTAAATTCCCGCTACATTAATGCCAGGTACGGCAAGTATGGCCGAAATGAGCACGAGCCACGCGTTCTGCAGAGGCCGGTTGGCGGTGCTGGACGCGTTGTTCATCTCCTCCAGGCTAACCTGAAAGTTTTCCATATGCAAGTACGAATAGCCATTACAAATGTTAATGGGATTACTCAACCAGCGACCGCTCCAAAGCCTCACGAATGTCGGCTGGAATCGGCGTCGATGTCCCTGCGGCGACGTCGATGCAGACCCCTACGATTCGACCGCGGGCCGCATCCGCACCGTCATCGGTCCTGATGACCCGAAAATCGAAAGTAATGGACGACGCGCCGATGCGCGCGATGCGGACCTCGACCTCAATCTCGTCGTCGAAACGCAGCGGCGCGATGTAATCGACCTCAACGTGGACGCGCGGTAGGGAGTAACCGCGCTCGAACCAATGGGCGTAACCCACGCCCAAAGAGCGCAGAAACTCGGTCTCGGCGATCTCGAAGTGGCGAAACAGGGCGGAATAATGAATGCGTGTCGAGAAGTCGGTGTCAACGAAGCGGACGCGCGAGCGCCAGAGGAAAGGCATAGGGCTATTGTCGCTCGGACGCGCGAAGCGGGCATGCACGCACGCGCTGGTTTTGAACTCCACCATTGCGGCACCACGTCGCCGCTCGTGGCAGGGCTCAAGAAAGTTCAGGCGGAGCGGACCTGGACCTTGACGGCATCGGAAGTTGGCTCGGGAATCGGCTCACCGACGACGCGCATTCCTCCAAAGTGAAACTCCAGCGCCTCGCGGAAGTTATTGCAAGCCTCTTCAACGGTGTCACACACTGCTGCGCAGGCGGGTACTTCGAGTGAGTAAGCAGAGAACCCGATGGATGTTGGTTCGATCACAACTGCGTACCGTCGGAGGGTCATTTCAGGCCTGTGTTCTTAGGATTGTATTCAGCCCTCCGCTTCATTGGTGCCGTTCGTACTTAGCCAGAAACTGCTTGAACCGCTCGAGGTTGTAGCCCTTCCCCTCTTCCAGATCGCCGGTGTTCTTTGACTCGAGGAGTTTGCCCTTCGCGTCAAGCACAAAGAGGTGCGGGTACCCGGCGACTTTGGGGTATCCGGCGAGGAATGCCTCGTTCTTGTTTTCCTCGCTGAAGTTGACTTTCACCAGCACGAAGTTCTTCTCGAGCAGAGTCCGCAGCTCCTCGTGGTCGGCGACGAACTTGTCCATTCGATGGCACCAACTGCACCACTCGCCGCCGACGTCCATCAGCACATTGCGGCCAGCCTTCGACGCCTCGGCGAGCGCGGCGCGCAGGTCGGATCTCGGGTCGGCCTTGGGGTTGTACTTCAACTCCGAGGGCCCCTGGGCGCAGGCAATCAGGGCGAGCAGGCAGGCGAGAACGGCAGTGCGAATCATAAGAGGTACCCCGCATCAGAATGTGCAAAAGCCCACGTCCAAGCTTGATCTGGCCGGACGTGGGCGTCTACGAACATTGCCTCAAAAACGGCTGTTTACTTCTTATCGGTGAGAGCAGCCACGCCGGGCAGGACCAACCCCGACAGATACTCGAGCGATGCGCCGCCGCCCGTGGAGATGTGGCTGATCTTGTCGGCCACGCCGGCGCTCTTCACGGCCTTCTCGGAATCGCCGCCACCGACCACCGACAATGCGCCGCTCTCGGCCACGGCTAAACCGACTGCGATGGTGCCCTTATCGAACGGCTTCTTTTCGAACACGCCCATGGGGCCGTTCCAGATGATGGTCTTCGCGCTGCGCAGTACTTCGCCGAAGGCTGCGGCCGTCTTCGGACCGATGTCCATCCCCATCTTGCCGTCGGGGATTTCGTCCACCGCTTCGTTGGGCGCGTTCTCGGCGAACTCGGCGGCTACGATATGGTCCACCGGCAGCATGAGTTTGTCGCCAAACTTGTCGAGCAGGCTCTTGGCCAGCTCCACCTTGTCGGCCTCGACCAGCGACTTGCCGGTGGGCTTACCCTGCGCCTTAAGGAACGTATAGGCCATGGCGCCGCCAATCAAGAGGCGGTCCGCAAACTTCAGCAGGTTCTCGATAACCTCGATCTTGTCCGACACCTTCGCACCGCCGAGAATACCGACGCAGGGATGAGCCGGGTTCTTGGTGCACTTTTCGAGATACGTGAGTTCCTTCTCCATCAGTAGGCCTGCGGCGGCGGGCTTCAGGAATTGGATGATGCCTTCCGTGGAGGCGTGGGCGCGGTGTGCGGTGCCGAAGGCGTCGTTGACGTAAACGTCGCCCAGTTTGGCCAATTGTGCCGAGAACCCGGGATCGTTCTTCTCTTCTTCGGGGTGGTAGCGCAGGTTCTCGAGAAGTAGGGTTTCGCCCGGCGCGGGAAGCATGGCTTCCACAGCGGGTCCGACGCAATCGGGCGCAAACGCGACCGGCTTGCCCAGCAGTTCGCTCAAACGGACGGCCACGGGCTTCAGGCTCATCTCGGGGTTGACTTTGCCCTTGGGGCGGCCCAGATGGCTGGCGAGTACCAGCCCGGCGCCGTGATCGAGCGCGTATTGAATGGTCGGCAGCGCGGCCTTAATGCGCTTGTCGGAAGTAATCTCCTGGCCACCAGGGGCGAGCGGCACGTTGAAGTCCACGCGCATGAAGACGCGCTTCCCATTGAGATCAAGATCGCGGATAGAGAGTTTAGGCATAGATGTTAGAAGGGCCTCATTCAAGATCCTAACATCCGGTACGGGCGGGCTCCCACCCCTGCGGGAAGAGTCGCTGACACACCAGGCGGGAAGACTATTTCTCGGCTTCCGGCAATCCGGATAGTTTCACAGTGAGCCCGGCCATCCGGTAGGCCTCAAGCAAAGCTCCGGCTGCCGGTGCATATTTCGGTGCAACGACCGAGGCAAGCCCATCGCGTTCTAACAAGGTTCGGAAACGCTCCAGGAGCCCAGTTGAGTTGAACACGCCCCCGATGTAGGCCACCGGCGCGCACTCCTTCGGCCCAAAGCAGCGTTTCCGCACGGCCAGCGTAATGCCCGCGAGTTGCTGCGCCGCCTCCGTCAGAATCCCGTAGGCCACCACGTCGCCGGCAAACGCGGCCTTGTCAACCAGTCGCGACATTGCAGCCATCTGCGGCCGTGTCAGCTTCCCTCCATAGAACTGGTGCATCAGGTCGTTCGCGTCCTTTGCACCGGTGGCCTTCAGCAGAGCGTCGCGCAATAGCGTCGGAGGCCCCCAACCCTCGTCGAAGCGCAGAGCGGCGCGCAGGGCCTGGCGGGTCAGGTCAAAGCCGCCGCCTTCGTCTCCGAAGACGTAGCCCCATCCGCCGGCGCGCATGAGTTGGCTTTCCGCACCCCGGCCGAAACTGATCGACCCGGTACCCGCAATCGTGATCACTCCCGGTGCGCCGGCATGGGCTCCGCACAACGCAATATAGGCATCGTGGGTAACCAGCCGCTTCCCTGCCTGGAACATTCTGCCCACTACAGCATCCTTGTCGGCCGGTCCACCCGAGAAGCCGTAGCACGCAGTCTCGTACGCTATGTCCTCTGCGAGGCCCGCCGCTTCGCGAGCCTGCTTCACGCATCCTCCAATCGTTAAAGTGAATTTCGTACGGGCGGCGCCGGGTGGCACGTGGTTGCAGGGACCACCGCGACCCACACCGATGACCCGGCCGTTCTCATCGCCGATCAGAGCGGTGGTTCTGGACTGACCACCATCCAAGCCGAGGAAGTACTTAGGCATCGTTGTAAGAGGTTAAACTGGCGACTTGTCCTTTGCATAGCACAGGCCAGCGATCGGACATTCGCCGCACTTGGGTTTGCGAGCCGCGCACAATTCACGGCCGAAGTGGATCACCTGGTGTGAGAACTGAATCCAGTGCTCCTGTGGCACTTGTTTCATCAGGTCCAGCTCGATCTTGACCGGCGTCTCCGCCTTGGTCAGGTCGAGCCGCTGGGCGATGCGTGCAACGTGCGTGTCAACAACCACGCCGCTGGGGATGCCAAACACCGTTCCCAACACGACGTTAGCCGTCTTGCGCGCGGCTCCAGGCACGGTTAGCAACTGGTCGATATCGCGCGGGATCTCCCCGCCGAACTCATTCAGGAGCTTCTTCGCAGCTCCAACGATGCTTTTCGCTTTATTGTTGAAGAAGCCGGTCGAATAGATGTCCTGTGCCAGTTCCTGCAAGTTGACCGCAGCGAAGTCCTGCATGGTAGGGTACTTGGCGAACAATCCCGGGGTGACTTTATTCACCCGCTCGTCGGTGCACTGCGCAGAAAGGATCGTGGCCACCAACAGTTCCCAGGCGCTGCGGTGGCGCAGCGCGCATGTAACATCCGAGTAGCGTTCGTCCAGCGCCCTCAGAATCGCCGCGACCCGTAGTTTGCGTTCCGCGGCGGACTTCGGTTTTCCATTTCTAACTGCACGCGGCTGCGGCGGTTTGATCTGCTTCATGGATCCTGTGGCACGCGAACCGGGCTACGGGTTCGCTTTAAGGGCAAATGAGGCCTTCAGGAATTGCCAGTCGGGCAGTTCGTAGGCACGCAGCTTCGAATTCAGCGGCGCAGAGACGTCTTTGGATCCATTGGCTGGGATCGTTCCGGTCTTGACGGTCATGACCGACAGCGGATCGTCCCCCGCCTTGGCAGTGATTGTAGTCAATGCCACACTCAATTGCAGGTCCGGCAGATCGGCCGACGAGTGGTTCACTACAAGGAACATCGCGACGGGGTGCTTCTTCTCGTCCTCGACAATCCGCACACCCGTAATCTCCAGGTACTTCGCGTAGGGGTTTGAATTGTCACCCGCCGCCACGGCCTGCTGCTGGACGGCTGCAGGGGCCTCGCCGTTCGAGCCATTCTTGCTCAGCAGCCTCACGACACCGAAGATCACTCCGACGGCTACGCCGGCGACCAGGATCGTCACCAGCCATGTGGGCAGTCCCTTGCGGGGAACAGACTCCGACAATGTGTAGGACGGCTGAGGCGGTATCGGGGCGGCCTGCCACTGCGGCGGAGGAGGGGCATGCTGCGCCTGCGGAGGTGGCGGGTACGGTTGCTGAGGCTGCTGCCCGTATGGAGGCTGCGGCGGAGCATATTGCGGGGGCTGCTGCGGGTACCCTTGCGGATACGGCGGAGGCGCCTGCGGCGGGGCGGCAGGCTCCGTTCCGACGGACGGAAGGCCCTGGGCGGCGCGCTGCCGGTTCTCGGCACAGGCGGGGCATTCCGAATAGGAAGGCGGCACTTCGCGGCCGCATTGAGGGCAGATCCAGGTGAACATTGCTTAGTTTTGACTCTAGCCTAGTGATGCGCCCAATTGCAGGACGGTTGCCATCGCGAGGCCAGGATCCTCCCTTTCTCAAGAACAACTTTGCGGTTCCGCGCGGTTCGCCGCCAGCGAAAGCCCGATCAAAGTCACCGTACCCAAGCGGGAGACTGGCGTTCCCGGAACGATGCTCAGACCGCTACGATCATGGCATGGATCTTGTGCTGCGGGGAGCCGGAGATTCGCGCCGGGTTGGATTGTTTCCAGCCGCCTGGAACCCGCCAACGCTCGCCCATCTCGCACTCGCCGAGGCGGGGCTCGCTTTCGCTGACGAAGTCTTGCTGGTTCTGCCTCGCGTTTTCCCGCACAAGGAATTTGAGCAGGCCAGCTTCGACCTGCGACTGGAGTGGATGGTGCGAATCGCCGCAACACGCGCTGGGCTGGGAGTGGGTGTAACCGCTGGCGGGCTGTTCCTCGAAATGGCTCGATCACTGCGAGCAGCGGACCCTCGGATCGAGCAGGTTTACATTGTCTGCGGCCAGGATGCGGCGGAGCGCTTTCTGCAATGGCCCTACCAACGTGCACCCGGCGCCCTTGAGCAACTACGCGAGTTCTCCCTGTTGGTGGCGCCTCGCGGCACGCTGTTCGCACTACCGGATCTACCGCCAGGAACGGTGCACAAGCTGATCGTGAATCCGGAGCTACAAGAAATCAGTTCGACCGGAATCCGCGAGAGCATCCGCCGTGACGAGCCGTGGACGCATCTGGTTCCTGCTGAAATCGCCGTCGAAGTGGGCCGCGTTTACCTTTGAACCGGGTCTATTCGCGCGGACTCCGGTCGAGAAAGGCTCTCAACTTATGGCTACGGCTGGGGTGGCGCAGTTTGCGCAGCGCCTTGGCCTCGATCTGGCGGATACGTTCGCGCGTCACCGCGAAGTGCTGACCGACTTCTTCGAGGGTGTGCTCACTGCCATCCTGCAAACCGAAGCGCATCTTGATGATTCGTTCCTCACGCGGAGTGAGCGTCTTCAACACTTCGGCTGTCTGTTCGCGCAGGTTGAGGTTAATCACCGCCTCGGAGGGCGACACCACACGCTTGTCCACGATGAAGTCCCCCAGGTGCGATTCTTCTTCCTCGCCGACAGGGGTTTCCAGCGAGATTGGCTCTTGCGCGATGCGGAGGACCTTCCTCACTTTGGGGATGCTCAGGTCGAGCCGCTTGGCCAGTTCCTCGTGCGTCGGATCGCGACCGAATTCTTGTTGGAGCAGGCGCTGCGTCCGCACCAGTTTATTAATGGTCTCGATCATGTGGACCGGAATCCGGATAGTCCGCGCCTGGTCCGCAATAGCGCGGGTGATGGCCTGCCGCACCCACCATGTGGCGTACGTAGAAAACTTGTAGCCGCGCCGGTAGTCGAACTTATCCACAGCCTTCATCAGGCCGATGTTGCCTTCCTGAATCAGGTCGAGGAACTGCAGCCCGCGATTCGTATAACGCTTGGCGATGGAGACGACCAAACGAAGATTGGCTTCAATCAGGCGCTTCTTGGCCTCATCGGCGTCCTTTTCGCCACGATCGGTTATGCTTAGCGTCCGGCGTTGGTCCGCAGCAGGGGCGCCGAACAACTTCTCCAACTCCGCCAACCGGTCGAGAGAAACCTTCGCTTCGCGCTTCAATTCTCTTGAACTGACGCCGTGCTGCTCGGATTCCTCCACCGCCCTTTGGAGCCTCGCCACCTCTTTTTCAAGTGGTTTAAGCTGCTCGACGGCGGTCCGCAGGCGGCTGGAGAAACGGCGCCAGGAGGTGGAACTCAACTGCAACGCACGAATATCCTGGCTGACTCGAACCACGGCCCGGGCCAGTTTCCAGCGCTGCTCCCGGGTCTGCTTCCCTTTGGCGCCATTCGACTTCGAGAACATCACATGGCGCAGTTTGTCGACCGCGGAGGCTTTTTCTTCCACTGTCGCGATGGCAAGCAAGAAGTCGCGAATCTGGTCTTCAGCGTCTTCGTCGGCCGCCATCGCGTCCGGCGTTGAAAGTACGTCGCGAAGGGTTAGCCTACCCTCCTCGACTTCCAGAGCCAAACCTGCTAGCTCGCGCACCACCAGCGATGATCGAGACAGGGCACGAATCACGCGGTGCTGCCCTTTTTCTATGCGGCGGGCAAGTTCGATCTCGCCGTCCCGAGTGAGCAGGGCGACGGTCCCCATCTCGCGCAGATACATGCGCACGGGGTCGTTAGTCTTGTCGGCGGTTTCTTGGGCTTCCTGAGCTTCCTGGACAACGTCCAGTTCGCCAAACTCTTCTGAGTCTTCCGGTTTCTTGTTGAAATCCGCTTTGGGTTCTTCGAGCAGATCGACGCCAGCGGCGTCGAGTCCCGCGAGCAGATCGTCGAGTTCGGCGCCCGTTGACATCTCGTCAGGCAAGGCCTCGGACACGTCGTCGTAAAGGACGTATCCCCGCTGCTTACCCATCGCGATGAGGTGCTGGAACCGATTGTAGCGTTCGTCAGCAGCCACGACTCGACCTCTTCCTCCGAATCAATCCATCTCCAACCGAACCGCAGACTAACCTTCAGTCCACCGAAGCATCTGTGTCATATTACAACACGCGCAGGTACGAGTTGGAGAAGTTGGTCTAGCTCCCTGCGACGCCGTGCTTGAGTTCGGCGGCGAGCCGCAACGCCAACCCCATGTCACCGGCGCGTTCGGCAGCCTTGATTCGAGTCCGCAGATCGGCCGTTTCACCACGACGCGCGTCGTTTTCCAGGCGTTGGACGCAAGCCCTGGCCTGCTCAATCGAGGGAGTTTCGGCCACTTCCTCGTCATCGAGCAAGGCCTTTGCCAGCAGGTCCTTGTCGGCTTCGCTGAGACGCCCCTCGATGGAAGAGTGGGTCAGAGCGGCGCCTTCCGCGGCCAATTTCAGGATTGTCTCGAAGATATGCGCCGAGACAAAGCCGGTCAGCGGCCCCAGAGCCCGCAGCCGCTCGGGAAGTTCCCGCTGCGCCTCTGGATTCTCCAGCAGCGCTCGCAGTAGCTGCCGTTCGCTGGTCATGAACGGGGATGTGGGCTTCGGCAGGTTGCGCACTTCCCGTCTCTCCGCCGCAGCCTTGCGGAATTCGTCCAGCACGACACTGGCTTCCACCTTGAGATACTCGGCCAAGTCGTTGACCACCTCCAGCCGGTCCAGACGGTCCGGCATGCGGTGGATCTGCGGAAGCAGAAACTGGAAGATCCCGACCCGCCCCTCGGGTGTACGCACGTCGAACTTGCCCCGCGCCCGTTCCGCCAGCCAGTGGAAATAGCGCTGCGTGTGATTCTTCACCAGGTCCACATACGCCTCTGCCGAATTGGCGAGGATGTACTCGTCGGGATCCACGCCGTCCGGCAGTTCCAGCACACGCACCTGCATGCGTTCATTCAGTAGCACTTCGATGGAGCGTTCGGTTGCACTGCGGCCCGCCTTATCAGGATCGAAATTGACGACAATTTCGGGTGCGTGCCGGCGCAATGAGGCTACCTGTTGCTGCGTCAGGGCGGTTCCGCAGGGCGCCACAACGTTCTTAATTCCCGCCGAGTAGACGCCGATGACGTCCATGTAGCCTTCGACGACAATCGTGAAACCCGCCTGTTGCACCTCTTTTCGGGCAAGGTTCAGGTTATACAGGACATTGCCTTTGTGGTACACGGCGGTCTCGGGCGAATTCAGGTACTTCGGCTCGTCGCCTTCACCCAGGGCACGTCCTCCGAAGGCAATGACCTTCCCAGATTCTGAGTGGATCGGAAACATTAAACGATGCCGAAAACGGTCGAAGAACCCGGATCCGTCGGTGCGGCGCAGAACCAGGCCGCTTTCTTCCATTTCCTCACCGGTATAGCCCTGTTTCTCCAGCGCTCGCACCAGGGCTTGCCCGCCCCGCTCCGCATACCCCAGGCCGAATTCTGCGATGCTCTCCGGCCGAACCCCGCGACGGACCAGGTAAGCGCGCGCCTCACCACCGGCGGAACCGGTCAGGCTCCGCACAAAGTAATGCGCCGCAAAATCGTGAATATCCAGGGTGCGCGCACGCTTTTTGGCTTCCTCGTCGGCCAGGTCATTGCGCTTGGGCAATGGTATGCCGTTACGTTCGGCGAGGTGGCGCAGAGCTTCCCAGAAGCTCATGCGCTCCATTTCCATGACGAACTTGATGACATCCCCGCCTGCGCTGCACCCAAAGCACTTGTAAAACTGATGGCCTGAATGGACGGAAAAGGACGGCGTCTTCTCCGCATGGAAGGGGCAAAGTCCCATATACCTTTGGCCGGTCCCAATTCGACGTAGATGCACGTATTCGCCGATTACGCCGACAATGTCGACCGAAGACTTTAAATGTTCGACAAAGTCCATACGCCTGCCAGGATCCGATTCTGATTATCCCTCACACCCACCTAATTCTCCATGCGCTGAGCGGCGGGCATGGTCACCGCAATGGTCCACAAGAATTTTCGTGTATGATCGTGACATATCTGAAACAGCGATATAGACTATTTATGGAGTCTGCTTGAGTCCTCAACTCGATAATCGAATAAATCGGGCGCTTTTGCCCTTCGGATGTCATTCACGCATTTCGGACCGGCACCTCCTCCTCCCGAGCACAGTAGAACCGGGCGAGTTCGAACGTTGGGCAGGCCTGCCGCCCGGCGCCAAGTGAGCATTTACTCAGAGGTATAGAAATGGACACTCTTCAAGAGTTATTGAACACGATGGAAGCGGTCAGCCAGAAAGTCGCTGACCTTGAAAAGCAATTGGCCGAAGCTCGCGCTGAAGGCAAGAAACTATTCGGAGAGTTCCAGAAGCGCCAGGGCGACCTTGCCGGCAAGTTCGGTTTCAGCGGCTCAGCAGAAGTAGTCAAGAGCCGGAGCGGCCGGAAACCCCGCTCTGCCGCAGCCAATATCGCGGTCGGTGGTTCCCGCATGGTTACGAACTCTTCCCAGGCGGGCAAGAGCCAGAGCGAAGCAAAGAAGGCCGGTCTGGATCGGGCGTTGGAACTGGCGAGGAAGGCTGGTCTGACAGCTGTTCCCGAAGAAGCCTTGAAGATGATTGAGGCGACTGTAAAGCGCCGTTACCCCAAGTCGAAGTAGTCGGGCGGGCTGAAGCCCAGTCTTTGTTCGCAGAACTCTTTGAGATCATCACCGAGCGGCGCCAAAAAGCGCCGCTCGTTTGTCATTACGCCCGTAGCAAATTCCACAAGAGAGCAATGCAAAGCCTGCCTTCTCAGGCCCAACAGGCGAGCATGCCTTTCTGTCCAGCCGCCTTCGATAAACTCCACAAATAGACTCTGGTCCGGACCGTAGATCTTGTCTCCGAACAATGGGTGGCCAATTGCTGCGGCGTGAACACGGACTTGGTGCAGGCGGCCGGTCGCAGGCAAAACCCGCGCGAGAGTACCCTCCGTGCTGGACTGGACAGGCTCGAAAACAGTCAATGCCACTTGGCCCTTCCCGTCCTGGACGGGGACTCTCTTGAGCCGTACTAAGGAGTCAATGGCCTGGGATATCGGCAATGCGACGGTCGCAGTACCCCTGAGTTGCCCCGTCATCAGGGCAGCATATTCCTTCCTGTACTGACCGCTTTGAACGGCGCGTTGCAGGCGCTTGCCCGATTGCTCGGTTCCGGTCACCAGCATCACCCCGCTGGTTTCGCGATCCAGCCGGAAGGGCATGTGGATCTTCGCGACTCCCAGGAATTCGCGGGCAGCTCCCGCGAGGCTGGACCAGACGCCGTGCTTGGACGGATGGCACACCACCCCCGCAGGCTTGTTGAGAACCAGAACGCCGTCATGAGATTCGAGAATCCAGGACGACAGTTCGTCCGGTGTGATTCGCCAGCCCCATTCTTCCGCGGGCATCGTCCACCCTCTTCACCCCATCCGAGCATAGACCGGCGGGCCGCGTCTAATCGAGAACTGCACAGCTGCAGAGCGGCCGTCATTGGCTGGTATGCCGAGCGCCCGTGCCGAAAGAACCACACGCGAGATCGCCAATAGCGGATCAACACTTGTAACACTTCTGAGGCAAAGAATTGAAAACATTGGCAGAATGAGGCAGATTAAGATTTCTTATTGGACTTCCAAAAGGGGCGTCGCCTAGCCTGAAGAATGACCAATCCACTCCGGAACCACTGCGGAATAGTGCGGTAGAGGTTCCGCCCCGTAGAACAGACACAAGCTCCATGATAAGGAGCATTACTCGCAAACAAGGCTATCCCTTGAATGCAGCGAGCCGGCCCCAACCGCCGGTGGTAGCGCAGCGGCAATGCCGCTGTGCTTTCTGTTACCCAAAACCTTAGGAGGGTTTCAATTTGAGAAAGTCCATACTGGCCGTCGCTCTCGCCTTGTTTGTATCCGGTCTGGCTGGCGCAGCGTCGCTCAGCGAGTTCCGAATCACGGCTCCGCAGCCATTCACGGTTGGAGGGACCGCCATGCCCGCGGGCGTTTACAACGTTGAGTTGGTATCTCCCGCAGGCGTCCTCGAAGTCACGAACACGACCACGCACGCCACGGTCATGGTAATCGGCAGTCCGATCACCAATTCTCCGGAAGGCCTGCCAAGCCGGGTGACGTTCACGGGCGTGGGCGGCAAGCTTGCGCTGGCGCAGGTTTACTTGCCCAGCGGCGCCGGGTACGGCGTTCCGACGCATGTAGCTGCTCGCTAGTCCAGAAGGGGGCCGGACACGGCCCCCTTTATTCGACGCTGTTTTCGCATCTCTCGCAAGTTCCGTAGAATCAGACAAGGTATGCAAACGGCGACACTCGGCGGCGGCTGCTTCTGGTGCCTTGAGGCGGTGTACAAGGAACTGCGCGGCGTGGAGTCCGTCGTTTCAGGGTTCATGGGTGGCCACCTGGATCAGCCCTCCTATCAGGCGGTGTGCGGTGGGGACACCGGCCACGCTGAGGTGATTCAAGTCGTATTCGATTCATCCCTGATTCCATTTCGCGACCTCCTCGAAGTCTTCTTCTCCACCCACGATCCGACCACACTCAACCGCCAGGGCAACGATGTCGGGAAGCAGTATCGCTCAGTGATCTTCTGGCATGACGAGGGCCAGCGTAGCGCTGCAACTGCAATGATTGAAGGGCTTTCGCACAGCGGCAAGTACAGCCACCCCATAGTCACCGAATTGAGTCCGGCGTCAACGTTTTGGCCTGCGGAGCACTACCATCAGGACTATCTTCGCTACCACCCGCTTGAACCCTACTGTGCGTATGTGGTGCAACCCAAAGTCGAGAAATTCAGAACACATTTCGGATCACTTCGAAAATAGAGCTCAGCATACGGCCAAACCGTTCAAGCACAGCTATTTGCGCTTTATGTACCGGCGAGGAGACAGGAAGCAGAATCGTTAGTCCGATCCAAGGCGCACACAATCAGGTGGCTGAGTCGGTCCGCTTACTCAGCGCCCCTTAACTAAACCGGGAGTGGCAATGGACCCGAATGTCGCGCTCGTCATCCCAATTCCGGCTGTTAGTTCGCCCGCCATATTCGATGCTTGAAAAGAAAAATGATACTGCGCTTTCCTTATAGATAAAGAAGCAGGTCGAGCAACGACCTAACCGCTGGATCCGCAAATGAACCGCAAGGTCTTTAGCTGCCGTAATTTTCAACAAATTGGCGTGCCGCCAAGTGAGCCCGCATAGTAGGGAAGGTCGCCAGAGCGGACGCGCCCTAAGTCCCGGCACTGCAGTCAGATTCTCTGCCATAAGCTTCCGGACCGCCCGGAGCCCGAAGTCCACACCTCAGGTTCTGGCGCACTCCATTAGAATGCAAATTGAGAAAGTAGGCGTGGATTGCGAGTCCGAATCGGGAGAGTAGCGTTGCGCGCGTCGTTCAGCCTGCTGATCGTGACGGGCATCACGCTCGTCTGCGGCCGTCTGCTCTCAGTTAATTCGACCACGGCAGGCTTCGCCTTTCTGCTGGGCGTGCTGTGGATTGCGACAGCCTGGGGCATCATTGAAGCGGTTCTGGCCAGTCTGGTGGCCATGCTCAGTTTCAACTTCTTCTTCCTTCCACCCATTGGGCGACTGGTAATCGCGGATCCTCAGAATTGGGTCGCCCTTTTTGCATTTCTGGCAACCTCGCTCGTGGCCAGCCACCTCTCGGACCGGGCCAGAAAGCAGGCGCAGGAGGCGCGCAATCACCAGCGCGACACCGAGCAGTTGTACGCCCTGAGCCGCGCGATCCTGTTGAGCCATCCCGACCATTCAATGGGCCGTCAGGTGGCGCTCCAGATAGCCCGGATTTTCGATTGCGAAGCGGTGGCCTTGTACGATGCCCCGTCAGGTGAGATCTACTCCGGTGGGTGGGAAGACCTGCCGGGAGTTGAAGCGAAGTTAAAACAGGTTGTGATCCAGGCGACTCCATTGCAAGAGCCAGCATGCGGTTTGCTGGTGGCGCCGGTGTCATTGGGGGGTAGACCGATCGGGAGTCTGGCGCTGAGCCACAGCGCGCTTTCCGACGGCGCACTGCAGGCTTTGCTCAATCTGGTTGCGATCGCCCTGGAACGCGTGCGGACAGAAGTGACCACCAATCGGGCTGAGGTGGCACGCCAGAGTGAGGAGTTTAAGTCCACGTTGCTGGACGCGATCGCCCACGAGTTCAAGACCCCGCTGACGTCCATCAAGGCCGCTTCCACGTCGCTGCTCTCGGAATCGGGTGCGCTGCCGGCGCACTGGGCCGAACTCACCTCGATCATCGACGAGGAAACCGATCGACTGAGCCTGCTGGTCTCGGATGCGGTCCGTATGGCCCAGATCGATGCAGGCAAGATCCGATTGGAGCGAGCGCCAGTCGGCATCCGCGACCTGTGCGAGGGAGCGCTGGTTCAGTTTGGGCAGCGCCTCGAAGCCCGCACGCTGGTACGGAACTTCAGCATCGAACTACCGCTGGTTCTGGTCGATAGGGATCTGATTCAACTGGCGCTTCGCCAGTTGATCGACAATGCGTTGAAGTACTCCGCCCCCGGGGCTCCGCTGGAAATCTTGGCCGAAGCGGAGGACAAGCGGATCCTGATCGTCCTGCGCGACCGGGGACCGGGTATTCCCGAGCGGTACCTGACCCGGATCTTCGACAAGTTCTACAGAAGAGATGCCGTGAAACAGCACGTCCCTGGCAGTGGCCTGGGACTGCACATCGCCCGGGAAATTGTGCGCGCGCACGGTGGGGACCTGTGGGCTAAGAGTCAGCCGGGGCAGGGCTCTGAGTTCTGCATGTCACTACCGCTGCCGCGAGAAGGTTCTGCGGCATGAACGGACGCATTTTGGTTGTGGACGACGAACCGCAGATCCGGCGTGTGCTACGCACAACCTTGACCGCCAGCGGTTATGAGGTCGTGGACGCCCGTCGCGGTGAGGACGCGCTGGAGCTGTTGCGCGACAGCCGCTTCAGCCTGATCTTGCTCGATATCAACATGCCTGGAATGGGTGGTTTGGAGACCTGCCGTCAGATTCGGGAAAGCTCCGAAGTGGGCATCATCATGCTGACCGTGCGCGACTCGGAGCAGGACAAAGTGGATGCCTTGGACGCCGGAGCGGACGACTACATCACCAAACCGTTCGGGACTCCAGAACTCCTGGCGCGCATCCGTGCCACTCTACGACGCCAACCGGCAGCCGGAGAAGGTGCCGCGGAGACGGTGCGGCTGGGCGAGGTGGAAATCAGTCTATCCACGCGGCGCGTGGTGCAGAACGGCAAAGAGACGCGGCTGACGCCGAAGGAGTTCGACCTGCTGCAATACCTGCTGGCCAACCCTAACGTGGCCATCCCGCATACCCGGCTCCTACAGGCAGTCTGGGGCCCGGACTACGGCAATCAGGTCGAATACCTGCGCGTTTTCGTCAATCAGCTGCGGAAGAAGATCGAACCCGATCCGGCCCACCCGCGCTTCCTACTCACGGAACCTTGGGTCGGTTACCGGCTCATGCTCACCAAGTAGCGCGAACTCCATCCGAGCGGGACGTCGTGCCAGCGTGCTGGGAGCTTCCGAGACCCGGCACGGTTCGGACTTGCGGAGCGGACTCGGGAACTCAGCCCCACTGAGGAGCTTACACGAATTCGACCCCGGCCTCCGCCGCCACCTTGCGAATATAGGCCGCACCCTCGGCGTATTCCTCGGCCTTGGTCAGGTGCTCGAGCATAAGCGGCGTCTCATGCGGTAGTGCGGCCAGGGCCTGCAGGTAGGCGCGATAGTCCACGGATCCACGCCCCGGAATCACTTCCACGAAATGGAGGTTCATCTCCGGGCGCCACTCCAGATCCTTGGCATGGCACGACAGAATCCACGGGGCGAGCGTTGAGATCGTCTCGCGAATGAAAGCGCCGGTGTTGTAAAAGCGTTCCGGAGAACTGATCACATTGCACACGTCGATGTGCACGCCGAACGCTTTTCGGTCCACGGCCTTGATCAGCCGCACATAACTGCCGGCAGAATCCGGCACCGATGAGCTCATCATCTCGATCGAGAACTTCGTACGTTTCGGCTTAACCTGATCGATCAGCTTGCGGCAGTTCTCCACGGTCGCGTCGAAGAACTCCTGGCCCAGGTTTTTTGGATGTGGCCCGTACCAGACGGTCGGGTTGTAGGATCCTGCGATGTCCACGCAGCAGATGGCGCCGACAGCTTCGGCAAGAGCCAGCCGGGAGGCTACGTATTCGAAGTTCTTCTTCCGCTTGCCCCCGTCCGAATCCAGCAGGTTGACCCATGCTCCTACCTCAGAGATGACCACATTCTCAGCCTTGAAGGCGTCTTCTATCGCGCGGATGCGGGCTGTATCTTCGATCTTCGCCTCTGGGCAGTAGGCAGCGGCGTAGCCCAAAGTGCGGTGCGCACGGGCCACTTCGCGCGGGTCGTCGGGCTTGGTGAAGACCGGCCCGCCCAAACGGATCTTGGAAGCGGCTTTGGCGTTCGAGGCAAATGCAGCCGTTGCGGCTACTCCGGCGAATAAACTCCGTCTCGTCATGCGCAATACTCTATCGCTGTTGAGTTCTTCCCGCAGCGGGTATCGCCGCCCCCCGCCTGACATTCGTCGTGAACATTGTGGAAAAAATAGTCTTGATTTGACTGGATCAGCAAATCATAATCTGTGTGATCCGCATTCCGGATCTAACGGAGGAGTTCGAATGAGAGCGATTGGGTGTCTCGTGTTGGTAATTGGGTCGGTCCCGGCGCTGTTCGGCCGCATGCCTGCGGATAACTCGAAAAGGGATGAAGAGGAGTCGTTGAAGGCCTGCGCGAGTGTGGTTTTCGCCGGCTTCCGCAAGATCGCTGAAACGCGGGACTTGCGGTTCAACGGCAAAGTCGCGGAAGCGACGGCGCTGTGCCGCGGGGGGCAGAAAGCCCTGCAGTTCCGCAATACGCCCTGGGTGGATTGGTCGAATTACTGGGGCACGGGCGATGGGACGACGCGCCCTCCCGGCTTGCTCACGAAGGGCGGTCCCGCTCTGCGTGGAGTCAGCGGAGCGCTGCTGGACCTCGAATACGAGCGCGTCGAGTTGATCAAGTTCAACCTATTCGACAACAACAAGACCTACCAGCAATTCGTAAGCGGACGGAATTCCGTGCCGGGACCTTCGATCAAGACCTGGCCGGAGATGCGCCTGCCGGCTGACCACCCGCAGTACCAGACCGTGGGTGGCGGCGGGGCTCAAACCTGCAAGGGCTACCTGATCCGCTCGCGCTCGTTGACCGGGATTTGCAACGACATCCTGAATCCGCTGATGGGCTCCGTCGGGCAGCTTTTCGCTCGCAATGTGGAATTCGATACGACCTATCCCGATCTTGGGCGCACCGAACTGACGAAAAACCGTCACGGTAACCGCCTGGGGCTGCTCACTCCCGATCCTCAGGTGATCAGCCGCAAGCTCTTCACTCGTGCGCAATCGAATCCGGATGCGTGCCGCGCCGGTTACGGCGTGCCGGACAACTCAAATTCCGCCAATTGCGACTACAAAAAGGCACCGTTTTTTAACGTACTCGCGGCCTATTGGATCCAGTTCATGACCCACGACTGGTTCTCTCATCTCGAGGAGGGCCACAACCAGACCGAGTACATGAAAGTGGGTTGTGAAAGCCAGAAGGTGAACAACGTTGAGACGCCGCTGACACCGGACGACGTCCAGAAACTCGGCTGCAGGCCAGACGACCGCATGGACAAAGCGTACGTTGCCGAAGACTCCGAACCCGGCAAGTTCACCGCAGGCGGCAAGGAGTATTTGGCGCGCGCGCCGAAGATCATGCGCAACACGAACACCGCATGGTGGGACGCCTCCCAGATCTACGGCTTCGACGAGCGCTCGCGGCAGCGGGTCCAGCGCGATCCTGCCGATACGGCGAGACTGCTGGTGACGCCGGTTGGCGAATCCGGACAGGGCTACCTGCCCATCCTGGCACCGGATGCCCCCATCAACCCTGAGTGGAAGGGGCAGGAAGCCGCTGCGTTTCCTGACAACTGGACCATCGGCATGAGCTTCCTGCACAACGTCTTTGTGCGCGAGCACAACACATTCGTCACGGAGTTTCGCAAGCTGGCCGCGAAGACTCCCAACAGCGATTCGGGCTTGCGCAATCCCGCGAATCCCAAGCAGGTTATCCACTTCAAGGATGTGACTCCGGACGAATTGTTCGAGGTGGCGCGTCTGGTGGTTTCCGCCGAGATCGCCAAGATCCACACCATCGAATGGACGCCGCAACTGCTCTACAACGAACCGCTCTACAAGGGCATGAATGCCAATTGGAACGGGCTGCTCGGGGATAGTGGGAGCGAGGTGTCGAAAGCCTTGAGCGAGGTGATCACAAAAGGCCTTGGGAAATCGAAGGATGCCGACAAATCCAGTTCCTGGTATTCGGTGCTCGCCTCGGGCCCTGGCATCTTTGGGATCGGCAGCCAGGTGAAAGGCTACGACATCACGAAGCCGCAATTCACAAATGGCGGAGTGAACCACTTCGGTTCGCCCTTCAATTTTCCCGAGGAGTTCGTGACCGTCTACCGCCTGCATCCGCTCGTGCCCGACCTGATCGAGTACCGCGAAGTGGACAAGGACCCCAACAGGATCGTCGCCAAAGTTCCAGTTGTCGAGACCTTCCAGGCCAAGGCCACGGACGCCATGCGATCCAAGGGACTGGCCAACTGGGGGCTGAGCCTGGGGCGGCAGCGCCTCGGACTGCTCACGTTGAACAACCACCCGCAGTTTCTCCAGAACCTGAAACTGGGCCGGTTGGAAAGCCCCACGCAACAGATTGACATAGCCGCGCTCGACCTGATTCGCGACCGCGAGCACGGTGTGCCGCGATTCAACGAGTTCCGGCGCCAGTACGGCCTCCGGCAGCTCACCAGCTACGACGATTTTGCAGACAGGCACGTTGCCGCCAACACGCCTGAATGGCAGGAACAGCAGGAGATGGTCCGCAACCTGCGCGGAGTCTACGGGCAGCACGTTTGCGACGCCTCGAAGGTGATCACCGACGCGCAGCGCAATGAGGACGGCTCGCCGATCAACGATTGCCTGGGCCATCCCAATGGCAGCCTGATCGACAACATCGAGGACGTGGACACAGTGGTCGGCTGGCTGGCCGAGTCGACTCGCCCTCACGGCTACGCCATCTCGGAAACGCAATTCGTCGTGTTCATCCTGAACGCTTCCCGGCGGCTCTACAGCGACCGGTTCTTCACGTCGTCGTTTCGTCCCGAGTTTTACTCGCAGTTGGGCGTGGACTGGGTCAGCAACAACGGTCCCGGACCGGCGCAGATCGAGAAGGGCGCGCCCAACGGCCACACCCAACCGGTGTCGCCTATGAAGCGACTGTTGCTGCGCAACATCCCGGAATTGAGCGGTGAGTTGCAAAACGTCGTCAACGTGTTCGATCCCTGGGCTCGCGATCGGGGCGAATACTATTCCCTGGACTGGAAGCCCCGTCCCGGCGCCGAGTCCGACGAAGCATTTCAGAAGCGTCCGTAGCGCGTCAGCGCCTCCAGGATCCGCCGCAGACCGACAGTTGCGACTCCGCTCGCCCGGAGCCGCAATCGTGGGGTAGTGCCACCTGCGGCTCTTGTGCAAGCAGTCAGTTGCCGAATGACCGTAATCCGAACAGCCTCTGAATGGCTAAGCCGAGCTCGTGCGCAGGAGCGAATCCCCGCCAGTGCTCGACAATGACGCCATCCGGAGCGACCAGAAATGTCTCGACCCGGCCACGCCGCATGACAAGGCGGCGGGCTACAGGGATTCCGTCCAATCGCCAGATCGGATCGGGTCTCCCCATGATGCGGACTTGCAGTCCATGGTTTGCGTACTGAGCATTCATGCTGCGCAGGATCACGAGTTCAGCGTGCGCGTCGGCGGAGTTGTCGAGCACGCAAATTAGCGCTGGGCTTCCTGCCGCGTCGCCGAGCAATGAGCGATTGAGCTTGCCATTCGGCCATGTCACGACGTCGTTCCGGATCGTCACGGATGGGCTGTGTTCTTCCTGACCCGAAACCGACTGGTACGCAGCAAAGTCCGCGGGCTTCGCTCCTCCATACTCGAAACTCCCGGAGACCGCGCCTGCGACGGAATAGGTGTTGTCATTGAGCTTGAGCGACGCGTTGCTGAAGATCAGGCTGGGAACCCGCGAAACGATCGTGTTGCGCTCGAATCGGTTCGGCCCGGCTCCCGTGAAAGAAGCCGCGCTGTTCAGCGCATAATGGTCGCCTGCCGGGTTCCAGTAGATGTGGTTGTCCTGGATCAACACCCCGTCGAGTTTCCCGTTGTCCCAGGTGCTGAGGAATAGATCGCCTTGCCGTTTCGCGAGCGCGTCATCCCGGCCATTGTTGACGCAGACGTTAGCGCGGATTACGCTGTTCACAGTGGTCAAACCACCGGCCCCAAAGACGGCAGCGCAGTAGCCCTTCGAGTCGTGACCGTAATTAAATTGGACCGTATTGTTGTGGTTGCCCCAGTCGATGTCGAATGCGCCGCCATCCACGCCCGGTGACGAGCTGAGCCACGCCTCGTTGTATTGAACCACGCAATCGTTGCACATCCAGGTCCAGATCGCGTTGGGCGTGCCGACGGTTTCCTTGGGCTCCTGGCCGGTGCGCCAGGCGGCAGACCGTTCGATCAGGCCGTTCGCGACGATAAAGAGAATGATCCCATCGCCGTACACGTCGTGGACGATGGAGTTGCGGACCGTGACATTCGTACCGTGTGGTCCATCCATTTTGCCGGTGAAGGCAGCGCCGACAACCTCGATGCCTGCCCACTGGGTCGTGTTCCAGGCGGTCGCTCCGTCGATAACCACGTCATCGAAGGCGCCCGGCCCGGTGGCGCTGAACACGATCAAGCCGGAGTCCTTCGAGGTCAATGTTCCATGGACGTCGTGCACATCGACGTTGGAGATGCGGAAATGGCTCATGCGGGCCCTACCTGCGCCCACGTGGATGCCGTACCGCGAGCCCCCCGTGGTCTCGATGTTCTCGATATGCCAGCCCTGTTGATCGAGCAGGCGAATGGCACTCTCGTTCCCACTGCCGTCAATCACCGGCGCGGGACCGGACCCGTAAGCGCCGAGGGTAATCGGCCGTGCGGCCAGGCCGGACCCGGAGGGCGAGAACATGCCCGCACACCTTGTCCCGCGCCGCAGCAGGACCGAGTCACCGGGAGAGAAAACGCGCTTGTTCACCGCCGCGATGGTGCGTACCGCGGTCGCCGGAGAACCGCCGCCGTGCGCGTCGTCGCCAGCCGCGCAATCCACAAATACTCTGGTGCCGGAGGCGGCCATAGCAGCGAAACAGAGCAGGCCCGCTGCGCGGAACAGTCGAAGTGCGAGTGCGTCCATGAATCGTATTCTTGAACTAGGAAACTCAGTTCGCTTTGGAGTACACGAGCACGACGGCACCCGCTCGCCTCCCGATTTTCACGGGGAGCCCGGTCTCCATCAACTGCTTGCCTGTGTACCGGGCCGTTGCCGCTGCATCGAGATCGCGAACCACGTAAGTCGCGGCCGGTTCCAGACCGCTCAGGTGGAACCGCGCCGACTCGAACGGGCTATCCGGACGGCGGAAGGACTGAATCATCCCCTTCTGCGCGGCCGGGTCATTAAACTGCCAGGCGAGCCATGCCGTCGCGTCCGTGCTGTAGGGCGTCAGCGGGTAGTAGTCCCCGTAATAAAGACCGGCAATCGACCGCCAGTCGCCGGTGAGTTTGCGGAGTTTCGCGGCGTCGGCCTCGATGCGCTCGATGTCCAGCCCGATTCCCGGAGCGGGTGACATCTGACTCCAGAAGATGTAGGGTTCGGTGGAATTGAACCCCGTGCCGAAATATGGCACCCACAGCGCCAGACCGTAGGTGAGTTGCTGCATGGCCGGCGGATCGTAGGCGTAATCGCTGCGCCACAGTGGCACGGAGCGTCGCAGCGTCTCCAGGTCGAGCCGGCGGCCGCCGGATGCGCAGGTGTCGATCAGCAGGTTGGGGAAACGCCTTCGCAACTCGTCCCAAAAGGCCAGGTAGCCGGTGACGTGCTGGTTCTCCGTGATGCCCTGCCTGTCCTCAGCGTCGTTGGCACGCCAAATGTTCAGCGGCGGGAAGTTGAAATCCTGGCGGTAGGTGTCGATGCCCTGCTCGGCGATGAGCCTGGCGACGTGATCGGTGAGCCACTCGCGGGCTTCCCGGTTGCCGAGAAACAGGAGCTTGTCGTGGTCCTTGGTGCCCAGCAGCCATTCGGGGTGCTTCTCCCAGAGCCACGACCCGGCGGTCACGCGCTCCGGCTCGAACCATACGATGATTTTCACGCCGCGCGCATGTGCTTCTCTGGAAACGGGCGTGAATCCGTGTGGGAAACGACGCAGATCGGGGTCCCATGTGCCGGTGTTCCACCAACCTGTCGGGAAGGGGTACCAGCCCGCGTCCATCCACCAGTAGTCGAGTTTGAGACCGGTCTTCAGCAACCGATTGAGGAACAGCTTCTGGTTCTCCTCATTCGCACCCTGCATCTCGATCGTCTGACGCCCACTGCTGCCGGCAAACTGAGGCGGGGGCCGTTTGCCCCCGGGCCGCGGCAGATTGTGAGCGATCATCCAGCGCCGCCAGACGTTCTGGGAATCGTTCCAACCGCCATCCCAGAACAGCAGTGCGATCAGCGGCGTGCGGACCTCTTCGCCCGGGAGCAATCGAAAGTGAGTCAGTTCCTGCCCGGCTACGAGACGCACGCCCCGCTGCTTGTCGCGCGTGAACGACGCCGCCCACTGGCCGGGCCAGCCGATGCCCACGATTACGCCCTGCCTGGCCCACTCCAGATTGAAGTAGCTCAGATCCGCATCGGTCGGGCGCCCGCCCTCTGCCACGAAGCGTTTCGACGCATCGGGCGCCAGCGGAGTGACGAGCGGCTGGAAATCGGTGGGTGAGTTGGGGCTGCCTTTGGAGTGGTGCAACAGGAATTCACCGTCGGCGGTCCGCTCGAACGTCGTGTCAAGCGCCTGCAGTCGTTCGATGACGGGCGTCGGAATCGACCCTGCATTCTTGAGATAGACGGTCCACTCGACGACTGGAAAATCCGAATAGGTGACTCCCTCACAGCGCACGGTCAGGCCGGTCTGCGGATCGGTGAAGGTCACCACGTGCTCCGTGCGCGCGTCGTCCAACCTGCGGCTCGAACGCTCCTGCCGCCAACTCCTCAACAGGTCGGCGGAGTCCCTGCCAGCATAACGGAACGAGAAGGGCTGCTGAGCGGAGTAGGCCCCGGCAAGCGGCCCCAACGGTAGGTCCGCCAGCCACTGCGACGAGCCGTCCACTAGCTTGACCTGCGCGTCGGCCCAATCGGCCTGATCCCATTCCGCTTGGTCCGTCGGGGTGCGAGCGCCCACCGCAACGAGTTTCAAAGTGAATTCCCGCGCGCCATGCAGATCAATGTCGATAGGGATACCAGCCAGCCCTTCGTGCAAAACCGGGGAGCGGAATGCCTCCTGGCCATTCACTTCAACGGTCGTGACCACGCTCCCGCGTCCGCCGTTGGAGTAATACCCGATGTCGTTGCCGTCCACGCCGACAACGGCGTGGAAGTGTTCGGCGGGAACGGCCAGGCGGACGACGACATCGCCCGGAGCAGGCATGGCCACGCCGTGATCGAAGCTCTTCCCGGCGACCAGAAACTGGCGATCGTGAATGCGGTTGCGCCGAAGCGCGCCGGACTTGAGGTGGACAAGCAAATGCGAGGACGCCGGGTTCGGGTCAGCGACGCCGAGGAACTTCGCGTCAACCCAGCGGCGCGCACTCACGGCCGGCTGCGAGAGTGCGGCGAAAGATACGAATAGAGCGGCCGCGACTAGTTGCGGTCTCATCTTCATGGCTTGAATTTGAAGGAACATGGGCTGGCGCGAAGTATACATCAGCGAATGGAGTTCAGTGATACCCGGTCGGTTTCTGTCGCGGCCAAGTGAGAAGTTCCTAATCCAGCCAAGTAGAAAGTTCCTCTTGACAGCCTTAAGGCTGAAGGATGGAACGAATTTCGATGAGCCAAGCGGAACGAGACGAATTGGACTGGT
>Ga0118677_10003772_pt1 | contig 28314 bp, 32 predicted proteins | sample AliMusrvi5mmetaG_FD_86154 | JGI IMG/M metagenome (GOLD analysis project Ga0118677, IMG submission 86154) | reverse complement strand
ATATTTTTAGTGATAATATTCGTTTTTCAATCGGACTGCAAAAATAGTTCTTTTTTCATATCCTGCAACCCCAACTTGTCTTTATTTGTTGTGTATCTGATTTCTTTTTTATCTATGACAGGAATAAGCCTAATAATCATTCTGTTGGGAGGGCAATAATCAATTCCGGCTACTTTTATTTGTTTTTCAAAGACATATGGATCAGTTTTTTCGTTTCAAAGAATTCCTCCTCAAAGAAGTTGTGCAGATCGAATACCTGAATTTGTTCTCTGAAAGGGGATATCTCTTCTTCAAAATCGCCACCTTTCAGGTAAAGGATTCCATTGGTTAATTCGTTATTACTCTGGCTGGCAACCTTGGTTTGTACCATGGAAACAAAACGCGGGAAGGAGGTAACTGCACGGCTAACCACAAAATCAAATTTCTGCTTTACATCTTCAACCCTGATATGTTTGGCTGTGACATTCCGGAGATTTAAGGCTGCAGCCACCTCGTTAACCACCTTGATTTTTTTACCTATTGAATCGATCAGTACAAATGAGGTCTCAGGAAAAAATATGGCCAGCGGAATGCCTGGAAATCCTCCGCCGGTACCGACATCCAATATCGTGGTTCCGGGTTTGAACCGAATGATTCTGGCAATGGCTAATGAATGTAATACATGGCGTTCATAAAGTTGTTCAATGTCTTTGCGAGAAATGACATTGATTTTGGTGTTCCATTCCTCGTATAATGAACTTAAACGGCCAAATTGATCTATTTGCTGACCGGTTAAATCAGTAAAGTATTTTGTGAGGATTTCCATTATTAATTTGAGGTTGATCTATATTTCGTGCTCATCTATATCACTCGATCCAATCATTTTGAAGAGCATTTCACGGGCCCTGAAAAGTTGTGCCTTGACCGTACCTAAAGGCAATTTAAGCTCATGTGCAATTTCTTCATACGAAAACTCACGGAAATAGCGGAGTTCAATCAATATGCGGTATCTGGGTTTTAGCCGGTGAACAATTCTACGCATCAGGATGGCCTTTTGGATACGGATCAGCTTTTCTTCAGGATTGGGTTCTGATGAACTTAGTTTGATAGGTTGTTCCGTGTCGCCGTTTTCAATATTGTTCTCAATCGATACATAGACGCCATGGCGTTTTCTTAGAAAATCGATACAGTTGTTGGTGGCAATCTTAAATAACCATGTACTGAATGCAAAATTTGGTGAATACTGATGCAGGTTTTTAAAGGCTTTGCCAAATGCTTCAAGGGTAAGATCTTCAGCATCGTTTTTATTATTCACCATTTTCAGAAGCATAAAATAGATCGCATCTTTATACCGGCTCATCAGTTTGGCAAAGGCTTTTTCGTCGCCGGTAAGTGCCAACTCGACAAGTAAATAGTCGTACTGCGCTTTATCTGATAACTGAGAATTTAATTCCATTTGCTTCTTCGGTGAATGATATAGATGGACCAAAAAAACCACCAATTGATGATTGGCTTAACCAAAATGTACATTAGCGAAGATAGGAATATTTTTCGTTCATTCAATCGATTTAACAGTATTTTGGAAATAATAGCAATAAGCAGAATGATAATAAACGGAAGCGTTAAAAGGATCATCCAGTTTTCAGGATGAATAATAATCAGGGCAATAGTCAGTGTTGGCAAAAGGATTTTGGTAATGTCATCAAGGAATAAACCAAGCTTCTTTGACCATGAGAGGCATTGCCTGATTTGAACGCCCTTCTTTAATAATTTGATATGATCGCCACGATCATCTTCAATGTGTTCGCGAACAGCCAGTTCAGGATTTGTTGTTAATTTAACCCTGCCTCTCTTCATGTTTTCATTGAAAATAAGTTCAAGGTTGGCAAAATTACGATTGAGCTTATGTCTGAAGCCAAGGGTATCGAAATACATTGATTTTTTAAAAAGCACATTGTTCTCACTGAAAACGAAAGGCTTCCCTGCTATTGTCCATGCACCGCTGACCATGAATTGATTAAAGCGTTCCAGACGGCAGATCAGGTTGCGGAAACCTTTGGTGCGCTCCACATTCGAGTAAGCAATTACCAAATCTGTTTCTGCACTGATTAAACCATTCAATTTAAACAACCAATCGGGATTAATTGTACCTGAAAAGGAGGTAAGCAATACGATCCATGGTGAAGAAGCGCCTTTTAATCCAATGTTTATGGCTTGTTTTTCGGAAAACAGGGTTTCCTGACTCAAACTGGTAACCTTGAGCCTGGGATTAGTCTCGGCAAGTACATTCAGGATTTCAAAGGTGCTGTCTTCCGAAAATTCATTGATAACAAGGATTTGATAATCTTCAAACTGCTGTTCCTTAAATTTGTCGAGAATTTCCCTGATTCGTTCTTCCTCATTCCTTACCGGAATGATGATTGTAACCTGGTTGGTGTTCAGATTTGGCGAACTATCCTTATGCCGGGCCAACCGGAGATAATATGCAAGCAAATAATAAATCTGAATTAGAAATACAAGTATACTTATAGCTATCAGCACCATGTCGCTGACAGTGAGCAGTTGAAAGTTAATAATCTTCACTTTGGGTTGCCTTGTTAATAAATTGGATTATATCAATATTTTATGCGGGACAAAATTAATAATCCTACCGGTTAAAACCATCCTATTTTTAATTAGATTTAACAATTCGCATTTCTGTACATTTCCTGTCATTCCACTTTTATACTTATCTTTGGGCACTCAAAAATACGGTTAATGCATTTTGAACTAAAACATACAGCTGGCGGGAGTCAGGCGAGGGCAGGATTTATCACCACTGATCATGGGAATATTGAAACGCCTATTTTTATGCCTGTTGGTACTGCCGGTTCTGTGAAAGGCATTCATAAAAGGGATCTTAAAGACGATATCGGCGCACAAATCATACTTGGTAACACCTATCACTTATTCCTCAGGCCAGGCTTACCGATTATTGAACAGGCCGGAGGACTCCATAAGTTTAACGGATGGGATGGCCCAATATTGACAGACAGTGGTGGTTACCAGGTTTTTTCGCTGGGCGACATCCGAAAGCTGAGTGAAGAAGGAGCCAAATTTCAATCACATATTGATGGCTCTGCACATTTATTCACCCCTGAAAATGTAATTGACACCCAGCGTACCATTGGCGCCGACATTATGATGGCCTTTGATGAATGTACTCCAGGTGATGCCGAATATGAATATGCCAGGAAATCGATGGAAATGACTCAACGATGGCTGGACAGATGCTTTAATCAGTTTGAAAATACAACACCAAAATACGGGTATTCTCAGTCACTTTTTCCTATTGTTCAGGGTGCGGTTTATCCTGATCTGAGAGAAATTGCAGCCCGCAATGTGATGCAATACCAGAGTGACGGATTTGCCATAGGTGGTCTTTCAGTTGGTGAGTCTGAAAAAGATATGTATGCCATGATTGAGGTGGTGAACGAAATACTTCCGAAGAACAAACCCCGCTACCTGATGGGAGTCGGCACACCGGTTAATATCCTGGAAGGGATCGACCGTGGAATAGATATGTTTGATTGTGTGATGCCAACCCGTAATGGTCGTAACGGGATGTTGTTTACACAAAAAGGAATCATGAACATGCGAAATAAGAAATGGGCCGACGATTTTTCACCGGTTGATCCTGATGGAACTTCATTTGTTGATCACCAATACAGCCGGGCATTTCTGCGTCATCTGGTCATCTCGGGTGAAATGCTTGGTGCACAGATTGCCAGCCAGCATAATCTTGCTTTTTATCTCTGGCTGGTTAAGGAAGCCCGAAAACAAATACTGAATAATACATTCAAGAGTTGGAAAGAACAAATGGTTCAACAGGTTTCAGTTCGTTTATAATACTTTGATTTATGCTGCATAAAATTGATTGGTACATCATTAAAAAGTTTCTTGGAACATTTTTTTATGCCATTGCCTTAATAATCAGTATCTCGATTGTCTTTGATGTTTCAGAAAACATTGATGATTTTATGTCGAAGGACGTTCCGTTGAAAGCTATCGTCTTTGATTATTACCTCAATTTCATTCCCTATTTCGCCAACTTATTCAGTGGCCTTTTTACATTTATTGCAGTTATCTACTTTACATCTAAACTTGCATACAATACCGAAATTATTGCCATCCTGAGCAGCGGTGTTTCTTTTAACAGGCTGATGCGGCCCTATATGGTTGGCGCTGCAGTAATCGCCTTGTTTTCATATCTGCTTGGAAATTATGTTATTCCACCGGCTAATAAAAAGAAAGTTGACTTCAGGAATACTTACATCGGAACACGAAAAGTGGGCACTGCACACAATATTCACCAACAGATTGAACCGGGCATTTTTGTCTACATGACTTCCTATAATGCTTCAAACGATGTGGGTTATAAATTTACAATCGAACATTTTGTCGACCGGAAGCTGGTATCTAAATTAACAGCTGACTATATCAAATGGGATCGTGAGAAGAAGAAATGGATCATTCATGATTTTTATACACGGACAATTTCGGGCTATACAGAGAAAGTAACCCATGGAATTGAAAAAGATACTCTTCTGAAAATGGTTCCTCAGGATTACGAGATTGTTGATAACATTGTAGAAACGATGACTCTGCCTATGCTGAACGAATCAATTGATAACCTAAAACTTCGTGGGGTAAACACCACCGAATACGAGATTGAAAAACATAAACGCCGTTCAGGTCCGTTTTCAGCATTCATTCTGACCATTATAGGGGTTTCGCTGGCATCCAAAAAGATAAAGGGAGGTATAGGTTTTCACTTGGGCATAGGGTTGTTGCTGAGTTTTTCATACATCCTTTTTATGCAGGTTACAACCGTTTTTGCCACCAGTGAAATGTTGGCTCCCTGGGTAGCCATGTGGATTCCCAATTTATTATATGGAGGTCTGGCTTTTTACCTTTACAGGAGAGCTTCGGCCTGATGTTTAAAGATTCAAACTTTCATTAATATTATTCAAAAACAAATAAACAAGCATAAAACAGCTTTTTATTCGCGAATGTTTTATAAAACATGTTGGGCAATAAAAAAATGATAATTTTGCCTTTATTATATCACTAAATTTAAGTAGCAGGATTGAATTTTAATCAGTCCCTATGATTATTTTTTATCAAAAACAAATTCTATGTCACTGAAAAGAAACATTTTAGACCTTCGAAAACGAAAGGATCAGGTTCGGCTAGGTGGAGGAGAAGAAGCCATTGAGAAACAGGCTGCCATGGGTAAAATGACTGCTCGTGCACGAATTCATGCCATTGTTGACGAGGGTTCATTTCACGAATACGACATGTTCGTTGAACATGTAGGTACAGACTTCGACATGGGCAGTAAAGTCCTTGCCGGCGATGGTGTTGTTATCGGAACCGGAACTATTTATGGCTCTTCGGTCTGCCTTTATGCCCAGGATTTCACTGTAGCCGGTGGATCTTTAGGATTGATGCACTCCCGTAAGATTACCAAAATTATGGATCATGCCCTGAAAATGCGTGTTCCGTTGATCGGTATTAACGATTCCGGTGGTGCCCGTATTCAGGAAGGTGTTAATTCACTTGCTGGTTATGGAGAAATATTCTTCCGCAATACCCTGTCTTCAGGAGTAATTCCACAGATTTCAGTTATTCTTGGCCCATGTGCCGGAGGTGCAGTCTATTCACCTGCCCTGACCGATTTCGTGTTTGTGGTTGAAAATATTTCAAAAATGTTTATCACAGGTCCCGCAGTGATTAAGAGTGTATTAGGCGAGGATATTTCGATGGAAGCATTGGGCGGAGCACGTGTTCATGCCGAAATCACCGGTAATGCTCATTTCTATGCCTTGAGCGAAAAGGAATGTTTCGAACAGATCAAACAGTTGATTACTTACATTCCCTGGAACAATACACACAAAGCCAAAGCATTTCCTCCTCAGGAACCAAAAACAAAACTGAAGATCGAAAATATTGTTCCTGCTGATGCACGGTTGCCTTATGATATCCGTGATATTATCAAAACAATTACAGATGGTTCTGAATTCTTCGAAATCATGGAACTTTTTGCTGCCAACATCGTCATCGGTTTTGGCCGTATGAATGGTGAAACGATTGGCTTTGTTGCCAATCAGCCATTGGTTCTTGCCGGTGTGCTCGATTGCGATAGTTCAGATAAAGCTGCACGTTTTATCCGTTACTGTAATGCCTTCAACATTCCGATTATCACATTGGAAGATATGCCGGGCTATTTACCTGGTGTTGATCAGGAACATGCCGGTGTTATCCGTCATGGAGCCAAAGTCCTGTATGCATATTCAGAAGCCACCGTTCCAAAAATTACGGTCATCATTCGTAAAGCATATGGCGGAGGTTATATTGCCATGAATTCGCGCCATTTACGTGCTGACTTTGTATTTGCATGGCCTACTGCCGAAATTGCTGTAATGGGTCCTGAAGGAGCTGCAAACATTGTGTTTCGTAAGGAAATTGCAGAAGCAGAAGATCCTGAAGCCATGCGGGCACAAAAAGTTCAGGAATATAAAGATAAATTTGCCAATCCTTATGTAGCTGCATCCAAGGGTTATATCGACGAAGTTATTGAACCTCAGGAAACACGGAAAATCCTTTTGCATGCCCTACGTATTTCTGCAGGGAAAGATGTTCAGGGACCAGCTAAAAAACACGGACTTCCACCATTTTAATCAAAACTTAAGGATTATGGCTGATAAGGAAAATAAGCAGTATATCATTGTACACAGTGCAAAGTATGAAACTACCTATACAAAAAAGTACCTCAACCGGAAGGTATGGGAGGAGCCAAATTTTAATAACATCAATTCATATATTCCCGGTACTATCATTGATATTTTAGTCAAAGTAGGCCAGGTTTTAAATGAAGGCGATAGTATTATTGTTTTGGAAGCAATGAAGATGTACAATGATATTCAAATGCCTTTCAAAGGTAGAATTTTGAAGATCAATATTGAAAAGGGTCAGAAAATACCAAAGAACTTTCTGATGATGGAGATAGAACCGGTAGATTAAAGTTTTCAGAAAGAAATCTTATTTACTGAAATAACTTAAAAGAGTGTTTTCCAAAAGGAAGGCACTCTTTTTTTATCTCCATTGTCCTTCAGAAAATTTCTTCTTCATGAGGTGAAACGAACTTCAATTTTCTCGTGAAATATAGACAGTTTTTTTCTTTACTTTACAAATCGTTTAATAGACATATATCTTATGATTGAAACACTATCCCTTCCAATTCTACTGCTTATATTTGGCCTGAGTGCGGTAGCAATATGGTATGCCGGAATTAAATTATCCGACACAGCCGACGTTCTTTCAACACACTTTGGTTTGGGTGAAGCTTTGGGTGGTATGATTTTACTGGCCATTGTTACTAACCTCCCGGAAATAGCCATTACGGTGAGTGCGGCAATACAGAACAATCTGGAACTTGCTATCGGAAATATTCTCGGAGGCATTGCATTGCAAACAGTTGTACTTGTTATATTGGATGTATTCGGGTTGGGCAGAAAAGATCCGCTTACCTATAAGGCGGCTTCACTAATCCTGGTGCTGGAAGGATTAATGGTTATCACCGTTTTGACATTGGTGGTTGTTGGTAATCAAATGATGCCTTCGGTTATTTACATGGGTGTTTCACCGATTGATGCTTTAATTGTGTTGGTGTGGCTTGTAGGAATCTATATGATCGGGAAAGCAAGAACTGATTTGCCGTGGCATAAATTAGGTGACCTTCCTGACAGCCAAAAAGAAAAGAGAGGACACAGCATGAAAAAGAAGTATGATCAGGTAAAAGAAAAAGGAACTAGTATACAGACAGTTATCCTTATTTTCAGTATTTGTTCATTGATTACTTTGGTTGCAGGCGTGGGGTTAGAAGTCAGTGGAGATGCAATTGCCAAACAAATAGGAATGACAGGTGTACTGTTTGGCGCAACTGTTTTGGCTGCCGCAACTTCATTGCCTGAAATATCAACCGGATTGGCTTCAATGAAATTGAAGGATTATCAAATGGCTGTCAGTGATATTTTTGGAGGTAATGCTTTTCTTCCTGTTTTATTCATGGTGGCAACTATTCTTTCAGGCAAATCTGTTATTCCGCAAGCACACAAAACTGATATCTACCTGACTGGTTTAGGTATACTTCTTACAGTCATATATATCTGCGGATTAATCTTCCGTCCCCGGAAACAATTACTATGGATGGGTATTGATTCATTACTGGTAACGATTATTTATATAGTTGGATTAATCGGGTTATTTGCTATTTCTCAATAAATGATTCATTATGGTGAATCTTTATATTGAACTTTTTAAGTCACAGGCTTCTTTATGCTTGAATAAAAGCTGTCAGATTTGTCTGAGTAATCTTATAGAATATTGAAAGTTGCACCCAACCGAAAGCCGAGATGTTTCGATAAGTAAACATCTTCGGGCAGAAACCCTTTTGATTTGTAAGTGATACCTAAATCAATAGATACCCTTTTCATGTTATTAAAGGCATGGGTGGAGAAGAAATATTTCCCGGTAAAATCAACTGCACCACCTGTTAATCCTTTCGTATCATTAAATCCAAGGTCCTTCGGCTGATTCCATAAATGTGCCGAAAGCGTAGTTTCAATCCGATTACTAATTGGGTAATCCATTAAACTTAGCCCCCCACCCATAAACCAATTGGTCTTATTCTGAAACTCACGAATATAGGCCAGTACTTTGAATTTCGTATAATGTAACCAAAAGTTTTCATCGGTAAAATCACCAAAAGGACAAAGAATATGTCCCATTCCATAGTTCAGGCTTAAGTTATTGGAAAAGGTGATGTTTGGAATTCCAATCAGGTTCAGGTTAATGAGATTGAACAAAGACCGATAGCCCATTTTATATACATAATTCTTTTCCTCGGTGGTCAGATCATTAAAAAGCGTGTACCGGTGAAATAGCATAGTTGGCCTGAAAAGGTTACGCGCAGCGCCATATACATCATTGCCTACAATATCGCGTTTAAGTTCTTTCGTTTCTTCCGCTCCGTCAACATCATAATGAACGAAACCAATCAGATAATACTGTATCAGAGATGCCTTTCGGATCAGGTATTCAGCAGCAAGGTTGCGAAACGATTCATCACCAAAAGCCATCAGGCTTTCTTCACGATTACACATCATATAATCAGATTCTGAGCCTGCTGTATAAAGCCTTATAAAATCAGGGAAGTTACCAGAACGTAGATTTATTAATGACAGGTCGGTTACCCCGTCAACATATCCTTCTCTTTTTGAAAGAGAAAAAGGCTGGGAAATGGAACCTATATTCTTTTCGGAAAGAATGGAACGATGACCTTCTTCATGGGTCAAAGCTCCCAATCCAAGAATAATAACTACTGATTGCAGTGAATAATTGACAAAAGGGCTGAAGCTCTTGTCCAAAGCAGTTGACAGTATACGGTAACTGCTGAGGTAATCCACGTTAAACTGTCTCATGGTAAACAGTCGTGCCGGTGTATCCTGAAAAATGAAAGGATAATTCTTTCCCTGGTTAATTATTTTAGTGCTATCTGCATCCTGGGCGAATAAAGATACATTTGAAACAAGTATCAGAATAATCAAGAGGTAAAATTGCTTCATTAAAGTTATGGTATCGATTATTTTAAATATATCTTTTCTTTCTGCTAAATTCTGTCCGGGAATTTCTATGTATAAAGTAACGCGAAATAAATATAACAATTATCTAATCCAGTTTTCCTTTGGGCAGTTAAAATCCTTGTCCTTCAATATCTTCTTCGTTAATACTCGAATCATTTTCATTTCGCTTATTCTGTTTTGCCCTGTAGTTATTAATGCGATAACTAAAGGTTAGCAGAAAAACCTGCGATTCACGTTGGAAGTCACTGTATTTGTATTGATGTGCACTTTCTGTTGTGGTTATGGTGCTGGTAACTCCAATCGGATTTCGTGCCTGAAGGGTCAGGCTGCCCTTATCTTTTAATAGATTATGCTTGATCGCAAGAGTTGAGGAATAAAATCCGGAACGGGTACCCTGAGCGGTTATGGTAGGCGCATTGTAGGTATAGTTTGCCTGAAAAGATGTTTCTTTATTCAGGTGGAATGTCGGGCTAACATGAACATTCCAGGTATTGACACTACTGGCAACTGAAGGGATGGGAGTTCCAAACATGTGATAATTAAACACATTAAATGATGTATTGAGACTAAACCACCTTACGGCTTCAAGATACAACATCAGTTCAGTACCCATTGAGCGGTCGTGATCAATGTTTTCAAAGGTATTGGTCGTTATTTGTGTCGTAGGATTAAACAGACTGATCTGTTGCATCAGGTTAGAAGTTTGTCTTAGGAAACCTTCAATCGAAACGAACGATGCCTTATTCAACTTTTTCTCAAGGTTCAATTCAAAGGAATTTGCAAATTCAGGTAGTAATCCTGGGTTTCCCTGGCGGATCGTTTGTGGATCGAGATGTACGATAAAAGGGTTAATATTCTGCTGTTGTGGACGGTTGATGCGTCGGGTGTAACTGGCCATTAATTGCAGATCCCATGGTAATTGTTTGGTCAAATGAACTGTTGGAAAAAAATCAATTCTATTGATACTGTTGACTTGACTCTGTGTTTCCTGGTTTAATACCCGGTCTTCATATTCAGCGCGCAGGCCAAGTTGATAATCAAAAAGAGACATTGAATTCGATAAAGTGGCATAGCCAGCTTCTATCTGATCTTTAAAGTTAAACTTATCCCGTTGTGACAGATCTTCAACCCCTGAATTTGTTAATTCATAGTCAGAATTGTTGTTTACAAATCGTCCTTGGTAACCCGATTCCAGTTTTCCTTTTGTACCAAACGGCAATGTATAGTCAGCCTTGAAACGTAAATCAGTTCCGTTACTGTTTTGCGTCGATACCTGGTTGACTTTTGCTTTCCCCAATGAAACCCAGTTTGCACTGGTAGTGTCTACCTGTAAGGTACTTACATTATCATTTGGACCTCCGGTAAGATAAACGGATGCTGAAAGCTTTTCTCCTTTGCTGTTCAGTTTGAGCTGGTAATCGAGATTGAGCGTCCTGTAATTCCTTTTCATCTCGGGACTCGTGCTGTTCATGTAATAGATATCATTGGAGATTGAGTTTAGAGAGTTATCGTATTGATCATGATAGTCTGAAGTCAAAGGACGGCTAAAGGTTCGGCTACCTATACTTCCGGTTAAGGTCAATGAGTTATTATCATTAATGGTATAATCAATTCCGGCATTGATTCCCATTCCCTGGCGGCGAAAACTTCCATTGCCGGTGATCGACTGATACTTCACAAGTTGTCGGCTTAAGGTATCCGTATTATTCATGTTGTTTTTAATGGCTGAGTGATTATCCGTAAAATCACCTCCAAGTGTAAAATTAAATTTCGAAGTCTTATAATTCAGATTCAGATTACCGCTATATTTATTTCCAGTACCTGCAGTTAGATTAATCATTCCGCTTTCGCCCTGAACCTTCTGTTTCTTCATCACAATATTGACAATCCCGGCGCTTCCTTCAGCTTCGTATTTTGCCGATGGATTGGTAATAATCTCAACATTTTCAACAAGATTGGCAGGTATTTGCTGTAATGCTTCACTTCCGGCGATGGGTGAAGGACGCCCGTCAACCAATACGGTAAAGTTTGAACTTCCCCGGACTGTAATATTCCCCTGCACATCCGTTTGAATAGATGGGGCATTCTGTAGCGCATCAGCCAGTGTGCCTCCTGATGCAGTGATGTTCTGGGCAATATTGACCACTTTTTTGTCGATCTGATAGGTAACGGGGGGTAAATTTCCAACAACGTCAACCCCTTTAAGGGCAACAGCTGAGGTATTCACATTTACTGCTCCCAGGGCTACAATTTTTTTGTCAGGAGTAAGCATTATGTTGCTAACCCGATGCTTTTTATAACCCACAAAAGTGACCTGAATAAAAAACTTCCCGTAGGGTAATTTGTCGATGGTAAAACTTCCGTCTGAACCACTCAGCACTCCCGTCACTAAAGTAGAATCTCTGGAACGATATATCGCAATACTCGCATAGGGTATGGTCTCTTTGGTCGTTCCATCAACAATAGTCCCGGTAATTTTGGCTTCTTTCGGGATATTTTCCTGATTGCCTCCCCTTCCAGGCATTTGAGCATAAGTCATTTGAGAAAAAAGGAGTAACAAAAAGGTTAAGCATTGAATGATCAGGGTTTTCATGGGTGTAATTTTTGATAAGACTGGTTAATTTTCTTTGTTATTGCGCTTTAAGTGTAAAACTACTCATTATCGTCTTTGATTTCCTTGTCTTTTTTGTCTCATCTGTGAATGAACTTTAACAGGTCGTCCAATATTTCTTCCGTAATAATTAGCTTTTTGCGGTGGTCTGGTGCTTTCATGCCTTTTCTCCGGGGCATTTTTAACCCTCATCTCATTCACCCTGTTCCGGTCTTCCTGTTTCCAATAAAAAGGTTTGCGAGCATTTTCGCTGAATCCCCTGATGTTGGCAATATCAGTATTATGGTAAAAATTACGATAATAGTACCTTGGATAATTTGAAACATAGTAATGATGGTGCATCCATGGTTGAAAAACATTCAGATCAAGTGCAATTACAAACCCGCTGAACAAATCATAACCGCTATAAATGGGAGGCAAAGTATTCGAGAATAGCCATTGACCATCATCAAGATACACAAACTCCTGATTGGATAAATCGTAGTAGGTTTCAATATCCGGCAGGTAATAGTATCTGGCGCCCGAATATTCCGGCGCCCAGGAAGGATTTGAGTAACGCTCCTGCTGAGCGTATGCTTCAGTAGATAAAACTAATAAAACTGAAAATAACAATACAAACAATGAGGCAATACCAATTTTTTTCATGATAAGTATATTTAAGAGTAAATGCTTAATAATGAGAGCAAACAATATTTTGTATGGAAACAATATCTACTGATTTTAGTTTTAAAAATATAACTGTTTCCCGAATGATTTAAATTAAAAGAGATTTCTTCCAGAAACCAATAAATTCCTATCGCCGGAAAATTCAGTGTACTTTCAATGATTTGAGGGACATAAATTTTAAGACGGTCAACTGTCAGTGAAGGAATTATCGAACTGAACTTAACCCAACACAGATACTGACAAAATAGATCTGATTTAATTTTACTTATAGCCCAATTACATTGCTCAGCTATTATTCTGATAATCATTTCAATACTGATGTCTTCATAATAATAAACTGACCGGTTGGCATTATAATAATTATTTCTTCTTATAAGCACCGGCTGTTGAATCCTCGTATAGAAATATGTTGACCTCATGATGTAATACTTAAATAGATATAAAACAAATCCTCATTTCATTAATTATCATTCGTTCAGGTCATCAGTTTAGGTTATATGCAGAAATCAGTTTCATCCTGATTGAAAGGAGAATCTTTAATATCAATCTAATGCATTATTTATAATTGCCAATCGACAATAAATGAATATGAATTGGTTATTTGAATCAGATGTCCATGTAAATCAAAAGAATCGACTGAATTTGAACTGCTTTGATTAGCCGTTCTTGATTCCTTTTGGATTGAAATGGATTTATGCTTGAAATACGAACGGCCCTTCATTGGCATCATCGAGGCATCACTACTGGCAATTGAATTATTTAATTTGATATTCCGGGAAGTAGTTCGGCCGAATGAATTCTCATTTGTGTTTGAGTTGATTAATAGTGCTCGTTTCATAACCTTAATTTTTCGAATCAAATAAGAAATTGTAATGCAACTTCCTCTTCGATTAGCCTCAATTAAAAAGGTTTAAAGCTGTTAAACTATATTAACGTTTCTTCAAAGTTTTTAAGAAATACCATGAGTAATTCATTCACACTAAAGATGTCAACCATGAGTCGGTTGCGGCCTCTTAAGTTGAGTATATAAAACAAGTAATTGAGTGACAAATACAGATTTAAAATTTAAGTTTTCGATTCTTTCAAGATAATTGAATCGACTGATCCGCTGCCACTTCCATAAATAAACAAATAAATCAGAAGTAATGTCATGGCAAAATCAGTACGGTATTCATGAGCCATCACCCATATTCCTTTGTCCATAAGCATAGGCCATTTGGTGGTCACAAATGCAGTTATCATGATGATGAAAAGTGGGATTGAAGCTAACCTGGTGAATAATCCCAGCAGAACAAATACACCGCAAATGATTTCAAAAGTTCCGGTAAAATATGCCCAGAAAGCCGGGTCACTGAATCCAATTTTTAAAAACCGTCCAGTTCCCAGTAAATCAGGGAAAAGAAATTTCTGAATCCCTTCAGTCAAAAAAATTAAGCCAACAACTAACCTGACCAATATGGCCCTATGATCATCTACTGTATTAAATATTAATGCTTTAAACTTGTTTTTTGATTTCATGGCAGTAGAATTAAAATTCAACGATTTTCAATTATTCATTACCTAATATATTGTGTTATAACAAATAAGAAATAATAGTGTTTAAACGTGATTCTAATTCCCATTTTATTAAAAGTGAGGGATATAACATTATCTCTACGAGAAAAAATATCAGTATTAAGTACCTTGGTATAGGTAATTGAACGCTTGCCTATTCTGCAAATAAGAATTATCAGCATATGATCTTTCAGGGAACAAAAAAAGGAAACCCCTTCCAAAAATCAATAATGAAAGGGGTTTATCAGTTGAAATGAATATTTTATTTGTCTCTTATCCTTTAGGCTTAAAGATAATATCAACAACGTCAGCTTTGGCTAGAAAGGCTTTTACAAATTCCTGTACCTGGGCAATCGTCATCTTCTGAAGTATATTTTCATAATTGTCAGCAGCAGCAGGATTGTAAGCATACGTGTAGTAAGTATTCAACGCCTGCAACCAGTAATTGTTATGAAGCTTTGATTGTTCCCTGTTTTTCATGAGGCTTTCAATGACCTTGTTCAGATCTGCAACTGTTGGTCCGTTTTGTGCAATCTTATCAATCTCGCGATAAAGGATCGATTTCAGGCTTTGAGCTTTTGCAGGATCGGTGTCAAACCTCAGACTAAGGGATTTCTCTTCCTGTGGAAATTTCGATGAACCGGCTGAAACGCTCACTCCGTAGGTGCCTCCTTCTTTTTCGCGGATTTCGTCGATGTAACGGAGATTAAGCACATCGCGGAACACGCTTAATATCAAATTCTGTTCAGGAGAGAACTCCATTTTTGCATTGAAATTGACCGTAACTGTGGCCTTCTTTACTTCCAGTGGTATCTCAATTTCGCGTTCAGTCTTCCCCTTTGGACCTTCAACTTTGCGATCAATCCAGGATTCTACTCTTGATAAGTTGGTTAACGAACCAATATATTTTTCGGCCATGGTTTTGGCGGTTGCCTCATCAATGTTTCCAACAATGTAATAGGTAAAATCGCCTGCATCAACAAAACGATCCTTGTAAATACCTTCTATCTGGTCCAGCGATATCTCATTGAACAATTCAGGGGTTATCAGTTTGGTCCTGGGATTTTTGCAGGTCATGATCAGGGATAAAGAGTCACCCATAATCTTCTGTGGATTGTTGGCCATGTTGGCCACATAAGCCTTGTAACGACCCAGCATGGCTTCATAGGCTTCCTTGTCGAAGCGTGGAGTTTCAAATTGAAGATAAAGCAATTGCATCATGGTCTCAAAATCTTTCGGGGTAGCCGATCCGGAGAATGATTCGTTCAGATCTGAAAGTCCAATACTCAACCCTACCTTTTTACCGGTAAGGGCCTTTTTCAAAGTAATCGCATCGTAATCGCCCATCCCGAAGGCACCCATGAATGAATTCAGAAGCATTGCTGAGGCAATCTGATCAGTATTTACTTTCGAACTGCCGCCATTACTGATGGCAATTAGCGATACCTGATCTTTTTCATAGTCAGCCTGACGATAAACAACTTTGGCGTTGTTTCCCAATGTCCATTCAACAGCATTAAAATCAGGAAGGCTCTTGGTATCGGTCACTTTCGACCCCTTCAATTCTTTGTTGATCAGGTTCGTTGATACCACCTTGTCTTCGTAGGATTCAAGCTGACTTTTTTCTACATCAGCAATAATCGCAAGTGCCTGTTCTTTTGAAAGGTGTTTGGCTTCCGGTTTGTCGGGTCCCATCACAACGATTACACGGTTTTCAGGAGTCATCCATTCTTTTGCTTTTACGGAAACATCTTCAACCGAAATACCCGGCAATATTTGCTTTGTAAATTCCAAATCGAAATCAATTGTTGTAATCGGCTCTCCATTAATGTAGTTGTTCTTGATATCCGAGACAAACTGGTCGTTGCTTATTTTATCGCGCTGTTTGTATCGGCTTTCCAGTGAAGTAAGCATATTGATCTTTGCACGTTCGAGTTCCCCGGTTGTAAATCCGTGCTGATAAATGCGCTCGGCTTCCGTATAAATGGCTTTAAAAGCCAGATCATCCTGATCGGGTTTTGCAGTGGCCGAAATTGTGAAGGATTCATAACCTGTCACTAATCCGCCGTAGCCGATACTTCCGTTGATAAACGGAGGAGTGCCTTTCTGAAGTATTTCAGTAATGCGGTCCCTGATCATCATACTGAATAAGCCCTGAATAGTTTGCTGACGAAGGTAATTCAGGTTCTTACCCGCAGTATCTGGTGCTTTGTGCTTGATGTATAGTGCTACTGAATAACCATCGGCTTCCTTGTCGGTAGCCAGAACATATAGCGGTTCCTTGTGTTCCGGGACATCATAGAATTCACGTTTTTGGGGATCTTTAACCGGTTCAATGACCGGGAGCAGTGTTTTTACCTTTTGCTCTACGGCATCGACGTCAATATCACCTACGATAGCGATTGCCTGCAAGTCGGTCCGGTACCATTCATGATAGAAATTGCGAAGTGTTTCGTATTTGAAGTTATGGATCACATCCAGATCACCAATCACATCGCGGGTCATGTATTTGGATCCATTCAGCAGTACAGGCATAAACTGTCTCTGTATGCGGAATCCGGCAGTCCGGCGGGTACGCCATTCTTCAGCAATCACCCCACGTTCGGCATCAATTTCTTCATCGGTAAGCAAAAGGAAATGGGACCAGTCGTTTAATACCAGCAAACAGGTGTCAACAAGCCCTGCATGTTTGACAGGGACATCGCTCAGGTTATAAACCGTTTCTCCGTAACTGGTATAGGCATTGATATTCCGGCCAAAAGAAATGCCATGTTTTTCGAGCGTGTGAATGATTCCTTTCCCGGGGAAATGTTGGGTGCCATTAAACGCCATGTGTTCCAGAAAATGTGCCAGCCCGTTTTGATCATCGTTCTCGAGCAATGAGCCAACATTCTGAATGATGTAGAAACTTGCACGTTCTTTGGGCTCTTCATTGTGACGAATATAATAGGTCATTCCATTGCTCAGCTTGCCCATGCGGACAGCCGGATCAACAGGTGCAGGCTTAGTGTAATCAACCTGGCTAAAACATATTCCTGAGAACAGCAACAGGGCAATTACCGGAATTAATCTGAATTTGATCATACGTTCTTTATTTGGTTGTTTTTTCTATTCTTAATACAATTCACTAAGAAGACTTTTCATAATACTTTTAAATAAGTAATCATCAGGTGTTCATAATTACAACTGAAAGAAATTATTTCTAACCGAAAACAGTTAAGGTCACTAATTCTCAATCCTACATTCAAACCCTTACGACACAATATTTCCGTCTGCAAAAGTCATCGATGTTAAATCCTTTCTCATTGGTCTTTCATGTGTAAATACTTATCCGATATTTATTCCATAAATGTATTTGCGAAAGTATTACAAAAAAAGACATTGGTGAATTTTGCGTTCATATAGAGTGTTTTGCTTAGTGGATAACCCATCTCCGACAATTCCGCCATTTCCGCCATTTCCACTTTCCGCTAATTTCAATCGTTTCCTAGACATCCGCAACTTCCGCAACTTCCGCACATTTGCATTTTTCCTCCTTTATCCACGCTATTATCGAGAAAAATGTGAATTACCGTTGATTATTATTTTATAAATAACTCTTTTTTTACTATTATTCACTCATTAGTAGTGGTATTTTTACTATCTTTGAAGAGCCAAATAACACAAGTTCTATGAAGGTAGTGAAAGTATCTGAGATTATCCGGAGACTTGAAGCCGATGGATGGTACATTAAAAGTCAGGAGGGTAGCCACCGACAATTTGTTCATCCTTCAAAAAAAGGGAAAACAACAGTAAATGGTAAACCTTCGTTCGACATTTGGGGAGATTTACTAAAGAGCATTGAAAAACAATGGGGGTTAAAATTCTAATCCCGGCCTTTGAAATTTTAAAATCAGATAGTGATGGAAAAAGTAACCGTAATTTTTGGCCGTACAGAGAACAACTATTCGGCCTACGTTGAAGGGCTGGATGGCTTTGTGTGTGCCTCCGAAACATTTGAGGAACTTAAAAAAGATGTAGCTGATGGTATCGGGTTTCATCTCAATGGACTACGTAAAGATAACGACCCTATCCCTGAAGTATTCCAGGGTGATTACGAACTGGAATTTAAATGGGATGTACAATGCCTGATGTATTATTACAACCATGTGATTACCCGTTCGGCGCTTTCGCGCTTTACCGGCATTAACGAACGGCAATTGGGTAACTATGCCACCGGACGTTCGAAACCACGCCCGGCGCAAGTGCAAAAAATCAGAGAAGCCTTTCACTCATTGGGAAACGAATTGGCTTCAATTAATATATAGAAGTTGTTGTTCGATAATCAAGCATCGCAATTCTGTGAGGTTTTTTTATTTCGTCAAATTACTGTAACTCCATCTGGATAGCATTTACATTCCAAACCTCTTTACTACGGATATCTGATACGGCTTCTTCACCGGCGGGATTATCTGTTGATCATCAACAGGAATAACCAGCACAGTTACTCTGCAAAGAAAGTACATTTTTTACATCCTAAATCTGAATGCAAAAAACCAGATATCCTATAATTTCATTCTTTACACCAAAATGCCAGTTTTGTCCTATTGGCAAATACTATACAGCTGGTATGGAGTTTACAGGAAAGTGCACCCAGAATTTAGCATAACCACTTCCAGGACGGAATCACTTCAATATTAATCCCTTGTTCCGAAAGATTATCTTCTTCATCCTTGGTGATGATGATCCATCTTTTCACTTCGATCTGTTTGGACATCTTTAACAGGGCATTTATTTCACGTTTGCGGGTCTCTATATCTTGTAAACTATAACATACCTGCACCGCCAATTGCACTTCGGAGACATAAAAATCCATCTCTATACCGTGTTGATAGAAATAGACATCATCTCCATACATTCGCCGAAGTTGAATTGCGACCTGGTTTTCCAACAATGAAGTTAAAGGATCGGGCAGGAAAAGATTGAGTATACCATTGTCGATAAAATAATATTTTTTGATTGCCTCCTTTTTGGCCATCTTTGCACAAATATTTTCTACCGGAAAAATCAGCCACGACTCTTTAAAATAGCTCAAATAATCAATCACCGTATCGGTACTTATTTTTTTACCTGAAGAAGATACTACATTAGCCAATCTATTGAATGAAGTGGGTTGTTTGACGCTTTCTGCCAATTTCCTGATTAACACCCGTAGCGCAAAATCGTTACGTATCTGATAACGGGAAATTAAATCGCCGAAAAATATTTTTTGATAAAGGCTGCTTAACCAGGCTCGTTTATCGGTAACCTGAGTTAATTCCGGTAAGCCGCCATAACGGAAATAATTCTCATATGCTTTTACTATCCTGGCACGATAATTATAAATAAAGTTTTTGTCCGTAAGATCAATACCCAATGAAATTAGATATTCCTGAAACGAATAGGGGTAAACATTTTGAATAATATACCGCCCACCCAAAGTAGTAGCTATTTCACTACTAAGCATTTTGGCATTGCTTCCGGTTACATAAACCCGGTAACCCTGATCGGCAAGTCTGCGGGCAAATTTCTCCCAATGGTCAACGGTCTGTATTTCATCCAGGAAAAATATCGGTTTACAGTCGAACATCTCTTCGTAGCAAACTTTTATGCGATCTAAATCTTCGGTGATAACTGATGCTATCCGGTCGTCTTCAAAGTTAAAATAAAGAATCTCGTCCTTCGAATGACCTGCATTTAACAGATGACGAATTTGTTGGAAAATCAGGTATGATTTCCCAACACGCCGCAATCCTACAAAAACATAATTGAGTTTGTCCTCAATGATATAGGATCGTTCCTGAAATACAACATCAACTGCTTTTTGTTGATATTCAGCAATTAGCAGTTTTATGATTTCCTTATCCATCATTTTGTCGTTTATATCAGACAAATGTATGTTATTATTATCGAATATAGAAGATAAATACTTTGTTTTTAGAGTAATCCCCAGCCAATATAAATTCGTATTCCACGCTTCTTAACGTCTGATACAGGTACCGGTTTCCATACCAGAGGGGATGACCAGTTGATCATCCACAGGAATAACCATCTCGGTTATGATACGAAGGGGATGCAACTTTTACATCCTGAATCTGAATACAAAAACCAGATATCCGATAATTTCATCGTTACGCCATAAAGCCATAAAGCCAAAAAGCCAGTTTTGTCCTTTTGGCTTTTTGACATTATGGCGTAAACCTCTGCCATCTTTTTGCTAATTCGGAAGGGCGCTACAATTCCATGCATTAATGATTTTTGCGTCCAGAGGTTATATTTTGCCTGTCAGGCCTAATATAGTGTGGTACTCGAAGTCATCTGCTATATAAGGCCATTTACTCAATTTCTGTATGTTCTGCTTTTTCAAATAGACAATTCAGATCAGTAGATCATCTTTATAGTATTCCATTATATAATTGTTTCATATTGGCTTATTTATTAAATTTGTATGGAATAAATAAGATGTAGAATGAAAGCTATCAATGTAAAAATACAAAAGAGTAAGTTTCTTAAGATTATTAATCAACTGGATGATAATGATAAACTTGAGCTTTTTAATGTATTAAAGAAATCTGTATTTCTTAAGCGATTCAATAAACTACTTTGCTCAACGCAAAACAATGCTTTAACTATGGAGGAAATTACTCAGGAAGTTGAATCTGTTAGGAAGCAAAGGTATGAAGAAGGAAAACAGATCATTTAAAATCATTATTGATACCAACATCTGGATTTCCTTTCTGATAGGCAAAAGTCTGGCTGATCTTCAGGAATACATCGATTCTCAAGCAGTTTCAATTATTACTTGCGACGAACAACTTCAGGAATTGACTGAAGTATTCAGAAAGCCTAAATTCCAAAAGTATTTTAGCAGTGAACAAATCAATGAATTCTTTGAATTATTGGATGAATCATCAGTAAATATTTTACTAAAAACAAAAACTGATCTTTGCAGAGATTCAAAGGACAATTACCTTTTGTCATTGGCAATAGACTCAAATGCTGATTATTTGATAACTGGCGATAATGATTTATTAATACTTGAAGGTATTTCTAACACAAAAATCATTAAATATATTGACTTCGACAAAATATATAACTAATTCATCGATAACGTTTGGCGGTATGAAATCGTTGGGGATTGCGGGCGACTTTCCTTTCAAGATTCACCGAACCTAATGCGTGGAAGAAGACTCAAATAACCACTTAAACCCCAATGTTTTATACCGATTGTGTGAGCGTATGTGCATTATTTAGACAGTCTGTCCTTTTTTAAGCTTCTTAGGAGCAGAAATTTTTTTAATCTCTCCAGTCCTTTTGTAGTGAGCTATTATATCACTTATTTGCTTTTTCTCCCAATCCTTTAATGGTCTTGGATCAACTACAAAATCCACCCCTTCTGGTTCTCTAACTAATCCCATATCTCAAATTTTAAAATATTTCTTAATCAATCGTAATGCTTCATTAGGAAAAATCACCATTTTATGATTACCAACATGAACAGCTCCTAAAGTCTTTTCGTAATGCTCAATCAATCTAGTTTTTGAAATAAATGAAACGAATCCTTCATATTCTTTGTCCCATGACTCTTTGCACAAAAACGCAACTAAGTTTCCTGCTACTCCAACATAAATTTTATTTTTCCCCTTATTAAACGGTGCGCTCTCAATCAGATGCATAAAGAGATGGTCGTTCTCGTCTGAAAAACTAATCAGTCCTTGAATCACATTTGGGTTACCTCTTATTGTTAATTTGTAAACTTTCCTATCTGGTTGCTCAAACTCATATTTCCAATCAAATTGCCATCCATTTCCTTTTTTTATTGGTCTTAAATCCTCTTTTGAAATAGGTAACAACTCTGTATCAAAACTATCTCCTGAAAATGCATTCTCGATACTATTTGTCAATTTATCAATTTCGATATCAATATGTTGTGCCTTTTTTGTCATGCTACAAATTTACTAATAATCATTGAGAATCTTATCTGATTGCTGAGTTTTCTTGCATTACACCCAACGTCCCTCAGCTACCCCCATAGGCGGATTGAGGGTGATTTCCTGTCAAGTCGATAAACTGCCTGAGCGGAAAGATGCACTTCGAAAACCACTGTTGCCGCATTTAACGGTTAGATGATGTTATAGCGCGTTATTATTTTGTCAAAAGTTTCTTTTTAAACTCATATAGTCCTGATTTGATTGCAATTGCCATCAATTGGTCAGTATTGGGAAAATCTTTTATTCCAGGAATTACGATCATAGTTGCACCAACTGTTGTATTGTATTTACTATGAAATTTGAGCTTTTTATCAAATATTGAAACTAGTTTGTATTCAACTTTATAGTCCCTAGTCTGTCCCATAGCAGTTAGCCGTGTTATTTTTGAAAACATCAAAAAATCTCCATTAGAAATATTGCCGCCAGCGAATGTTGAGACTTGTCCAATTTTGTCAAAATCCTGATAGTCAATGTTGCTTTTTTTAACTGAAATATTGTAGGGGGCCAACTCTAAGCTTATTAACTTTTCGATGCAGTTAAAATTTTCATCCTGTCCACCAATGCAATTAACCATTGTAGGTCGAACCAACAGGATTTTAGTTGGTGTTTTTATTGTTACATATTTGTCTAAGTAAAGTGTCTTACTGCCAAGAGATGCACAAGAAAAGGTAAATAATGAAATGGTAAACAGCACAAAAACCTTCTTTAAAACCATTATTGCAGGTAATCTTGATTTTTTAGTCATGAAATTTTTAGTTATTAAATTATCTATCGTCTGGTTGTGTCGCGTTTAAAATGAGCCATAATGGTTTGAAAATACCCGCAAGGCCGGTTTTAACCGAGGAACTTCCTACGAAGCATTGCTTTTTAAATACTAATTTTCTGTCAACAAAGCAACGAAACCCGACTTGCGAGTATTTTGCTGTTAGCAGTTGTTTTTCATTCTCACAATGTATAATCCTCTCTCTTTGAAATAGAACTCAGGATCAAGTATATCATCTAATTCAATTTCTTGTTTGCCTTCTGATTTTTCAGCAAAATCTCCATCCCAACACCCGTAAATTTCGAAAAACTCTTGGTCTTTAAGGTTTGTCTTTATGAAATCGAGTAATTGTCTCTGATTTTTATTTTTGTCGGCGGAGTCTTCTGAGTCAGATGCTGGTATCCAATGTCCGTCTTGTCTAAGAGCGTGTCTAAAACCACAACCACATGACTCGTCTGACCCGAAATAAGTCACAAACGGAAGACTAAAATGAGTCAAAACGTCTTTATTCTTATCGGATAAATCCGATGTATTAAAAGCCGGAGAATTTTTATTCCACTCAATTCTTGGAATGTCTGACTTTGTCGCAATATGAAAAATCATGCACATATAGAGTCTCTATTTTTAATATCTAAATTTTCAATCCAAAAGTCCGCTAATTACTCTCTTGATGAGCACTTAAAATAACTGCTAACGGTTGAGGCTATATGCAGTAAGGGATTGCGGGCTACTTTCCTGTCCACCGACACCGAAGTTTGAGCGGGGCAGTATGCTTGAATTACCACTGAAACCCTTATTGCATATAGCCTTTGTTGGCACCAGTACATGTTTATGTCAGTCGATTTATTCTTTTTTCTGTAATTTTTTTGTCAAATTCGTCTGGCCATAGCTTTTTACAGGAAACAAGTGATTTTAATAAAGCGTCTTTATAATTTCTATCTATTGCATAATCATCAGCAATAAATTCTCCGTTTTCTCCCTTTTCAAAAGGATTAAGTGCATGACCAATCTCATGTAAAATAATGGCAATACTTTCCACAGAAGAAAGATGTTTCAAAGAATTAATATCGAGGGTAATAATTTTTGCACCTTTAGGCAAATCTATATCCAAAACGGATTGTGAAGCAGGTGAAAATAATGGATTGATGTAAATATTATTTTCTTCTAAATCAGAGTAATCTCTATCATTTAGAGCCAACGCCAAATCCTTATAAACATTCAACTTGTTGAGTTCTGATATTCCAAATTGATTAAGCATTCTTTTATGAATTGCTTTTGCTTTTTCTAAATCATTCATACATTAAAAATTTAAGTATTATTATTTTCATATAAATACACCGATTTTCAAAAAGTCATGAATGTTTAGAAAAATATTTTAATCCGAAGATTAAAAGTATTTCTATAGTTATAATTAGCAGAATGGAAAGAAAAATATAATTATCAGCTAATGGTAATTTAAAGAACAATGCAAGGACGAACTTGACTACTGCAAGAAACGAAAATAGAAACATCAATGAAATCTTGAAAGCATTGTCAATAGTAGATATTGAAACAAAGTATATCAATGCTATAGAGATAAACAAGCAAATTTCACTCGCATAAAATGTATAGCTACCATATGAACTCATTATTATAAAGAATAACAAGTTTAACAATGCAAATGATGCACCTGAAATAATAATTAGTTTTTTCATGATTATTTAGGTATTGGTGGTGGAGTTTGATTAAATAGTGTTTTTATTTCTTCGATTTCAATTGCTTGAACCCAATCTGTCAAACCTTCAGTCCAAGCGAGTGTATTTTGCTTTACCATACCTTCAGATATTAGCTTTGGTAAATCTGATATAAGAAATGGCTGACTATGAACACCATTTACGACAAAGAAGTATTTTTTGTGATTTGGAATAGGAGGAGGAGAAGAAGGATTTGTATTTAGATTATTACCCGCCTGATTAAATTGATTACCCATTGCATTCCCAAGACTTAACCCTGCCCCAAGACCGAGACCAGCATTAATCATACTACCAGCCGAACCTTCATTTTCTGCTGCTTTTTCCATTACATCAAAACTTCTGTCCATTTGATAAATATCTTTACCAACGGTTTTAACTTTCATTGCAAGTTCTTTAGCTTCCTTAAGTTTTATTAATGAAGTATCATCTTCTGGTATATTGATAGACATAATATAGAAATTAACTAATTCTATACCATATTTTATAAACTCTTCATTAATGGTTTTTCTGCAAATCTCCGAAAGGTCATCCTGAAATGCTGCGATTTGCAAAAGAGATATTTTATTTTGAATTATTGCTTTACCAAGAATAGTAGAAATTGAACTCAATACCTTACCATTAAAATATTCTGTGATTTGTTGTGAGGAGAATGTTTTTAAAGTACCGACAATTGTGTGCAAGAAGTTTTTTGGCTCGAATATTTTAAATCCGTACTGGCCAAAAGCCCTTGCAGGAACAACAATACCATACAATGGGTCTTCTAAATTAATTGCCTTTATTGTCCCCCACTTGTTATCAAGTTTTGTAACCATATTAACATACCAGACTTCCGCAGCAAAAGGTGATTTGTCGCCAAATGGTAGGTTAATAATTTTATTAAGAAGAGGTATGTTTGCGCTTTTTAAAGTATACCGACCTTCTTGAAACTCATCGCAAATGATTCCATTCTTAACAAAAAAGGCGCTTTGGGAATGATTAACGATTAGTTGAGCTCCTAATTTTAAATCGACTGACGGAAATTTCCAAACAAATTCGGTATTGTTTCCTTCGTATTTTATAACTTCTATTAATGCCATAGTTTTATTTTATTAACATCCAGATTTCTGAAATTGCAAAGATTATCAAGTAGCTTAATCCCATACTATTGCTGATTAAGAAGGGTTGCTTGTTTTTAAATTTTGCAGCTAAGATAACAGTAGTGCATAATAGAAGTATAATAAATGGAATAACAAATGGATTATTAGTGATATAGGCACCATAGTCCATTTGAATAATTCCAATAAAACTCCTATACATCCCTGTAGTTGGTGAAGGTATACCAGTTAGTTTATACATTATGCTAGGAGGAATACTTCCGTTTAGTAAAAAAAACATATTCCAAACTACATAGAATAAGAACCCAAGAACAGTTACTATTGCCAATAGCCTAAGATAAATTAATTTAATCATGCTTAGTTTGCTTTGCATGACGGAATTATAAATGGCAACCAACAAGTTGGAAAACATAGAACTAGTAAGACGAAGAATAAAATAACACCTGTTTGATTTAAACCCATTAAAACTGCTTTTCCACTACCCTGACTCGTATTGATAGAAATTGCTTTTAAATCTGATGCATCCTGATGATACTTTTTCTTGTATTTTTCAATTAATTCTCTTATTTCATCATCTTCATTTTCAAATCTCTTTAATTTATTATAAGCCATCTTTGCTTTACCAGCCCAAGCAGGGTGTAATACCTGGTTTACTTTAGCAACAACATCTACACCAAAAGTATTTTTATGTGAATCACAATTGCTATCGCAAAAATAGAAAAACTCTAAAAGATTTTCTTTGTCATTAGGCATGGTAAAAGTAGTTATTATTGATGCTTTTTGAGTAGCAGCATTAATAGCAGGCATACCTGGACCTACTCTCCAACCAACACCTTTATCTAATTCTGCAATTGCTTGTCTTTTATTTACTTCATCAAATTGATGATTTAACTTTTCAAGAAAATTTTCACCAGTTATAGTAGTTTTTGAAATTTCAAAACCACAGAACCCACATTTTATTGAAGAACTTGGTATTGAAGAACCGCAGTTAGGACAAGCATAATTTTTTTGTTTTTCGCCTTCGTTACTTTTTTTTAATCTATTGATTTCGCCTTCAATTATCATCTCAAGTTCGTCAATGTCCTGATTAAGTGAAATTGCCTTATTGTGTAGGATTTGACGGTGTTTTTCTGTTACTTCTCCACTTTCCAAAGCAAAGTCAAGTAATTTTTGTAAATCTGGATGTAGCATCGTTATTTAGTTTAAGTATTTAATCTTGTTCAATTATTTCATCAACAAATTTATCTAAATATTGTGGACATTCTTTTATTCCACAAATATTCAGTAATATTAGTAACTTTTCAAATTCTTCAATATTATTCAAAAAATCCATATTATTAGTTTGTTTAGCCATTTTTACCATCGCAAGGAAAGGCTTTAATTCTTCTCTAAATTCTTCTACTGTTTTCATAATCTTTAATTTTTAAGTTTGTAATGTGTCGCGTCTGTCTTCTTTGTATTGGTGCCAACGGCTGACGCTATGGCAAGTGCGGGAATAAATTGTTGCTCAACTGTCTGCCAGCACAAATGTATGTAAAGATTTCAAATATTTCAACGAACACGCAAACCCGCATTTGCTATAGCGTTTGTTATGCAGCGTAATTTATTTTTCCCAGAGTTTTTCGCAATCAATCTTGTCAAAAATATCATTTTCATCATCCATAAGGTCTGTCTCAAGCATTACCATTATTGGAAAATTTAAAACTTGGTTGACTGGTATCATCAAATCGTATGACACCTGATCTTGATAATCAAATTTCCAAAGTGTAATCATCCTTTTCGAATCTAAAACCTTTATTTCACATTGAGTTTTGAGATTGGTTTTAGGATTTTCCCAATTGTATAATAGCAAATTGAATGAGTATTTGTCATTATTAAATTTATAATCAGAGATTACACTTGAAGTAGGGTCATCCATGTCAAACGTTATTAAACACGAATCAGTTAATACATATTTGGGAAGATCGTTGAATAGTATCCAGTCTCCTTTGTATTTAAAAAGTTTGACCCATTTGTCGGGAAGCTTTGAATTAAACTTGGCTGGTTTTATTTCTAGATTCTTCAAAATTCCCAAATAAGTCAATCCGATGCTCTCATTTGAGCTTTCGCTAACAACTCCAAAATCTATTAGATCATGTTTTGCCTGTCCATTTTTTGAATAATCAATGTAATAAATCCTTTCAAATTGGTTCTTGGTGTCAATTTCAGTTTTAACAACC
>Ga0118677_10003770_pt1 | contig 28318 bp, 19 predicted proteins | sample AliMusrvi5mmetaG_FD_86154 | JGI IMG/M metagenome (GOLD analysis project Ga0118677, IMG submission 86154) | reverse complement strand
TCACGACACCCCCCGCCGATGTGGTCTCGGTGCTCAGGACCAATTCGCCGTTTATCTTCCACAACGACGTCACGATCGCCATCGGCGGCACCGCTGGCGCCGAAATCCATTTCACTTCTGGCCCGACTGGTAGCAGTATTCCCAATCCTGATCCTACCACGGGAGGCACGCCGCCGTTTTATCGAGACGGTATGTTCCCCAATCAGGTGTCTCCCTCGATTGTGACGCCCCAGCCCGATGTGACGGTCAAGGCCATTGGATTCGCGCCCGGACGGCGAAGCAGCGACGTGGTCTCCGCGCGGTTCCAGTTCAAGACCGCCAATCCGGTGGTTACCGGGAACAATGCCGCGATGTTTACCGTCACCGACCAGACCGACAGCGCCCAGATGTGGTATACCATCGACGGCTCCGACCCCACGAATGCCGCGCCCAGCCTTGGGCCGATTACCAGTGGCGCCAGCCTCTCGCTCAACGCCAGCTTCAATTTGACCTTCCGCATCTGCGCCTTCCGCGCTAATTACCTGAATAGCGACGTTATCACCGCGTTCTTCTCCCCGTCCAACTTTGTCCCTAACGTCTTCAAAAGCCCGATGGGCATCGCGCTGGATACGTCAGGTGCTCAGCTCTATGTCGCCGACACCATCAGCAACGCCGTCGAGGTACTGCACCTGGGCAATAACCAGACGGAGACTTTTCTCGATGCCAGTGCCGGTATTTTTCAGCCCGTGGACGTGGTGGTTGACGCCACCAACAACGTTTACGTCCTGAACCAAGGGACCGGCGGCAATGGATCGATACTGCAATTCGACCAATTCGGAAATCTGCTCAGCACCAATGCTGCCGGACTGGCCATGCCGACGGCTCTCACGGTGGACAACTTCGGAAACATCTTTGTGGCTGAAAAGGGCGGGGCGGTTCAGCAGTTTAGCTCCGGGTCTTCTAATACGCTCTTCACTATCACCCATGCAGGGGTCCAGCTCGAGGGAATTGCCTTGTTCAGCGATGGCACCTTTGCCGTCAGTGACGCCGGCAACCACGTTATATGGCAGGTCAATCCGGTGACTCACGCGGTCACGCTGCTGACCGGAACTCCCGGGGTGCCGGGAACGACCCTGGGCGCGGCAAGGTTTGCCAAGCTCAACCAGCCGTCTCGTCTGGCTCGAGCCGCCAGCAACCTGCTGGTCGCGGCGGATTCAGGCAATAACCGGCTGGTCGTGGTGGACCGTGCCGGCGCCATTACCAACGTCTTAAACTCCGCCAACGCCTCGGTGTGGTACGGGGGGGCGGAAGATCCGCTAGCCAGCAGTGGGGCACAGCTCATCCCGATGGTCGCGCCCATCGGTGTAGCGCTGGGCAACGATGGCGGGGTCTATGCCTCGGAAGTGGTCAACAAGGACATTCGGAAGATCCCCGGTACCGGCATGCTCCCGCCCCCGCCGCTGCCCTATCTGCACCTTTTCAGAAGCCCGATGGGCATCGCGCTGGATACCTCAGGCGCTCAACTGTATATCGCCGACGCTCTCAGTAACGCCGTCCAGGTGCTGCACCTGGGCAATAACCAGACGGAGACTTTTCTCGATTCCAGCGCGGGTATCCTTCAGCCAGTGGACGTGGTCGTTGACGCCACCAACAGTGTGTACGTCCTCAACCAGGGCACCGGTGGCAGCGGGTCGATACTGCAATTCGATCAATTCGGGAATCTGCTCAGAACCAATGCTGCCGGACTGCCCTGGCCGACGGCGCTCGCGGTGGACAGCTTTGGTAGTGTCTTTGTGGCTGAACAGGGCGGCGCGGTTCAACAGTTCAGCTCCGGGTCTTCCAGTACGCTGGTCACGATCACTAACGCGGGGGTCCAACTCCAGGGAATTGCCTTATTCGATGATGGCACCGTTGCGGTCAGCGACGCCGGCAATCATGTAATTTGGCAGGTTAATCCGGTGACTCACGAGGTCACGCTGCTGACCGGAACTCCCGGGGTGCCGGGAACGACCCTGGGCGCGGCAAACTTCGCCAAACTCAACCAGCCGTACCGTTTGGCCCGAGCCGCCGGCAATCTGCTGGTCGCAGCGGACTACGGCAACAACCGGCTCGTCGTCGTGGACCGTGACGGCTCGATTACCAACGTGTTGAACTCGACCAACGCCTCGGTGTGGTACGGGCGATCCGACGATCCGCAAGCCAGCACTGAGACGCAGCCTATTCCGATGGTGTCGCCGGTTGGCGTGGTGGTGGGCAGCGATGGCGGAGTCTACGCCTCGGAAGCGGCATACCATAACGTTCGGAAGTTAGTCAATACTGGTCTGGCCACCACGCCGCCGCCCTATTTCTGGTCGCCGCGCTTCAACGGACCGAGGGGCATTGCGCTGAACACTATTGGTAATCTTTTGTATATCGCCGACCAGACCAACAACGCCATTCAGGCGCTCGATTTGGCTAACAACCTCACCACTAACTTCCTCGACGCGGACCTTGGGATCAGCCGGCCGGTGGACGTCGCTGTGGATTTGAGCGACAATCTCTATGTGCTCAACCAAGGGACGGGGGGCAACGGATCGATCCTTGAGTTTGATCATTTTGGGAACGCGCTGGGGACTATAGTCAGTGGTCTGGCGATGCCGACAGCCTTCAAGAATGCTTACGGAGGTTTCTTCGTGGCTGAACAGGGCGGAACGATCCAGCAATTCATTTCCGGCACTTCCAACACCATTGCTACCATTACCAACGCGGGGGTGCAACTCCAAGGCCTTGCGTTGTTTGATGACGGCACGATAGTCGTCAGCGATGCGGGCAATCATGTGATCTGGCAGGTCAATCCGGTGACGAAGGCGGTTACCTTGTTGACCGGCGCTCTGGGGGTGCAGGGCAGCACGCTGGGACCGACCAATTTCGCCAGGCTCAACCAGCCGCAACAACTGGCCCGGGCGGCGGGGGACCTTCTGGTGGCGGCCGATTACGGGAACAACCGGCTCGTGGTGATCGACCGCTCCGGCGCGGTGACCAACGTGCTCAACTCGACCGACGCCCTCGTGTGGTATGGGCGGACAGGGGATCCGCACGGAAACAGCGACCCGCAGTTTGCCCCGATGGTGGCACCGGTGGGGGTAGCGCTTAACAGCGCGGGCGAGGTTTTTAGTTCCGGAGTGGCGTTCAATGACATTCGGAAGCTCCTCAATACGGGCCTGTATGGCCCACCGCCTTCTTATTTTCCGCCCTCGCTTTTCAACGGCCCACGGGGCCTTGCATTGAACGGTGGCGGCAGCTTGCTCTACATTTCGGACCAAACCAACAACACCATTCAAGCGCTCAATCTAGTCGACAATCTCACGACAGTCTTCCTCAGCACCGGCGATGGAATCAGCCGGCCGGTTGACGTAGCGGTGGATTCGAGCGACAACCTCTATGTGCTCAACCAGGGCACGAACGGGGACGGCTCGATAGATGAATTTGATCGGTTCGGGAACTTTTTGGGAGCTATTGCTACAAACCTCGCCAAACCGACTGCCTTCAAGCTGCATGGTGGCGCGGATTTCTTTGTGGCCGAGCTAGACGGCGCGATCCGGCATTTCCGTCTCGGATCTTCCAACACTACCATCACCATTCCAACTCCCGGCGTTCAACTCCAAGGCATCGCCTTGTTCGACGACGGCACGATTGCCGTCAGTGATGCGGGCAACCATGTGATCTGGCAAGTCAGTGAAGTGACTAATACGATCACGCTCTTAACTGGCTCCATTGGGGTGCCGGGCAGCACGCTGGGAGCGGCAAGGTTCGCCAGGCTCAACCAACCGCAGCAACTGGCCCCGGCAGTGGGCAATCTGCTGGTGGTGGCCGATTACGGGAACAACCGGCTCGTGGTGGTTGACCGCTCCGGCGCGGTGACCAACGTGCTCAACTCCACCAACGCCCTGGTGTGGTACGGGCGGAGGGGCGATCCGCACGGGCACGGCGATCCGCAGTTTGCACCAATGGCGCTGCCTACCGGCTTGGTGCTGAACAATTCGGGCGATGTGTTCGTCTCCGAGGCTCTATACGACGATATTCGGAAACTCTCGGGCACAGGATTGATTGCCCCACAGCCCCCGATCCCGCCGCCTGCTGTACCAACCATCTTGACCGTCCTTACAAACTTCGGGCAGGTTAGTTTGACTTGGTCCGCGTCTTCTGGCGCAACCAGTTACAATGTAAAACGCTCACCTAGAAGCGGCGGTCCTTACACGATCATTACCAGCACATCTTCCACAAATTATACTGACACCGGCCTCCTCGACGGAGCGACTTATTACTATGTGGTTTCGGCGGTTGGCGCCGGGGGCGAAGGTGACAATTCGGCTGAAGTTAGCGCCACAACCCCCATGCCGCCGGTGGCTGACCCCACGATTGGATGGGTGGACTTTCCCCCGACGATGTTCTTCTCGGTCTTTCATCCGGCATGGTCCTTCGTGCTCAATAATGACGCACCCATTGTCATCGTGGGCGAACCTGGCTCGCAGACATTCTATACTTCCGGACCTACCAGCGACACCATTCCTGATCCGACTTCCGCCTCCCCGTCGGCCCCGGCAGGTTATCAGGATGGACTTTATTCCAGCCAGGTGACCTACTATACTATTATCCAGACAGCGCCCGCTGGATGTCATGGGGATCTGACCATTAAGGCCATCGGCGAGAAGTCTGACGGGAGCCCCAATAGTGCTGTCGTTCAGGCTCGATTCCAATATATCACTGGCAATCCTCTGATCAGCGGGAACAACGCCGCCCAATTTACCGTCTCCGACATCACGGACGGGGCTCAGATGTGGTACCGGGTTGATGGTCTCGACCCTACCAATGCCCCGCCCAGCGTAGGGCCCATCACCAACGGCACAACCCTCTCTCTCCAGTTCCCTGCGGGAAGCAATACCCTTACCTTCAAAGTCATTGCCCTCCGAACCAATTACCAAGCCAGCGCCATCGTCCCAATGGTCTTTTCGGCCACTAATTTTGTGCCGAACAGCATCAGCCTTGGTTTCGATCATGGTGAGGCCTCCAGCGAGTTCATTGGTTCTCCCGGCCAAACATTTTATGCGCCGGTTACGTTGAACCCTATACCCGGCATCAAGATCTACAGCCTCCAGTTCAACTTGACCGTCACCAACGCCGGCTGGAACCCTGGCCCGGCCATTGCTCCAGGAGCCTACTTCTTTGAATCCTTCTTGGAAAAACCGGACCTCGAGAACCCGGGCTACTACATCAACATTCCGCCGGCGATGTTCCTCACCGCCGTGACCAACCCTCAACCCGTTCCGCCACCAAGTGGCCAGGTCTTTCGGTACAACGATGGGTGGTTCCAGCCCCTGATGACTAGCGATTACAGTCTCAATCTGCTTGGAGTGGGATGGCTCGAACGTGCTGGCAAAACTAATCTCTTTGACACCACGAAGCACACCCTGATTGATTTCTCCCAGGCACATGACACCATCTTTACCCCCGACATGGGCAAAGTCGTGCTCGGCGGCTATGCCTTCCAAATTCCGCCAGCCGCGTCGCCCGGCCAAACCTATCAAATCCAGATCGGCCGCCCCTCGGCGACCTCCGATGGTGTTGGCGCGCCGGGTTCGGATGTTTATATTGCCACACCGATGAATGGCTCGCTTACCAACGGCGCTATCAATTGCATCAAGGTCGTTACTGCCGGCCAGCGCAAATACGTCGCCGGGGACAGCGCTCCGTTTAGGTGGTTCAACGCCGGCGACTTCGGCAGCGCACCCACCAATCACCTCGACAACAGCGACGTTATGCAGGTGTTCCAATCGGCCATTTACAGCCTGAACTACCCGCCGCCGGGCAGCGACTTCTATGACAGCATGGATTCCTGTGGCGGTTTTGGAGTGCTCGACCAGAGTACCGGTTACTACACCCGCTCCGGTGCCCCGACCCCCGCCCAACAAAACGCCTTGTTCGACGGGAACGACACCACGATCAACCAGATCCCCTTCGGCGACACCAATCTGGACGTGTGCGATGTCTATGTTACTTTCCGCCGTTCGCTGGACCCGAGCTTGACCTGGTACCGTCGTTTCTGGACCAATGGGTTTCTGGAGGCTGAACCGATTTCCCAACCCGAGTTTCAGGCCCAAGCCAGATCCTCAGATACCCCCTTGCAGCCGAAGTTCGAGGCACGGTTTTTGACCAATCCCCCCTCCGTTAATTTCGCCGCCGAGGACTTCACTGCCTCGGCCGGTCAAACGCTCCAGGTGCCCATCACGGCCAAGATCTTCGGTGACTACCCATTGCGCGTACTGATGCTGAATCTGAGTGTCGAGCCGCTCGACGGCTCACCGGCGCTCACCACCGCAGTTCAGTTTAAGCCCAACGCGGCGCTAGGTGCTGCCGCCATGACCGCTTCGAGCGGGAACGGCAACTATTCTGGTACCTGGCTTAACGCTGCCATCTCCGGGTTGACCGGTACTGCCACCTTGGGCACTTTGATCCTGACCATCCCGCCCAGCGCCCCCAGCAGCGCCGCCTACGCCATTCACTTTGACCATGCCTCGGCCTCGCCCAATGGCATTGCCTCGTTCCCCAAACAAAGCCGCACCGGCCTGATTCTGCTGTCCGACCGTTCCAGTTCCGTCTTCAACGACGGCATCCCCGACTCGTGGCGGCTCCGTTACTTCGGCACGGTGAATAATATACTCTCTGAGGCTTCCGCCGACGCGGACGGCGATGGCGCCAACGATTGGCAGGAATACATCGCCGGCACCGACCCTACTGACTCCAAATCCGTCTTGATAGTCTCCACCGAGCAGGCTACTGCCCAACAGGGTCAGAACCCCGTGATCCATTGGCCCAGCGTCGCCGGCAAGCATTACCTCGTCGAACGCTCCAGCAGCCTCTACGGGCCAAATTGGAATCCAGTCTCTACCAATAGCGGCACTGGGACCGACATGGAATTCCGCGACACCGGAGTTGGCGACGTCCGCTTCTATCGCGTGCATGTGATTCCGTGAGCCGCTGCCGGCCAATTGGGCGCCTGTTGGCAGCCGATTCCTTGAGAATGCGCCCATGCGTTCTTCGTCCCTATATCCACCGGAGCGCGTATTGGTACGAGTCGGGCTGTTTTCGGGTGATGGCACCCGGCCGCCGCCCCTGCGGTAGCCTGAGGGTGGCCTCGGGGTGGCCGTGATCCGCCTTGGGTCCACCATTGCCTCACTTGACACCCCAGGCTACCGCTTCTAGCCGGCTTCAGTCACTCGTCTAAGATAATCGAACGAATAAATCCCCGTCGCATGCCCGTCCGCCCAAATGGGTTGGATGGCATAGGTGCCTACTCGCTGCAGGCGGACCAGCCGAAAGGCCGCCGGCGTCAAGGGCCGTTCCGGGTTTTTGTAGAGGTTGCCCATCACGTCCATCTCGCCTTTGCAGTCGGCGCAAGGGCAGCCCCGTCGCAGCTTTTCAAGTGATATAAAACTCTCGCTTCCATCCGCCCACTTGACGGCTAGTTCCTCGCCGATCTGCTGTACGTCCACCGGTTGCATGTGATTGTAGGTAAAGGAATTATTCCGTCGAATGGTTACATAAGTTAAAGGAGTTGCATGAGTCACATGCGTGCGCCGTCCTCCGGTAACGATGTAACATGCAACCTATGCGACCAATTCCAGCACTCGCTCCAACTCCGCATCCGTGTTATAGAAGTGCGGGGAGAGGCGGATGTATTTCTGCCCGGTCCGGTCGGCGCGCAACGACGTGACGACCCCTGCGTCGATGAGCTTCTGATGCAGTGCAGCCAAGTCCGTCCCAGGCCGGGTGAACGAAACGATGCCGCTCGCCGCCTCGGCTGGCATCTCAGCCTGGAGGACAGTGCAGCCCTTGGCCTGCAAGTCGGGCACGAGCTGCGCGCGCTTCCGTAGCAACTCGCGGGCGATATTCTCCAATCCCAGTTCCAAAATCAGTTCCATCGCCGTCACCAAGCCGACTATGCCCAACAGGTTATGCGTGCCCGCCTCGTACTTTTGCGAACCCGTCCGGAGAACGATTTGCTCCTGGGCCACGTAATTCGGGCAACGCACGTTGTTCCACCCGTAAATCGGCGGATTAATCCTCCCTTGCACTGCCCCCCGCACGTACATGATTCCGGCTCCGCACGGCCCCAGCAGCCATTTGTGCGCATCCGCTGCCAGCAGGTCCACGTATTCCACGGTCGTCGGAAACGCGCCCAGAGTCTGGATGGCGTCGAGGCAGAAGAGGATGTTGCGCTCTCCCAGGTATTTGCCGATGGTCTGGTAATCAAGCCGGTAGCCGCTGATGAAGTGGCAGGAGGCCAGCGCGACCAGCCGTGTGTTCTCGTCCACCTGGCCCATCACGTCCTTGGGCCGAATCACCCCCAGCCCACGTGTATTCATCATTCGAACTTCCACTCCCTGTTCCGCTAGCGCCATCCACGGATAGACGTTGGACGGATAATCATCGAAATAAACCAGGATGTTGTCCCCCCGCCGCAGTTTCAACCCGCTGGCCAGGAAACTCAGTGCCAGCGACGTCGGTCCAACGAAGGCCACATCATCGGGTTGACAACTCAGGAGCTGAGCGGCCAGCTTGCGGCCATGGTCCAGGATCGCCGGATAGACGAACTTCTCCTGGTCGCCGCTGGAGGATTCACGGGCATATTCAGCAATCGCTTCCGCCACGCGACGGGGCAACGGACAATCGCCCGCGTGCGCCAGGAAAATCTTGTCCCGTGTGACGGGAAACTCATGGCGACGCAACTCTTCATTACTGAGGATTTCGCTTAAAGTCATCGCATGAAGCTATGCATTTGAGTTCTCCCTGCAAAGTCCGAATACCCGAGCTCAGTTCGGAATTCGGAGTTAGAATCCTCCCGCGTCCCGTACCTGGTTGAAGTAGTTCGTGTAGAAGGAAATGATCCGGAAGGCAATGATAAATACGACGCAGAAATATAGGGCACGCGGCGTCCAGCGCGCCACCGCGTGGAGCTTGCGCGAGCCTTCTTCCTGGTAATAGGCGTGCAGGCGCCGCAAGGTGTCGTCAAGTCGGCCGCTTATTTCACCGGTCGCGTACTGGCTGGTAAAGAGTTCCGGAAAGCACCCCGACGTGCTGACTGCCTCGGCGGGCGTTTGGCCGGCGTTTACCATGGGACGCCACCCTAGCACCGTTCGGCGCAGCGCCGGGGAACCGCTCGCCGTTGCGGCCAACTCCCACGCCTCAATGATCGTCACCCCCGCGCTAAGGAGCGCCTCAAGCGCGGCGGCCAGCCGCCCCAGCGCCAGGTAACGCCGCCCCTGGCCCAGCACCGGGATGGGATGGAGGATAGACTCGATCGCCGCGCGCCAAGTCTCGCCATGCCGGCTCTGCGTCGCAAAGATGATCAGCGCGACAACCCCGTAAACCGGAATCAGCATGCCGAGGGTCTGGCACAGATAGGCGGCCCAGTTGCCGGAGCTGAAGAACTGCGCAAACGGAAGAATGAAGACCGCAAAGTGCAACAGAAACACCGGATAGGCCAGATCACCGATCATCTGGCGGGCAAGCCGGGCGCGGTCGGTGTAGTAGTCAGCGAGCAGCCGGAAGCAGGCGTCCAGCCGCCCGCTGTGCTCGCCGGCCTCGAGGAATGCAATATCAAAAGCCGGCAACCAGTTGCCGCGGTTGCGTACCGCATCGGTGAATGTGCCACCGTCGGCTATCTCCTCGAGCATTCGCCCGATGGGCTCACGGTAAGAGCGACTTGGAGGATTGCGTCTAAGTTGCTCAAGTCCCTGGATGATACCGAGCCCGGCACCGGTAAGCTGGCCGAGCTGATGATAGAAATCAGCCCGCCGAGACAACTGGCCCGGGGTAACGATCACCGGGACGCCTCAAACCACAACGCGGTCGAGGCTGGTCTTGAGATCGCGCTTGCTGCGCAGGCCGACCATCTGGTCTGCCACCTGACCTTGATGGAACAGCAGAAGCGTGGGGATGGCGCGTACTCCATATTCGGTCGCCAAGCTCTGTTCCTGGTCAATGTTCACCTTCCCGATCTTGACCCGGCCGCTATATTCATCGGCGATTTCGTCCAGGATCGGTCCGATCATCTTGCACGGACCGCACCATTCTGCCCAGAAATCGACGAGCACGGGGGAAGAGGCTTTCAGCACCTCAGCGGCAAAGTTCTCCTGGGTCAATGTTACAATGTTGTTAGCTGCCATAGTCAGATGCAAATGAGTTAAACCAAAGAGAAGGCCGAAATCCGATATCCCGATCCGACGTTCCGGCCCGCCTCTAATCAAATCCAGTCAGCGCCCAATCACTACTTCCAGACCCACTCGAACATGTTATTGAGAGTGGTGAGAAGCGCCAGTACGCTGACGACCGCTGCGGCGATCACAAGGATGGTGTCCAGCGTGCTGCTGCGGCGGGGGGCAGGCTGGGCTGCCTGCGCAGGGCGCGGGGCAGTCGGCGCAGCCGAACGAGGCGCGGCGGGTGCAGCAGCGGTGGCGCGAGGCGCGCTCGCTGCGTGCGCCGGTGCGGCGGTCGGAGCGGCGGTTGGCGCAGGCGCTGCACCGCCGGTAGGCCCTCCAGGGGGAAGGGTCGGCAGCTTGATGGTCGGGGCGGCTGAGGGCTTAGGCGGAAGATTGATCCGCACTGTCTCCTTCTTGGGTTGCACTTTGCCGGTTTCCTTCTTGGGCGGCACGGCACCACTCGGAATGCTAGGAATATTCTCAGCCATATAATTGTTAGTCTTGCTTCATGCTAAAGTCGCCGACAGCGAGAGTCAAACCCTTATTCCCGCTCTATCGAGCGAAAGAACTCATTATCTGGACAACTCAGACATCGGTCAGCGCCGGCCCCAGCGCTGAAAATAGGCGCCGATTCATTTCGGCGGACCAGCTAGAATGATAAACAACGCTACAGACATGACGCCAACACGCTCGTTCTTTGAACGGACGGGAGATTTGTAGCAAATCAGCCCGCCCGGTCAACACGAGATTCGGTTACTTTTGCTTAATACCGATAATGCTCGGGTTTGTAAGGACCTTCGACCGGCACCCCGATGTAATCGGCCTGCTTCCTGGTTAGCTTGGTCAGCTTCACGCCAATCTTGTCCAGGTGCAGGCGCGCGACCTCTTCGTCGAGCTTCTTAGGCAGGCGATAGACGGCGGGTTTGTATTTCTCGCGATTTGTCCACAGGTCGAGTTGCGCCAGGACCTGGTTCGTGAAGGAATTGGACATCACGAAGCTCGGATGGCCTTCGGCGCAGCCTAGATTCACCAGCCGGCCTTCCGCCAGCAGATAAATGCTTCGATCGCCCGGCAGGTCATACCGGTCTACCTGCGGCTTGATGTTCAGGCGCGACACGCCCTTCGCCTGGTTCAGGCGGTCCACTTGGATCTCGTTGTCGAAGTGGCCGATGTTACAAACGATCGCCTGGTCCTTCATCTTGAGCATGTGCTCCAGCGTGATGACGTCGCGATTGCCGGTGCAGGTGACGTAGATGTCCGCCTCGCCCAAGGTAGCCTCGATGGTGGTCACCTCGAATCCTTCCATCGCCGCCTGCAAAGCGTTGATCGGGTCAATCTCAGTCACAATCACCCGCGCGCCGAAGCCGCGCAGGCTGTGCGCGCTGCCTTTGCCGACATCCCCATAGCCGCAAACGCAAGCCGTCTTCCCGGCGATCATGACCCCGAGCGCCCGCTTTAGACCGTCCGCGAGCGACTCGCGGCAACCATAGAGATTGTCGAACTTCGACTTGGTCACCGAGTCGTTCACGTTGACGGCCGGCACCAACAGCTTGCCGGCTTCGAGCATCTGGTAAAGCCGGTGGACACCGGTAGTGGTCTCTTCGCTGACCCCTTTCCATTCTTTGAGAACTTCAGTGAACCAGCCCGGTCGTTCCTTGGCGCAACGCTTGAGGAGCTTCTTGATGACATCTTCCTCGTGGCTACCGCTCGGCGTGTCTGCCCAATTGCTGCCATGTTCCAGTTCGTAGCCCTTGTGCAGCAGCAACGTGGCGTCCCCGCCATCGTCCACAATCAGTTGGGGACCTTTGCCGGCAGGATGGGTCAACGCTGCCAGCGTGAAATCCCAGTATTCCTCCAGCGACTCCCCTTTGAATGCGAACACGGGTATCCCGGCTTTGGCAATCGCCGCGGCCGCCTGATCCTGCGTACTGAAGATGTTACAGCTAGCCCAGCGCACCGAGGCGCCTAGATCGGCCAGGGTTTCGATAAGGACCGCTGTCTCGATGGTCATGTGCAGTGAGCCGGTTACCCGAACTCCCTTCAAGGGCTTCTCTGTTCCGTGCTTCTCGCGGACGGTCATCAGGCCCGGCATCTCCTGTTCGGCCACCGAGATTTCTTTGCGGCCCCATTCGGCGAGGCTGATATCCTTGACTTGGTAGTCGCTGCAAGCGCGGGCTTTACCGTTGGCGGTTGCGTTCTTCTTTCCGTTCGTCTTTGTTAACGTTGGCATAGTGCTTGGTAATCGGTTTCGGTTGAGTGGGAATGTGTTAGGCGGTGGCTGCGCCGCGCGCGGTTGCTCGGCCATTAACCAGCGCCGCGGCTTTCTTGAGCGTCACGGCCGCAACTGCGGACGCGGATTTGCCTGCCGCTTTGCGGAGGACCTCGGCTTTGTCGGTCTTTTCCCACGTGATGTCGGGATCGGTCTTGCCGAAGTGACCGTAGTTGGTCGTCTTGGAGAAGATCGGACGCAACAGGTTGAGCTGTTTAATAATCGCCGCCGGTTTGAAGCTGAACACTTCGGCCACGGCACGCTCCAAGTCCTCATCGCTCACGACTCCGGTGCCGAAGGTGTTGATGCACACCGACACGGGGTCGGGATATCCGATGGCGTAGGCAAACTGAATCTCAGCACTCGTGGCTAAGCCTGCGGCGACGATGTTCTTAGCTACGTACCGGCCCATGTAGGCGGCGCTGCGGTCCACTTTGGACGGGTCCTTTCCGCTGAAGCAACCGCCGCCGTGCCGTCCCATTCCGCCGTAACTGTCCACGATGATCTTCCGGCCCGTCAGCCCGGTGTCACCCTGGGGCCCGCCTACCACGAACCGGCCAGTCGGATTAATGAGATAAGTAGTCTGCTTGTCGAGCAGTTGGGGCGGCAGAACCTTCTTTACGATTTCCTTGATAATGAACTGCTCGATGGTCCGGTGCTTTACGTCCGCCGAATGCTGCGTCGATACCACCACATTGGTGATCCTTACCGGTTGGTCGTTGACATATTGGACGGAGACCTGGCTCTTCGCGTCCGGCCGCAGCCATTTGACCGCCCCGGTCTTACGCACGCGAGTAAGCTCGCGCCCAAGCTGGTGCGCGAACATGATCGGTGCGGGCATTAGCTCCGGCGTTTCGGCCGTAGCGTAGCCGAACATCAGACCCTGGTCGCCCGCCCCTTGCTCAGCCGTCTTCTTGCCTTCCGCCGCCTTCGCATCCACCCCCTGCGCGATGTCCGGGCTCTGCGATGTGATCGCGTTCAGGATCAACACCCGGTCCGCGTGAAATACGTCGTCGTCATGTGTATAACCGATCTCGCGGATGGCCTCTCGGGCAATCGCGTTGAAATCCAGCTTCGCCTTGGTCGTGATTTCACCGCCCACCACCACCAGGTTTGACTTGGCGTAGGTTTCGCAAGCCACGCGGCTGCGGGGATCCTGTGCGAGGCATGCGTCCAGCACCGCATCGGAAATTGTATCGCATACTTTGTCCGGATGGCCCTCGCCCACGGACTCGGAAGAGAAGATGTAGTTTTTGCTCATTAAATTAGCTTGTATAGACCAAGGTTAAGGAGTCATATTGACGTATCAGGATAAGATGATATATCCGAATCCGTAACCGTCAACAGCTATCTTTCAGAAATACTGCCTTGAGTACGACCCTCAAATCCCTGCGCGCTCTTTCCGACCCCACCCGCCTGCGCATCGTGGCGCTGCTGGAGAAGGACGAGCTATCAGTCAACGAGCTCCAAGAGATCACGCGGATGGGTCAATCTCGCATCTCGACCCATCTCGGCCTTTTACAGGACTCCGGGCTGGTACAGTCCCGGCGTGAGGGCAAGCGCACCTTCTATAAGCTCGGTTTGCCGGCCAACGGCATTGCCGGCGAGTTTATTCAACTGGCAATCCGCGGTGCCAGGGAGTTGCCGGAGCACGGCAGTGATCAAATCAATCTCAAGCGGATTCTCAGCCGCCGCCGGGAACAGGCGCAGGTCTATTTCAACCACGTCGCCGGGCGGTTCGACCGGGTCTACGGGCCAGGACGGTCGTGGCAGGCGTTCGGGCATCTCCTGCTGCGGATTCTGCCGCCCCTAGTGGTGGCGGACCTCGGGGCAGGAGAGGGGCTGCTGAGCGAACTGTTGGCGCGCCGGTGCCGGAAGGTGATCGCGGTGGATAATTCCGAGAAGATAGTAGCATTCGGGGCGGCCAAGGCGAAAAAGAACAACCTGAAGAACCTTGAGTTCCGGCATGGCGACTTGCAGAATCCGCCGATCGAGTCGGAGAGTGTTGACCTCGTGATCCTGAGCCAGGCCTTGCATCACGCCGAGGAGCCCGCCAAAGCCATCCGCAGCGCTCACAACATTCTGAAGGCCGGTGGGCAAATCGTGATTCTCGACCTCGCCCGGCATAACTTCGAGCGGGCGAACGAGCTGTACGGTGACCGCTGGCCCGGGTTCGCCGAAAGCGATCTGCATCGCTGGCTTGAAGCGGCTGGCTTCAAGAGGATCGAAATCAGTGTCGTCGCCCACGAAGAGCAGCCGCCCCATTTTGAAACCGTGTTGGCCGGGGCGCTGAAATAGCCGTTCTTCGCACTTTTCTTCATCGTTGCCGAGCCAAGGCGACCGAGCTGAGCCAATCCCCCGCTCTCAGATGGAAAGACCGCAGCTTGGCGGTCTCTTGTGGTCCGCTTGTGCCTGGCCAGCCTCGCGCTATCCCCCTGTAATCCCCTTGTATGTCCCCTGTAAACCCCCTGTATTCCCCCTGTAAGCATTACGCGGCTTCAGCGCATGCTTGTGCCCGGAGTCCTCAGTTCTCCTTCGGGCCGCTTCCGTCCGGAAGCCGCAGTTCGGCCCGGAGCGCCGGCCAAAAGCGCCCCGTGTAAACCACGATCGAGAGCAGGTTTATCGCCACGCTCAATCCTTCCAGCCCATACACGATCCCGGCGGGAGCACGTATGGCCCAGTGGGCGGGTGCTTGAAGGTAATAGTATATCACGCAGATTGTTGGGAACGAGATCAGCGTGCGCGCCTTGCCGGACCAATTGGCCTTGGCGCTCAAGTCGTGCAGCGCCCCCAGCGACCGCAGGAACGAGACCCACTGGTCGCGCAGCAGGAACAGGATCGCCAGCACTAGCAGTACGCGCGCATGCGTGTATTGGCCGACCCGGTCCGCCAAATAGACCAGCGTGGGGAATGTCGTCAGATAAAACACCTTGTCCGTCATCGGGTCTGCGTAGCTGCCGAGCTGGGAAGTGACCTCGAACTTGCGGGCGAAGTAGCCATCGAAGAGATCAGTAACCGCCGACAGGATCATCGCCATGAAGGCCGCCACAAACCAGAACTCCGCCACTGGATGACTGCAAAAGACACTCACCACCAGGAAGAAAAAAATCAGCGGTACCCGCACCAGTGTCAGAGCCTGGACGAAGTAAAACTTCAACCGCAGCGAGGAGTGCGGCGGCATACTGTTGCTAGCGCTTCAGGACGGAGCGGACCCACTCCTGGTTATCAAGGTACCAGCGCACGGTCTCACGGATGCCCTGTTCGAACTTGTGCGCCGGCAGCCAGCCCAGTTCCTTCTCAATCTTCGACGCGTCAATCGCATAGCGCCGATCATGACCCAGACGGTCCTTGACAAACGTAATCAGCTTGCGCGAATCGCCGCCGATATGGGGGGCCATCTCGTCAATCAGGTCGCAGATCAGTTGCACGATGTTGAGGTTGGCATATTCGTTGCGGCCCCCGACGTTGTAAGTCTCCCCTAGTTGGCCGCGAGTCAACACCAGCCACAGCGCTTCCGCGTGGTCGCGGACATAGAGCCAATCGCGCACGTTCATACCGTCCCCATAGACGGGTACTGGTTTGCGCGCCAGCACGCTCTGAATCACCACCGGGATCAACTTCTCCGGGAACTGGTACGGCCCGTAGTTGTTCGAGCAGTTCGTGATCACCGTCGGCAGACCGTAGGTATGATGGTACGCCCGCACGAGCATGTCACTGGAAGCCTTGCTGGCGGAGTAAGGCGAGTTGGGAGCGTAGGCTGTCGTCTCGGTGAACAGGCCGGTCGGCCCCAGGCTGCCATAGACTTCGTCAGTTGAGACGTGGTGGAAGCGGGGGGCGTGATGCGTGATGCGTGATGCGTGATCCAGCCAGGTGGCGCGGCAGGCCTCCAGGAGGTTGAACGTGCCCACGACATTGGTGTGCACGAAATCGCCGGGGCCGGTGATCGAACGATCTACATGCGACTCGGCCGCCAGGTGCATTACGTGCGTAATGCTGTGCCGCTGCACGATATCGAGGACGTCCGCCTTGTCCCGCAAATCTACCTTCTCGAAGATGTATTTTGGATGCTTCGCCACATTCGCGAGGTTTTCGAGGCGTCCGGCATAGGTCAGGCAATCGAGGTTTACCAGCTTGACCACCTCGGGCCGGTCAATCACATGCTGGATGAGATTCGAGCCAATGAAGCCAGCCCCGCCAGTGATCAGGAGATTCATCGTTTGTTTGGTCGGTTTGTTGTTGGTTATCAGGTTTCCAGTACTTGCCGCAGGCTTTCCTCCCAGGGCGGCAGCCGGAGGCCGAACACGCGCTCCAACTTGTCGCACCCCAGTACCGAATATGCCGGGCGCTTTGCCGGGGTCGGATATTCCGGCGTCGAAATGGATTCCACCACCGAGCATTTCTTTCCCTCCGTGGGCATCAAGTTGACGATGGCTTGCGCGAAACCCTGCCAACTAGTTACCCCCGCCGAGGCGAGATGGTAAGTGCCAGTGAGTGGACCCCAATCGCCCGCTGCGACGGCTTGCCTCAATGCCTGCGCCGTTGTCTCGGCTATCATCCGCGACCACGTGGGGCAGCCAGTCTGGTCCCCCACAACCCGCAACTTTTCGCGCTCGCGCGCCAGGCGCATCATGGTGAGCATGAAGTTTTGCCCTCGCGCGCCATAGACCCAGCAGAGCCGGAAGATCAGGTGCGCGCCTCCGATGGCCCGCACCGCCTCGTCCCCGGCCAGTTTTGAGCGCCCGTAGACCCCCAGTGGATTCGGCGCATCCGTTTCCTCATAGGGCTTGGTCTTGGTGCCGTCGAATATGTAGTCCGTCGAGTAATGCACCAGCAGCGCGCCCGTTCGTTTTGCCTCTTCAGCCATTATGCCAGGGGCCACACCGTTAATCTGCATCGCCTTGTCCGGCTCTGACTCCGCTTTGTCCACGGCAGTGTAGGCGGCTGCATTGATGACAATATCCGGCCGGCTTTCGCGCACCCACCGCCGGATGGAGTCCCCGCTGGTCAGGTCGATCTCGGGAAAATCGACGCATACGACCTGACCCATCGGCGCCAGGGTGCGGCGCAGTTCCCAGCCAACCTGGCCGATCTTCCCAATGAGCAGGATGCGATGCCGTTCCATGTCTATCCTATAATAAAGCCCGGGGTAGGGCGCGTCACTCCGTGCGCGCCGCGGATGCCGAAAACTGGTCGAACGTAGGCAGTGACGCCGCGGCCGCCGGCGCGCACGGAGTGACGCGCCCCACCAACGGTTAGCAATCCCCGGTTCATGCGCACAGTCGTTCGTTCGGAACGTCTCTCAGGCGCAAACCTCGGCTGTCCCGGTCAGAGAGCAGCGGCTCCTTCAGCGGCCATTCGATGCCGATGTCGGGGTCATCCCAACGGACAGCCATCTCGTCCATCGGAGAGTAAAACTCGGTGCATTTGTACTGGAAGAACGCCGTTTCGCTGAGCACGACGAAGCCGTGAGCAAACCCGCCCGGGATGTAAAACTGCCGCTTGTTCTCGCCGGAGAGCACGAGACCATGCCATTTCCCAAAGGTGGGTGAGCCGCGCCGGATATCCACTGCCACGTCGAACACCTCGCCTTGCAGCGCTTGGAGCAGTTTGCCCTGTGGCTTTGGATTCTGGAAATGTAATCCTCGCAGGATGCCGCGCCGTGAGAAGGAGACATTGTCCTGCACGAAATCAACGTCCAGCCCCGCTTCGCCGTAGCGGCGCCGGTTCCAGGTTTCCAGGAAAAATCCGCGGGCGTCGCCGAATACCTTGGGTTCGATGATCAGCAGGCCCGGGATGGCGCAGGTCAGGACGTTCATGGAGCCAGAGCGGCCAACCGCTTGGCCTCCGCGATCACTTCGACCAGGTACTCGCGATACTCGCACTTCGGCATCTTCGCCGTGAGCGCCTCAAGTCGTTCCAGCGAGAGGAATCCACGTCGAAACGCCGCTTCCTCGGGACAGCCAATCTTGATACCCGCTCGTTTCTCGATGGTCTGCACGTAAGCCGAAGCCTCGTGCAGGCTGCTGCTCGTGCCCGCATCCAGCCAGGCGAACCCGCGGCTGAGCCGGTGCACATGCAGTTGCTTGCGCCCCATGTATTCGACGTTCACATCCGTTATCTCCAGTTCGCCGCGCGCGGACGGCTTCAGATGCCGGGTAATCGTCACCACGTTGTTGTCGTATAGGTAGAGGCCGGGGACGGCGTAATTGCTCTTCGCCTGCTTGGGTTTCTCCTCGATTGAAATCGCGTGCCCGTCGCTGTCGAATTCCACCACGCCATAACGTTCCGGGTCGTTGACGTGGTAGCCGAAGATCGTCGCGCCTTCCTTGAAATCGGCAATAGCCCTATAAAAGCCGTCGCCGCCATAAAAGACATTATCACCAAGGATCAGCGCGACGGCTTCCTTGCCGATGAAGCTTTCGGCAATCAAGAAAGCCTGGGCGATGCCCTCCGGCTTTGCCTGCTCGCGGTACTCGATGGACAACCCCCAGGCGCTGCCGTTCCCGAGCAACTGGCTGAACCGCGGGAGGTCTTGCGGCGTTGAAATGAGGCAAAGCTCCCGGATCCCACCTTCGATCAGCGTCGTTAACGGGTAATACACCATCGGTTTGTCATAGACCGGCTGAAGCTGCTTGCTCGCCACCAGCGTGAGCGGGAACAGTCTTGAACCGGCGCCACCAGCCAGGATTATGCCTTTCATCTGCCCGAGAAGATATGGAAGGCACATCCGTTTGCAACGCACAAACTTACCACGCGCCCATCTTTGGGCCAGTCTCGGGATTGCTACCATCCGAAGCCGGCATGAATCCGAAATCCGAAGCTCGAAATCCGAAGCAAACTCAAATTCCCGTTGGGCCAAAGTCCGAAGGCCCCGTGAGCCGAGTGGCTTTGGTCATTCCAGTTTGCGGCTTTGGATTTGTTTCGGATTTCGAGCTTCGGATTTCGGATTTGGGCTCTTGCCCGCAGCCGCCTGATGGTCACTGCTTGGACTGCGACAACCACTTTACCAGTTCCTCCTGAGGCAGTCTGGCTGCTACCAAACGCAAATTCTGGCTCGCGCCGACCGACCGATAGGCAGTGCGTAGGGAGAGGGAAGGGAAATTGGTCCCGGTATTGTGCAGCAACAAGGGCTGAGGGGCCGCGAGTATGGCGCCCCCTTCAAACGAGCCAATATTTCGGATACCTGGGCAAAATAAATCCGGCGCGAGCAATGCCTCGTCGCTCGTAACATCCGTTTGGTTGCAGTCGGCGACGACGGTTCCCGCCGCCGGCGCGGCCAGCAACGCCCAGAGACCGGCGTGACCAGTTCCCCATAGAGTTACATTTAAAAAGCGCGGCCCTCGTGGGTCCACGCCCGAGGCGGCGGCCGTGCACACCGTTAGCAGGTCGCGCACCCGGTCCTGAAGTTTTGTGCGGTTGTAGGTCGGATAGAAATTGGCGAACTGGTTTGGCGGGTTGTCGGTGCTGAAGCGATCCACGGTGAGCACCGCCAGGCCGCGCTGGAGCAGGACCAGCGGGAGCCCGGCCGGCTTAGCCTCGGGGTCCGGCAGCGCCTCGTCAATGTTGTCTCTGCAAATGACCACCACTGTGGGCGTCGGGGTAGTAAGGAAGCTCGGCGGAGCCCAGTAACTTGCCAGGGTATAGGGTTCCTTCTCCGAGCGACTGATCTTGAGATTAGCCGTAGTGAACCCGCCTGATTCTCTGACCCTTTCTGCCTGGCACCGCACAGTTCTGATAGGCCAGTCGATTTGCAGTGTGTGGCGCCAGGCGGGCTGCACCATCCTTTTGAATTCCCGCAAGCCACCTTCGTTCCTGACCATCAGCGAGTCCCAATACGCTCGGTGCAATTCCTTCAGGGATTCTATGATCCATGCCTCGCTGAGCGCGCGCTGAGGCAAAGTGCCGTCGGGAAACACCCGCAACAGGGCCTCCGGCTCCTTCTGATACGCTAATTCCTTGAGCGCCTCAGGATTGGGATTCTTCAATAGCCATTTCCCGAACCAGTCATAGACCGCCTCCCGGCTGGTCTGATTGTAGTTGTGGCCGAAGTCGAAACGCACATACCGGAGTTTATCCCCCGCATTGAAAAGCTGATAGACGTGCTCAAGGGCCGGGCCCTCTACGGTCAACGTGTCCTTCGTCCAATCCCCCGTGGCTGCGACCAGCATCTGCGGCCGCGGCGCGGCGGCGGCGGCGATCTCCATGTTCGAGTATTCCACGCGCAGGCCCGGCGCGTTCTCGCACAAACAACCGCCTTGCATCGTGTGCGACACCATTACGACTGGCGCTTGCGCGGCGAGCCGATCATCAACCGCCCCGAGCATGAAGGTTTGCGTCCCGCCCCCTGACTCTCCTGTACAAGCCAGCCGCTTTCGATCCACGTCAGGCAGAGATTCGAGGAAATCCAGCGCCCGGATGCTGTCCCAGGTCTGTAGTCCCATCAGGCTGATGTTCCAGAGCAGGTTGACCGGGTTCGTCGCGAATTGCCCGTGCTGCAAGTAATGCTTCTCCCCCGGCACCTTGGCATCCTCGGGAATTAAGGTGTCGTTGTAGCCTACCATGTCGTAGGAAAACGCAATCATACCCTGGCGCGCAAAGCTGATGCAGCGGGCTGCGATGCTGCCGTCCTTGGTATCGGCCAGACGGCCCTCGCTCCAGTGCCCGTGCGGATTCAGAATGGCGGGAAACGGTCCCTTGCCGCGCCCCAGAGGGCGATACAAGTTGCCCGCGAGGTAAAAGCCAGGCAGTGACTGGAAATACACTTTCTCCACGCTGTAGTTCCCGCGCTCGATCTTGCCAAAGACCTGCGCCTCAAGCGGCGTCTTCCAGGGCATCGGCCACAGACCGCAACTGACGAGGACCTGCTCACGAATCTGCTTGGCGCGGGCCTGCCATTCTCCCCGGGAGACAATCTTAGGAAACTCGCGCGGGGTGTTAAGGTCTTTGACAGCCGGCCGCTGCTGCGCAATGGCCGCCGCAGGTTCAGCGGACAGGGCAGGGGGTACTGGGCAGACAATGACCGCACCGAGCGCCAAGGCAAACCCCCAAGTACTCCTCATAATAGTGCTCCGGATTCGGATTTCGGTCCTTCGGATTTGTTTCAGACTTCGGACTTCGAACTTCGGACCTCACGTTCGCCCGTTGCTGAGGTAACTCAGATACTCGATGAGCCGCGGCTTCATCTCCTTGCGCGGCACGATTGCGTCTATGAGGCCTTTGTCGAGCAGAAACTCGGCCGTCTGGAAGCCGGGCGGCAATTCCGCCTGCGTGGTATCCTTGATGACGCGCGGGCCGGCAAAGCCGATCATCGCTCCGGGCTCGGCGATGATGAGGTCGCCCACACTGGCATAACTGGCCATGACGCCCGCCGTTGTCGGATGCGTGAGAACGCTGAGGTACGGAAGCCGCGCCTTTACATGATAAGCCAGCGCCGCACAAGTCTTCGCCATTTGCATCAGGCTGAACATGCCCTCATACATCCGAGCCCCGCCGCTGGTCGAGATGATGATGATCGGCAGCGTTTTCTCGGTCGCTTTCTCGATCAGCCGCGTTAACTTCTCACCTACGACCGATCCCATCGAGCCGCCCAGAAAGGAAAAATCCATCACTCCCAGCGCCGCCCGGTGTTCTCCGATCTTGCAGATCCCTGTCAGCACCGCGTCCTTCAAGCCGGTGGATTTTTGATAATCCTCCAGCTTCGACGTGTAAGATGCCACCCCCGTGAAACTGAGCACGTCCACGCTCGTCATACCAGCATCCATCTCCTCGAACGTGCAGGTTTCGACCAGGGCATTAATGCGCTCGCGAGCGCCGATGGGAAAGTGGTGCTGGCAATGCGAACAGACCTTCAGGTTCTCATCCAGTTCCTTGTCGAATACCATGGTGCCACACTTCGGACACTTGGTCCACAGGCCCTCAGGGATGTCTCGCTTCCGTGACTTGCGGCTCGGGGGCTTCGGCTTCTTTACGAACGTCGTGTCGGGGGGCACCGGCGGCGGCGTGACAGCCGGCTCAGCCGAGTCCTTACCGAGCGACTTCTTGTTGAACGGCGTCGCTGCCATCTTCAAAAAGGCTGAAGGTTAGGACACCAGCGTCGCGGTTCGTCCGCCCGCCTCGCGCTCTTCATGTTCACGCCAGCTTTCATCTTATGCTTGAATCCGTTATTATTCAAATTCCGCGCGCAACTGTCCAGACCCAAACTTCGCCGGCCCCGGCAGCCTTCAGCACCCGGGCGCACGCGCTGGTCGTCGCGCCGGTGGTGAAGACGTCATCCAGCAGGATAATGCGCTCGCCCTTCAGTCGCTGGCCATTCCGCATGGCAAAGGCATTGCGGACATTTTCCAGGCGCTCTTCGCGGCTCAATTGCGTCTGCGTTCGGGTGGGTAAGACCCGTCGTATGAGCTGCTTGTTCACGGGGATTCGCGTCGCGGCGCCCAGCCGGTTGGCCAGGCGCACGGCCTGGTTGAATTCGCGCTCCCGCTCCTTAGTGGGATATAGCGGGACCGGCACAATCATCTGCGCCCCGGTTATTGCCGGTCCCGCCGAGCGAATGAGCAAATCGGCCAGGAATGGCTCGAACCAGAGCGCCCGTTGATACTTGTAACGGTGAATTACCTCCAGCACCGGATCGCGCGCCACCACGGCCGAGCGAGCCGACTGGAAGTGCCATTCCATCTCCCGGCAGTTCGCGCATTCAAATCGTGTGGTGATGTCCCCTTGGTAAGGTCGGCCGCACCGCTCGCAGAACGGCGGCTCGATGAAGCGCACCTCGGCCCGACATCCGCCGCAAACATAGCCCTCCGCTGGGGTCGCCCGCGCCTTGCCGCACAGTTGGCAAATCTCCGGATAGAGCCATCCCAGTCCGGCATTCAGCCAGAAGATAATATTGCGGTGCCTGCCACTATTGGGAACATCAACAGTTTTCACTGGGCTATCTCCTGCTATTCTGTCGCCGCGCCCGCCGGCAAGTTCATGCCGCCGGCCTGCGGCGTCGACAGATCACTAATCATTAGCCTGCCAATTTTTGCCTGCTTTTACCACCTGATTCCCCTGGCGCGCAAGCACTCCTTGCGTGACCTCTGCGGCCTCTAGGTGACGAAACAGGGAGTCTCTGGTATTCCTCCTGGGAACTTGACTATGAGCCTTTCCGGTATGAATCAGTCTGCTCCGGCGAGCGTCGTTCTCCGTGACGCCGCTGGCGGGGGCTGGTTTCGGTTTATGCGTCCGCGCCGGTTGGTGCAGGCTTGGACGCTGGAAGAAGTTGAAGTGGGGCTTGGCCGGGTGGAAGAGGCTGTCAAGCGGGATGGCCTTTACGCCGCGGGATTTGTCTCTTACGAAGCGGCCCCCGCCCTGGACCGTTCCCTCGCGGTCAACGGTGGAGGCGAGTTTCCGCTGCTGTGGTTTGGGCTATATACGGAGATGGAGGAGGTTGAGCTGCCGGGCTTGGTACCCGCCGCAGAGGGCGGCGAGATGGATTGGCGGGCGTCGGTTGGGCAGGCGGGGTTTCGTCAGGCGGTGGCGCGCATCAAAGCCCTGATCCGCAGCGGGGACACTTACCAGGTGAACTATACTTACCGTCTTAGGACGCGGCTGGCGTGCAACCCCTGGGACGCTTTTCTTCGATTGGTAGCCGCACAGGACCCGCCGTATGGCGCGTATGTGGACACCGGCGACTGGGTGGCCTGCAGCGCATCGCCGGAGCTGTTCTTCCGGCTGGACGGCGCGCGCATCCAATGCCGGCCGATGAAAGGAACCGCCGCCCGGGGCCGCACACAGGCCGAGGACCTGGTACAGGCTCGGGCGCTGCGGGCCTCGGAAAAGGAGCGCGCCGAGAATGTGATGATTGTGGACATGGTGCGTCACGACCTGGGACGCGTGGCCCAATGCGGCAGCGTGCAGGTGGACCGCCTTTTCGAGGTGGAGAAATACCCGACGTTGTGGCAAATGACTTCCACGATTGAGGCGCGGACCGAGGCCGGGCTCACTGAGATCTTCAAGGCGCTGTTTCCGCCTGCTTCGATAACCGGGGCGCCGAAAGTGCGGACGATGGAAATCATCGCCGGCCTGGAGCCGCTTCCGCGGTGCCTCTACACCGGGACGATTGGGTTCCTGGCCCCAGGGCGGCGGGCTCAGTTCAATGTGGCCATCCGCACGCTGGTGGCAGACCGGAGAACCGGGTGGGCCGAATACGGCGTGGGCAGTGGCATCACCTGGGATTCAGACCCGGAAGCCGAATGGCAGGAATGCCGGATCAAGGCCAGAATTCTATCTGCGCCGGTGCCGACGTTCAGCCTGCTGGAAACCATGCGCTGGACGCCGAAAGAGGGCTACTTCCTGTTGGAGCGGCACTTGGAGCGACTCCAGGACTCGGCGTGCTATTTCGGGTTCAGCCTTGATTTGGCTGCGCTCCGCCGTGAGTTGGATCGACTGGCCGCCCGCCTTGGGCCAGCGCGGCAGAAAGTCCGGCTTCTGGTCTTCAAGGAAGGGCGCTTCAGCCTCGAAGCAGGAGCTTTGCCGGAGGCCGCAGCGACGCGGCAGCGCGTTGCGATCGCCCATGAGCCGGTGCATTCTTCGGACCCGTTTCTCTACCACAAAACCTCAAACCGCGGCGTCTATGAAGCCGCCCGGGCCGCCTGCCCGGGCTTTGACGACGTCCTGCTGTTCAACGAATCGGGCGGGCTCACGGAATCCACGATTGCCAACGTGGCCGTAGACATCGATGGGAAGCTGTGCACCCCGCCTGTGTCATGTGGTCTGCTGGCCGGCACTTTGAGAGCGCACCTGCTTCAGCAGGGCGAACTCATCGAGCGCTCGATTGCTGTGGAAGAGCTGCTTCGGAGCCCTCGCGTCTTGCTCCTGAACTCGGTACGCGGCAGGTGGGGGGTTGAAGCGGTAAGGGCTTGGCAACAATGGCCTGGCCAGTCAACGCCATGAAATCGCCAAGCTGCTTGCGCTCGCTGGAGGCGCGGGCCCAGTATCCTGTCTCGCGGCTGGCTGATTTAAAGGGTCTTGCCTCTGAGTATTGGTTTAGCAGTGGCAAACCGTCCTCGGGCATGATAGATAGGGCCGGTGTTGAGCAGTGCGAAGAATTCGGATGCCGATAAAAGGGCCGCGCCGGGGCCGTTCGGCCGGTTTTACCTGCAGGAGTTGATCAACAGCGGTGGCATGGCCGAAATCTGGCTGGCGACCGACGATCGCCACAAGCCCTACGCCCTCCGCCGCATGCATGAGCGTTTTCGCTTTAACCTCCTGGCGCGACGCCGCTTTGTTCGCGGCGCCGAAATCCTCTCCAAGATTGGCGACCACGCCCGGATTATCGGTTACCTCGAGCACGGCAAGATCAAGGGACAGCTCTATCTTCTAATGGAATACGTCGAGGCCTCAAACCTCAAGGAGCTTTACAACCAGCACGACCCGGTGCTGATGGAGAACGTGGCCCAGATTCTCATAGACATGGCCGAGGGCCTCCAGCACATGCACGAGAACGGCTTTATGCACTTGGATTTCAAGCCCGAGAACGTGCTGGTCACCCGCAATGCGAGCGTGCGCCTGGTGGACTTTGACCTCGCCCAGCCTATTCTCGAGAAGCCCAAGAAGGCGTCCGGAAAGAACCCGGGCACGCCCGCCTACATGGCGCCCGAGCAATTGCGGGGAGAGCCGATCAGTCAGCGTGCGGATATTTTTGCATACGGCGTCTCTGCATATGAGCTGCTCACCAACCAGAAGCCGTTCCCGGGCGACACGCCGTCTGAGATCCTGGCCAAACAACTCGACCGTTCCAATTTCCTGGCCCCGCGACAATATAACGCCGACCTGCCCGCGAGCCTGGAGAAGGTCATCCTCCGCTGCCTCGAATGCAAACCCGAAGACCGCTATCCGTTCATCGGAGTGATGGTCCGCGAGCTGCAGGCGGCGCTTTACGTTTAATGGTTGGTTCCACTGAACAGCGATATGAAAGCGGCAGAGGGCAGCCGCATTCCAAGACCTTGCGGAAGAAGGAACGTCCCTGAAAACGCGCCAGCGTCTTGGAGTGCGGCTGTCCCCTGCCGCTTTTCGGCGCATCGCGAACATGTGCAGTTAGGCTTTCGCACCCGAATTCGATGCGATACCCGAGTTCCCTCGGGGACGGGATTCGGCAATAATCACATCAGCAGCTTCAACCGACTATCCAAGCGAGCCCTTCTCGCGTGCCTCGCCTCCTTTGGCACGCTCTTGGCGCTGTGGATCGAGCCGGCTTTGGCGGCGATTTCAGCGAGGCAAGACTATCGAGTCACTCGCTGGACTTCCGAAAACGGACTTCCGCAAAACTCCATCCGCTGCTTGCTCCAAACTCACGACGGTTACCTGTGGATTGGCACCGGGGCGGGTCTGGCCCGCTTCGACGGCTTGCACTTTCATGTTTTCACCATCGCAAACTCGCGCGCGCTCCCCGACGACAACTGTGTGGCACTGGCCGAAGGCACTGACGGCACGGTATGGGTAGGCACTGAGCACGGCGGGTTGGTCTCCTGGCAGGACCAGCGGTTCACCGCCTGGCAGGCCGGCGCCACAAACTCCCCACTCGCGCCTGCGGACAACCAAATCCGCGCTCTGTGCGCCAGCCCTCACGGCGGAGTCTGGCTCGGCACCCGGAACGGGCTTGACCTCTTCCGCGATGGCCGGTTCACGCACTACACGACCACCCACGGTCTCCTGGCGAACAACATCCAGGCTGTGTTGGAGGACGTCCAGGGCGCCGTCTGGGCGGGCACGGACCTCGGGCCCTATTTTGGCGGGCTCCAGCGGCTGGAACCCGGCGCCCAGCGCATCGCGACCGTGCCCGTGTCCTCGAAATTCAGTATACGGCCACGCACTTTACCGCGCCCGAGAAAGTGCGCTTTGCCTACCGGCTCGAAGGTCACGACTCGGATTGGCAGCATGACGACGCCAATCGTCGTGTCGCCTTCTATACCAACCTGCGACCCGGGCCATACCGCTTTCACGTAAAGGCTTGTAACAATCACGGTCTTTGGAATGAAACGGGTGCCGCCTTTGCCTTCGTAGTCGAGCCGCATTTCAACGAAACCTGGCTCTTCTACGGCCTTTGCGTGGTGTTCGTGGCAGTGAGCGGAGGGCTCATTCAGGCCTGGCGCCTGCGCCTCCAGCGCCGCATCCTTCGCCTCGAGCACCTGCACGCCCTGGATACCGAGCGCGCCCGCATCGCCCACGACATCCACGACGACCTGGGCTCGCGCCTCTCGCAACTGTCCGTCCTCGGTGAGTTGGCGGGCCGTAATATCGATGCCGCCGCGCCGGTCCAGCCTCACCTGGAGAAACTGCGCGCTACGACTGGCGAAGCCTTTCAGGCGTTGGACGAAATCGTGTGGGCCGTCAACCCCAAGCAGGACTCCGTGGCCGGACTTATGACCTACCTGCGTGAGTTTGGCCCTGAATTCCTGTCACCGGTCGGTATCAGTTGCCGCCTCGATTTCCCCTCTCCGGCGCCGGATGTCCCGCTAAACTCGGAAAAGCGCCATCACCTGTTCCTGGTCGTCAAGGAAGCCTTGAACAACGTTGTCAAACATGCTCGTGCCACCGAAGTCTGGCTGCGTCTGACCCTAAAAGAAAAAACCCTCTCCCTAACCATCGAAGACAACGGCCATGGCTTCGCCTTCCCTCAACCTTCAACCCTCAACCCTCAACCTCCCGGAATGGGCAACGGCCTCCCCAACATGCGCGAGCGTCTGACTCGCCTAGGCGGCCGATTCACCCTGCGCAGCGCCTCCGGCCAAGGCACAAGAATCGACCTTACGCTCCCACTCTGACATTCTGCATTCTACATTCTACCTTCTTC
>Ga0118677_10003768_pt1 | contig 28324 bp, 22 predicted proteins | sample AliMusrvi5mmetaG_FD_86154 | JGI IMG/M metagenome (GOLD analysis project Ga0118677, IMG submission 86154) | reverse complement strand
CTTTAGTATAATTATACTTATTGATTATAGATTTTATCTGTTATCTATTTAAATTATTAAGTGATATATTTTTTATATTGATTTGTCTATTATAGATTATAAATCGAATATAAAATTGAATTTATGAAATTAAGGATAATAACAATTTAAGGATAAAGGAGACAATCATGCCGGAAGTGGATAAAAAATCTAAAAAAAAGGAACAGGAGCCTGATATCACATTTTTTCATCCCGATTTGCTGAGTGTGCCGGATGATCAGTCTCCTCCATTTCTGAAAGGATACAGATGTAATAACTGCGGTCAACTGGATTTTCCCAAACTGAGCCCATGTCCGAACTGCTGGGGAGAAACATTTGAAACCGTACCGCTCTCAACACGAGGCAAACTTTACAGCTTCGCAGATATTTATATCGGGCAGCCTGGGCTTGAAACCCCCTATGTTGTTGGTTATATCGATCTGCCTGAAAAATTGAGAATTTTTGCCATGCTGGACGGTGAGGTAGAATCCTTTCACTGTGACGAAGAAGTTGAACTGACCGTAGGGCCGATTCGAAAAAATCAGGACGGGCTGCCGATTATAAGCTATAAATTCAAAAAAACTTCGTCCCAATCAGATGAAAAAGGAGTAAATGTATGAAGCTGGACAGAGAAGTATACATTGCCGGTGTAGGCGAAACCGTTTTTGGAAAGCACAAGGAGGATTACGACATTCTGGGACGTCAGGCGGCTTTTCAGGCCATGAAAAATTCCAATATCAGCCGTCCGGATGTGATTCAGAGTGCTTATGTCGGCAATGCGCATAACGGAATTGTAACCGGCCAGACAATTTTCAAGGATTTGGGAATGTGCGGCAGAGTTCCGGTCATCAATGTGGAAAGCGCCTGTTCCGCCGGTGCCATGGCCGTTCATCTTGCCATTAAGGATGTCGCCACAGGGCTGACGGAAGTCAGCATCGGTGTTGGTGCGGAGAACCATACCTTGCGGCGGAAAAGCGGAACGGCATTCATGCCGGCCATGAACGATATCGAAGCCGTGCATGGCGGGGTGATGACCGGGAAATATTCCATGCGTGCCACGCGGTATATGTATGAACGGGGAGCAACCATTGAAGATTTTGCCATGATCACCGTCAAGAACCGGAAACACGCGACGAACAATCCGCACGCATGGTTCAAGGGGAAAATCAGTGTCGAAGAGGTGGTCAATTCACGGATGGTCGCCTATCCCATGACGCTGCATCAGTGTTGCGGCGTGGCGGACGGTGCCGGAGCAGTCGTGGTATGTTCCAAAGACATGGTGCAAAAGCTGGGAATCGCCAAACCTGTCAAAGTGACAGGAAGTGTTGTTACATCAGGGCCTTACCATAACCATCCTCGCGATATTACTGGTGATGATATCACAGAGATGACATCCGAATTGTTATACAAAGAATCCGGTATCGGCCCTGAAGATGTCGATATTTTAGAACTTCATGACGCCTTTACCATTGCCGAGCTTCTTTATTATGAATGTATGGGGTTATGCAAAAAAGGGGAAGGGCTCAAGTTTCTGCGGGAAGGGCAATCCACATATGGGGGCAAATGTGTGGTCAGTCCCCGGGGCGGCATGCTTTCCTATGGGCATCCCATCGGGGCATCGGGTGCGGCCCAGATTGCATCCAATGTCAAGCAGATGCGCAATGAATGCCCCGGGTATCAGGTTGAACCGATACCCAGGGTAGCCATGTCTCATGTGACCGGCGGCGGATTGTCCGGTACAGAACATGCGGCATGTACGATGCACATGCTGGTATCGGACTTCTGAGATTTGAGATCGATTCATCATTCAACATTCATCATTTTAGTGGGGGGGTATCGATCATGGATATGGTCAAAGAAAGGGTTGCCCTGATCAGCGGCGTCAGCGATGAAATTGGGCAGGCAATTGCAGTTCGGTTTGCAGAGAAAGGGGCAAGGGTGGTCGTCATTGGCGACAACCAGAAATCTTTGAATACGTTGACATCCAGTATTAAGGCTTCGGGATGGGACATCAATCAATTTGTCGTGGATGCGAAAAGTTCACTGGAAATTCATAAAACAGTCAGAGCCATTCTGGATCAGTACGGGCGCATAGACATTCTGGTCAACAATGCAGGAAATTCATATGCCAGCGGTATCTGCAGCAATTTGACTGACGACGAATGGCATCATTCGCTGGCCGACAATCTGGATCCCATGTTCTTTTTGTGTCGGGCAGTGATTCCCGTCATGCAGGAAAAGAAATATGGCAGGGTGATTAATATCAGTGATCTGGTTTACATGGGATGGCCGGGAAAGGCCGATTGTTCTGCAGCCAAATCTGCGATTTTCGGGTTCACCCGTTCACTGGCTCTTGAAGTGGCAAAAGACAATATAACAGTCAATTGTGTGATCAAAGGGGATATCCGCTGTGCAGACATGACTGATGAAGACGTGGAAAAAGCGGCTGCCAGTCTTCCGGTGAAAAAACTGGGTAAACCCGAAGATGTAGCCGGCGCAGTAGGTTATTTTGCGTCAGACACATCAAACTACACGACGGGTCAGAACCTGTTTGTCTGTGGCGGCAAGAGCATGTATTTTTCCATGTCCATTTAGACATATATTGATTCACAGATCGTAAATCGTGCCAGACAAGCATGATAAGACATGCGATTGACGATTTACGGGTATCAGGAGGAGGTCGAGCGAGATGGGAATTCAGAACAGGGTAGCCCTAATAACGGGTTCAGCAAGCGGAATCGGTAAGCAGACCGCCAGGCGAATGGCGGAAACAGGTGCGACCGTCGTTATTAATGACATTGCTCAGGAGATCGTCGAAAAAACTGTATCAGAATTTAAAGCAGACGGCTTGTCTGCAGTCGGAAAGACTGCAGACATATGCAATAAAACTGCTGTGGAGCAGATGTTTCAGGAAGTAGCCAGTGAACTGGGCGGTATCGACATATTGATCAACAATGCCGGGATGGAGCGGGCAGGAGCGCTTCGCAAGCTGACCGAGGCCGATTGGGACATCACGATCAATGTGAATCTGAAGGGTGCATTTTTATGCAGCCAGGCAGCCCATAATTTTATGGTAGAGAAAAAACATGGACGTATTATTAACATTGCTTCCCGAGCCTGGCTGGGAGGAGCGGGCCAAGCACCGTATTCTTCTGCAAAAGCGGGCATGGTCGGATTGACTCGTGTTCTGGCTTTGGAGCTGGGCGCCAAGGGCGTCACCGCCAACTGCATTGCGCCCGGACTGATTGAAACCCCTCTCTGGTATACGCTTCCGGAGAAAAATCGCAATTTTCTGCTGTCCAAGCAGCCCACCGGGAGACTGGGGCATGTCGATGACATTGCCAATGCCGTAATGTTTCTGGCCGATGACAACAGCGGCTTTATCACCGGTCAGGTGCTGTACGTCTGCGGTGGCCGCAGTCTGTTTTCCGGATGAATATAGGCAGCATGATGAAAGATCATGCACAGAATTGATTTCTGTCGTTTCGACGGCAAACCTTTTTCATAAGGAGATACTGTAATGTCAGAAGAGTTCAGAAACGATTCTCTATCAAATGTGAAAGTCATTGATTTCACCGGAGAGTTAGGACCGTATGCTGCAAAACTGTATGCAGGCCTCGGGGCTGATGTAATTCATCTGGAGCCGATCACCGGAGATCCGATGCGCAAAGTGGGTCCTTTTTATCAAGGTGTGGCAGACAGGGAGGGCAGCTTGCAGTACCTGTATTACAATGCCGGTAAGAGAGGGATGGCGGTCGATTTAAATCAGGAGAAGGGACGCGAAGTGTTTGTCAGGCTCTGTGCCGATGCCGATCTGCTTCTGGAGAGCTTTACGCCCGGATATCTGGACGGACTGGGACTTTCCTATGACGTCCTGAGTGCGGTCAATCCCAGACTGGTGCAGACATCCATCACACCGTTCGGAACTTTCGGACCGTATAAAGATCTGCCCGGATCAGATTTGATCTGTTCGGCCATGGGTGGGTTTCTGTTTTTAGCCGGTATTGACAATGACAAACCCGTGCGTGCCTGCGACAATCAGGCATACCGGATGGCTGAAGCCTATGCCGCGGTCGGCAGCTCCATCGCCCTCTTTTTTGCCAGGCGTACCGGCGTAGGGCAATTTGTGGATGTTCCCTGTATGGAGGCTGTGGGACAGGCCTTGGAAAACGCTGCCCAGTACTGGGATCTGGAAGGGAAGATTCGTCGGGGTCGAGGGGCGGAAGCTGGATCTGCAACGGTCCATCCCTGCAAAGATGGGTATTTTGCTGTTGTGGCCATTATGGGAAAAAACAAGGTGATGTGGGATCCGTTTCTGAAATGGATGGAAGATGAAAATGTGCAGGAATGGGAAGTTTTTCAGGACAGCCGATGGATTGATCCCAATTACCGCCGTTCAAAAGAAGGGTATGAAACATTCTGCCGGATTTTTGAACGATTTACCATGATGCACGACAAATTGACCTTATATGAAAAGGGACAGGCCCATCGCGTGGCGCTGACACCTGTCAGCAACGGAAAGGATCTTCTGGAAAATCCTCAGCTGAATCACCGCCAGTTCTGGAAAACCATGGAGCATGAAAAATTGGGAGGTGCGATCACCTATCCCGGAGCACCCTATGAATTCGGTCAGTTACAGTGGCGTCTGGGAAATACTGCACCGACATTGGGTCAGCACACATCCGAAATTCTGTGTGAAGCCGGATACACTGACAGTGAAATTGCCACGCTGGCAAAGGAGGGCATCGTCTATGTTGGCTAATCTGAAAAAAGCTTTGGAAGGGATTGTGGTCTGCGATTTTTCCTGGGTCGGAGCAGGGCCTATAGCCACCAATGTTCTGGGACAATGCGGCGCCGAGATTATCAAGATTGAAAGCCAGAAGCGGCCGGATATTCTCCGCAACGGAGGGCCTTTTAAGGACGGAATCAGCGAAGGAATGGAACGAAGCGGATATTTTGCCAACCGTAATCCCAACAAAAAATGCATCGCTTTGAACATGAGTCATCCGAAAGCCCGTGATGTGGCAGTACGGCTGATTCAGAAAAGTGATATTATAATCAATAACTTCCGTGTCGGCCAGATGGAAAAATGGAATCTGGGATGGGAAGACGTCCAGAAAATCAATCCACGGATCATCTATATCACCATGAGTCTGCAGGGGACTTCAGGGCCCCATAAATCTTATATGGGTTTTGGAGTCAATCTGAATGCCCTGTGCGGGCTGACAGCCCGGTCCAGCTTTCCGGGAGACCGTCCCTTTGGAACCGGCACCAATTACACAGACCATGTGATGGTTCCCTGCCATACACTTTTTGGAATCATGGCCGCCTTGATCCAGCGTGAAATTACCGGCAAAGGGCAAACGGTTTCCATTTCGCAGCTTGAGTCTGCAGTTGCGATGAAGCCCAGTGACGTCATGGCGTATGCGTGCAATCAGGAAATTCTGCCTCCGCTGGGAATGACTGATCCGGATGCCGCACCTCATGGAGTGTACACCACTCTTGGGTATCGTAAATGGATTGCTATCGCCGCATTCAGCGAATTTGAATGGCAGATGATTAAAAAAACGATGGGCAGTCCCAAATGGGCAGATGATCCGAAGTACGACACACTGGCCGGACGCAAGGAAAATGAAGATGCATTAAACGGACATCTGGAAGCATGGACAAAGAATGAATATGCGGATGTGCTGATGGAGAAACTGACAGCCGCAGGTGTACGGGCCGGAGTGGTGAACGACGCCCGCGGCGCCATTGAAGACAGGCACCTGCGGGAGCGGGGATTCTGGGCATATCTGGATCATTCGGTAGTGGGATCGACCCTCTACAACCGTGCACCGATTTCGTTTTCCAAAACGCCTATTGAGATGAAAACAGCTGCCCCCCTGCTGGGAGAGCATACAACTGAGGTGCTAACCCAGTTTTTGGGGTATTCCCAGGATGAGATAAAACAGTTGTCTGCGGATGATGTATTGACTTGAAGGCTTTTTTTACAGCCAACTGGCAGGTGTCTCGTGATTCAAATGGCTGGTCATTTATTTTTTATTATCATTTTATAATAAAATTGCTCTCTCACAGATTATAAACATTTCTGAGTAGCTGACTCACTCAAGTAGCCATCACAGGTTGTGGTTTCGATATATACAGCACCTTGACTGGTGTGGGTCGTGTTATTACAGCCAACGCTACACCTTGGAGTCGCTTGAGTCAATCAGCTACCCAGTTAAACATTAGAGGTGAAAAATGGATTTTTCAATTCCGGAAGAATATATGATGCTTAAAGAGTCAATGCGGGAATTTGTCAAACGGGAAATGTTGCCGCTTGAAAAAAAATTCCTGGAAAGGGACCTGGGGTTATGGACAACACCCGGACCGCTTCTGCCAAAAGAAGACAGCCAGAGGTTGCTTCAAAAAACCAAAGATTTGGGATTCTGGGGATTGGAGGTAGAAGAAAAATTCGGCGGTCAAGGTTTGGGGATGCTGGCAAAAACTCTGGTTATGGAAGAAATGTGCAGATCATTTATCGGCTTTTCACCTCACGGGTTTATGCTTCCTCCGGATGCTCCCAATCTTTACTATCTCCATACCTGCTGCACCGGGAATCAGCGCGAAAAGTATTTTATTCCGTACTGCAATAATGAGCTTGATTCTGCCATGGCTGTCACCGAACCGGGAGCAGGATCGGATGTCAGCGGTCTGAAGACATCCGCCGTCCGCAAAGGTGACAAATGGACCATCAACGGCAGCAAAACATTTATCAGCAAATGCGACAAAGATAACGTCTTTTTTATTCTCATTGCTGTGACAGACAAGGAAGCCAAAGCAAAAAATCGTTTTACAGCCTTTCTTATCGATAAAAATACGAAAGGTGCAAGGGTTGGCCGGCTCATTCCTGTCATTGGCGCCATGCCGACCTGGGATCTGATTCTCGAAGATGTTGAAGTTGGGGACGATGCGGTTTTAGGAGAAGTCGGCAATGCGTTCATCCCGTTGCAGAATCGGTTCGGTGTCCGTCGGATTGAGTTGGCTGCCCGGTGTACCGGCATGGCCGAACGATTGATTCAGATGATGATCGATCAGGCTAATAACCGGGTGACCTTCGGCCAGCTGCTGGCAGAGAGACAGACTATTCAGAACTGGATTGCAGATTCCACGATGGAATTGGAAAGTGTTCGATGGATGTTGTATTATGCAGCCTGGAAGAACGATCAGGGATATACGGATCTACGTATCGAAGGTTCCAGCCTGAAAGTTTTGGCAACCGAAATGCTGACCCGCATAGCGGATCGGGCTATACAGCTTCATGGAGGCGTTGGGCTGTCCAAGGAACTGGGTATTGAGTATGTCGCACGGATGGTCCGCATTTGGCGGATACTGGAAGGCCCTTCGGAGATTCACCGCTGGACTGTTGCCCGGACGATTCTGAAACAGAAAAAACCTTATAATCCCTTCATTGTGGCAAAAGAATCTTAAAAAAGTCAATTCTCAGGGATAGTTGAAATTATGAATTCAATCGGAGGAAATTGAAATAATGCCAGTAGATTATAAACAAGAAAAACATGTTGCATATATCACGTTAAATCGTCCTGAAGCTATGAACTCTTTGGATCCGGAGTCCGTCGAGCAGCTGGCTCAGATATGGGCGCAGGTCCGGAACGATAACGATATCCGTGTGTCTGTTCTGACCGGAACCGGGGAGAAATCTTTCTGCACGGGTACGGATATGAAAAAGACCCCGCCGCCGGCCGAGTGCATGGCTTCGATATGGCTGCGTGACGGGCAGCCCATTATTCCTCACATGAAAATGTGGAAGCCCATCATTGCCGCAATCAATGGCTATGCCATTGGTGGAGGGCTGGAAATGGCACTGGCCTGCGATCTGCGCATTGCCAGCACCACGGCCAAATTCGGACTGACCGAGGTGAAAGTTGCCAGTCTGGCCGGGCTGAACGGGACACAGTGTCTGCCTCGTGCTATTCCCCAGGCGGTTGCCATGAAAATGCTGCTGACAGGGGAAATGATTGATGCTGCGGAGGCTCTTCGGGTTGGGCTGATCAGTGATATGGTAGAACCAGGCGAATTGATGAGTCTGGCTCAGAAGTATGCGGAACGTATTGCAGGCAATGCGCCGTTAAGTGTCAAAGCAGCCAAACAGGCGGTTCAGATGGGACTGGATATGCCGTTGGATCATGGAATAGCTTTTTCCCATCTGCTGTGGGGGGCTTTGCGCGATACGGAAGACCGCAAGGAAGGATTCAATGCTTTTGCTGAAAAAAGAACACCGGAGTGGCAGGGTAAATAACTGTGCTGCGGATATAGCGGTATTATGAAATGCCGGGCACACCAATGAATCTGCTTTTCTCGATTCTTCCCGTCTCACTTTGACGGCAGAGGCACCAGAAAACTTGGATAACGGCTGTGTCCGGCACAGAGTTGATGCCGAAAAATGTCAGGCTGCACCCATGTCTTGCCGACAGATAACAAGGAGGTTTTCCAATGCACATTGTGGTCTTAGCCAAAGTTGTTCCGGATTATGAAGTTCCGGCCAGGGATTTTGAACTGCAGCAGTTCCGCGCCCATAGCCGTTATACGCGAATGCTCGGCCTATATGATGAAAACGCTATTGAAACCGGGGTGCAGCTTAAGGAGAAATATAACGCGAAATTGTCGATTCTCTCTTATGGAAAGGAGGATGATATTCCAATTCTGCGAAAAGCTGTCGCCATGGGAGGGGACAGTCTCATCCTGGTTTCAGGAATTTCGGATGATCCGTATGTTATAGCATCGAATTTGAAAATGGCGATAGCCAGCCTGGGAGAAATTGATCTGGTTCTGGCCGGACAGCAGTCGGCAGATATGGACCGTGGGGTGGTACCGGGCATCCTGGCTCAGATGCTGGAATATCCATTTATCCCGCGTATTCGAAAAATAGAAATCATGGGGGAAGACTGGAAGGTGGAGCAGCAGCATGAAAGCGGCAGCCGTGAACTGGCGTTCAGCGGAAAAGGAGTTCTTTCCATCACCAGCATTCCGGAAAATGTGCCGCGAATTCCTGCAGTGCGTGCAATTTTTGCAGCCAAAAAAAAGCCGGTGGAAAAACTTTCCGGCATAAGCGGCATAGCCATGAATATTGATGAAATCTCTGTTGAAGTTCCGAAAATGGAATCGATATGTGAATTTCTGCCGGTAACGGATATGCGGGAAACGGCAAAAATTCTGCTTTCCAGACTAAGGGAGGAACGATATCTATGAAAACCCTGATAATTGAAACCATTGATCCGAAAAGAATCGGCGAGCTGGCAACAGCCGCTCTGGCTTTGGGTGCCGAATCGGATATTCTTGCCATCGGTACCGGGGATATTCCGGGTCAATTCAATAAAGCTTTTCAGACAGATGAGAAGGTCGCCGTCAATCTGGTTCCATCCATAGCTCAGCTTATTCGGGATGAAGGGTACGAACTGATTTTACTCAGCGCTACCACGGTAGGTTCTGAAATTGCAGGGGCCACAGCAGCCTGTGTCGGTGCGGCATTAATTTCAGAGGTCATTGCCATTGGTGACGATCATACAGTGATCAGGCCGTTATATGGCGGGAAAGCAGTCGGCAGATATAAAATTACTCAGTTTCCGGTAGTTCTGACCATCCGCCGTAAATATTTTGAACCTGCCGTTCTGACAGGAGTGACGGCTTCCATCCCCCTGCTGTCTGCAGAAGGGCCAGGCATCCGCCTGATTGCAGACAGACCGCAGCAGTCTGAAGGTGTTCCGCTGGAAGATGCGGCGGTGATTGTCTCCGGTGGCAGAGGAGTGGGCAGTCTGGAGAATTTCAGCCTGTTGAAAGAAATGGCCGACTGTCTCGGAGGTGCAGTAGGGGCATCCAGAGGAGCTGTGGATGAAGGATGGGCATCGCCCACACAGCAGGTCGGCCAGACCGGCAGTATTGTTGCGCCGTCTGTGTATGTTGCAGTGGGAATATCTGGAGCCAGCCAGCATCTTGCCGGTATTGCCAACGCCAAATGTGTGGTTGCCATCAATAAGGACGAAGAGGCCAATATTTTCAACCGGGCGCGATTTGGTCTGGTCTGTGACTACAAGGCCATCGTGCCGGTGCTGACCGAAGTTCTGAGGGAGGAACGCTGATGGGCCGCATACCCTACTGGAATATCAGCCATGGCTGGATTATTGATCTGACTTCCATTCCGATAATGATGTTTTTTATCTATGGACTTTACCGGCACTGGGTGCGGATCCGGCAGGGAAAAGTGAGAATCAGGTCCGACTGGAGGAATGTTCCCGGGAAAATAGGTCCGGTTTTTGTTCATGCCTTGTTTTTCAGAGGGATTCTCGGTGTTCGGATATATAAGAAGATATATACGGGCATTGCCCACGGTCTGCTGTTCTGGGGAATGGTTCTGCTATTTATCGGCACACTGCTGACATTTCTGAATGTTCTGTTTGGGATACCGGTATTTTCCGGCGGATTCAACCGATGGTTCATGTCATTCACACTGGATGCAGCCGGACTGGGGGCACTGGCCGGTCTGATATTTCTGTACCTGCGCCGTCTTTTTCCGCCCAAGCGACTGACAGAGCCGGTGGAACGCCGGGGATTCGTACCGGTCGTCAGCCTGCTGGGGCTGATCCTTCTCAGCGGATTTGTGATTCATGCTCTACGGATTTCACAAACCCGGCCGGATCAGGGAGCTTTTATCGGAAACTGGCTGGCTGGTTTTTTTAATATGGGGGCGTCCGGCCTGATTTGGCATCGGGACCTGTGGTGGATTCACGGGCTGGCAGCTCTGGGATTTATTGGCTATCTGCCGTTTTCACCGATGGTTCATATTTTTCTGGCACCGGTCAATGCAGCGTTGGCTGACCCTATGCCCGGGACTAAAATGGGAGTGATTGATTTTTCAACATTTGATGATGAAACTCAGGAAATTCCAACTCTTGGTACCGCCAGGCTGTCGGATTTCACCCGGAAGCGCCTGCTGGATTTTGACACCTGTCTGTGGTGTGGGCGCTGTCATGAAGTGTGTCCGGCTGCACAGACCGGTAAACCTCTCTCTCCCAAAGGAGTGATTACCGCACTGGCTGAAACATTGAACAGCGGGGATATCCGGGACAATACCCTGATCGAAAAAATAGGTGCAGAAGCCATTTTTTGCTGCACAACCTGCGCTGCCTGCATGGAGGCCTGTCCGGTCTGCATCAATCAGCCCAAAAGCATTCTCAAATTCCGGCAGCATCTGGTGATGGAGCGATCAGAAATACCGGAGCTGATGGGCAAGGCCAATAACAGCCTGGAACAGCGTCAGCATCCATTTTTCGGTGCAGGTTCGGGTTCGAGGGACTGGCGGAAAGGATTGCAGATACCCCTGTTTCAGGCTGGGCAGACAGAATATCTGCTGTGGATCGGGTGTGCGGTGACGTATGAGGAACGGGCTCAGAAAATTGCCAGAGACATGGTCCGCATCCTTGAATCGGCCGGGCTCTCCTACGGCATCCTGGAAGAAGCCCGCTGCACCGGTGATCCTGCCAAGCAGATGGGCAATGAATTTTTGTTCAATGAGATCGCCCAGAAGAACATCGAAGAGTTTACAGAGCAGGGTATAAATAAAATCATAACATTATGCCCTCACTGCTATAACAGCTTCACCCGGCATTATAAACTTCTGGGTGCCGCCTATGAGGTCATCCCCCATTCGGTGCTGATCGATTCCCTCATTGCCGACGGCCGACTGCAGATTGCGGCCGGAGATCAGAGTGTCTGTTATCACGATCCTTGTTACCTGGGACGGCGAAATAATATTATCGATGCGCCCAGACGGGTGATCCGTGCAGTAGGACGGCTGATGGAAATGCCGCGTCATGGAAGAGACAGCTTCTGTTGCGGCGGGGGAGGAGGGAATTACTGGGCGGAAGAAACCGGCGTGCGTATCAATCAGACCCGCGCGCAGGAGGCGCTCGGCGTCGGATCGGATCGGATCGCTGTGGCCTGCCCGTTCTGCCTTCTGATGCTGACCGATGGATGCAAGAAATATACAGACGTACAGAAAGCGTTCGATATTGCCGAACTGGTTGCAGACCAGCTCATTCAAAAAGGAAAAACCTGATGATCGCTCCGCAAACCCTCGTGTTTGCGGAGCAACAGTCTTTGTTTAAAGGGATATTGACTTCGAACTCCATCCATTCGCACCTTTCCAGTACTGGAGAGCGGATCAATGAAAAACCGCAATTGAAACCAACGTGCCTGCTGTCACAATCCATACCGTATCAATTTTCATGTAACGTTGCGTTATGAATGCCCCTGAGGCCATTGCCATTGCAGGGATATCAACCAAAGTGTCCGAGGCGAGATTGATCAACACCACAGCAAGAGTTCCTATAAAGGCTGCCACTATGCCGCTGATCATCCGTTTCACATAGCCCAGTCTCCCCGCCCTGGCATACGGTGTGGTCAACAGTGTTGTCAGCGCCCACGCCGGGTAGTACATGTTTACCATTCCCGCCAGGGCACCGGTAACACCGGCCACCTTGTAGCCAATGAATGTGCCGATAACCGTTACTGGTCCAGGGGTTACCAAACTTAGTGCAAGGGCAGCAGCAAACTGCGGATTGGTGAGCCAGCCAAACTGATTAACAACAGCGTCCTGGATGAAAGGAAGCATGACGTAACCGCCTCCGAAAGTACAGGCACCAATCTGCAGAAACTTGTAGCTCATCTGCACCAGTTCAGGTCGCTGTTGGATCAGTATCAGATCTGCGGCCAGAATCACAACAAGCCAAAATACAAGCAGGGCGATCTTGTGCCAGTGCAGGGACAAATCCACCTGACTGCAGGCCGAGATATGGTCAGATGCCTGAGCATCCTGTGTCTGGAATGTTCTTGTCCTGAACAAGTTCATGAGAAGTCGAACGAAGCGGTTGTTCTTATCGATGCCTGATGTCACTTTCCCAGCGTTGACAGTCTGCTGGAATTTATCATCAGCCGAATTGCTCCGGATTTCTGTCCAGCGGGAAAGCGCCGGAAACCGGGAGGTAAGGAAAACCTGCAGGACACTAGCAGTGCCAGCGATCAGCAGGATTTTGACAATTCCCATTTTGAAACAGAAAACCATGGCAAAACCGGTCAAGGCCATAAGTAAACTGTAGAATGTCTTCAGGCACAATCTCCACAGGTCAATCATCGTGTTAAAGATGAGTCCGAAAACTAGAGCACCCAAACCATGAAAAAGGCTGTGTACTATCGGGATATTGCCATACCGGAAATAGAGATGGGAGAGGAGCAGCATGAGAAGAAAACAGGGAACAAGAAAGAAGACTGTTGCGGTTGCTGCTCCAGGAAGACCGCGCAGGCGAAAGCCCAAATAGGATGAAAAATTTATTAAAGCAGCACCTGGCAGGAGTTGGGCAAGTCCCAAACCTTGCATATATTCTTCATCGGTAAACCATTTCCTTTTTTGGGTCATCCATTTCCTTGCTTCTCCAACGGCTGACACACTGAAGGATACTATGCCTATGCATAGAAATGCGTGCGCAATGTACCAAAGATTAACCTGACCATCATTTGTTCTCACAACTTGATGTCGGGCATTGTTCATAATGGTAGTCTTTCATTCAAAATAGATCAATTTTTATACAACACCCATAATTCAGTTGATCCACATATCGGGCATCTATAGTCTTGATCAATTTCAATATGGAAAGTTTTATAACAGTTTCTGCATATGATTAATATTGTCATATGTTACTCAAGTTTCGCTCATATTATACGCTGTTTTCAGTGCGGTAACCGGTCTGCCGAAGGAGATGTTTTGATCATACAAGGAGACCGATTGAGTGAGCTCCGTGGATCGCTGTGATCAGGTTGCCGGGTTGAAGACAGTCTCCCAGTGAATATACATGGGGTATAATTTTTTTTAGTTCATCGGCCAGATCAGGGTTGGAGCGATCTCCTGATGCGATAATCACATTGTCGCATGGAATCATGCGTCTGTCTCCCGATGTTTCGATTTCAATACTGTCTGAAAGAATTTTCACTGCACGCGTCCGCGTCAGAATATGAACGCCCTGTTCACGAAGCGCGATCAGCAGTGGAACTTTTGTAATATTCGGCATATCCCTGCCGACGTCATCCATCACCTCAATGACAGTAATCTGCCTCTTTCCGTCAGCCAGAAAGCCCGCTGTTTCCAACCCGACCAATCCGCCGCCGATTATTACAATCGTTTTGCCAGTTTCCGATGCATCATTGTCAAGGACTTCAACGGCTGTATGCACATTCACTTCGTCAGGATTATCTATAGAGAACATGATCGGCCGGCTGCCTGTCGATACGGCCACTATGTCCGGACCAAACTGCAGAACAGCTTCAAACCGAGCTGTTTTATTCAAAACGACTTGAACGCCGGCAGACGAAACGCGCTGCGTCAGATATTCGTTCAATATGAAAATTTCCTTTTTACCCGGTGCCTTTGCTGCCGGCAGAAGTTTTCCGCCCAGACTATCCGTCTGTTCCCAGAGGGTGACGGAATGCCCTCTTTCTGCAGCCGTTGCAGCAAACTCCAGCCCTGCCGGCCCGCCTCCCACGACCAGAATGTTTTTCCTGCGGTTTTCGGATACCGGCAGCATCCGGGTTTCTTTTTCCCGTCCCATTCGGGGGTTGACCAGACAAACGATAGGCTGTCCTTTTTCAATATTGCCGACACAGCCCTGACAGCAGGAAATGCAGGGATGAATTTCGTGAGCCCGGTGCGTCATAGCCTTAACTGGCCACAGAGGATCAGCAAGAAGGGCGCGGCCTAATCCGATCATATCTGCGCGGCCTTCCTGCAGAATGTTTTCTGCAAAATCCACATGACGGATTTTGTTGACCGTAATGACAGGAATAGATACGGCGTGTTTGATATTTTCGGCCAGATTGACAATACACCCTTCAGGAAACCCCATAGGGGCTTCGGCTGGAATAAACCCCTTGTCCCACAGAACGCTCCCGAATCCGACTGAAATGTGCAATGCAGCGACGCCTGCTGCCTCCAGACGTTTAGCAATTTCCGTCAGATCTTCCTGAGAGTTTCCTTCCTCCGGTTCCTTTCCGTTCATTCGGCAGACAATGGGATAGTCTTCTCCCACTTCCATCCGGATACGATCAATGATTTCCAGAACAAATCGCATACGGTTTTCAAGACTCCCGCCATAGGCATCCGTACGTTTATTTGCCCATGGGGAAAGAAATTGACCGCACAAATACATGTGAGCGCAATGCAACCCGATCATATCAAAACCGGCCTCCACCGTTCTTAGGGCAGCACTGCCGAACAGACGAATGATCCGTTCAATTTCTTCCATCGATAACGGAATCGGTGTGACATGTCCGGGAGACGGATGCGCCAGTGCAGACGGAGCAACCGGAAGTCGTCTGCCGGTTTTTTCGAGGCATCCGGTTTTCATGGAAATCTGGCCGGCACGGCGTCCGGCATGTGAAAGCTGTAGCATGGCTGTAGCGCCATTTCGTTTAATGGCAAGACTCAGCTTCTGCAGCATCGGAATATAACAGTCATCATCAACTGCTATCGGGTTATCCGTGTTGTTGCCAACGGGATAGTCCACAATGCCGTCTTCCACTGTAATCAGTCCGACACCGCCCTGTGCACGTGCTTCATAAAATGCGATCATTCTGTCTGTGACAAAACCATTTTCAGCAAAATGACTTGTCATGGGCGCCATGACAATGCGGTTTTTCACCGTCTGTGATCCGATACGGATGGGTTCAAACAGTTTCATGGAATTTATTCCTTTTCAGTTCTATCAACTGTCAATCATCCGTTCTGCAAGTTTCGGGCATCGGCAAAATAAGATTCTGCATGTTCCAGATTTTCGAACCCTCCTTTTCTGACAAGCTGCAGCAGCATCTTCAATGCAAGATTTTCCTGGTTCTCTACGCATGACTGAACCTGCTGACAGTAAAGATCGATCGTCCGATCTCCATAAGTTTCCAGTTCGCCGCGCAGGTATATGCCGAAATTGCTCCCGTCATTGGACGGATCTGTACGGCGGCAGACGACATGATACAGATGGGGATATTTCTTTTTGATTTCATTCTGCCACTGAGTTTCAATGTCAACAATTTTTTCAATCACCGGATTTATTTTCTGCGGTCCCAGAAGGCTGTCCATTCTGGCATATTTTTCAGCCGGTAGATTTCGTCCCTGACTCTGGGCGACCGTCAAATCGTTCAGGTAGGATTGCAGCATTTCAGTTGTCCAAAGATCGAAAATACTGCCTCGAACGCTGCGGAATGTATCCGGTGAATTCTGGCAGACAGCAGGAAACGCGCTTTTTATACGGTGGAACATGTTCCATTCAACATCAAGGATATCCTGAATCAGTGATTTGTTTGACATGGTGTTTCATTCCATTTGCTGTAATTTAGAAGGTTGCGCAGCAACGTCGGCAGTTCGTCAATACTGTCAACAAACTGGACCAATTTTCCATATTCCAGGTTCAGCAGCACTTTGTTGTCCGGGCTGCATCCCAAACCCAGGGTTAGGAGCTGGATGCGGTTCTTACGGCACATAACAATTGCATTGGATACACCAGAGCCCCAGTTTGAAGCTCCGTCAGTAAGGTGAATAATGAACGGCTTCTTGTGATTTTTCTTTAAGCTGAATGCCGTGGCGATGATGGCCTCTCCTGATGCCGTCTTGCCATGCGGCAGGACAGTGTAAAACACTCCGTCTTTGTAAATTTCGGATAAAAAACATTTGTTTTTGATTTCATTATAAGCAAAAAGCCGTGCTTTACGGTTATAGGCTTTCACAGCAGAAAAAAGAGTTTGATAAATTTCTTCTGCTTTTTCCCAGCGACTGGGGGAAGACATGGATCCCGTTGCGTCCACCAGAAGAATAATATCGTTAATCAGTTCAAATTCATCTTTGGACATCTTAAAAATGGTTCCAGTGGTCTGCGCCCGGTACAGACGGCGTCGATCCATGTTTCCGGATGTCAAACCTCGATTATTGACTCTTTTGCGTTGTGCGACGGTACGGATGACAATTTTTAGTTTATGCAGCAGGGTTTTGTTGATGCGGTTGCGTGCCCGCATGACAATGTCGTTCTTTTCAATATTCGCCACATCATCCACATTCTGGACGCACGATTTAATCTGATCGGTAAAAACCGGATTTTTTTTTCGGCCGATAATTGCATCGACCTGTTCAATAGCAGCAATCTGAACAGCATTGAGGGTATTCTGGGCATCGGGGTTAAAGTCAACGACATTTTTCCCCATTTTGCGAGCCTGCAGAAACGGATCACTGGAATCTGTGGGCCAGAATTTTATCATTTCAAACAGCGGGTTCCAAATGGACAGATATTGATCCAGCCGATAGTTACCTCTTTCAGTCACCCCATGGATTTTAGGGCACTCGTAAATCAATCTCTCTACGATGGAATTGAGAATGTTGATGGGTTCCTTGTAAAATTTTTCCAGGTTGGTATATTTTAAATTTCTTCTGACGGAGCTGTCTACATAACTTTCCTTATATTTTATGCCGCTGATATCAGCAGCTATTCCCCACCAGATATGGAGCAGTTCTGAAATTGTGGGTGGATGTGATACGGTGTCAAAAGCGTCCTGAATAGTTCTCTGTCTGTCCACTTCCGTATATCGTCCCATCACGCTGCGGTTGGACAGGCAGTCCAGATAGACATTTTCGCACATATTAAAATATAGTTGAAATTTATAGGCATAACGTACAGGGAGATTCACACGGGTCATCGCCAGATTTCGAAATCGGTGACTCCACTCAGTTTTTTGGTAAGCATTGCGGATAGTCAGACCCACCATGCGATCAACCTTGGCTGCCGGGATGGGATATTTGCCCATTACCCAGCGGGGATCAAGACTGATAGCATGCGGCGACTGCATTCCGGACCAGACAATCTCCCCCACATTGCCGCCAATATACGAAGCCGCTTTTCGCAAACCCACCAGTAACCGTGCCATTTCAATGGCTGCAATAGGAGATTTGTTGCGTCGCCAGTATTCTGAATATCCGGATTCACTATCTATGCGAAATCGATTGATCACTGTATCCATGGGCAACGCCTTCCATTTATATTCTCTTCAGCAGATGAACTTAAGAAGTGATGGGGGTACAAATTACAAATTGAGATTGACGGCTTAGAAAAAAGTCCACTATCTGTATTCAGGGGAGGGATAACTGTTATGGGGTTACTCCACGCCTTGGATCCTCAAATTCCTGTCTGATCATTTCATTTTGAATTTTTTCGGGTTTATCAGGTTTCCTGCATAGCGTCCTGAGTAAATCGCAGATACTCCTGTTCTCCTTTTTCAAGGAATCCTTTTTCGATTTGCAGCGACAGCAGAATGGATTCGAGAATTTCTTTATTTGTCTGTAAACTGGTAATGATTCCCTGGCGGAGAGTTCCTCCGGCTGACACCATCTCGGCGATCATCAGGGCTGTACGGGTGGAAACGGTAACGCCAAGTTCGGAGTTGAGGCGCAGTGTATTAACAGCATGGATGATTTCTTCAGCCTGCCTGTCTGTTATGCCGGTTTTTTTGATCAGTACTTCTTTTTCCACTTCATTGGGCAAATAATCCATTAACAGCACATAAAAGCGGTCACGTAGTGCAGGATCGAGCAGTTCTGTACCTATATATTCATCGCCTTCATTCAAAGTAGCAAAAAAGACAACACCGTCAGCTACCTTCAAAGTTCCCAGTTCATCCATCCATACCTTGCGGTCATCTGAAAGTAGAGAAAACAGCATGTTAAGAGCCTTGGGATGTTCAGGCCGATTGATTTCCTCCAGATGAATGACGCAGTTGGGGGTTTGAACGGCTTCCGGGAAAAGAAATTTTTTGTAGCAGGTCTGACCATTTTCGAGGGAGTACTCACCGAATAGTTGTCCTGGTTCTGAAAGAATGCCAACCTGAAAAGTGGCCATCGGTCGCTGATTGACAGCTGCAAACTGATTGACTACAGAGGACTTCCCGCACCCCTGACGTCCTGCAACCAGAACGTTGACCGGTTTTTTACGGGAAATCTTTTCAACTTTTTTCAGGATTTCTAAAACTTCGCTGTCAATATAGTAGTAAGGATCTTCATCGGGAATATAAATATTGGGGTTTACAGAAGAATCATCTATGGATATCAATGCGTTACCTCACGCTTGCGGGTTAATGCACATTGAATGAAAAACAAGGCTGAATGGTTTTCACTCAGTGTGCTGGTTATAATCAGAAAAATGCTTTTCAGGGATACATCTACCTATATTCCTGAGTTTGTCCTTAATTCGTTCTTACACTCATCAGACCTCCGACTGTCGTTTCCCACCGACCGCTTTCAGAGATGATCCTTCGATAGTCTTCCACATCTTCCCTGAAAAGGTTGGGAAATCCTTTAAAAAAATAGGTCAGTCCCAACCGTTCATATTTGGCTTCAGCAAAATTATGATAGGGGATAATGTCGATTCCGGAAACACTCGGCCCCAGTTCTTCTGCGAATCTGACGATCTCGCGGGCATGGTCCGGTTCCCAGTAGTTAGCGTTATGTACAACGACAACCCGAAGACGCATATTTGCACCATACAAAGCCATCTTGCGGGCATTTTCAAGAATCAGCCGGTTGGATACCCCCGTCCATTTCTGATGTTTACGGTCATCAATGGACTTAATGTCCAGAAGCACCAGGTCAACATGGGGCAGCACCCGTTCAAATGCTTCCCATCTGGCATAGCCTGATGTATCCAGCACCGTATGAATGCCATCCTGTCTTGCCCGGCTGAAAAGGCCGACCGCAGCATCCGGGTGGAGCAGCGGTTCACCGCCGGACAGTGTTACCCCACCGCCTGAAAACTGATAAAACAGCTCATCATGCTTGACTTCGTGATACATTTCCTCCACAGTCATCAATTTGGCCGTCAAGTATAATGCACCATGTTCGCATGCGTTCACGCATGCAAAGCAATGGCTGCATTTTCCACGGTCAAACTTTGGAAAATCAGTTTCCACTGTTTCTTCTGAAACTTCAGAGACTATGAATTCAGGCCCTGTGAGATCCAAAGTGCGAAGCGGAGGATCTGGCCGGGTTTTATAACGTCGTTCACGTGGCGGCGTAATGGCCTTTTCCGGACAGACACTGGCGCACTGACCACATAGAAAGCACTTTTCACTGTTATAAAAAAACTCCTGATGCGGATTAATGTTTTCTGGATTGTGACACCATGCACAGCGTAGCGGACAGCTTTTGAGAAAAATGGTCGTGCGGATTCCCGGACCATCATTGATGGAATATCTCTGTATGTTGGTGACAAGGTATTGTCTGTCTCCAACCGATTCAAAGGACTCACCGGTCATGGCGTCTGTCTCCTATAGAAATGAATCCAGTTCATGATGTTTCCTCATGCCCATGCCATGATACCCCTGTGGCAAGAATGTTCTGGATGTATCAATTCTTTCATTAGAGGTAATTGCAAAACCCCATAATCATCCCGGTTTTTATGAGGAGACCGAACAAAAAAAATGAAAAAATAAATATAATATGCTGATATAATTTTATAAAATATTATAAATATGCTATTTTCCTTTTCATGTTTATGCGTGATTCAACTTTATCAAGCAGGAGGAAAATATGCACCGTCTTATCAGTCTTTGGAATACCATACAATCGACTCTTTTCCCATGGCTGGAAGAAGAGTTGGACCCGCTGACGGAAAAGCAAAAACATTTTGTATCTGTCATGGAAGCGATGCATCCCGAACCTTTCCTGAAGCGGTTTAACTGGATAGGTAACGGACGGAAGCCGAAAAAGCGGCTTAACCTGTTAAAAGCGTTTGTAGCTAAGGCAGTCTATGACTTTGCAACGACAGAGATTCTGGTGGAACATCTTAAGTCATGCAAGAATCTTAGACGGCTGTGCGGTTGGGAAACGGTCTGGGAAATTCCGTCGTTATCCACGTTTTCCCGTGCTTTTGATCAGTTTTCGGAAAGTGGGGTTCTGAACGAGATTCAAGGTGCCATGATTGTCGAGCATTATGGCGACAAGATCGCTGGGCATGTCAGCCGGGATGCGACAGCAATTGAGGTGCGGGAGAAGCCTGATAGGAAGGAGCCCAAGGCAACGAAGCCAAATAGCAAACGCGGACGAAGGAAGAAGGGCGAAGAACTGCCCCTTATGGAGCCCAAGCGTCTGGAATTGCAGCCGGATCGCAGTTTGGAAGCCAACATAGCGGATTTGCCGCAGGTATGTAATATCGGTACCAAGAAAAATAGCAAGGGTCATGGTGAAAGCTGGATCGGCTATAAGCTGCACGTTGATGTCATTGATGGGGAAATCCCGGTTAGTTCTATCTTGACATCGGCATCCGTGCATGATTCCCAAGTGGCGATTCCTCTGGCACAAATGACGGCTGGTCGCGTGACCAATCTGTACGACTTGATGGATGCAGCCTATGACGCGGAAGCGATCCATCGGTATTCCCAGGGGCAGGGTCATGTTCCTCTGATTGACTCCAACCCGCGTTCAGGTGAAAAAGTTCTGATGGATCCCGCACAGGATGTCCGGTATAATCAAAGAACCTCAGTGGAACGGGTGTTTTCGATGCTGAAAGACAACCATGGAGGGAGACACGTTCGGGTTCGCGGCCCGAAAAAGGTGATGGCGCATTTGATGTTTGGAATACTGGTCATTACCGCAACACAGTTGTTCCGGCTGTTGGTTTAAGTTTTTTTCTGAAGGTCGCGGACTTCAGGGTGGTGTCAGGACACCGGAAGGACATCTATGCTCAAAATTAGGGGAAAAACCAAGAAATTGTCCATTAAGAGCTTCAGCAACCGGTTTTGAGATATCTCTCTGTTCGAGATAACAACTATAGCTCATACTAATGTCCAATGGATGGAGGTTTTGCAATTGGCTCTGTCTATATAAATTACCCGTCTGCTGTTCTTCATTGTTCCTGCCTGGTTTGTCCTCCGCACCTATTCGCGTATAGAAAAAATGTCTGGATGAGTGATTCTGATCATCAATTTAAAAAATCAGGAGAAAAATCGTATATGCTGTATGTCCCCACCAATCGAGTTCAATACAATCGAACAAATGAAGTTCAGAACAATCATGATGAATCAAGGATCTGGAAAATATTCGCAGCAATAGTATTGTCTGGATTTATCCTGATTTCCCCCGGTATGGCATCTCCTGAAGATGGCAATTCCCATTCATCTCCAAGCGATTTAGAAAACCATCAGGAATCCATTGAAGTTACAATCAATACGGAAACAGCGAATCTTTCAGATTTGATGGTAAAACAAAATCAGGCTGAAACATATCAGAAATCAGTAACAGCAGAATTGAACGTCAACAAAGTCCAGCTCTCCGCCTATGGAAATATTCTTCTGCTGCCTCAAACAACTTCTGTGGATATGGAAAAAGCCAGAATCGACATCCTGAATGCACGGGACAGCATTGATAAAAAAATAAAAGAACTTTCAGAAAAAATAGAAATCTTTACTCAATTGTTAAATCAGACACGTGAACAGCTCAGTCTGAATGAAAAGCGATTGACAGAAATCGATATAACGAGTTCCAAGGATTCTTTGACAATCACTCTGAAAAAAAACCTTCAGACACTGGTCAACCTGCTGGAAACGCAACACAACCGTGTTGAAAAAATACTGGATATTTACAAGCCGCTGAAACAGCAGCTGGAAGAAATCCGAAACGCGCTTTCCGATATTACTGAAAAACTGGATAAACAGATTGCAATAAAAAAGAAAGCAGCGATGTTTCAGCGCAGTGCTTCCCCCCTGGTGGCGCTGAATATTAGCCAGATGAGAACTGAGTTGGCTGATATGTCTCATAAATTCAGCAGACTGGGTTCGACTGATTATTGGCAGATTTTGTCAGCGTTGCTTCTTTATGCCCTGTTTTTGTGGGGAGTAGTTAAATTTCAAAAGCTTTACAGACGCTATGAACGAAACTGGCACCTTGAAAAAACCCCCTGGCGCTATCTGGCCCTCACTATACTGGACAAGTCCCTGATTCTGATGACCAGCACGGCTGCGATGACTGGATATGTGAATCTTCAGTCTGAATCGGCAGAAGCAGAGACAATGAAAATGATTGCAAACATATTGTGGCTGTGTCTGTTGACCCAATGGGGAAGAGAAGGGATCCGGAGTGCAGGCAGAATACAGTCGAAGACGATTTCAGAGCGGGCCAGCAATAATCTCTGCTTCAAGATTCAAGCTATTCGCATCTTCGGTATTGTTTATGTGCTATTGGAATGGCTGTTGGACGGAGGGGGGAGTATCCTTTTGTTCGCACGAATGATTTTCGGTCTGGGGTTGATGGCAGGATATATCCATTTTCAGAAATCGGCGGAAAACCGATTTTTCGATCTCCCGGACAGATTCCAGGATATGCAGCCCCTCATTACAGGAACCGGCTATATTATTTTCGGTCTGGGGCCGGTGTTAGAGCTGATTGGCTACGGGTATCTGGCAGTATACTGGTATGTATCCTGCGGACTGACATTGATAGTCTGTTTTTGGGGGGTAATATCAATGAAGGTACTTCAGGAATGGCATCAGGTTCTGAAAACAGACAACGTATCCAGGACAGGCGGCCATATTTCCGAAATGTACACCGTGCAATGGATTTCCATGAGGATATTGTGGGTTCTGTGGTTTTCAGCGATTATCGTCACGGTACTGATGATATGGAGTGCAAAGCATGCTGTGATTACAGGATTGTTCAAAATAATAACGTATCCAATTCCAATAGGAGAAATGCAGTTAAGTTTGCTGGGGTTTGTATGTGCAACCCTGATGGTGTTTGCAACACAATTTTCGACACGTTTATGGCGTAGGGTTCTGCGGGATAAATTCTTGTCGGGAAGTGGTATGGATGCCGGACTGAAAGATTCAATTACCACGATCTCTGTATATTTATTATGGGGCATAGGTATATTCATTTCACTCCGGGTTATCGGAGTCAGCTCGACATCACTGACCGTGGTTTTTGGTGCACTCAGTATCGGGCTGGGTTTTGGACTACAGAATATTTTTAATAACTTCATCAGCGGTATTATCCTGCTGTTTGAACGTCCTATTCAGGTGGGAGATGCTGTCGAAATCAGCGGAATATGGGGGGTTGTCCAGAAAATCAATGTCCGATCGACATTGGTTCAAACATATGATAATGCTTCGCTTATTATTCCCAATTCTGAATTCATCAGTAACAAAGTTGTCAACTGGAGTTTCAAGGATCACCGGATTCGAAGGGGCATCACGATTGGAGTTGCCTATGGATCGGATACACAGTTGGTTTCCCGTACACTTCTGGAAATCTGCGGGAAAATACAGGAAGTGCTCAAACAGCCCGCACCCGATGTTCTGTTTACGGATTTTGGAGACAACGCATTGATCTTTAAATTACGGTTCTGGACGGTCGTTGATCATATGGTTAAGGTTGAAACCAGCATCCGGTTTGAAATAGAACGCCTGTTTCGGGAGCGCCAAATCGAAATGCCGTTTCCTCAACGAACATAATGAACTCTTCATCAAGGCGAGCAAGTTTTTCGTCAGTGAGGCATACATAATGTGCGCCTCACTGACGAAAAATGAAGCTCAACGCTGATACAGGACTTTTTACATAGCCATCAAATATGTAATTGAATCGCTTGTCAGGATCAACTTCCCCTTATCTTTTTCATCCCCTGCACCCTGGATACATAAAAAGGTCACATGTTACCACTGGTTATATATGACATTTTTATGCGGTAGCCCATAACAAACCGGCAACTGCTGATATTAATTATTAATATAATAAATCAATGAGCTATATCATATAATGCTGGTTTTGAAATCTGGCATATATCGTGCTTATATTCTACCTGTGACACCACACGCAGCAGCCATCCTTCATATCAGTATCAACTTGGCAGTTTGTTGAATGAATCCCGCAAACGTCTGCACGAAGCATATTTAAACAAAATGATTACCAATACGACGGAGGAATTCAATCATGAAAAAAATTCTTATCGTGGATGATCGCAGTGAAGTCCGAGAGCTGGTTGCGGTTACTCTTGAGAGCGAGAACTATCAGATTCAGCAGGCGGATAACGCTGAAAAGGCTATTGCGATGGCAAACCGGGAAAAGTTCGACCTGATTCTTATGGACGTCATGATGCCTGGAGGCATGGACGGGCTTGAGGCTGTCCGCGTCCTCAAAAACGATCCAGAAACCAGAAATTGTCCTGTTATCATGCTCACAGCCAAAGGCCAGGAGTATGACCGAATCGAGGGGAGTAAAGCCGGGGCTGACGACTATTTCGTTAAACCCTTCAGCCCCCTTGATCTTCTGCGGAAGATAGAGAACGTTCTTGGAGAGTGATGGTAAACTTTCGAAAATGATATGATCGCAGACCCGAAAAACAGGAATTGTGAATATAAAGGAACAGAGAATGAATTCAACCTCCGCTGAGGGCGGAATTAATTTGCCTGAACAGCTCAAACAATATGCCGATGACATAGTCCGTCTCTATCAATCCGAAAAGGAGAACCGCAAGAAGCTGGAGATAGCCCATGACAACCTGATGGAATCTTACCAGAAAAATATGGAACAGGAGTGCATGCTGATCCACCAGAGCCGGATGGCTGACATGGGCGAGATGATCGGCAACATCGCCCACCAGTGGAAGCAACCGCTGAATGCACTCAGCATCCTGCTCTTCAACATCAAGGATGCATTTCAGTGCAACAGCCTGGATGAAACCTATCTGAATGAGGCTATTGCGACCGGAAACCGCCTCATACTGAAAATGTCCACAACCATCACTGACTTCCGCAACTTTTTCCGCACAGACAAGGAGATCAAAGCATTCTCCGCTCAAGAGCAGATCAGGGAAGCCGTCGCTCTGGTGGAAGCAAGCTTTGAGAAAAGCAATATTTCCGTTCATATCGATGCACCGCGCGACATCAGTCTGCAGGGTCTTCCGAATGAATACTCCCATGTGCTGCTCAATCTGCTTTCCAATGCCAGGGATGCGATTGTGAAGCACCTGCCACCGATTTCCGGCAGGGTGGATATTGCCATTACTGAACAGGACGGCCTGGGATGCGTTTCCGTACGCGATAATGGCGGCGGGATTCCGGCAGATATCATCGGCAGGATTTTCGATCCCTATTTCTCCACCAAAAAAGACGGAAGCGGTATCGGCCTGTTCATGTCGAAACTGATCATCGCGCAACACATGAACGGCAACATAAAGGCTAAAAATATTGACGGCGGCACCGAATTCAGAATCTGGGTACCAGAGGCTACTCCCCCAGTTGTAATTTGACTTTTTACGAGACCATCAGATGTTGATGCAGGGAGGAGAACACTATGCCAATGGCTCAGATAGACCATATTTTCAAAGATATAGTGGAAACAATACGCGAGCCGCTTTTGGTGCTGGATTCAGAGCTGAGAGTTGTTTTGGCAAGCCGAAGGTTTTTTAATTCATTCAAGGTCACACGGGAAGAAACTTTAGGCAATTTTATCTATGACCTGGGCAATAAGCAGTGGGATATCCCCAATCTGCGGGATCTTCTGGAGACCATCCTTCCGCTGAAAACAAGCTTTGATGACTACGAGGTTGAACATGATTTTACCACCATCGGCCGCCGTATAATGCTCTTGAATGCCCGCCAGATTATTGGAGGGATGGGCGAACGGGTGATCCTGCTGGCAGTCGAGGATATCACCGAGCGCAGGAAGACCGAAGCACGCCTGGAAAAAGCCCGTGAAAAACTGGCAGCAACCAAATTATCTGAAGATGCAGCCCACGAATACGCCGAAAGCATCATCAATACCATAGCTATACCCCTGATCGTTCTGGATCAGGATTTAAGAGTCATCTCAGTCAACCCTTCCTTCCATTCAGTCTTTAAGGCAAACCCTGAAGAAACCGTCGGACGGCTTATCTATGACCTCGGCAATAAGCAGTGGGATATTCCCAGGCTGCGAACCCTTCTGGAGACCATCCTTCCCCTGAAAACAAGTTTTGATGACTATGAGGTTGAACATGATTTTCCCACCATAGGCCGCCGGGTTATGCTTTTGAACGCCCGCCAGATTCAACGAAGGACGGGCAAGGAACGGATCATTCTGATGGCTGCCGAGGATATCACCGAGCGCAGGAAGATCGAAGTCGGCCTGGAAAAAGCCCGGGAAGAGCTGGCAGCAGCTAAAATATCCGACGATGCAGCCCGCGAATACGCCGAAAGCATCATCAACACAATATCGGTACCCTTAATCGCTATGGATCAGGATTTAAGAGTTGTCGCCGTCAGCCTTTCCTTCTGTAAAGCCTTCAGGGTAAAACGTGAAGAAACTGTGGGACAGCTTATTTATGACGTTGACAATAAACAGTGGGATATCGCCGAGTTGCGGAATCTTCTGGAAACCATCCTTCCCCTGAAAATAAGTTTTGAAGAATTCAAGGTTGAACACGATTTTACCAGCATCGGACACCGAGTTTTGCTTTTGAACGCCGGCCAGATTCAACGAAAGATGAGCCAGAAACGGATCATCCTGATGGCTGTCACGGACATCACCCATCGCATGAAGAGAGATGCCGACCTAAAAATAAACTGTAAAGAACAGGCACCTGCTCAAATCTCTGAATATGCAGCCCGTGAATATGCCGAGAGCATTATCAACACCGTCCGTGAACCCTTGATCGTTCTTGATCAGAATTTGAGGGTGATCTCCGCCAGCCCTTCCTTCTATAACACCTACAGATTAAACCGTAACTCAACTGTGGGACAGCTTATTTATGACTTGGACAACAAGCAGTGGGATATCCCCAAGTTGAGGCATCTTCTGGAGACCATCCTTCCCCTGAAAACAACTTTTGATGACTACGAGGTTATACACGATTTTACCAATATAGGACACCATATAATGCTTCTGAATGCCCGCCAGATCCAGCTTGGGACAGGAAATGAACGGATTATCCTGCTGGCTGTCAAGGACATCACCGAGCGATTGGAGATAGATGCGGGCCTGGAAAAAACCCGGAAAGAACTGGCAGCAGCCAGGATCGCCGCAAATTTATCCCGCGAATACGCAGAGAGCATCATCAACACCGTTCGTGAACCCTTAATCGTCCTGGATCAGGACTTAGGCATCGAGCAAAAATAACTTGAACATTTATGTCCATCCAACTATCATGGATTTATGACTGACATGGCCATGATAGAGGAGAAATTTCGAGCATTGTCTGCACGG